>Ga0126377_10004003_pt1 | contig 10611 bp, 7 predicted proteins | sample PanSoiMetPlot_22_FD_92647 | JGI IMG/M metagenome (GOLD analysis project Ga0126377, IMG submission 92647) | Tropical forest soil microbial communities from Panama - MetaG Plot_22 | ecosystem: Environmental > Terrestrial > Soil > Tropical forest > Bulk soil | place: Panama | collected 2016-02-17 | reverse complement strand
TCCGGAGTGCGGGATCCGGGATCCGTGGATCGGGATGCGGGTCCCGACTCCGCCCGGATCCCGGATCCCGGATCCCGGATCACGAGGAGCTCTCTCGACGTCGCGATCGAGGCCCCCGATCTCTGTCCCCGCTATTGCGCGCAGGTATTCGACGTGCAGATCGGTCCATCGCCTGACTGGTTGCGTGCGCGGCTCGAGGCCGCCGGCGTACGGCCGATCAACAACGTGGTCGACGTGACCAACTACGTCATGCTCGAGATCGGCCAGCCGATGCACGCCTTCGACCTCGAACGCCTCGCACTCGGGCGTATCGTCGTCCGCCGCGCGGGTGGCGGCGAACGGTTGCGGACGCTCGACGGCGTCGATCGCACGCTCGACGAGGACATGCTTGTGATCGCGGACGCCGAACGAGCTGTCGCGATCGGCGGAGTGATGGGGGGCGCGAATTCCGAGGTAGCGGCAACGACGAAGAAGATTGCGCTCGAAAGCGCGTACTTCGAGCCGACGTCGGTTCGTCGTACGAGCAAGCGGCTTGGTTTGAAAACCGAAGCCTCGATCCGCTTCGAGCGTGGCGCCGGGATCGAGACGCCGCCGGCCGGGATTAGCCGGGCGGCCGAATTGTTCGCGCGCATCGGCGCGGGGACACCGGCGGCGGCGATGATCGACCGCTATCCTTCGCCCCGCCTGCCGCGGACGATTGAACTGCGCTCGTCGAGAATCGCGCGGCTGCTGGGGCAGGACGTCCCGGACGAGGACGTTCCGCGTTTTCTCCAGCCGCTCGGGTTCGAGGTTGATCGCTCCGCTGCGGTCGGCGCGTGGTCCGTCACCGTCCCGACGTTCCGCGTCGACGTCACGCGCGAAGAGGATCTGATCGAGGAGGTTGGCCGGCACTACGGGTTCGATCGGCTGCCGGTTCGCTTTCCGCCACTCACGTCCGCGCAGGCGCCGCCGGATCGCAGCATCGCGCGCGATCGTCTTGTGCGTCAGACGCTGACATCGGCGGGCTTCTCGGAGGCGATGACGTTCGCGTTCATCGAGCGTCAGGCAGCGCTCCCCTTCTGTGAGCCCGGCATCGAGCCGACGGCGATCCTCAATCCGCTCTCCGAGAAGTTCGCCGTGCTCAGGCCGTCCCTGTTTCCGGGCCTGATCGACTCGTGCGCGCACAACCGCCGGCGGGGCCGCAAAGACATTCAGCTCTTCGAGGTCGGCAGCCGCTTCACGTCCTCCGGCGAAGGACGTTCCGTTGCGTTCGCGTGGACTGGAGCCGCAAATTCGCCACACTGGTCGTCACCGTCACGAGCGGTGGACTTCTTCGACGCGAAGGGTGCGGTGGAGCTTCTTTGCAAAGCGTTTGGCGCCGGCAATGTTGATCTGAAGATGTCCGGCGCGGACTACCTCGTCCGCGGACGCGCAGCCGAAGTACGGGCAAATGACCTGCTCCTGGGCGTGATGGGGCAACTCGCACCATCCCTCGCCGAGGCGCGCGGACTTACGCCCGGTGAAGAGCTCTACGTCGCCGAGATCGATGCGGAAGCGCTGGCACGCATCGGGGCGAGCGACGACGACCTTCGCGCGGAGTCACTGCCACGCTTCCCCTCCATCGTCCGGGACCTCTCGATCGTCGTCGATGAAGCCTTGCCTGCTGCGTCGGTTCGTGGCACTATCCGTGCGGCGGCACCTTCCACCCTGATATCGATTGCCGAGTTCGATCGCTATCAAGGCAAGGGCGTTCCGGATGGACGCGTCAGCCTTTCGCTTCGCCTGACGTTCCTCGATCCGGAGAGAACGCTCACCGACGACGAGGTGCACAAAGCGACCGAGCGGATTGTCGACGCATTGCGCACCGCTCACGGAGCGGAACAGAGATAGGAGTTCTCCCTTGGCTAAAGTGGCAGTTCGCGGCGTGGATCTCGAACCGATCGATCGTCTGGAAGAGAAGGTCAAGCTGCTGGTCGGCGTGATCGATCGACTCCGGGCGGATCAGGCTCGAGCCGCCGACGAGAACACACGGCTCAATCGTGAGCTCGACGGCCTGCGGGCGCGGCTCACTGAAGCGGAAGGCACCTCGAGCGAGCTGACCGCGCTGCGGGAAGAGCGCGCGCTCATCCGGTCGCGGGTCGACGAGATGCTTTCGACGATAGAGAGCCTCAATCTCTAGAATGGTTTCAAAACCGACTATACGCCGGCTGGCAATCGCGCGCGCGAGAAGACGCGAGCGAGCGCAGCGAAGCGAGCCACGCGACCGGCGCGAGCCGGCGAAGCGGCTCGCGAGGGCGCGTGTAGGGGAGTCCGAGGGGCGAAGCCCCTCGGTGTATTGATGGACCAGCACGGGTCGCGTGTGGTGACCGTCGAGATCCACGGACAGCAGTACCCGATTCGGAGCGGTCTCGACCCCGCGTACGTGGCCGAGCTCGCGGCGTACGTCGACGAGAAGATGCGCCTGGCGCTGCGCGAGTCTCCGTCCGGCGACACGCTGAAGCTCGCCGTCCTGGCTGCATTGAACATCGCCGACGAGTACTTCCGCCTCCTCGACGACGAGCGGCGCCAGAGCGATCAGGTGGCCAGCCGCGCCGCGGAACTCGAACGTGTGCTGGACCTTGCGCTCGGGCTGGACAACGGCCAGCCGCAGACGGCCGCCCGATAGGACCTTCTCATAAACTGCGGCGCTGAAGGCAACGGCGCGAGCGAGCCGCGCGCCCGGAGCGAGCCGTCAAGCGGCGAGCGAGGGCGCGTGTCGGGGAGTCCGAGGGGCGAAGCCCCTCGGTTAAGATTGACGGCGCCCCCTTGGAGTGCTGTAAGATCTTCCCCGGAGTTTGAGTTCCCTGCTTTGCGCGTGATGGTTCGGAGGCTCGTTTGAGCCAACGTTTCACCATAAGAGAATCGCGACGCGGCGTGGTGTGCATGCCTCTGTAAGAGGAAGCCTGAAGCGCGGCTTGTGCAGCGGTTCCACCTGCTTTACGCAGGTTCATCCGACCTCCCCACACGGCAAAGCGGGGCCTTTCCTCTCTTCTCCACCAACGTTCACGAGCTGACCTTCGGGCCGCTGGCCCGGTTATGGGGACCTCTGCATGGCACCATCGGGTCTAGCTACTGTCGCGACGCTGCTCGTGAGTCTGATCGCGAGTGGCGCACTTCTCTGGGGCGCGGCCTCGAAGCGCCGGACGGCTGAAGATACAGTCCGAAACGCCAGGAACGACGCGGATCGCACGCTCAAACAGGCCGAGCGTGACGCGGAAACGCTGCGAAAAGAAGCGACGCTCGAGGCGCGCGAGAAGGCGCACGAGCTTGCGGCGGAGGCGGAACGCCAGGCACGCGAGCGTCGCCAGGAAATCGTCGGCCTCGAGCAGGGACTCGCCGACAAGACGCGCGCCCTGGCAGATCGTCTGGCGGCGACTGACCGCGTCGAACAGGAGCTCCGTGCGCGCGAGAAAGCGCTCGCCACGCACGAGCAACGTGCGGCGGCCGCGGCGTCGCGGGCGGAACAGCTCGTCGCCGATCGTCAGCGGGAACTGCAGCGGGTGGCCGGGCTGAGTGCAGACGAGGCGCGCGAACTGCTCCTGAAACAGATTGAAGGCGACGCGAAGCGCGATGCCGCCAATCTGGTCAAGCGCCTCGAGACCGAGGCGCGCGAGACTGCCGCCCTGCGTGCGCAGCAGATCATCACCGATGCGATTCAGCGAAGCGCGGCCGAGCACGCCATCGAGACCACGGTCTCGGTCGTCGATTTGCCCAGCGACGACCTCAAGGGCCGCATCATCGGCCGTGAAGGCCGCAACATCCGGGCGCTGGAAACCGCCACCGGCGTCGAGTTGATTGTCGACGACACGCCTGGCGCCATCATCTTGTCCAGTTTTGACCCGTTCCGGCGGGAAGTGGCGAGGCAGGCAATCGAGCGGCTCATCGCGGACGGCCGCATCCATCCCGCGCGCATCGAAGAGATCGTCGAGAAGGTCAAGGCCGAGATGGAAGAGACCGTCCGCAAGGAAGGCGAAGCGGCGGCGTTCGAGCTCGGGCTCTACGACCTTCATCCCGACGTCCTCCGGCTGATGGGGCGGCTGAAGTTCCGAACCAGCTACGGCCAAAACGTCCTCAACCATTCGAAGGAAGTGGCATTCCTGGCTGGCATCATGGCCAAGGAAATCGGATTGAACAGCCAGGTCGCCGCGCGCGCGGCGTTCCTCCACGACATCGGCAAGGCGATCGATCGCGATCTGCAGGGCACGCACCTGGAACTCGGCCTCGACTTCCTGCGCAAGCACGGCGAGAGCGATCCGGTCCTGATGGCGGTCGCGGCGCACCACATGGACATCGACTGGCCGTCACTCGAAGCGATGATCGTCCAGGCCGCCGACGCCATTTCAGCGGCGCGTCCGGGCGCGCGGCGCGACATCCTGGAGTCCTACGTCAAGCGGCTCGAGAAGCTCGAGGGCATCGCCGACTCCTTCGAGGGCGTCTCGAAGTCCTTTGCCCTCCAGGCTGGCCGGGAAATCCGCATCGTCGTTGAAAGCGAGAGGATTTCCGACGAGGAAACGGTGTGGCTGTCGAAAGACATCGCCCGTCGAATCGAGAACGAGCTCGAGTATCCGGGGCAAATCAAGGTCACGGTGATCAGGGAGACGCGGGCCGTTGAGTTTGCCCGGTAGCGTCGAAGGTTCGAAGGTCTCGGATTTCGGCGAACGCGCGCTGATCGAAAGAATCCGGCAACGCGTCCCGCGCGCCGACCCCGCATTGCTCGTCGGAATTGGAGACGATGCCGCGGTGGCGGCGCCGGACCGCGGTGCGCTGCAGGTCCTGACCACCGACGCCCTCGTCGAGGGCGTGCACTTCGATCGACGCTTTTCCACGCCCGCTGACGTGGGATACAAGGCACTTGCGGTCAACGTCAGCGACGTCGCGTCGATGGGCGGACGTCCACGGTTTGCCCTGCTCTCGCTGATGCTCCCGGCTGAAACAACCATGAGCGAGGTGGATGCGCTGCTCGACGGCCTCCTCGATCTCGCCGCTCAAACACGGATCACGCTGGCGGGCGGCAACGTCACTCGTTCTCCCGGTCCCCTCGTCGTTGACGTGACCGTCATCGGCAGTGTCAGGCAGAGAAAGATGCTCACGAGAAGCGGCGGCCGGGCGGGAGACCTCCTCTACCTCACGGGCCAGATTGGTGCGGCGGCTGCCGGTCTCGACTGGTTGCGGCACCAGAACGGGTCATCCCATTCCGCCGCCCGGCCATCCGGCGGACAGGATCGGCCGACCGATGAAGCGCTCGCCGAGTGCGTCGCCCGGCACTGCCGGCCTGAGCCGCGAGCGAGGGTTGGAGCAATCCTCGGACGGACGAAGTCCGCGAGCGCATGCATGGACCTGAGCGACGGCCTGGCCGACGCCGTCGCGCAGCTCTCGTCCGCGAGCGGCACCGGAGCGCGAATCGATGCGAACCTGCTCCCGGTCCACCCCGGCGCGACAGAGTGGTTTGCCCGCCAGGGCGCCGACCCGATAGCCGCCTCGGTCGCCGGTGGCGACGACTACGAGTTGCTCTTTGCGGTCCCGCCACGGAAACGGTCGCGGCTTCGAGGGGTCATGCGCGAGGCGCGCGGCCTTGCGATCACGCGAATCGGCGAGCTCACCGCGGATCGCTCGGTCGGGCTCCTTCGCAACGGGCGTCTCGAACCGCTGCCGTCCGGCTTCGTCCACTTTTAGCCATCCATGACCGGATCACCGGATAGGCGCCGCTGGTTCGACCAGCTTCTCCACACGCACGACACGCCGACGCGAACGGCGCTGGCCTATGCGGTGGGGGTTTTCTTCGGGTTCTCTCCGTTTCTCGGATTGCACACGCTTCTCGGATTGGTCGTCGCGTTCGCGTTCAACTTGAACCGGGTGGCGGTGTTACTCGGCGTGTATTCAAACCTGCCCTGGATCCTCCCGGCTTACTACACGCTGGCGACGATGCTGGGGGCGACGCTGCTGGGAGTGGACGCACCGCCGGGATTGCTGAAGGAATTTCGCGAAGCGCTCACCGATGCGTCGTGGGGAGAGTTCCGTAGCCTCGCGAAAACTCTGACACCGCTCGTATGGTCATATGCCCTAGGCTCCCTGATCGGCGCCGTGGGCATCGCTGCGGTCGCCTATCGGGCGTCCCTGACAATGATTGTCGCCCATCGCGGACAACCCCCCAAAGACGTATCCACCGAACATACTGAGCAATAATATCTTAGGCTATATACACATACTATGTATGTGTTTTGACTGACCGGCGCTGGGGCGCTATAGTGAATAGTCCCGGCCGCGGCAGACTATCGTCCGCGCCCCACTCGCGTGTCAATGGTGCTGCTCTCGCGTTCATTCGGGCGCAAGATCGTTGCAACAGGAACCGCGGCCGTCGCGTTTGCCTTCCTGTACGAAAGCACGGTCCTCGATTCGCGGTATGCCGCGCGGCAGGCGGAGCTCCGTGAAAGCACCGCGACTCCGGCTCCGGGCACGCGGCTCCGGTTTACCGCCACTGCGTACTGTCGCGGCACCACCACTACGTCCGGCGTCAACGTTCGGAACGGCATTGCCGCAGCGGATCCTGACCTGTTGCCGGTCGGATCGGTCATCCAGGTCGATCGGCTCGGCGACCGGTACAACGGCATCTACACCGTGATGGATACCGGCCCCGCCGTCCAGGGCCGGCACATCGACATCTACATGTGGAGCTGCGACGAAGCGAGATACGAGTTCGGCAAGCGGATGGCCGGCCTGACCGTTCTCCGTCTCGGCTGGAACCCACGGGCCAGCACGCCCAGCCTGGTCGATCGGCTGTTCAGGCGGCGTGAAGCCGCGCAGCCCGTCGAGGCTGCTCCGGTCCCCCCCGCCTCAGACACGGAGCCGTCCGTGAAGGAATCAGCCCAGAAAGAACCAGGCGGCACGCATTAATTATTCCGAGGGGCTTCGCCCCTCGAACTCCCCTACACGCGCCCTCGCTCGCCGCTTCGAGGCTCGCTCCGAGCGCGTGGCTCGCTCGCGCCGCTCGCTCGCGACGCTGCTACCGGCACCGGCAGATTAATCAGATCGGTTAGTCGGGCGGGACCGCGATCCTCTCAGACGTCTCCCCTTCCTGCTCGTCTCCCTCCCTCTCCTGATCGCGATACTGCAACTGATAGAGCTTGTAGTAGATGCCCCGCTCCGCCAGCAGCTGCTGGTGCGTGCCGATCTCCCGCAATTGTCCCTTGTGCAGCACGAGGATCTTGTCCATGTCCTGGATGGTCGAGAGCCGATGAGCGATGGCGATCGTGGTGCGGCCGGCCATCAGCACTTCGAGGGCGTCACGAATCAGCAGTTCGGTCTCGGTGTCGATGCTCGAGGTCGCCTCGTCCAGAACCAGCACGCGGGGATTGAACGCGAGCGCCCTCGCGAACGAGAGCAGCTGTTTCTGCCCGACCGACAGGGTCGCGCCCCGCTCGGCGACCGGGCTGTCGTAGCCGGCGGGCAGCCGGTCGATGAAGCGGTTCGCATGAACCGCCTCGGCGGCCCGTTTCACGGCCGCGTCGGTAATTGACCCGTCTCCGAGGCGGATGTTTGCCGCAATCGTGCCGGAGAACAGGTGAACGTCCTGCAGGACCAGACCGAACAAGCGGCGCAGATCCTTCAGATCGAGATCACGGATGTCCACGCCGTCTACGAGGATCCGTCCGCGGGTGACGTCGTAGAACCGCAGGAGCAGGTTGATCAGCGTCGATTTCCCGGCGCCCGTGGCACCCACGACACCGACGCGCTCGCCAGGCTTCACCTCGAAGGACACGTCGCGGAGGACGAAGTTCGGCTCGTTCATTGACTGAGACGAACCGTCATGTGGAGCATCGTAGGCAAACCACACGTGGTCGAAGATGATGTGTCCAACTGACGCTTGCCGGGGTCCGTGATCCGGGATCCGGGATCCGGATCCGGCATCCTGCATCCCGTATCCCGATACGATTCTCACGTCTGTATCCAGCAACTTGAAGATCCGCTCGGAGGAGGCCATCGCGGCCTGCAGCACGTTGAACTTCTCGGACATGTCGCTGATCGGCCGGAAGAATCGGCTGGAGTACAGGAGAAACGCGACCAGCGAGCCGAGCGTCAGCGTTCCCTGCAGCGTCCAGCGGCCGCCGAACCAGATGATCAGCGCCGCGGCCAGCGCGCCGATGATTTCGATCGCCGGGTAGAACACGGCGTAATACAGGATCGAGTCGATGTTGGCGTCGCGGTGGCGGCGGTTGATGTCGTCGAACCGATCGAAGGTGCGTCCTTCGCGGCGGAAGAGCTGAACCGTCGACATGCCGGTGATGTGTTCCTGGAGAAACGCGTTGATGCGCGCGATCCAGGCGCGCACGGTGCGGTAGGTCTCCCGGACGTTCCGCCGGAACCATTGCGTCACCAGGACGATGAGCGGGAGCACCGCGAACGTGACCAGCGCGAGACGCCAATCCATGGTCATGAGGACGATCATGATGCCCGCCAGCGTGAACACGTCGCCGAAGATCGACACCACGCCGGAGGTGAACATGTCGTTGATGACGTCGACGTCGGTGGTCACCCTCGTCATCAGCCGGCCGACCGGGTTCCGATCGTAGAACTGCAGGTCAATCCGCTGCAGGTGCTGGTAGATCTGCAGCCGCATGTCGTACATGATTCGCTGCCCGGTCATCTGCAGCAGCCAGGTCTGCACGTACTCGAGCACGAACGAGCCAAGCAGGATGACGAAATAGACGAGCGCGATGCGATCGACGCCGCGCAAATCAGCGTTGGCGATATAGCGATCGATCGCCAGCTTCATCAAGTACGGCTGGGCCAGTTGCAGCACCGAGGCCGAGATGATGGCCGCGAGCGCCAGCGCGACGTACGGCTTGTACGGCCGCAGGTATCGCAGCAGCCGCCGCATCAGCGTGGCGTCGTAGGCTTTACCGAGAACTTCTTCTTCGTGGAAAGACATCTCTCAATCGGGTTCTGCAAGGTTCTACCGGGTTCTACAAGGTTCTGCTGGGTTCGTTCGGGGTTCCGCGGGGTTCTGGGTTCCGCGCGTCTGCGGGCGAACCTTGTAGAACCTCGAACGAACCTTGTAGAACCTCGTGGAACCCCGTAGAACCCAGCAGAACCCGATCTAACTGGCGGCGAGCTCCTCCTCGAGCAGTTGCTTCCGGTAGAGAGCGGCGTACAGCCCCCCGCGCGCGACCAGTGCATCGTGATGCCCGCGTTCGGCGATTCGCCCCTGATCGAGGACGAAGATCTGATCGGCATCCCGTACGGTCGACACACGATGTGCGACCAGGATCGACGTGCGCTGGCGCATGACCCCCTTCAACCGCCCGAGGATTTCTTCCTCGGTATACGTATCCACCGCCGACAGCGCATCGTCCAGGATCAGCACCGGCGGGTCGACCATCAGCGCGCGCGCCAGCGCGGTCCGCTGTTTCTGTCCGCCGGACAGCGTGATGCCGCGCTCCCCTACCGGCGTGCAATAGCCCTTGGGGAACGACTCGACGTCCTTGTCGAGCCGCGCGACCGCCGCAGCCTCTTTGAGGCGCGCCTCGCGCTCCGGATCGATGCTGTGCTCATCTGTGTTTTTCTGTGCCCTGTTGTTCTTCTGTGGCCGGACGCCAAACGCGATGTTCTCAGCGATCGACTCCGAAAACAGGAACGGCTCCTGCGGGACAAAGCCAATCGCACCTCGGAGCCGTTCGAGCGGGATTGCGCGCACATCAACGCCGTCCATGAACACCGTTCCCGGCGGCGGCTCGTGCAGCCGCGGCAGCAGCGAAATCAGCGTGGACTTGCCGGAGCCGGTCGCGCCTACGAACGCCACCGTCTGACCCGACTCGATCCGCAACGAGACGTTCTCGAGCACAGGCCGTTCGCCTTCGGCATACGTGAAGGTCAGGTGGCGAAACTCGATGGCGCCGGTCAATGACACCGAGCGTCCGGCGTCGCTGACGTGTGCGTCGTTGATGTCGGGCGCCGCGTCGAGCACTTCCATCATGCGCTTCCAGGACGCCATCCCGCGCTGCAGCATGTTCGTGACCCAGCCGAACGCAATCATCGGCCAGCTGAGCATCACGAGATACGAGTTGAACGCGACGAAGTCGCCGAGCGTGATCCGTCCGCGAATCACTTCGCGGCTGCCGACCCAGAGCACGAGCAGCGCGCCGAACCCGAGGAACAGCGTCATGCTCGGGAAGAACAACCCCTGAAGCCGGATGAGCACCCGGTTTCGACGCACGTATTCGTCGTTGGCGGCCCTGAACCGGGCGATCTCGTGCGATTCCTGGTTGTAGGCGCGCACGACCCGCACGCCGGCCAGCGCTTCCTGGACGACGGCGCTGAGATCGGCAAGCTGGGCCTGGATGGTCTCGAAGCGCTTGTGGATGGCGCTGCCGAAGTACTTCACGCTGATCGACACCATCGGCAGCGGGACCAGCGCGATCAGCGTCAGGCGCGCATCGATCGATGTCATCAGGACGATCGCCACCGCAAACACGAGGATCGTGCTCGCGGAGTACATCACCGCCGGCCCGATCATCATGCGCACGGCATTCAGGTCGTTGGTCGCGCGCGACATCAGGTCGCCGGTCCGTCGCGCCTGGTAGTACGACAGCGGCATCT
>Ga0126377_10004002_pt1 | contig 10612 bp, 11 predicted proteins | sample PanSoiMetPlot_22_FD_92647 | JGI IMG/M metagenome (GOLD analysis project Ga0126377, IMG submission 92647) | Tropical forest soil microbial communities from Panama - MetaG Plot_22 | ecosystem: Environmental > Terrestrial > Soil > Tropical forest > Bulk soil | place: Panama | collected 2016-02-17 | reverse complement strand
GATTTCGGCCTCGGCGACTACTTCGTTCCCGCAGTAAAAGGCGTCATCCTCACTATCAACCCGGAGGCCTCGATCATCGACATCACGCACGACGTGGCGGCTCATGACATTCAGGCGGCCGCGTTCACGCTCGGCGCGTGTTACCACAATTTTCCCGCCGGGACGATACACGTCGTGGTGGTTGATCCCGGCGTGGGGTCGTCGCGCCGCGCGATCGTCGCCGAGGCCGGCGGATATTTTTTTGTCGGTCCTGACAACGGCGTCTTCAGTTTCGTTTACGGCCGCGAATCGAAGCCGCGCGTTTTTCACGTCACGAACGACAGGTACTTCCGCCATCCGGTCAGCGCGACCTTTCACGGGCGCGATGTGTTCGCCTCCGTCGCCGCCCACATCGACCGCGGGACGTCTCCCAAGGAGGTCGGCGCCGAGATCGAAGATTACGTCAGATTTGAAGTCCCGCGCCCCCGATCGATCGAAACGCGAGGCGTGATCGAGGGCCGTATTATTCACATCGACCGCTTCGGCAACTGCGTCACCAATTTCACCGCCGCCGAGTTGAAGCCGGATGAGATCACGCCGTCAACGATGATGCGCGTCGGGGGGCGCGAGCTAAGGCGATTCAACGCCTATTTCGCCGAGACGACGGATCGGGATGACCTGTTCGCCTATCCGGGCAGCGCGGGTTTCTGGGAGATCGCCCTCTGGCGCCGCTCGGCCGCCGCATTCATCGACGCCAGTCGCGGCGACGAAGTCATCCTTGATTGCGGAACTTAGCCACAGAGCCACAGAGACACAGAGAAGGGATAGGGAAAGATGAAAGCTGGCGACCCTCTGGTGATTCACTCTGTGCCTCCGTGGCTCTGTGGCTAGGCTACGCAATCCGCAATCTGCAATGGAACTGATCCGTTCGAAACTCGATCTCGAATCCCGCGTCCTGGTGATGGGCGTGCTCAACGTGACGCCCGATTCATTCTCGGACGGCGGAAAGTACGCCGACCTTGAGGGCGCGGTCTCCCGCGCTCTCGAGATCGAAGCCGAAGGCGCGGACATTCTGGACGTCGGCGGCGAATCGACCAGACCCGGGGCGACGCCGGTAAGCGCCGAAGAAGAAATAGGCCGCGTGATACCTGTGATCGAAGCTCTGCGCGGCCGATTGCGGATTCCGATCTCCGTCGACACGACGAAGAGCGAGGTCGCGCGGGCCGCGATTCAATCGGGGGCTGAGATTATCAATGACGTCAGCGGACTCAGGTTCGACCCCGCCATGGCCGAGGTCGCGGCGGAGGCTGGCGCCGCGCTCGTGTTGATGCATTCTCGCGGCGAGCCGGGAATGATGCATCGGCAGCCGCCCGTCGACGACGTCTTCGCCGAAGTGATCGGCGGGTTGCGACGGTCCATCGAGGAGGCGCTAAGTCGCGGCGCGCGGCGGGAGCGGATCATCCTCGATCCCGGGGTAGGGTTCGGCAAGACCCCGGAGCAGAACCTCAAATTGATCGACGGACTCGATCGCATCGTGGCTGAATTCGGCCTGCCCGTGGCGCTCGGAACCTCGCGCAAATCTTTCATCAAACATGTGATGGACAAGGCGCTCTCCGGTCACGCCCGAGACGACCTGCGCGAGCGCGTCGCGGGCACGGCGGCGACCGTTGTCATCGGCGTTTTGCGGGGCGCTCGAATTGTGCGCGTTCATGACGTCGGCCTGATGTTGGCGGTGACGAGGATGGCGGAATCAGTGCGAAAGAGTGGGATTTTACAATGAATGGGACGTATAAGACTTATGGGACTCATAGGGCAGACCTGAAGCCCTATGAGTCCCATAAGTCTTATACGTCCCATTCATGACGGTCCCAAGGATTTTCTGTGAATGGAATTGAAATTTGTCTGGCGCGCCATTTCTGCTACCATCAATGGGCCTTCGTTGTATAGCGCACGGCGCCGCTCCCGGCGCCGGCCATGCCTCGCAGGGGGATGAATGGCGGCGCGAAAAAGGCAGAGGATATCCTATGAAACTGCGAATCAATTCCGGGCGTCTATTACCCTACGCATTGGGCGCGCTCCCGCTGATCGCCGGCGCAATATGGGTAGGCGCCGCGGATGACGACATCGGCGTCAGGCAGGCGCGCGAACTGATTCAAAATATCGGCGGGGCGAACCTCACTCAGGATCAGGTGCGGATCAAAAATATTTCGCCCGGCGTCGGCGGAGGGGGAGTCATCGTCGAAGCTCAGATCGAAACGGCTTTTCGCATCACGAAAGGCAAAGAAGGCTGGCGCATCGCCGAGGCCCGCCTGGGCGCCGGGCAGTGGGAATCTTTCGAGCTGATCGAAGAGGCCCTTCGGCGCGAGAAGGTTCGGCGGACCAACGACCTGTTGCGACAGATCGCCGACGGGCTGGGCGCGTATAAAAGCGATCGCGGCCAATTCGTGGAGTCTGACCGGATCGCCGAGTTGCTCGATTTCCTTTCGCCGCGCTATGTGAAGTCTCCGCAGCGCCTAGACCTCTGGGGGAAAGAGCTTGAATATCAAGGCTCGGCTACGAACTATCGCCTGATCTCATACGGCCCAGACCGCAAATCGGGGACGAAGGACGATCTGATCATTGAGAACGGCGCCCTGAAGAGCGGCGCGAACTAAAATAGTGGGACGGACTTTTCTCTGTCCATAATTGAATTGTGGGCGGACAGACAAAGTCTGTCCCATGCCAAATATGGAATACATTTCAGTTGAACATCAGAGGGCCATCGGCGAGCGCTTCAAGGTCGCTTCGATAATCGTCGTCGCGTTCTGCGTGTCCGTGGCCGTCTTAGCGCTCATCGGGCGTTTGATCGAACCGCCGGAGACGCTCCTCCATAGCGAGAGGCTCAATTCCATCATCCCGGCCGTCGTGGTCGTTCTGGCAATGGGCGTGATCGTCTTGCGCCGCGTCTGGATGTGGGCGATGGTTATGAGATCGGCGTCCCGGACCGGGGTAGCGGCGACGCTCAACCGGCTGCTGCAGATGACCGTCGTTTGCGCCGCGCTCTCCGAAATAGTGGCGATCGTAGGCTTCATGTTTTACTTCTTGACGGGCAACTATAGATATAGCCTAATCCTGTGCCTGGTCAGTCTGCTACTGCTTTTTTACACGGCGTTCCCCAGGCGCGGCGAATGGGAGCGCGCTGTCGCCGCCGCCGCAAACGCGGGAGTCTAGGTCGTTCAGACTTGGAAGGGAACTGGGACTTATAAGACTCATAGGTCCTAATAAGTCTCATAAGTCCCATTTTCGCAGGAGTAAGAAGTAGGTCAATGATGAAATCCAAAAAAATGGGCGCCGCGATTCTTTTCATCTTTCTGGCCGCCATCTCCGCGGCGGGGGGGCCGCGGCAGAGTCAGGAGCGGGAGCCCGTTACTCAAGGGTCGCCCTCCGCCCCATCGACCGGCCAAGAGAAAGTGACTTCCGACGCGGCGTCGCGCCGGCAGGCGTACGTGCGGTTCATCGAAGCCAGGCGTTTGAGGGGCGAAATTCAACGGCTGCGCAATTCGGCGCGACTGCTCGATGAAGCCGTCAAAGCGTACAAGGATGCCATTCAACTGGACCCCGACGCGGCAGATCCGCACGTCGACCTCGGCGAGCTTTACTTCTTCTTCTTTCAGAACCGCCGGGACCTCGCCGAAGCCGAGGCGCGCGAGGCCCTGAGGATCGATCCCGATTGCGTGGACGCCCACCTGCTGCTCGCGCGTTTGCATATCTATGCGGTCAGGATAGAGCGCAATTGGCGGCCGTCGCTCGTCGAGCAGACGATTCGCGCTTACGAGAAAGTGGCGGAACTCGATCCGAAACACGCCGAGGCCTGGGCGATGCTTGCCGATTTGTACGGGGCGAAAAACGACACGGACAGACAGATTCGCGCGTTGGAGAAGTGGGCCGGCGCGCCCATCCCGAACGACACGCTGTTCTACAACTCGGTGATGAATGCCGATCTCTCCGCCGATCAGGCCCACTACCAGCTTTCACGGCTTTATCTGCGTCGTGGGAAGAACGGGGAGGCCATACTGGCCGCCAGTCGCGCCTACGAATCCAACCCCGAATCGAATGACTACGCCCGCAACCTGATCAGCATTCTTCGCGTGGCAGGGTCGAGCGGCGAAGAGTTGCGCATCTACAGGCGCCTCATGAAATCGTCCGCCAGCCCGGCGCTGATGGTCGGCTACGGCTCCGCGCTGGTCCGCGCCGGCGATCACGCCGAGGCGATCAAGATATTAAGCGAATATGTGGCGCTCGACCCGTCGAACGCCAGCGCCGTCGGCTTACTCGCCATCGCGCAACGGAGGGCGAACCAGCGCTCCGCGGCGATCGAGACGCTTAAGGCCGGCGCCTCCAAAGCCGACGAGGGCGCGCGCCTGGATCTGGCGCTCGAACTCGCGCAGACGTACGAAGAGGCCGGGCGCAACGAAGAGGCGATCGCGCAATACGAGCGGCTCTTCGAGGAACTGTTGGGCAAGGCCGCGCAATCGCCCGCCGATTCGCCGCTGTTAGGCGAAGTGGTCAATCGCCTGGTACGCGCCCTCCGGAGGTCGGGCTCCGAGGCGAAGTTGCAGGGCGTGTTGGCGAAGACGCGGCGCGCGCTCGACGAGAGCAACCCGCTGCTCGACCTGATCACCATAGAATCACTGCGCGAAGACGGCAAACTCAACGAGGCGCTTGAACTGGCGCGCGCCGCCTCGCGACGCCGCCCCGACGACCGCGCGCTGAAATTCACCGAGGCGGTAATCCTGGGAGAGTCGAAGTTCTTCAACGAGAGCGCCGACTTGCTGCGCTCGATGATCAGAGGCGGCGTCGGAAACGCGACCGAGGACGCCGGCGTTTACATCGTCCTCTCCGGCTTGCAGATGCAGGCGGGCCGCCTTGACGAGGCGGAAGAGTCGGCCCGCAAGGCGCTCGAACTCAACCCGGATGACGCGCAGGCGCTGATCCAGCTCAGCTCGATCCTGGACCGGGCCGGCAAGCACGAAGACTCGGAGAAGGCCCTCCGTGAACTGCTCAAACGCGAACCGGACAACGCCACCGCGCTCAACAACCTCGGCTATTTCATGGTCGAACGCGGCGTCGGCTACGCGGAGGCCCTGAAACTGATCGAGCAGGCGGTCGCGATCGACCCGACCCAGGGGAGCTTCCTCGATAGTCTGGGCTGGACCCATTTCAAGCTGGGCAACATCGAAAAGGCGCGCCAATACTTGGAAAAAGCCACGATCTATTCCAGAAGGAATTCCACCATCCACGAACATCTGGGCGACGTGCTGCGCGAGGCCGGGCGCCCGGCCGAAGCCCGCAAACAGTGGGAGAAGGCCCTCGAATATTCGGTCGAGGCCGATGAGATCGCGCGGCTGAGAGGCAAATTAAAGGACGCGCGCTAAATAAGGAGTTGGATGAATAAGACGGCGCTAAATCTCGTCAGTATTCTCGGCATATTCATCGTTATGTGTTTGCTGATGGGCTTGTCGTCAACCGGTCGTTCGACAGCTTCGTCCTCTGTCGCTCATCGTCAGCGCTGTGGCGGCACGCTTGACTATTTGGTCAGAGACGAAAAAGGGAAACTGCTCTCGGCCGACCTGGTCGAGGCGAAAGTGTTGAAGAAAGTGTGGGGTGGTGGCCAAGACAGTATGGATTTGGAGTCCTACCTGCCTTCCTATTTGCATACCTCAGTTCGTACTGTGGAAAAAGTGAATTAAACGAATCCGGCTCCTGGCCGCGGCGATTTCATTTTGCGCAAATCGAATGACACTCACTCTTCCATCCTTCGCAAAAATAAACTGGACGCTCGAGATTCTGGGCAAGCGGCCGGACGGCTATCACGAGGTTCGCACGCTGCTGCAGACCGTCAGCCTCGCCGATGAATTGACCTTCGAATTAACAGGACAGGGGATCACCGTCCATTGCGACCACCCCGAAGTTCCATGTGACGAGACGAACCTGGCTTATCGCGCCGCGAAATTGCTGGGCGATTTCACGGGCGCAGGCCATGGCGTTCGTATCCGGATAGCCAAACGATTGCCGGTCGCGGCCGGGCTGGGCGGGGGCAGCGGCAATGCCGCCGTGACGTTGCTCGCGCTGCAGAAACTTTGGGACGTTCAAGTCGCGCCGCGCGACCTGTTCGGCCTGGCGGCGAAACTCGGCGCCGACGCGCCTTTCTTCCTGATCGGCGGCACGTGTTTGGGCGTAGGACGCGGCGACGAAGTCTATCCGCTGGCGGACATTAATGAAGAGTTTTTGCTGTTGGTGAACCCCGGGATAGCGATTCCGACGCGCGACGCTTATGCTGATCTGCCCCCCGAGTTGACAAAGCCGAATGCCGTCATTAAGATGCCTCTTTCTTTTGAGGCCGCTTACGCCGCTATAGCAAGGCCGGGCGCTCCTATTCCGTTGATCAACGATCTTGAAAACACGGTGTTCGCCCGACATCCGGCGCTCATCGAAGTTAAGCGACGGTTGAAGCAGGTTGGCGCACGCGGCGTTTTAATGTCGGGCAGCGGCTCGACGGTCTTCGCGATCTTTGACAGCGACGAGGCGCGCGCGCGCGCGGAAGACGGCTTGAGCGCGACCGGCTGGCGCAGCCTGCGGGCGCGCACGTTGGGCCGGACAGAATATCTTCGATTGCTGGGTCAGTAGCGAGCGCTTGGAGCCGCCGTTAGACGGCTCGCGCATTTCACTTTAAGATTTCTGCTCTAATCGCTTCGGTGTCCGTAGCCCGACCATCAGGTGGGGCGTGGCGCTAAGATCAACGCCCTCCCTCACGATCTGGTTACTGACACATTAAAGTTTGCTGGGGAGTCGCCAAGTGGTAAGGCAGCGGCCTTTGGAGCCGCCATTCGTAGGTTCGAATCCTACCTCCCCAGCCAGTTGTGATTGCGGATTGCGGATTGCGGATTGCGGATTGAAGAAATTGAAGAGGTCACTATTTCTGATTCCGCAATCCGCAATCCACAATCCACAATCCGCAATCAAGAGAGCCGTGAACAGCCTACAGATATTCTCAGGCAACGCCAACCGTCCATTGGCCGAGGAGATCTGCCAGTATCTCGGAATCGAGCTCGGCCGCGCGAACACCACGCGCTTTCCCGACGGCGAGTTCAACTTTCAGATATTGGAGAACGTCCGCGGCGGCGACGTTTTCATCGTGCAACCGACCTGCCCGCCAGTAGACGCGCACCTGATGGAGTTGCTGATCATGATCGACGCCCTCAGGCGCTCGTCGGCCGACCGCATCACCGCCGTGATCCCTTATTACGGTTATGCGCGCGGCGACAAGAAGGACAAGCCGCGCATCCCGATCTCGGCGCGGCTGGTCGCGAACCTGATCACAACGGCCGGCGCCAATCGCGTTCTTACTGTGGATTTGCACACACAGCAGATTCAGGGCTTCTTCGACATCCCGGTGGATCACCTCTTCGCGGCCCCCTTGATCGTCGATTATTTTATGAAGAACCCGATAGAGGACCTGGTCGTCGTCGCTCCGGACCCGGGCGGCGCCGAGAGGGCGCGGGCTTACGCCAAACGGCTCGACGCCGATTTCGCCATCGTCGATAAGCGGCGCGAAAAATCGCAGCCCGGCCACGCCGAGGCCGAAGTGATGAACGTCGTAGGCAACGTCGAGGGCCGCAACGCCCTGATCGTCGATGACATGGTCGACACGGCGGGCACGTTGACCAAAGTCGCCGAGGCGGTGGCCAAGAAAGGCGCCGACCGGATTCTGACCAGTTGCGTCCACGCAGTGCTTTCTGGAAACGCGATCGAACGGATCAGAATCTCTCCGCTCGAAAAAGTCGTCATGACCAACACGCTGCCGGTCAAAGACGGTTGTCGCGAGCCGCTTTTTGAATACTTGAGCATCGCCCCTTTGCTGGCCGAAGCGATCAAGTCAATTCACGAAGAGTCCTCGGTGAGCAGACTCTTCATCTGATCCTAGTTTCGGTAGCCCGACCGTGAGGGAGGGCCCGACGCTGAGATCGACGCCCTCCCTCACGGTCGGGCTACTGAAACGGTTTTATTTGGAGTTGGAATGAGTCTAGATAGGAACAAATCTTTAGAAGCTAAACCCCGCAATGAGCGCGGCAAGAACGCCTCGCGCCGCCAGCGCGCGCAAGGCCTCGTCCCGGTCACCGTATACGGCGGCGGGAAGGAGACGGCGAGCGCAAGCGTCGTCAAGCGCGACTTCGCGGCGCTTCTGCGCGGCCACGGCCGCAACGTGATCTTTACGCTCAACGTCGACGGCGCCGCTACCCCGGTCAAGATCGCCGAGATGCAGGTCGATCCGGTGAAGGGGACTTTGATCCATATGGACTTGATGCGGATTTCGCTGACCGAAAAGTCCAAGTTCGAGGTCACGGTCAGAACCGTGGGCGAAGCCGACGGCGTCAAGAACACCGGCGGCGTTATTGAAGTAGTGACCCACTCGATCGAAGTCCGCTGCCTGCCCGGGGATTTACCTTCGGTCATCGAAGTCGACGTGACCCCCTTGGGCATCGGCGACAACTTCAAGGTCGGCGACCTGAAACTCGACGGCAAGGTCGAAATCCTGGACGACCCTGAGACCGTGATCGCCACGGTCGTCGCGCCGCGCGTCGAAGAGCCGGCGCCGGAGGTCGCGCCTGAAGCCGCCGCCGAGCCTGAAGTGATCAAGAAGGGCAAGGCTGAAGAGGCAGAGTGATCAAAGATTGCGGATTGCGGATTGCGGATTGCGGATTGAGTGGATTCTGAGCGCTTGATCTCTCGCCAATCCGCAATCCGCAATCCGCAATCCGCAATCCTATGTGGCTGATCATTGGCTTAGGCAATCCCGGCCCGAAATACGAATGGACGCGCCACAACTGCGGTTTTATGGTCATTGATGAGTTGGCGCGCCGCGCGGGGAAGGAAGTCAAAGCCCCTGAATGTCAGGCTCTGACGGCCCGCGCGATAATCGGAGGGGAGGAGGCCATGTTGGCCAAGCCGCAGACCTTCATGAATCTGAGCGGAGTCGCCGTCGCCGCGTTGATAAAAAAGTACGAGGTCCGAGAGCGCTTCTCGATCCTCGTCGTAAGCGATGACCTGGCGCTGCCATTCGGCAAGATTCGCATTCGCGCCCAGGGGAGCTCGGGCGGCCAGAAGGGGTTGAAGTCGATCATTGAGAAATTGGGAGGGCAGGATTTTCCACGGCTGCGTTTGGGCATTGCCCCCGACCATCCAGTAAATGACGCGGCGGATTTCGTCCTGTCGGAATTCCCGAAAAAAGACCGTGACGCGCTCGCCCGAATAGTGGCGGCGGCGGCTGACGCGGTCGAAGCTATTTTGACAACGGGCGTCGCTAACGCGATGTCGAAATATAATAGCTCCTTGCTCGGCGATGAGAATGAATAGGACCTATAAGTCCTACTCATTCTAGGTCACAAACAACCTAGGGGCGCCGGGCTGTTTCAGCAACATCCAGAAGGAGGAATAGCGTTGAGAACATACGAAGTCGCATTCATCGCGGCGCCGAATACCGCCGAAGATGAACTCTCCAAACTCAATTCCCAGATCGAACAGATCATCACCGATCGCGGCGGCAAGGTCACCAAAGTGGACAATTGGGGACGCCGCAAACTCGCTTACCGCATCGGGAAATTCGACGAAGGCCTCTACACCTTCGTTTACCTCGAAGGCACGGGGAAGGAGATCGCAGAAGTCGAACGCCGTTTGCGCGTGACCGATTTCGTCATCCGCCATCTTACCGTGCGCACCGACGAGGCCTTGAAGCGCGCCGAGAAGTTGAAGTCGAAGCGTAAAGTCTCGCTCGCGCCGCGCAGCCCCGATGACGACTTCGATCTCGATCTCGATCTCGAAGACGAGGAGTTGGAAGAGATTTAAGGCGCGACAGGCTTAAGTCTGTCCGCCCCAATTCATGCTACGGACAGACTACAGTCTGTCCCACTCAAGTAACGAGGAAAATTATGGCTGAAATGGAAACCGAAGAGAGAGGCGGCAAAGCGGCGCGCATGCCGCGGAGCGGATCCCGCCGCCGCCGCATTTCGCGCCTCTCCGCCGAGAAGATAGATTACATTGATTACAAGGACGTAAAACTGCTGCAATCGTTCATCGCCGAAAATGGCAAGATCATGCCGCGCCGCCTGACCGGCGTCACTTCACAGCAGCAGCGCAAACTCGTCGAGGCGATCAAGCGCGCGCGCAACATCGCGCTTCTGCCTTTCACGAAGTATTGATGGGTGGGACCTATAGGTCTTATAAGTCCCATTCGGAGGAATTTATGCCATTGATGGAGCTTTTACTGAAAGAAGACGTTGACAACCTGGGCGCGCGCGGCGATCTGGTCAAAGTGAAGCCGGGATACGGACGGAACTACCTGTTGCCTCGCGGACTGGCCATCCAGGCCACGCCCGGCAACAAGAAGCAGATCGAATTGCAGCGCAAAAACCTTCTCAAAAAAGAGGCCGCCGAACGCGACACGGCGACGCAGCAGGCCGACCTGCTCAAAGGGGTCACGCTCGAATTCGCGCGCAAGGTCGGCGAACACGGCATCCTGTACGGCTCGGTCACCTCGATGGACATCGCCGAAGCCCTGGCCGCCAAAGGCTATGAGATCGACCGCCGCCGCGTGCTG
>Ga0126377_10004001_pt1 | contig 10614 bp, 7 predicted proteins | sample PanSoiMetPlot_22_FD_92647 | JGI IMG/M metagenome (GOLD analysis project Ga0126377, IMG submission 92647) | Tropical forest soil microbial communities from Panama - MetaG Plot_22 | ecosystem: Environmental > Terrestrial > Soil > Tropical forest > Bulk soil | place: Panama | collected 2016-02-17 | reverse complement strand
TGACCAATGGGCAGGATGGTGCCGGGCTGCTCTGGAAGCTGGAATGTGCGGAGACACCGCCCGCCGGCAAGATCGTACACTGCCAGTCCGCACGAACGGAGGCGAGCCTCGTCACCGGCCTCGCGGACTTCCTCCGGATCCTCGGGTTCGTCCGACGCGCCCACCACGATGCGATCGTCGTCGAGCCAACAGGCGGAGGACTCTTCTGCCAGGCTCGTGTGGCCCGAATATGGAGATACTTTATCGCCACGGTCGAGGTGGTGTGGATCCGCGAGGGCGCGCACCACGTCGAAACACAGCACTATGTCCCACGGGCACCACGCCCAGCCAGCGCTTGACAGCCGCTTTCCGTGCCGGCTGGCCGCCAGGCGCGAGTGGAAGAAATAGGATGGCCTACGTTCGGCAGACGCGGTGAGCGGTCGCCCCGTCTCCGCTTCCTCCAGCTCGACAGTACTGTAGCTTCTTCCGGGGCAATGGGCGAGCAGCAGCCGTCCACCCGGTTCATGGAACAAGGCTACCGGATACTCGTATGCGTTGGCATGATAGGAGCTGCGGTTGATCTCGCGCAGAATTTTTCCGTCCTTGAGCAACAGACCCTTCGTGCCCAATCGTTGGTAGATCACCGCAAAGCGGCCATCACGCGATGCCGTCGCCGCATCAAAGTGGTCGGCGCAGGAGACCGACGCGCGTCGTTGTGTGCCGTCAAGTGCGATCGTCCGACCGCCGCCCACCCAATCGACCAGTTCGTCGCCGCGCCAACAAAGCGAGCGGATGCCGGATGCTGCGAAGCTGTATTGCCTGAACGGAGTCATCACGCATTGTAGCCATAGGAAGCCCCCCTACAATCGCGTCTTTGTGCGCTGACGCTTTTGGCAGAAACAACAATCAGTCGCACATGAACGTCCGCTGCCGGTCAAAAGCGTCGCGCGCAAGGCGCGTACCAACGCGCGAATTTTCCGCAATGCCCCCTTACCGGACATCCGCGATCGAACCGGCCGCCGTCAGGCAGGTACCATGAATAAACGTTGCTTCTGTTTTAAGCGGACGGGAACGCGAGCGCCAGCATTGGTCATGGACCGGATTCAAGAGCGGAATTGGGTAAGACGCTCGTGTGAGCCATGTCACATCCTTCGAGTGAGCATGTAGTGTATGGCCAATTTGTCGGAGATGAATAACTCCATCATCTTTTGCGCGGACCAGGGCGCTGACGTCAAAAACAGGCCAAGCGTGGCGCCAAAACGTCCGCACCAATTCAGCCAAGTACACCTAACCCAAAGTGACCCCGTACCGGGAACATTGCCGGCTTGAGGCAGTGGCAAAGTCAAAATGTGGGAGAGTTGTAGCCAGTTATGGCCATAACCCGCGGAGGCACCAATCATGAAATATACCGAGTTTCTGCGTATCCCTGAAATCTCTTGTCCGTTCTCACCACGCGTCAACCCTCATGTGGACGCGGTCCATGCTCACCTGCTCCAGTGGGTCAGAGACTTCGATCTCATTCAGAGTGGGACAGCGTTGCGGCGCTTCTCTCAGAGCCGGTTTGCCTGGCTGGCAGCCAGATGCCATCCCGACGCAAACCGGGAGGAACTTACGCTCATCTCTGAGTGGCACGTCTGGGTATTTCTTTTCGACGATCTATTTGATGAAAGTGAGAAGGGAAGGCAGCCCGAATATATGCAGTCGACACTCCGGCACTTCCTTGCTGTGGTCACCGATCCTGCTGCCAGGGCGCAAGGCCCGCTTGCGCAAGCGCTCTCGAATTTCTGGCAGCGGATCACGTTGTTGACAACTCCACAATGGCAAAACCGCTTCATAAGCGACCTTTCCGAATACTTTGATGCCTCGCTTGTGGAAGCGCATTGGCGTGCTCAGGGAGGCCCTCCTCCCGATCTGAAAACCTATATCGAGAATCGGGATAAGGCAGGTGGCGTAATGCCTGCCTTGGACATATTGGAGATTCCGCGGCATATCAATTTGCCCTGCTCTCTTCCAACAAGTCCAACCGTCGAGACGTTACGCCGGGCGGTATGCAGGTTTGTCTGCTGGGTGAACGACATCTTTTCGTTGCGGAGGGAACTTGCCGGAAATGCAGGAATGAATACGATACTCGTCATCAAACAGGTATATCAGTGCACACTCCAGCAAGCCGTCGATCACCTCAGAACAATGATTGACGAACAAATGCACCTCTTCCATGAAGCTGAGCTTGCTCTCGTCTCCCAATCCCCAGAGATGCATCAAACTATCCAACACTATCTGATCGAGCTGCGTGGAGCATTGCGCGGATATCTTGACTGGTTGCGCGAAACTAGTCATTATTCTGTTGGAATAGATAATAATGACAATCTTAATATCGAACGTGGCGGATACCTTCTTAATTCCATTGGATTAGTCAATGATAGTATAGCAATTGATGATCGAATATTCTGAGGTCTGAGGTCCGCCTACTCACATTGACTGGGCGAGCGCTTGCTCAACAGCGTAAAACCGGGTTATGCGCTGACCAGTTCAAGATGGAGCAACTTTTCGCCGATCCGAGGGTGCAGCATTTCGGAGGCTGGTTTTGGCGGACCAGCGCGGCTCAGAGCCAGCCGCATGGCGGGTTCGGGTCAAAAGCGTCGGCGGCCAAGGCGCGTACCTAGACGCGAATTCCACAATGCCCCGTAACCGGACATCCGCGGCCGAACCGCCGGCGAGGCGCGTCGCGGTTCCGCTGCAGTGCCCAGGCGAAGGCGCGGCGCAGTATCTCGCTGCCGTTTGATTTCGAAGCGCTCTGTGGCAACGTCACCAGGACTGAGACTTGGCGGATTTTTTAGATCTCATACAACAAAGGATGTCCCGTGCCCGGTCAGCTTCATCTCGTCGGAAGCATCCCACTCGACACTCCGCAGGAGGTATTCGAAACCTTCGGCGCGCCGCTCGGCAAGTACCTCGTCTCGATGCCAGACGGCGAGGTCGGACCGCGCCGCCACTGGATCAGCCGCGTGCACTATCAGGTGCTCGCCGCCCATCCAGAGCTCGAGATCGTGCAGCGTCCGGCGCCTGACGAAAACGGCGTCGAGCGGCAATTCCCCCGCAACGCGTCCGACTCATGGCACTTCAAGGTCAAGGACGGCGTCAACGAGGTGCGCTTCGGCGATCCCGGGTGGCGGCTTGGCTACGCGCGCGATGCTCTCAACTCGTTCTTCGTCTTCCGCGTCATGAAGGAGCGTGGCGTGCTGCCGAAACACCTGCGCTTCCAGGTGTCGATCCCGATGGTCAATAGCGTGCTGCCGCCGCGCATCTTTCCGGACCAGGCGGACCTCGCCAAGATCAGGCCTGGCTACGCCGCGGCGACGCGCGCCGAGATCGCGACCATCATCGCCAAAATTCCCAGCGACGAACTGGCGCTGCAGTGGGACTGCTCCACCGAGTTGCAAGATGCGTACGGCAGCATTCCGGGATATCCGATCGAGGGCGCAATCGAGCGCAACCTCGACGAGGTGCGGGCGCTCTCGCCGCAGATCCCGAGTGAGGTGGCCCTCGGCTATCATTTCTGCTTCGGCACGCTCGGTGGCTGGCCGCGCTTCGTGCCGGACGATCTCGGCCAGGCCGTGCGGCTCGCCAATGCGTTCGTGGCGGCATCCGGCCGCCGCGTTGATTGGATCCATCTGCCGGTACTCGACCGCAGCGACGACGCCTTCTTTGCGCCGCTGGCGCGGCTCGAGCCGCAGGGCGCCCGCGTCTATATCGGCGCCATTCATAATATGGGTACGTTCGCGCAGCGGGTCGCGGTGGCGAGAAAATTTCTCCCGGAGTTTGGCCTTGGCGCTTATTGTGGATTCGGTCGATTGGCTCCGTCGGAGCTGCCGGGCGTGCTGGCCGACCATATCAAGGCGGTCGACTTCGCGGCATCCTGAGCGAATCGGAGCGGCCCACGATGGATAGGACGAGAAAATCTGGGCGACGACGCATGGGGTGGGCGCTGACGCGTGTGCTGGGATTCGTATTGGTGTGCGCAGCCGTCGCGCTTCCGGTCCATGCTCGGGCCGAGGGTGCGCCGGATTGGCCCGCCCGGCCGATCCGCCTGATCGTTCCGACCGGCGCGGGCGCCGCGACCGACATCATGGCGCGTCTCGTCGCCAACGGCATCGGCGGCGGACTCGGCCAGCCGGTGGTGGTCGAAAACATGCCCGGCGCGTCGGGACTGCTGGCCCATCAGGCGGTCGCGCGCGCGATGCCCGATGGCTATACGCTGCTGTTCACCAACACGTCCGGAATGAGCGTCAACCCGATCTCATTCAAGACGCTGCCGTACGACCCTGCGCACGATTTCACCGCGGTCGCGATGGTGTGCAGCCTCGGCCCGCAAATGCTCTCGGTGAACGCCGAGCTGCCGGTCAGGACCGTCCCGGAGTTCCTCGGTTACGCCAAAGCCAATCGCGGCAAGCTGTCGATCGCCTTCGACAACACCGCCGGCGCGGCTGCCTTTGCGGCCAAGCTCGTGAACCGCCGCGCGGACCTCGGCCTTGTCGAGGTGCCCTATCGTGCTTCGGCGCAGATGACGCAGGATGCCGCCAGCGGCGTCGTCCAGGTACTGATGAGCTCGATAGCGGCCGCGCGCGCGATGGTCGAGGCCGGAAAGCTGCGCCGGCTGGCGGTGACCTCGGCATCGCGGTTTCCGTCGCTGCCGGATCTGCCGGCGGTCAGCGAATTCGTACCCGGCGTGGTCATGAATGGGTGGTTCGCGGTCGTCGCTCCCGCGGGCACGCCGCCCGACGCGGTGGCGCGGATCAATCGCGAGATCGGCGCTTATCTCAAGGGGCCGGACATCCAGGGGCGGCTTTTCACCTTCGGTCTCGCCACCGAGGGCGCCGGCACGCCGGGGAGCACCGCGCAGTTCATCCGTGCCGACCAGGAGCAATGGCGCGCGCTGGCGAAGGAGCTTGATGTCCAGCCGCAGTGAGAATGGAACGTGAGCCTGGGCTCATTCATCGGCTGAAACCATGATTCGTACTTGGATTGAATGACAATGGCCTCCCTGAGCGGACATTCCGGCCAATACCAAGACTGTGCGATCAGTTGGGCTCGATTCCGCTCGCCTTGATGGCTTCCGCCCAGGTCTTGGTCTCACGGTCGAGAAAACCGCGCAGGTACTCGGGCGACCGCCGCTCGGGAGGCACCACGGTCGTTGCCGCCTCGCGCAAGCGCGCCTGCAATTCCGGGCGGTCGAGGACCACGCGCAAAGCCCCGTTGAACTTGGCGACGATCGGCGCCGGCGTATCCTTCGGAAAGAACAGGCCCATCCAGTAGTAGAAGTCGCCGAAGTCGAATCCCTGTTCCTTGGCGGTCGGCAGGTTCGGCAGGATCGGCGATCTCTCGCGCGTGAGCAGCGCGATCGGCTTCAACGTGCCAGCCTTGATGAAGGAGGCGACAGAGATCGCAAGCGCGCAATAGAAATCGAGGTGTCCGGCAACGAGGTCCGTCATGGCCTCGGCCGAGCCGCGGTAGGAGATGTGTGTGACGTTGGCGCCGATCGCCCGAGTGAGCTCGTAGCAGACCAGATGATTCGCGGTGCCGACGCCGGCCGAGCCGAACTGCATCTTGGCCCCGTTGGTTTTCACATAATCGGCGAACTCGCGCATGTTGGAAACTGGCAGGTCCTTGCGCACCACCAGGATGATAGGCTGCACCACGGCGAGGCCCGCCGGCACGAAATCCTTGGCCGGATCGTAGGGCGGCTGCTTGCGTAGCGACGGACTCTGCGCGAACGTGTCGACCGCCCCAACAACGAGCTCGTAGCCGTCGGGCGTCGCCTTGGCAACGCGGCTCACACCGATCAGTCCGCCGGCGCCGCCGGCGTTCTGCACGACGACGGGCTGGCCGAGCTGCTCGCCCAGTGGCGGCGCGATATTGCGTGCCACCAGGTCGGTGCCGCTGCCCGGACCGAACGGAACGACCAGCGAGATCGGCCGGGTCGGCCAGTCCTCGCCGCGCGCGGGCGCCACCAAGCCGGCGAGCACAAACGCGAAACCAAGCGCGGCGTGCATAATGCGAGTCGATGCGTTCATCGTTCCCTCCTTGGCAAGAGCATGATCCTGGAAAGTTGCAGACTTTTCCGACAAGATCATGCTCCAGAATCTAGAGCGACGCGCCGCCCTGCTCGACGTCGTCAAAGAGCTTCGCCACCGCGGCATTGAAGATCACCGGCTTCTCGATGTTCGAGATGTGTCCGGCCCCCTCGATCTCGAGAAACCGCGATCCTTTGATCATGGCATGCATCTGCCGCGTGTTCTCCGGCGGCGCGCCGTGGTCCTCGCTGCCGCACAGCACCAGCGTTGTGTGCCGTATCTCGCCGAGCCGATGCCCATAGTCGAGCCGGGCCAGCGCCGCCGCGCACCCACGATAGCCGGGCGCCGAGGTGTTACGAACCATCTTCTCGATGCGCGTGATCGCGGCCGGGTCGCGCTCACGCAAGCCGGCGCTCGACCAGCGCTCTACGGTCGATTGGACGATCGCCTCGATGCCGTCCTGCCGCACCGCCTCGGCTCGATCGAGCCAAGCCTTGGTGAATTCAGGCGTCGTGGTGTGCCGCGAATCGGCGATCACCGCGCTCTTGATGCGCCGCGCATGGTTGAGCATCAGCCCGAGCCCGACCATACCGCCCATCGACAGCCCGCAAAAATGTGCCTGTGGCACCTCTAATGCATCGAGAATTCCGGCCGCGTCGTCCACCAGCTGATCGAGCGTGTAGTCGCCCTCGGTCGCCGCCGAGCCGCCGTGCCCGCGCGCGTCATAGCGCAGCACGCGAAACCGGTCGCTCAGCGCGTCGGCGAGCTCGTCCCACATGCTGAGATCGGTGGCGAGCCCGTGGCTGAGCAGCACCCACGGGCCACGCTCGCCGTCGACGCGGAAGTGGAAGGTCGATCCGTTGCTCTTGATCTGCATGTTCGATTCATTCCGGAGTCATTCATTCACTGCTTGCGGGGATCACGGCGCGCTTCGTGGATCATCTGAAGAATCCCTGCCGGCGACAGCGGAAATTCGCCAAGGCGCACGCCGAACGGCGCGAGCGCATTCTCGACCGCCGAGACGATCGCGGCGGGCACCGGGATGCAGGCGGTCTCACCCGCGCCCTTGACGCCCAGCGGGTTGGTCTTGCTCGGGTATTCCACCAGGATCACCTCGATCGCCGGCAGTCCAGGTGCGGTCGGCAGCAGATAGTCGGCAAAGCTCGTCGTCTGCGGCTGCGCCTCACCGTCGTAGACCATGCGCTCGAGCAGGGTGTTGCCGAGCGTGTGCACCACGCTGCCGATGACCTGGCCGCGCACCGTCGCGGGATTGATCGCAACGCCGGCGTCGTTGACGACGACGATCTTGTGCAGCGCGACGCGGCCGGTCTCGGCGTCCACTTCCAGCTCGACTGCCATGAAGGCGCCCGCATAGGTCAGGCTGTTGCCAAGATGAGTATGCGAATGCTCGAGACCGGGCGGCAGGTCCCCGGGCAGCTTGTAGCCGGGCACGCCCGCCATCGCGATCGCGAGCTCGCCGAAGCCGAGGCCGTGCTTAGGGACGCCCTTGACCTCGACCCGCCCGTCGCGCAGCTCGAGATCGTCAGCATCGACCTCGAGGATCTCGGCCGCCGCCTTGCGCACCTTGTCGCGAACGACGGAGGCGGCGACATGCACCGCCGAGCCGCCCATGACGGTCTGGCGGCTCGCGAATGCGCCCATGCCGAGCGAGATCGGGCCGGTGTCTCCGGCTATCACTGTGATCTCGCGCGGCGCCACCCCAAGCTGCTCAGCGCAGATCTGGGCGAACGCAGTCTTGAGGCCCTGCCCGATCGCCACCGCGCCGGTGAACACCGAGACCTTGCCGGAGCGGTCGATGCGCACGGTCGCCGACTCAAATGGACCGCGTCCGGTGCCTTTGATGCCCATCGCCATGCCGAGGCCGAGCAAACGGCCCTGCTCGCCCGCGCGCCGCTGGCGCTCGGCGAATCCTGCATGGTCGATCGCGGCGAGCACCTTTGCCATCATTGCCGGGAAATCACCGCTGTCGTAGACGACCCCCGCGCCCGAACGGGCGGTGAGCCCCGTCGCATACGGCATCTTCGCCGGTGGAACGAGATTGCGCCGCCGCACCTCGGCGAGGTCGAGAGCGAGCGTGTGTGCAATCGCGTCGAGGCAGCGCTCGATCGCGAACGTGCCCTCCGGATAGCCGGCGCCGCGCACCGGCAGGGTGGCGACCTTGTTGGTCAACGCGACGATCACTCGCAGGTCGAGACTCGGGAGCATGTAGGTCCCCGGCACCGCGGTCGACGCATTGGTCGGCAGGTTGGTGCCGCGCGGCGTATAAGCGCCCTGGTCGTGCACCATGCGCCCGCGCAGGCCGTGCAGCCGGCCGTGATCGTCGAACGCCACCTCCAGATCCCAGACCTGGTCGCGTTCCTGGATAGCCGCGACAAAGTGCTCGCGGCGATCCTCGATCCATTTCACAGGCCTACGCAGCATCAGGCTCGCCGCCGCGACGACCGCTTCCTCAGGATAGAACAGGTGCTTGCAGCCGAACCCGCCGCCGACGTCTGCGGTGATCACGCGGACTTGATTCTCGTTGCGCCCGAACAGTGCCATCAGGTGACCGCGCAGGTCGTGCGCCTCCTGGGTCGAGTCCCAGACCGTCAGCCGGTCCTCGAGCGGGTCGTAGCGCGCGAGCACCGCGCGGCACTCGATCGGGTGTGCGCAGCCGCGGTGGGTCTTCAGCCGCAACGTGGCGCGGTGCGGCGCCGCCGCAAAGGCGGCCTCCGGGTTGCCGTAGCTCTGACGGAACTCCTTGACGATGTTCGAGCCCTGCCGCGTGTCCACGCGCGGCGCGGCCGGCTCGATCGCGGCGAGACAATCTGCGACCGCCGGCAGCGGCTCGTAGTCGACCTGGACCAGCGCCGCGGCGTCTTCGGCGGCATAGCGGGACTCGGCGATGACGGCCACGATTGCCTCCCCGGCGAAGACGACCTCGTCCTTGGCAAGCGGATACGGAGTGACGTTTGGTGGCAGCGGCTCGACGCGCAACTCGAGCGGCATGCGATCCTGCGTGAGCAGCGGCCGGATGTCGGCGTAGGCGAGCACCGCACGCACGCCGGGCGCGGTGCGCGCCGCCGAGACATCAATTGACTTGATCCGTGCATGCGCGAAGGAGCTGCGCACAAAGGCTGCTTCCAACGCGCCCACTACCGGCACGTCATCGACGAAGCGGCCCGCCCCCGTGAGCAGCGCCGCATCCTCGACGCGGGCGATGGGTTGACCGATGAACTTGTACGCGACCATGCGCGGCTCGCCCCTGCCTCTCAAGATTCGCGTAGCGGTGCGCTTCACTTGCACCCTTACGGCTGCCCAGCCGAACGTCAACGACAGCCGGGTCGCTTCCTGGTTATGCCTCGTCGACGATTTGAGATCGGGAATGACGGAAAAGCGAATCCCGGGCAGCCGTAACCTACGGGCGCCTGCTTTCGCGCTCGTCTCGGTAGCACAGGGACTGACGAATGATGCCCAGAGGCGCAATCGAATTGTCGTCTATCCCATTGAGACAGCCGCATTTTTCGAACGGTGATTTTCAGTGTACCCAGCGTTTGGCGTCGTACCCGGCTTGAGCGTAATGCCGCGTTGTACCAGCCGAGGCAGGGCGGCGGCGCCCGTACTGAACTTCAGATGACGAATGTTTTTCCCTCTGACGGCGCCAGTCGACTGGGCGCCGACCACCGACAGCAATGCTGTCACTGTCGCGACGACAACAGTGAGCATGGCGTCCCCCGTGGCATCGAGCCGCAACGGGGCCGCCGGCAGGTGGCCGACTGCGGCAAGGCCAAGCACGAGCGTGGCCGACAACGATAATCGTGGTCCACGGAACAGCCACCAGTTGACGGCAAGATACCGCATCAGGCCCACGCTGAGCGATCCGACGAAGAACGCTGCGGCGCCGACGAGCCACCAGGCCCACCACGCCAAAGCGCAACGCGTCTCGGCGACCCAACCGAGGGCCAGGTCGGAGGCGACGCCAAGGTCGAGGCCGAAGTGGCGCAGAATTGTCTGGGCCGCCATCCCGAACATGGCGCCGGACGTCAGGGCGATGCAGACGAGGGCACTCCCCGAAACAGCCATCGTCGCATCGTTACGCATACGCAGAAATGCCTAGGCATAGGCGCAGGCGCAGGCGGGGGTTGCTACCCTCTCTTTCCCCCGCCTCCGGCGGTGAGCCTCATTTTCGTCGGCATGACGCGGGGGACCAGAGCATGGCGGATGTATCCGGCCTCGCCCGGAACCGAGCTTCTCAAAGGGACCGAGAGCGCGCTCGACCCCGATTTATCGCCAGCGTTTCTGCCGTGCGCGGGGCCGTTCATCACACTCGGCAGGCTCGACTGAGATCACGCACCTTCTGCTGCAGACACGGCGTGATGCAATTGCACCTAGGGGCAACACATGCTCGCACGCCTGGTGCTAAAGGAGCTGACCGACAATCTCCGCTATGCGTCATTCGCGTCCGGTCCAACAGGCGCTGCGCGTGATTTTCTTCCGTAGTGATCGCGAAACCCGACATGCGGCCGTTCAGGTCCGCTCGGCGCCTTGTGCCACAAACGATCAT
>Ga0126377_10004000_pt1 | contig 10614 bp, 9 predicted proteins | sample PanSoiMetPlot_22_FD_92647 | JGI IMG/M metagenome (GOLD analysis project Ga0126377, IMG submission 92647) | Tropical forest soil microbial communities from Panama - MetaG Plot_22 | ecosystem: Environmental > Terrestrial > Soil > Tropical forest > Bulk soil | place: Panama | collected 2016-02-17 | reverse complement strand
AAGAAAATTCATTTTTCATTTTCAATTTGTAATTTTAGATTTGTCATTGAAGAAAAACCGCTCGATCTAATCCCTTCCAATGACAAATCTAAAATTACAAATTGAAAATGAAAAATGAATTTTCTTAAACGCTCTAGCATCCAGCATCTAACATCCAGCATCTTTTAAAATGTCCTTTAGCGGTCAAGAATGGAACAATCTGTCGGTGCCGATGACAATTCCGCCCCGACACCTGTCGGCATGAGCCCGACACATCCGACACCGTCGCTTAAGTCCCATCGGATCACTCTTTGATTCAGTCACTTACAAATTCTTTACTTTTGGCACGTCCGTTGCCCTACCACGAGATGTGAGCGAAAGCCATCTTGCATAGATATATGCATTCGGTAAGCAGGATAGACGGAGGTGAAAATATGTTTCAAACACAAACGATCAATAATAAAAGCTACTCACTTTATAAAGGACTATTCTGGGGTGAACCTTCGCAGAGCAGGAAGGCAGTCATCTTCTGTGATCCAAAAGGAAATAACTCCAGGGGGTTACAAAGTGATCTTTCACAGGTTTATCCCGAGGCAGTGATCACAACCAGCCAGGACCTCGGCTGGCAGAATATTCGGGTATTGCACATGCGTCATGCCGACCGCGAAATGGAGGTCCCTCCGCTTGAGAACCACTGTGTGATCCTCTCGTTGGGACCAATCGAGCCAAAGCATTGGGTGAGCGCGACCGTTGACGGGAATGACCTCGACCGGCGCATCAATCCCGGAGAAATCGCAATTATCCCGGCTGGTATTCCTTCGCATTGGCAGTGGGCCAACAGCAGGCCGCATGAAACCCTGCAGATCTATCTTCACCCCCAGTTCGTCCGGAAGACGGCTGAATGCTGTGATCTCAATCACAGCCAGCACGCGCTCGAACCGCAGCTGGGAGTAAGGGATGAACAGCTCGGTTATCTAGCCATCTCTCTTCTCTATGAGCTGAAGGAAGAGAATGTTATCGGCAGACTGTACGCGGATTCAGTGGCGTCGGTGATCGCCGTGCAGCTTGTCAGGCGCTACAGCTGTTTGAAGGATGTCCGGATCAGCAAGGGGGGAATGGCGCCACACAAGCTGCGACGGGCAATCGAGTACATCAGCGATCATCTCGAGCAGGAACTTGAGATCGCGCTGGCGGTGGTTGCGGATGAAGTCGGCATGAGCTATTACCACTTTTCACGGGCATTTAAACAATCAATGGGTCTGAGCCCGATCAACTACATCACCCGGCAGCGGATGGAGCGCGCGAAGCGACTCCTGACAGAGACGGAATTGCCGATCGCGGAGATTGCGCTGCGGGCCGGGTTTTCCAGCCAGAGTCATTTTACCACCTCCTTCCGCAGATTGGCGGGCGTCACACCGAGCTCTTTCCGGAGGGGAGTGTAGTGAAGTTTTCAGTTTTATCAGGGAGGTGGAATTATGACGAATGCAGACCGTGAGAAACTGGAAATAATCGAACACCAGGCCCGGGTATTTCGTGAGCTTTGGTTACGCGAGCGGGAAAAACGGTTGGCGCTTCAGCTGGCCGCGAATGCTGAAGTTAGAAAGCGCTGGATGTCATCCGATTCAATCAGTGACGGATCTTCAGATACTCTCAGTCAAGATGAAGGTTTAGGCCATGAGGGCATAAGCGCAAAGATCTACAGGACAGACTTTGATGAATTTTTCTTGTTTTGAGTAATCCCATTCACCGCAGAGGCGCGGAGCGAGCAGAGACAACACAGAGAGAAGAAGAAAAGTTCTCCAACTTTTTTCTCTCTTCTCCGCGTTGTCTCTGCTCGCTCTGCGCCTCTGCGGTGAATATTGTTAGGCATTAGTGGCCACGGCCACCATGAAACCCCCCACCTCCAAACCCCCCACCTCTAAAACCTCCGCCACCGTGAAATCCATGGCCGCCGTGAAAGCCGTGATCAGGAAAGCCACGACCGTAAAATCCACGGTGGTAAACGCCGTACCCGTGAAAGCCGTGGCCGTAAAAACCGTGGACGAAGTGATGATGGAAGTGGCCGAAAGTAAAAAACGGCGATAGAAACACGAACCCGGGTGAATAGAATCCATAGCCGAACGGGCTATATAAGATTCCGCTTCCCGGAATGAACGTATAGGTATTGAACCAGGGATTCCAATACCAGCCGGCGCCCAACCAGCTGTTTACACCGCCAACGTACGATTGTGCCGCGTCGGAATTAGCTTCCGCCAGATAATCCGATCGCTGACTGCTCCAGCCATACAAATCGTCCTGAAACATTTTTCTGTTGAATTTCTCCGGCTTCAGCAAGTCGTGAGAATTGAGATTGAGCTCAGAACCCTCATTCACTTCAATTTGAAATCCGTTTTCCTGGATAGCTGCCTTTCCGTCAAATACGCGAAGCTGATTTCGATCCATGTCGAGATCGTACAAGCCCTTCTTCAGTGGCCGTATCGTCGCGCCGTTTAAATCGAAAAGAAGATTGTTTTCTGAATCGATTTCCGTGACTTCGGCTATCGCGCGCCCCTTCTGCAACTCTATCTGAGTATTCGCCAGGCCGGATGAAATCATTTTCATTGATGTGTTGTCCCCGAGTCTCAAGTAAGAGCCAGGAGTCAACAGTATCTCGGCCTTTCCCAGCCCGGTCGTGATTGATTGACCTGCCTCAAGTTCATCCGTGCCTGCTGAATTTGGGTCAATAGCTTTATTGCCGATCGAAACCTGCCCCTCGACGTAGTTAATGCTGCCCGGCCGCCCCGGATTAGATCCCCGGTCGGACTGGGCATAAACAGGCGCAAAGGTTGACGGGAGTACAAACAAACCTATCATCCCCAAAACCAAAACCAATAATCTGAATGTGTGTCTTTCCATAAAATACTCCTTTACTGACCAAGCAAAAGGAGTAATGCCTGATCTTAACTGGCCCATTCTGTTGAACCAGTTGCAAGGGGCTCCGCAGAGCCGACCTCACACCACTGAGTATCGCAATTGCCTTGCCATACTTATTCTGAGTCGTGCTTATGGGTAAATCATTGAGTTGCAAGGAAATGGTTAGATATCGTAACCAGACTTTCTTTTCGCCTGATAGATATGTGGCCGGGCAAGGGCGCTTTAAAGTCACTTGACTCAATATAGCCACATCTTTTGGCGAGTATGTTCAGCGCACGCAACATAGTGTCGAAACTTGTTGGTTTACCGGAGAGTGTCCCTTTGCAGAGCTAACCAGGAAAAAACGAGGAGGAGCACCCCAAGTGAGGCGGCGAAGACGATGTGACGCCGGATCTCTGCAACCGCAATGTTCCATTGCTCGCCCAGGAAGTAACCGGAGGTAATGAAAGTTGCAGTCCAGATCAGGCTTCCAGTGTATGCGTAAGGTGCAAAGATTCGCATTTGAAGGTGAGAGCTTCCGGCGGCGAAGGCTATTATGTGGCGCACACCCGGAACGAAATAGCCGATTACGAGTACCCACCTTCCCAGACGTTCAAACCAGCGTTGAACACGCTCAAGTCGCTCGGCCGTCAAATGAAGACGAGTCCCGAACTTCGCAATGATATATTTCCCGGCCATTCGGCCAAGAGTGTAACTGATGGTAATACCGGAAACACTTCCCAAATAAGCTGCGATCAAAGTCTGCACTGGATGCAATTTGCCTTTGAAAACGAGATACCCTGCAAATGCCAGGAGCGTTTCATCAGGTACCGGTAGACCGACAATCCCGAGACTCAATGAGAGGAAAATTCCCGCATATCCATATTGTGAAATCCAATCCAACAAATTTTCTGTTGTCATCCTTGCCCTTCCTTCAAGTGTAGAGCTATCCGAAAACCTGAGTTCGGGGATTATTCTCACCGCTTGACAGCAGAAATAAATGGGAGCTATCTCAAGCTTATCACGTCTGGTCCACACTCTGTTGATTTGTTGATCTTCAGCTCTCACAACTTCACAAAATCAAGAAAAATTTGGCAAGAGACCGAAAGACTGCTGCCGGTGGTCACCGATAGGCTGATAAACCGGAAGGAGAGACGGGAAACCAAAGCCGTCTCAACCCAACATCACAAGAAACAGCTGTTTCCGGCAAAAAGTTGCAAGACGCCAGGTGCTGCCGCTTGTAATCTGATTCCCAGGAATGGCGGAACGGCAAATGAGAGCATACAGGGCACAATTCGTAATAAACAGCTGAAAAAAAGGGATTGGGATGTCGAGTGGAAGAGGCGGCATCTACGCAGGTCCATGGGAGGTGACAGTATGGGCGATCAAATGTTGGCAGTAGTTCCTCAAATGGCTGGCGAGAAGGTTGCTGTGCGCTTTTGCATTAACGACTTCTACTATGTGACCTGTCTCGATCCGCGTGTGTCTTTACTCGATATGTTGCGCGAGGAATTGGGTCTGACGGGCACAAAGAAGGGCTGCAATCATGGTCAGTGTGGCGCATGCACGGTTTTGATAGACGGGCGACGCATCAACTCCTGCCTGGCTCTCGCGGTCATTTATGACGGGAGTGAAATCATAACCATCGAGGGATTAGCTCGGGGCGATGAATTGCATCCGTTGCAGGCGGCCTTCATTCGCCACGAAGGATTTCAGTGTGGTTATTGCACGTCCGGTCAAATCTGCTCCGCTGTCGGGATGTTGCGCGAAGTCGAGCAGGGGACGGCGAGTCATGTGACGCCGGATCTCCGGCAACCGGGACGTGTCGAACTGACGACGGAAGAGATTCGCGAGCGGATGTCAGGCAATATCTGCCGATGCGGAGCTTATCCGGGCATCGTCGCCGCGGTGCGCGAAGAGGGATTACGGAATAAACGAAAATAACGGCCGGTCCGCAGGCTTCCAGCCTGCACGCTCTAATAAGGTGTAATCTCTCGAAAACATGCAGGCTGGAAGCCTGCGGACCGGCCGTTATTTTCGTAATCCCTCCTTATTTCACAACCAAATAATCCGAAAACTGGAGAAAGGAGTGAGGTCTCAAGATGAAACCGTTTTCCTATACACGGGTGACCGACAGTCAGGCAGCGGTTCAGGCGATAGTGCGTGAAGAGGCAGCGAAGTTTATCGCAGGGGGGACTAACCTCATCGATTTGATGAAGGAAGGAGTCGAGCAGCCCGATCGTCTGGTTGACATTAACCGCCTCGAACTCTCGCGCATCGAGGAACGCGAGGGCGGCTTGCGATTAGGGGCGCTCGGCAGGAACAGCGATGCGGCGAATCATCGCCTCGTGCGCGAGCGTTATCCGCTCCTCTCGCAAGCGATTCTCGCGGGAGCCAGTCCGCAACTGCGAAACGCAGCGACGAACGGGGGCAATCTGATGCAGCGGACCAGATGTTACTACTTCTATGACGTAGCGATGCCATGTAATAAACGTCAGCCGGGTTCAGGCTGCGGCGCGCTCGATGGTTACAACCGCATACACGCGATTTTCGGTGCGAGCGATCAGTGTATTGCCACGCATCCGTCGGATATGTGCGTCGCGCTCACGGCGCTCGAAGCCGTGGTGCAGATCGAGGGGCCGCAGGGCGCGCGGAGCATCCCGATCGCCGACTTTCATCGTTTGCCGGGCGACACTCCGCAGATAGACACGAATCTCAGGCGCGACGAGCTGATCGTCGCAATTGACCTGCCTGCCGTTTCGTCCGTCTTTGCAGCACACTCGTATTATCTGAAAGTGCGCGACCGTGCTTCTTATGCTTTTGCCCTTGTCTCGGTGGCCGCCGCACTCGACATTCAGAATGGAATGATCAATCAGGCGCGTGTGGCGATGGGAGGTGTGGCGCACAAGCCATGGCGCGTACCGGAAGCGGAACTCATCCTGGCGGGAGAGCGAGCAACCGAGCAGACCTTCAAGCGTGCCGCCGACCGTGCGATGCAAGATGCACGCGGTTACAAACACAATCTCTTCAAGATTGAACTGGGCAGGCGCGCCATTGTCCGGGCCCTTGCTGTCGCCGCAAATGAAGGGAGGTCGATATGACTCATGGAGTAGGTGATCCAATGCTCATCGGCAAACCGGTTGACCGTGTCGATGGCCGGTTGAAGGTCACGGGCGGGGCGCGATATGCGGCGGAATTCAAGCACGAGGGCGTCACGCACGGGGCGCTCGTGATGAGTACGATCGCTAACGGACGCATCCGGGCGATAGACGCACGGGCAGCAGAGACGCAGCCCGGCGTCCTTGCGGTAATCACGCATTTGAACGCCCCGCGCCTGCCTTTCAGCGAGCGCCGTTTGGGAACCGACCCGATTTTCGGGCGCACATTGCGTGTGCTGCAGGAAGATACGATCTATTTCAACGCGCAGCCCATCGCGGTCGTGGTCGCCGAATCCCTGGAACAGGCGGAATACGCCGCGACTCTGGTGCGAGTAGTGTATGACGAACAAAAGCCGGTCACGAGCCTGGAAGCGGAACTGGCCCACGCTTTTCCGCCGCAGGAAGGGCTGGGAAGAGACCCCCGGGATGGAAAACAACCGGAAAGGGCAGCTGATGTCGTGCGTGGGGACCCGCAAGCCTTAAGTAAAGCTGAGGTGGTTGTTGAGGAGACTTACACAATTCCGATCGAGCATCACAACCCGATTGAACTACTCGCCACAATTGCCGAGTGGTCGGGCGGCAAACTGACGGTTCATGATAAGACGCAGTGGGTAGCTAATTTACAGGAACATCTCGCAACCGTCTTCGGCATACCGGAATCGGACGTGCGCGTGATCAGCCCTTATGTCGGGGGCGCATTCGGCTGTTCCTTACGTCCCTGGTCGCACCCCGTCGTGGCGGCCATGGCGGCGTGCGTGGTAAAGCGTCCGGTAAAACTGGTGTTGACACGCAGGCAGACTTTTAGTTCGCACGGCCATCGTCCATACACCGTGCAGCGAGTAGCGCTCGGTGCGAGCCGGGACGGGCGACTGCAGGCGATTGTTCATGAAGGTTATGCGCAGACATCGTTTTATGAAGAGAATACCGAAAATCTGGTGAATGCCACGCGGATGCTCTATGCGAGCCCGAACTGCATGACGAAATATCGCCTCGTGCGCGGCAATATTCAGACACCGCTTTACATGCGCGCACCCGGTGAATCCTCCGGCGTTTTTGCGCTCGAAAGCGCGATGGACGAGTTAGCGTATGAATTGAAGATCGACCCGCTGGAATTTCGAATCCGTAACTACGCAGCCACTGACCCGTCGAGTGGGTTGCCCTGGTCGAGCAAATCTCTGCTTGAATGCTACCAGCGGGGAGCTGAAAAGTTCGACTGGTCTCGTCGCACTATCGAACCAGGTTCAATGCGCGACGGGCGTTATCTCATCGGCATGGGAATGGCGACGGGGACTTATCCGATGTATCGCTTTCCCTCAAGCGCGCAGGCGCGCATCTTCAGTGACGGAACGGCAGTTGTCCAGTCGTCTGCTAGCGACATGGGGCCGGGAACCTGGACCACAATGAAGATCATCGGTGCCGAGGCGTTGGCACTGGACCTGGGGCGTGTTCATTCCGAGCTGGGTGATTCAACTTTGCCAAAGGCAGCGGTTCATGGCGGATCGGCGACGACTGCGAGTGTCGGGACAGCTGTGCATGAGGCGTGTCTGGCAGCACGGTCAAAGCTCCTGGCAATGGTGAAAAATGATCCTCAATCGCCTCTCAGCGGCGCGAGAGAAGATCAGGTTCGATTTGCCGACGGTCGCATCTCTCTCAAGAGCGACTCCTCGAAAAGTGAAACCTATAGCGACATTCTGCGCCGAATGGGAATGGATTCAATCGAGGCAACGGTTGCCTCGACGCCCGGGGACGAGAGTGAAAAATACTCCATGCATGCTTTCACCGCGCACTTCGCCGAAGTGCTTGTGGATTCGGAGCTGGGTGCTTTGCGTGTCAGTCGATTCGTGACCGGCTGCGGCGGAGGCCGGATTATGAACGAGAAGACGGCGCGCAGCCAGTTAACGGGTGCCGTGGTCGGAGGACTGGGAATGGCGCTCATGGAGGAGACAGTGATGGATCACCGGATGGGGCGTTTCGTTAACGCGAGCCTCGGAGAGTATCACGTCCCGGTCAATGCCGACATTCCCGAAATTGAGGCGTTTTTTATCGAAGAGCGTGACGAACAGGTCAACCCGCTGGGGGCAAAGGGGATCGGCGAAGTCGGCTACGTCGGCGTCGCAGCGGCCGTTGCAAATGCCGTTTTTCACGCGACGGGCAAGCGCATTCGCAGTTTACCGATCACACTAGACAAGCTGTTATGAGTTTCTCGGAGATGAAAGCCTGTGGCTGATACCGTGGGGTACCACATCACAATCGCATCGTGCGGCCTGATGCAAGAAAGCATTTAAAAGTGAAGAAGGAGTATTCAATGTCAAAAGTCTGGTTGATAACCGGCAGTTCTCGCGGACTGGGCCGGGCGCTTGCTGAAGCGGTGCTTGCCCAGGGGCATAAGCTCATCGCCACAGCGCGAGACCCCACACAACTCATCGGTCTGGGGGCGCGCTACGGAAGCCGGGTTCGTGCTGTCGCCCTCGATGTGACCGACGAGCATGCGGCCGCCAGGGCGATCGAGGCAGCTATCGACATCTTTGGGAGGCTCGACGTGCTCGTCAATAATGCGGGCTATGGCAATGTCAGTTCGATTGAGGATACGAGTGAGGCAGACTTCCGCGCGCAAATCGAGACCAACCTCTTTGGAGTAGTTAACGTCACCAGGGCAGCAATACCGATCATGCGGCGGCAACGGTCAGGCCATATCATTCAAATCTCTTCCATTGGCGGGCGGCGGGGAACGCCCGGCCTCGGCGCCTACCAGACGGCCAAGTGGGGTGTCGAAGGATTCTCGGAAGTGCTCGCCAAAGAAGTCGTGCCGCTTGGTATCAAAGTGACGATTATCGAACCGGGGGGCTTCCGCACCGACTGGTCCGGTTCGTCGATGACTATCCACCCCACGCGGCCCGAATACGACTCGACCGTCGGAGAGGTAGCCCGGTTCCAGCGCAACTATGATGGCGCTCAACCCGGCGATCCAGCCAAAGCCGCGGCTGTGATCATCCATATCACGAGCCTCGATGAGCCTCCTTTACGACTCCTGCTGGGTACCGACGCCGTTCAACTGGCGGAGAAGGGAGAGATCGCACGGATAGAATCCGACAAGAAGTGGCGAAACCTGAGTATCTCCACCGACTTCTAGGTTAACCATTCAGCGCAGAGGCTCAGAGAAAACAGTGAAATCGCAGAGAAAAGATCAACTTCCTCTCTACGATTCCTCTGTTTTCCCTGAGCCTCTGTGGTGAATGGTTATTTTTCGTTTGTTTCGTAATCCTTCTTCTTGAGAAACAAATAACGAAAGGTTTCCGCAAAAAACTGTAAGAAATCTGCCATATATCTTTCATATTATCAGGTTGGATTATTGCATTTTTTCGTCGCCGCTTGACGATCGAAGGAATGCAAGTCACTGAATCAGCTAAAAACAAAAAGGGATGAAACACCTGGAAAGGGAAGATTTAAGAGGATTGCCATTTTCCGGATCGCTGCTCCTGGAATCCGGCAATGCTTGAAACTCAAACCAATATTTCTGGGAGGTAGATATGTTTAGGAATAAGAAAACCGATCTATATCGGGCTCTATCATACGTCGTTTGCCAGTCTCTGCGCGGCGCGGTCCCTGCAATTTTTGCAATTGCTCTATTTGCTGCGATAACGATCTCGGCCCAGGCTCAGTCGTTCACCGGCACAATCAATGGAACGGTTACCGATCCGGCGGGTGCGGTAGTCCCGAATGCTACCGTTACTCTCACAATAATTGGTACGGGGCAGGCGCGCACGACTACGACGAATAACGATGGAGAATACATTTTTCCCGCGTTGCCGCCGGGCAATTACAAAATCCGGGTCACGGCATCGGGCTTTGCAGCCAGTGAGATCAGCACGCAGCTCACCGTCTCACAGCAGTCGCGTGTGGATGCGCAACTTAAAGTCGGAATGGGGACCCAGTCGGTTGAGGTCACAGTCGCTGATACCGGTATAACGCCTGAGACCCAGAACGCGGAACTCTCAACTGTAATCAATCAACGACAAGTGAGCGGGTTGCCGCTGATCACGCGCAGCCCGTATGACCTGATTACCATCTCGCCGGGTGTGACTGACGGGCCGGACCGTGGCAGCGGATTCCAGCGAGGCTCGGGTTTTGCCGTTAATGGCTTGCGCTCGCAAGATGGCAACTTCTTACTCGATGGAGGAGAGAATAACGATACATTCACCACTCTACCAGGACAGAATGTGCCGCTCGATTCGATCCAGGAATTTCGGGTCCAGACCAATAACTACACGGCTGAGTTCGGCCGGTCGGCCGGCTATATCGCCAATGTCGTAACCAAGTCGGGGACGAGTGAGTACCACGGCTCGGTTTATGAGTTCAATCGCAACTCCTCATTTGCTGCCAACGACACTTTCAATAATGCTAATGGGTTGGAGAAGGCATTCTTCAACCGCAACCTGTTCGGTTTCTCGGGTGGTGGGCCGGTCCCGGGACTCAAGGAGAATACTTTCTTCTTCGGTTCATTCGAGAAGATCCGCCAGGTGCAGGAGTTGGGCGGCCTAGTCTCAACGCTTACTCCCGCCATGCTCGCCGGTGACTTCAGTGCGTT
>Ga0126377_10003998_pt1 | contig 10616 bp, 9 predicted proteins | sample PanSoiMetPlot_22_FD_92647 | JGI IMG/M metagenome (GOLD analysis project Ga0126377, IMG submission 92647) | Tropical forest soil microbial communities from Panama - MetaG Plot_22 | ecosystem: Environmental > Terrestrial > Soil > Tropical forest > Bulk soil | place: Panama | collected 2016-02-17 | reverse complement strand
GCGATCTCGAGGCGATCAAGCGCCTCAAGTACAAGTACATGCGCTGCATCGACCGCAAGCTCTGGGAAGAGCTCGCCGACGTCTTCGTCCCCGACGCCACCGCGTCCTACAGCAGCGGCAAGTACGCGTTCACCGGCCGCGACGCGATCCTCGGCTTCCTGCGGAAGAGCATGGGCTCGACGCAGTTCCTGTCGAGCCACACCGTGCACCATCCCGAGATCGAGCTCACGAGCCCGACCACCGCGAAGGCCTTCTGGGCGCTCGAGGACACCGTGCTGATGCTCGAGCACGGCCTCACGCTGCACGGCGCCGCGCTCTACGAGGACGCCTACGTGAAGTGCGCGGACGGGCATTGGCGCATCCAGCACACGGGCTACTCGCGCACGTGGGAGGAGATGTTCCCGCGCGCGTCGGTCGCCGGCCTGAAGCTCACCGCCAGCCTCTGGGAGACGGGCGGGAAGTCGAAGATCGACGTCTAGCCGGTCGTCCGGGCCCGGGACGCGTCCACGCTCCAGATCCCGGAGCCCTTCGCGGCGATCACGATGAACACCCAGCAGTAGATCACCGCCAGCTCGCCCTTGTTCACGATCGGGATGATGTTCCCCTTGGCCGGGATCACGTGCCCGATGAAGAACGCGACGGCCATCATGCCGCTCGCGATGAACGCGGCGGGCGCGGCGTAGAGGCCGAGTGCGATCAGCGCCCCGCCCACGAGCTCGATGCTGCCGCCCACGTAGACGATGAAGGCGGGCGCCTCGGCGGGCACGCCGCCGAAGAGACCGAAGAGCTTCTGGAAACCGTGCTGCATGAACAACAGTCCCGCGAAGATGCGCATCACCGCATAGATCCTGTCGGCGTGCGGCTTCAGGAAATCCATGTCGTCCTCCTCGAGGGTGATCCGCGACCAGTCTACGGCGCCGAGCGCCCGAATCGAGCGGCGACCTCGCCTGGGGTGGATCCCCTGCGCGCCTTCCGCCCGGCCTCTCCCGCTGGATGCCGCGCGCGGGGTCCGGGGAACGCTGGCCGCGCGGCCGGCCGCTTCGTCAGCGCGCGTCCCCGGGCCGCAGGAACGCGACGAGCTCCGCGCCGCGGGCCGCGAGGTCGCGCCAGTGTGGCGCCGGGATCCGCAGCGCCGCGAGGCCACCCGGCGCGAGGCCGTGCGCGGCGCGCCTCAGCACCTCCGCCTCCCCGTGCGGGACGAGCCACTTCAGCAGCTCGGAGAGCCCCGGGTTGTGACCCACCAACAGCACCTGCGGGTTGGGCTCGGCCAGTGCCCGGAGCTTCGCGACCAGCTGGCTCGCGCTCGCGAGGTAGAAGGCCTCGTCCACCTCGACCTTCACATCCGCCGCGAACGCGCGGCTCACACGCTCGAGCGTCTCGCGCGCGCGCGTCGCGGGCGAGCAGAGCAGCAGCTCGGGCCGGAATTCGTCCGGGACGAGCCGCTCGAGCGCGCCCGCCATGCGCCCGCATTCGCTCCGCCCCTGCGCGGAGAGAGAGCGCGCGCGATCGGGCTCGCCGGTCTCGGCGCTCGCGTGTCGCAGCAGGATCAAGTGCTTCATGGCGTCGTTCATGGACCGGGGTGGGGGATCCTTTATGATTGCGCGACGGGAAGGGGGAGCCAGCGTGGCACGTCATCCGCTCGTCGAGAGGGCTCGCGATCCGCGCGTGCGTCAGGCGCGGGGCTTCCGCGAGGCGGCGGCCGAGCTCGCGGGCGCCACCCTGGCGGCCGAGTTCGAGACGGAGCGTGACGGCGCACCCCGCCGCAGCGACGCGAACAAGAAGCACCTCGTGCAGGCGAACCAGCGTCTCGCGGCGGAACGCCATCCGGAGCGCGACGGCGAGCACGCGGCCCTCGCGCTCGTCGCACGTCGCGAGAAGGGCGGGACACCGCTGCGGCTTCCCGAAGACGAGGGCTTCTTCGAGCCGCTGCACGCCGGCGTGGTGCTCAAGTCCGCACCGGCCGACGCGAAGCTCGGCGCGGAGGACCCGAACTTCGGCATCGATCGGATCGATCTGGTCGGCATCGGCCCGAGCGACCGGCTCGCACTCGTGGTGATGCGGTTCATCGCGCCGACCAGCACGCGCGTGGGCACGGGCGAGACGCCGCTGCGCGCGCTGCTCGAGGGCCTGGCGCACACCGCGGTCGCGGTGGCCAACCAGGGCGCGCTGGCGGCGGAGCTCGCGGCGCGCACCGAGCGCAAGGTGGCCGACGCGCCCCCCTATCTCTTCCTGCTCGGGAGCCCGCGCTACTGGGAGCTCTGCCGCAAGCGCGAGGCGCAGCGCGGCGCGGCGTGGATCCAGCAGATGGAGCGTCTCGCCCGCGAGTTCGAGGAGCAGGCGGGCATCGGCGTGCGCTACCTCTCGCTCAAGCTCCAGGGCGACCCGGGCTGGAGCTACGCCGACGGTCGGCCGAGCTTCGACGCGGAGCCGCGCATCGGCCCGGCCTGGGATGCGGGCGCGGGCCGCATCAAGCCCAAGCCGAAGCCGCGGCCGCGCCGCGCCGCACCCGCACCGAGCGAAGCGCCGGTGACTCCCGATCTCTCGCGACCGGTGCGCGACTACCGCATCACCGAGCACTATGTGGCTGGAGATCGCATCCAGCATCCCACCCTCGGCACGGGCGTGGTGCAGGGTCCCGCCGGCCCGGGCAAGATCAACGTCCATTTCGACGATCGGCGCAGCGTGCTCGTACACGACCGGCCCGCGCCGGGCGCTTGATCGGGAAGTCGCCGGCGGCGCCTCCCTGGGAGGCGTGGCTCGCGCCCGTGGTCGTGGCCGTGGGCGGGGCCTGCCTCGCACTGGCGTGCGCGAACCTGCCGCCCCACGAGCTCGACGATCTGTGCGCCATCTTCGGCCAGAAGACGGAGTGGCGCGCGGCCGCGCTGCGCGCCGAAGAGCGCTGGGGCACCCCCGTCCCCGTGCTGATGGCCGTGCTCCACCAGGAGTCCCGGTTTCGCGCACGTGCGCAGCCGGACTGGCGGTTCGTGCTCGGCGTGGTTCCGCTCGGGCCCGCCTCTTCGGCCTACGGCTACGGGCAGGTGAAGGAGGCCACGTGGGACGACTATCGGCGCCTCGCGCGGAGGCCCGAGGCCCGGCGGGATCGCTTCGCAGACGTGGTGGACTTCGTGGGATGGTATGCGGATCTGATCGAGCGCGTGACCGGCGTCGCGAAACAGGACGCCTATCACCTGTATCTCGCGTATCACGAGGGCCCGGCGGGATTCGAGCGAAGGAGCTTCGAGGGCAAGCCGTGGCTGCTCGGCGTCGCACGCAAGGTCGAGGAGCGCGCCGTCCTGTATGGGCGTCAGCAGGGGCAGTGCATCGGGCCGGCCCTGGCGGCCGCACCGGTGCCCTGAGCGGGCCCGGCATCGACTCCGGCTACTTCATCAGCCGGCGCGCGAGCTTGATGGCCGGGGGATAGCCGCGCTTCGCGCGCAGGGTCTTGACCCGCTTGTGATGCGCCTTCGGCAGGTGTCGCATCAGGCCGAGGTACTCGCCCTGCAGCTTGAGGCGCGCGCGGTCTTTGGCGGTGAGCGCGCGCCGCCGTCGCGGTCCCGATCCCCGCGCGCCCTTCGCGCTCCGCGCAGCCGCCGCCGCGGCATTCTGGAGCGCACGGGTCAGGGTTCCGATGTCTCGGACCAGCGCGCTCAGATGGGTGGAGATCCGCCTCGCGGCGGCATTGCTGTCGATCGGTCTCGGCATCGGGACCCCTACGGCAGGAGGGCGGAAGCATGGCACGAAATCCCAGGACCTCCCAGGGGTCGAGGCCATCTTCTGGACACTCCATGAAACGGCATCCGAGCCGTCAAAGCAAGCCCAGCGATCCTTCGGGAAAGCAGGTCCGCTTCCGCCCGTCGCTGATTTCGCTTCCAGATCAGATTCCTCGGTGCCGTCATACAAGGCAGCACTCTCGCGCGCGGGCGGCAAGGCGTCAGCCGCTCTGTCAAACTCGCCCGCGTGAAGCCGCCGAGCGCCTCTCGCCGCTGGATCCAGCCCGAGCCGGGTGACACACTCGAATCGATCGCCGCGCGTGAGCTCTCGCATCTCTCGCCCGAGGACGCCTTGCGCGCGCTCCAGAGCTGGAACCTGCATCTGATGCTGCGTCCGTTTCCCCGCGGCGGTCTACTCGGCGCCGATGTCGTCTATCTCGAGCCACCGCTCCCTCGATGACGGCGGGAGCGCTGGCCGTGATCGAGGACGCGGAGGTGAGCGCGGGTCACGACGGCCGCGCGGAGATCGTGCTGAGGGTGCGCTATCCCAACGGCGCGAGCGCGAGCGTGCGGCTCGACGAGGAGGCGGCGGCCGTGGTGCTGGACGGGGCCGGCGTCGCCAGCCTCTCCGATCTGCGCGGCCGGCCGTGGCACGTTCTCGCGCCCGCTCGAGAACGGAGAGGATGAGATGCTCGACGTCGCCATCACGAACGGCCTGCTCGTCGACGGCTCGGGGCTACCCGCGTTTCGCGGCGACCTCGGCATCGCGCGCGGCAAGATCGTCTCGGTGGGGCCCGCGCCCGTCGAAACGAAGCGCACGATCGACGCGGCGGGGCGCGCGGTGGCCCCGGGCTTCGTGGATCCGCACACGCTATTCGACGCACAGCTCTGCTGGGACCCCGAGGCGCGGCCTTCGCTCGAGCACGGCGTCACCAGCATCGTGCCCGGAAATTGCTCGCTCTCGCTCGCTCCCCTCCGGAAGGATCAGCGCGGCCGCTTGAGCCGCATGTTCCGGCAGATCGAGGAGATGCCGGAGGCCGCCTTCGACGATGGCATCGACTGGCGCTGGGGCGAGAGCTTCGAGGCCTGGGTCGAGGCGCTCGCGAAGAACCTCGCCATCAACGTGGCGCCGCTGGTCGGGCACAGCTCGATCCGTCTCTTCGTGATGGGCGAGGACGCCGCCGGGCGCGCGGCCCGCACCGACGAGGTGCGCCGCATGCAGGACGTGCTGCGCGGCTGCCTCGACGCGGGCGCGGTCGGGCTCTCGACCAGCTTCATCGACATCGACGAGAACCTGCGGCCGGTGCCGAGCCGCTACGCCCACAAGAGCGAGCTCGCGGCGCTCTGCGCGGTGCTCGGCGAGCGCGGCCGCATGCTTCAGGCAGTGCACGAGTTCTTCGACACCGAGCTGACGGTGGCGCGCGTGGACCAGCTCGCCGAGCTCTCCCTCGCGCACGGCATCCCGACCACGTTCTCGCCGCTGTTCCAGAACCGCGCCTTCCCGGACATGGCGGAGCGCGTGCTCGCGCGCGTCGAGGAGCAGTGGGGGCGTGGCGCGCGCGTCTGGCCCCAGGTCCAGACGCGGCCGATCGACATCAGCTTCACGTTGGCGCAGCGCAGCCTGCTCTTCATCACGATGCCGAGCTGGTACACGGTGGTGTCGCTCGCGACGCGCGCCGAGAAGCTCGCGGCGTTTCGCGACCCCGAGCTCCGGAGGCGCCTGATCGCCGAGGCCACGCTGCCGCCCGAGCTCGCGGCGGCGGCCGGCCGTGACTGGGAGAGCACGCTCGTCCGCAAGGTGGCGCACGAACGCAACCGCGCGCTCGAGGGGCGCCGGCTCGGCGAGATCGCCGCGGAGCGGGGCAAGGATCCGCTCGAGGTGATGATCGAGCTGTCGGTGGACGAGGAGCTCGAGACCTGGTTCCTGCGCTCGCGCCTGGGACACTGCGACGACGTCGCCGTGGGCGCGATGCTCGCGCATCCGCACGTGCACGTCGGCGCGGGGGACGGCGGCGCGCACGTGGCGTCCTTCGCGACCTATGGCGACACCGGGTACCTGTTCAGCCGCTTCGTGCGCGAGGCCCCTGCGCTCCGCCTCGAGGCGGCCGTCAAGAAGCTCACCTTCGACGCGTGCTCGATCTGGGAGCTCCCGGGCCGCGGCCTGCTGCGGCCCGGCTATGCCGCCGACGTCGTGGTGTTCGACGCCGAGCGCATCGACCGCGGCCCCGAGGTCGAGGCCCGCGACCTGCCCGGCGCGGGCATCCGCTGGGTGCGCCACGCCGAGGGCGTCGAGTGGGTGCTGGTGAACGGCAGCATCGCGTGGAGCGCGGCGCACGGCTACGGCGACGCGCGGGCGGGCGCCATCGTCTCGTGACGAAGAAGGAACGTCCCGCCGCGACGTTGCTTGACGCGTCGGGGTCGGTCGTCATCCTCCGCGGGTGGCCAGGCGGCGCTACGAGCTCCGGAACGCCGAGCTGAACGCGAAGATCGAGGAGCTCATCGCGCTCGCCAACGGCACCTACGACGCACAAGGCGATTCCGCCGACTACGTGCGCCAGATGCTGGTCACCGCGCTCGGGCTGCTCGGGGACGGCTCGTCCACGGGCGACCTCAAGCTGCTGAATGCGGCGTGGAAGGAGCTGCGTCACGCCTTTCGGGTGTTCGCGCCCTATGCGCACGTGCGGAAGGTCGCCGTGTTCGGAAGCGCGCGCACCGAGCCCGGCCACACCGACTGGGCGCAGGCGCACCGCTTCGCGGAGCGCATGGTCGAGGCGGGCTGGATGGTGATCACCGGTGCCGGCGGCGGGATCATGGGCGCGGCCCAGGGCGGCGCCGGCCGCGCCTCGTCCTTCGGCGTGAACATCCGGCTCCCCTTCGAGCAGCAGGCGAACGAGGTGATCGCGGGCGACGAGAAGCTGATCAACTTCCGCTACTTCTTCAGCCGCAAGCTCACCTTCGTGAAGAACTCGCACGCGATCGCGCTCTTTCCGGGCGGCTTCGGCACGCACGACGAGGGCTTCGAAGCGCTCACGCTGATCCAGACCGGCAAGAGCGAGATCCTCCCGGTCGTCTTCATCGACTCCCCGGGCGGCAGCTACTGGCGCGCCTGGGAGGAGCACGTCCGCGCGCATCTTCTCGCGCGCGGACTCGTCAGCGAGGAGGACCTCTCGCTGTTCGCGATCACGGACGACGTCGACAGGGCGGTCGCCGAGATCACGGGCTTCTACCGCAACTACCACTCGAGCCGCTACGTGCGCGACTGGCTGGTGATCCGCGTGCGCGAGGCGCCCGACGCCGAGGGCCTGGCGGCGCTCAACGACGAGTTCGCCGACATCCTGAGCGAGGGCGCGATCGAGGTGCGCGGGGCGTTGCCCGAAGAGGGCGGCGAGGCCGACCCCTTCCCGCGCGTGCTGCTGCGCTTCGACCGCAGGAGCGTCGGGCGGCTCCGCCAGCTGATCGACCGGCTGAACGCGCTGGCCGAGCCAGAGCTCGAGGCGCACGATGCCGCACCGCACGAGATCGTGGCCGCCCCGCTGTCGCCCGAGGCCGAGCACGCCGAGCGCAGCGGCGCCTGACCGCGTGCGCGACCCCGCGGCCCGATCGCCTCAGCCGCCTGCGCCGGCCTGCCGATGCGAACAGCCGTGCAGACCGCGCCGCCTCGCGAGAAGAGCCGCGCCCTCCTGATCGGCGGCGGAGAGCCCGTGCTCTCGCTCGTGAAGCAGGCGCTCGTCGCCCCGGCCTGGGCCCTCCGCGTGGCCGACCCGGGCGCCGAGCCCGCGCCGTGGATGGCCGAGGCGCCGGATGTGGTGATCGTCGACGGCCTCCAGAAGGGCCGCAAGCTCCTGGCGCTGCTGGCGCAGCTGCGCGAGCTCGACGCGCGCGGCGGCACCCCGCTCGTGCTGCTGCTCGGGGCCGACGCGCCCGAGGTGGTGACCGCGGCCTACGCGGCCGGCGCGGCGGACGTGCTGGTGGCGCCCGTGCGGCCGGCCGCGCTCGCCGACCGCGTCGCGTTCCAGGTGCGGTCGGCCCAGCTCGTGGGCTCGGTGCGCTCGCAGGTGCAGGAGCTCCTCCACGCGCAGCGGCTCGGCGGTACGGGCAGCTGGACGCTCGCGAGCTTCTCGGGCCTGATGCACTGGACGCCCGAGGCGGAGCGTCTGCTCGGGCTCCCGGTCGGCGGCGGCCCGCGCAGCATCGAGGCGCTGCTGCGCCTCGTGCCCGAGGCCGAGCGCGAGGAGCTCCGACGCGCGCTCGAGGAGTGCGCCGATCGCAACCGTCCGGTCGCGGTGCGCCATCGCCTGCTGACCGAGGGCGGGCGCGAGCGCTGGCTCGAGCAGTCGCTCGAGCCCGTGCGCTCCTACCGCAAGACGATCGGCCTGCGCGGCACGCTGCGCGACATCACCGCACAGCAGGCGGCGGAGCGCGAGCTGCGCCGGCACGACAGCCGCGATCCGCTCACCGGCCTCGCTTCGCGCACGCTGCTGCTCGAGCAGATGCGGGACGCGATGGCGGCCGCGCACAAGGAGAACCATCTCGTCGCGCTGCTGCACGTGAGCCTCGATCGCTTCCGCAGCGTGAACCAGACCCTCGGCCACGCCTTCGGCGACCGCATCCTCCAGCACGTGGCCGGCGTGCTCTGGAGCGTGGCCGAAGAGGCGGGCGCTCCGCGCGAGCACGTGGCACGCCTCGCAGGCGACGAGTTCGCCGTGCTGTTGCCGAGGCTCGCGGACTCCGAGGAGGCTGGTGCGGTCGCGCGCCGCGTGCTCGAGTCGCTCGCCGAGCCCGAACGCATCGACAACCAGGACGTGCGCGTGGGCGCGAGCATCGGCATCGCCGTCTACCCGGAGGACGGTGCCAACGCGGACGCGCTGCTCCAGCACGCCGATCTCGCGGCCGTGCAGGCCAAGCGCATCGGGCGCGGCCGTGTCCAGCCGTTCCGCCGCGCGATGGGCAAGGCCGCGATGCGGCGCTTCACGCTCGAGGGCGAGCTGCGGGGCGCGCAGGAGCGGGGCGAGCTCCACGTGGCGTATCAGCCACGCGTGGCGGCGAGCGACGGCCGCGTGGTCGGGGCCGAGGCCCTGGTGCGTTGGGACCACCCCGTGCTCGGACGCGTGTCGCCCCGCGAGTTCATCCCGATCGCGGAGGAGACCGGCCTGATCGGGGCGATCGGCAGCTTCGTGCTCGCCACCGCCTGTCGCGACGCCAAGCAGCTCGACGATCACGGCCACCCCCTCCAGATCTCCGTGAACGTCTCGTCCTGGCAGTTCGCGAACACCAACGTCTGGGAGATCGTGACCGCCGTGCTCCGCGAGACGGGGCTTCCCCCGGAGCGGCTCGAGCTCGAGATCACCGAGAGCTTGATGCTGGACGGCGCCAACGATCCCGACGTCGCCTTCCGCGACCTGCGCGGCATCGGCGTCGGCATCTCGCTCGACGACTTCGGCACCGGCTACTCGTCGCTCTCCTACGTCTCGCGCTTCCCACTCGACGTGCTGAAGCTCGACCGCTCGATCGTGCGGGAGGTGGATTCGGATCCGGCGGCCGAGGGCGTGGCGCGCGCCGTGGTGGGGCTCGCGCACTCGCTCGAGATGCGCGTGGTGGCCGAGGGCGTCGACGCCGAGGCGCAGGCCGACACGCTGCGGCGGCTCGGCTGTGACGAGCTCCAGGGCTTCTGGATCCGCGAGAGCGTGACACTCGGCGAGCTCGAGCAGCTGCTCGCGAGCGGCGCCCTCGTGAAGCGCGCGAAGCTCGGGGTGATCGGGGTCGCCAAGGGTGAGGCATAGTCAAACCACGCCGTCGCCCGCCGGGCGGTGATCGAGTCGGCGCGAGAGCGGCGCGCGTGTCACACGGGCGGCCGCCGCTCGAACCACGGTCGCGCCGTCTCGAGCTGCGCAGCGAGCCGGAACAGCGTGGCCTCGTCGTCCATCCGCCCGACGAACTGGCTCCCGATCGGAAGCCCGTCGTCGTCCCAGTACAGGGGGACGGACATGGCCGGGTTCCCGGTCGCGTTCAGGAGCTGCGTGAAGCCGACCGTCTGGAACAGGGTGCCGAGCGACTCTCCCGGGTTCGGGTTCGAGAGCGAGAGCACGCCGAGCGCCACGGGCGGCGTCGCGAGCGTGGGCGTGAGCAGCACGTCGAAGCGTTCGAGGAAGCGCGCGAGCCTGCGCCCGATCCCGTGGATGGTGCGGACCGCCCGCACGTAGGCGACGGCATTCTTCGCGGCGCCGCCGCTCGCGACGAGCCAGGTGCCGGGCTCGACGTCCTCGGGACGGAGCTCGCGGCCGTGGGCGCGTGCGCGGTCCTCGAGGGTCGCGCGCACCGAGGCGCCGATGATGGTCGCGGTGGCCTCCCGGAACCGCTCGGTCTCGACCTCGAAGCGCACCTCCTCGACGTGGTGCCCGAGCGACTCGCAGAGCTTCGCGGCGTCGCGCGCAGCCTCGCGGCAGGTGGGATGCGTGGGGGCGCCGTTCCAGGTGTCCGTCTGGAGCGCGATCCGCAGCCGCCCCGGCGGGGCTCCCACCTCGGCGAGGAAGGGGCGCAGCGGCGGCTGCGCGGCGTAGGGAGCCCCCGCGTCGGGTCCTTGCGTCGCGTCGAGGAGGGCCGCGCTGTCGCGCACCGAGCGCGACACCGCGTGCTGCACGCTCATGCCGCTCCAGCCCTCGCCCACCTCGGGCCCCATCGGCGTACGCCCGCGCGTGGGCTTCAGGCCGAACACCCCACAGCAGGACGCGGGCACGCGGATCGAGCCGCCGCCGTCCGTCGCGTGCGCGGCGGGCACGATGCCGGCCGCCACCGCCGCCGCCGCACCGCCCGAGGATCCGCCCGCGGTCCGCTCGGAGTGCCACGGGTTTCGCGTCTGGCCGAAGAGCCGTGACTCGCTGGTGGTGGTGAGCCCGAGCTCGGGCGAGT
>Ga0126377_10003997_pt1 | contig 10616 bp, 8 predicted proteins | sample PanSoiMetPlot_22_FD_92647 | JGI IMG/M metagenome (GOLD analysis project Ga0126377, IMG submission 92647) | Tropical forest soil microbial communities from Panama - MetaG Plot_22 | ecosystem: Environmental > Terrestrial > Soil > Tropical forest > Bulk soil | place: Panama | collected 2016-02-17 | reverse complement strand
TCCTTGTCCCATTCGATGAAGGTGCGCTCGTCCATGGCGGCATTGCCGATCGGCACCGTGAAATCGAGCCGCTCGCGCGTGAGGATGAAACCGCCGACATGCTGGGAGAGGTGCCGCGGAAAGCCGATGAGCTCGTGGGCAAGCGCAACCGCCTGCCGGACCGCCGGATTGGTCGGATCGAGTCCGGCTTGGCGGATGTGATTGTCGGGCAGACCGTCGCCATAGCCCCACACGGTCTTGGCGAGCGCGGCGGTCACGTCGGGTGTGAGACCTAAAGCCTTGCCGACCTCGCGGATGGCGCGGCGAGAGCGATAATGGATGACGGTCGCGCAGATCGCCGCGTGGTCGCGGCCGTAGCGGTCATAGATATATTGGATCACTTCCTCGCGCCGCTCGTGCTCGAAGTCGACGTCGATGTCGGGCGGCTCGCCGCGATTTTCCGAGATGAAGCGCGCGAACAGGAGCCCGCTCTTGTCCGGATTGATCGAGGTGATGCCGATGCAATAACAGACGGCGCTGTTCGCCGCCGAGCCGCGCCCCTGGCAGAGAATCTCCTTGCTACGGGCGAAGGCGACGACGTCATGGACGGTCAGGAAGTAGCGCGCATAGTCGAGCTTGGCGATGATCGCGAGTTCCTCGTCGAGCCGGCGGATAACGTCGGGAGGAATTCCTTCCGGATAGAGGTGCTTGGGATAACGTTCTTTTGCGCCTCGCCAGGTGAGGTCGGCGAGGTGCTGCTGCGCGGTCTTGCCCGGCGGCACCGGCTCGTCGGGATATTCGTTTTTGAGTTTTTCCAATAAAAAGCCGCAGGCCTGCGCGATCGTTATGCTGCGTGCGATCGCGTCGGGAAAAGCCGCAAACAGCCGTGTCATCTCGGCTGGTGGCTTGAGGTGCCGCTCGGCATTGGCGGCGAGCCGGAAGCCTGCTTCCGCGATGGTGCATTTCTCACGGATGCAGGTGAGGATGTCGGCGAGCGGCCGGCGTTCCGGCACGTGATAATGCACATCGTTGACGGCAACCATCGGCGCGCCCGCGCGCGCGCCGAGCGCATCAAGGAGACCTAGGCGGCGCGGCTCGTCGCCGCGATAGCGATGCACGCCGGCGAGGAATGTGCGGCCGGGTGCTGTCCGCGCCAGCGCGGTCAGCCGCTCTTCGAAAGCCGATGACAGCTCCTCCGGCGGCAGCACGATCAGCATCTGGCCGGCGCTGACTGCGAGAATATCCTCGAAGGTGAGCTGGCATTCGCCCTTCTCGCCTTTTCTCACTTTGCAATTGCAGTCGCTCAGCAGCCGGCACAGCCGGCCATAGGCATCGCGATCGGTCGGATAGGTGATTGCTTCAAAGCCGTCCACCGTGACCAGGTGGGTGCCGACGATCAGCTTGATCGCCTTGCGTTTGCGCCATTCTTCATAGGCGCGCACGACGCCCGCGAAGCTGTTGCGGTCGGCAATGCCGATGGCGGTGAGGCCGAGCGCCTCGGCTGTTGCCACCATCTCGGCCGGATGCGAGCCCCCGCGCAGGAAGGAAAAATTGGTGGTGACGGCAAGCTCGGCATAGGCGGTCATGGATCTCACAATGCCTATCTCATTACGACACACAGCATCGTCTTGTGTCAGTCTGCATACCACCTAACGCATCTCTCATTCTCGCAATGACCCTGGACACTGCCATTGTAGATAATGCTGAGATGCAATCGGCCTTTGCATATAGGGCATTCAACGACCTTGGACGCGGATTTGCCCTTGTGGGCTTCGCGCCAGTCGGCAACGCCGTCGATCGCGATGCCTATCTTTTCGTTAAGCTGTTTGAGCACTTTCTCATGGGCAGCGATCTCTTCCGGCGTCGGAAGGCGCAGATGCGCGCAATGGGCAGCGTCGGGTTGGCTGTGTCCATTTTGGTCAAGAAAACATGGCATTTGCTCGGATTTGAGATCGCGCCAGACCTCCATATTGACGCCCGCCTCGCAAATGTACGGACTGTCCCGCGAGGCCTTGCGGAAGTGAGCGTGAATGCAGCTGTGAGCTGGGTAGCCCAGGTTGCTCATGTTCATGTTCTCCGCTTTGCTCGTCCACTCATTGGGTTGGCACATTCGCTCACGCGAACAGCCCCTGCACGAACCAGCGCGGCGCATTGGTCTCGCGCTCGTAGAGACCCTCGCGGTAGAGCCAGAAACGGCGGCCGTCGTCGTCCTCCACCAGATAGTAGTCGCGGGTTGGCTGCGATGAGCGCCACCATTCGCTGGCGATGCGCTCGGGTCCCTGCGCGTGCGCGACGTCATGCATCACGCCGCGCCAGCGAAAGCGCTGAGGTGGGCCCTCGGGAACGAGTGCGAGCACGTCGGCGGGTTCCGCGTGCGGCAGCAGGAACAGGGGACGTGCTGCCTGCGGCGCCGGCCACGCCGGGATGGCGTCGGTGACAGCCATTTCGGCGCGTTCCGGAAGGTGACTCGCGACCGGCGCAAGCCTGCGCACGCTGCGTGGACCAAGCCGCTGCTGCAGGCGATCGACCAGCGCCGCGCAAGCTTCCGCGTTGTGGCCATCAGCCGAAGGCGCAAGGTCGGTCTGCGTCGGCTCCATCGGCTCGACGATGGTGGCGGCCAGCCCGAGCGCCTCGAAGCCGAAACCGAATTCGACCGCTTCCGCGATGCGCTCGAGCTTGAGGTCAAACAGGCGCGTGACGTGCGCGGGGTCGCGCGTCGGCATGGTGAGGCTGACGTCGATGGTTGTGACCTCGCCGTCGACGCGATAGAGCGCAAGCCGCAAGGCGCGCGCACCGACGCCGTGGCGCACCAGCGCGTGCACGAGGTCCTTCATCAGCCGGGTCGCGACCGCGACGATGGCCTCCTGGCTGAAGATCGGCTCCATGAGATAGCGCAGGCTGTGATAGACCGGCGGCGGCGCGATCAGGGCGAGCGGCTCCGCGGCACGGCCGAGCGCCTGATCGAGGCGCGTCAGCAACTCGCTTTCGAAGCGCGCCGCGAACGGCGCGCGCGGCTTGTCGATGAGCGAGCCGATGCGCTTGAAGCCGAGCCGTCGCAGCGTCGCGCTCGTATCGGGTGACAGCCGCAGCGCCGCGACCGGCAGCGGCGCCAACGCTTCGGCCTCCTGCCCGGAGGGCAGGATCGCGACGTCATCGGGATGAAAACGCGACAACGCCCAGGCTGCGCCAGCGGTGTCGGCGATGGCGAGCCGCGCCGGCAAACCAAAACGATCGAGTCTACTAATGAGATCAGCGAGCAGTGTCTCTTCTCCGCCGAAGAGATGTGAGGCACCGGCAACATCAAGAAAGAAACCGTCGGCGCCATTCTGCTCGCCCCAGGGCGAGACGGTGGGCGTATAACGCGTCGCCCACAGCGCCAGGCGCCTGAGCGCGGCATCGTCCGCTGTGGGATCGGCAGGGCGGACCTGCAGCGTCGTAACTTTCGCGCGCGCATCGGCCAGCAGATCGTGCACCGCGAGGCCTTCCGCATAGGCGGCTTCGTTCAGCGCTGCGATGCGCGGACCGCCGGCTGCCTCGACCATGAGAACGAACGGAAGATCGGGATCAACCGGCGCGACCGCGGGCGTGGACGTGAGCGTGGACGACTGTGCTGCGAGAAAACGTCGGATCGGCCAGCGCGGCAGCCAGACTGAAATGATGCGTGGCATGATCGAACTCCACTATCCATTGACCTGGTCGTCCGTTGCGGCAGCGCTCGAGCTTGATCTGCCAGCGCCAGCGCGCGAGGAGGCCGAAGCGGTCGCGCGCCGCGCTCGTGGCGGCGACGCGCCAGCGCGTCACCGCGACACTGGCCATGCCGGGCGGGCGCAGCAGCAACAGCAGGCGGCCGGTTTCTCCGGCCGCGATATGCAGCCGTTGGCTGGCTCTGAAATCGAGTTTTCCAATCACGCCCGCGACGGCGGCCGGCACGCCCGAGCGCAGTGCCTCTTCCATCGCCCAGAGCGCCTGGGTGGCGTTGGGGGCCGCGACCAGAATCACGCGGGCGGGATCAAGACCAAGGCTGTTGAGGCCGTGGCCATAAGGACGACCAAAGGTGGCGAGGCCGCAGGGCGAGGTGACAAGAAAGATCGGCGCGCCCGGGCGGATCCGGCTCAGCATCGCCACCACGAAGCCGAAGGCTGCCGGGATGTCGCTTCTGGCCTCCGGCACCACCTCGTGCAGGGCGCCGCCGGCCAGACCGCCATGCGGCAGGTGGCCATCGATGGTCTGCAGGCCGAAGGGCAGGGGGCGTGCCTCGGCGGCGACGCCTTGCTGGGCTAGCAGGCGTCGCAATTCGCCAACGATTTCAGCGCGATGGCTGGATTGATAGGCCATGCTGGCAGTCTGCATTGAGCTCGGGTTTCGGACTCAATCTAGAACAAATAGAGAACAATTTCAAATTACCGAGGGTTGAAGATTCCGCTCCGGCAGCAAACTGAGGTAGCGGGCTGGGGGCCCAACGATCCAAAAAAGGTGCACCGTCATTTTCGCGAGCTTGATCGAGCCCACCGGGAACGACGGACATTTCCCGACTCACTGCGCTCGAGACGAGGAGCAAGGATCATGCAGCCGATCGCGCTCCGTCAGAATATTCCGGCTTGGTCGATAGGCGCCGCGGTCGCGTTCGTCGCCGTGGCGATGTGGGCTGGCTATCGCGCAATCGGGCTGCCGCCTGTGATCATCGTCGGCGGTTCGGGCGTTGTTGCTCTTGTGCTCTGGCTTTGGACCTTCCGTCACGGCCCGATCGACACCGCGGTCATCCTGCCGCCGTTTCTTTTCACGGTCGCCTTCCTCGAGGCGCATATGATCGAGGAATACGTCACGGGTTTTGGCCCGGCGATGAGCAGGCTGTTCGACATCAGCTGGACCGAGCGCAGCTTCCTGCTGGTCTTCGCTTTCATCGGTCCGATTATTTATTCGCTCACCGCGCTTGGCCTCTATTGGCGCATTCCGCTCGCCGGGTTCGTGGCGTGCTTCATCTTTGTCGGCCCGGGCGTTGCCGAATTCACGCACTTCATCTTTCCGCTGATCAAGCCGGCGATTCTGCCTGATGATCCGCGGACGATCACTCAAATGGTCAGCAACGGCACTCTGGTCGAAAACATGCGTAATTATTTCATCGGCACGACCGGCCAATACTATTTCTCCGGGCTCTATACCGCGGTCCTGCCGATGGTGCCGGGCATCTACGGCATTTACGCCGTCATCCGCGCAAGCCGGCGTCGCTGATCACTCGCGTGCCTGCTTGCGCCACCGCGACGGAGCCATTCCCATCCGCCCGGCGAACACGCGGCCGAAATGCGAGCTGTCATTGAAGCCGCACGCGAATGCGATATCGGTAATGGACCGGTCTGCTGCCTTCGGTGCGGACAACACTCGCGCAGCGCGGCTCACGCGCTCCTCCCAGAGCTGTCCCATCACGGTCTCGCCGCGTTCGGCGAAAACTTTTTGCAGGAGGCGCAAGGAGACCCCAAGTCGCTGCGCGATCTCGCCGGAGGCGAGATCGGGATCATCGAACCGCAGCGCGATGAGGCGTCCGGCGCGGGCGTAAAGATCGGCGCTTCGCGCCGCGCGCAGACCGCGCGCTTTACGGCCATCGAGCGCGCGGAAGTGAAGGTTGCCGGCCAGGACAAAGCCGCCCCGATGGCGCTGCGGGTTACGCACATCTTCCGCAAGGAGGATGGCGCATGGAGGCTCGTTCTGCGCCATTCCGACCCGCTCGTGACCAAGACCGCGCCTGAATCTGTGCTGGAAAAGCGCTAGGCGTCAGAAAAGCAAAATCACAGCCAGGCCGCCGCAGGACGCCCATCCTGCGGCGAATGCGCGCGCCTCATTTTTTCAATGATAGCTCCCTCGATCGGGGGACGCGGCGCATGATCGATTGAAATAAGCCTCCCGCCCGTCCGCGCCGCAAGCCAACGACATTGCGGCTGGAGCGCGAATATGGCGAGCGTCATCAATCATCGGCTGAAACCCGTTCAAAATGGAGCGCAGCAATGACCCACAAGGGCGAATGTTTCTGCGGTGCCGTTCAAATCGAGGTCTCAGGCGAGCCGGAAGGCATGGGCTATTGCCACTGCCGATCATGCCGCTCGTGGTCAGGCGGCCCCGTCAACGCCTTCACGCTTTGGAAGCCGGCGGCGGTCCGGGTCACGGCCGGTGCCGAGCACATTGGTGCGTTCAAGAAAACCCCGATCAGCGAACGGCAATATTGTAAAAAGTGCGGTGGGCATCTCTTGACCAACCACCCTACGCTCGGATTGGTCGATGTGTTTGCCGCCACGCTGCCGACACTGGCGTTCAAGCCCGGCGTGCACGTCAACTACGCCGAGACAGTTCTGCCGATGCGGGATGGACTCCCCAAGCTGAAGGACTTCCCCGCCGAGCTCGGGGGATCCGGCGAGCACGTGGCGGAGTAGCAAGGCTATGATCTTGCCTTGCATGCATCGCCAATCCCGCCTGGCCGCACGGGTGGCACGCGGACCTGTGAGCTGCTCTCCGACCTGGTCCCTGGCACCCAGCGCCTGGCGCACATGGCTGCAATGCAAGCGGCGCCAAGCCGTGTTGAGGCGCCGGCCACGGCGAACGATCCAAGAGATCGAGCACAAGTCTTGATGCCGTGAACCAGCCCCGCCTGCAAGGCTGGCCATCGCTCGCTCCGGCACTCCGGCACAATGACACAAGGCTGCCAAAAGCGGTTCAGCATCTTTCAAGGTAAAATGATGCACGCCCCATGCATCGTGCCGTGTGCCCTCCTCAGCATTTATCTCTCATAAAATAAATCGCAAAAAGCGCAAATCCTTACCCCAGATATTTTGGGTGCCTCCTCCATTCCTAGGAGGCGGCGCTCGTCCAATTTTGCCTATAGCGCCCCGAACGGCTTGGCCTTGATCGGTCAGGCGGTGGCTGTTGGTTCGGTCGACTGCCGATCATTCGCGCGGAGAACATCGCTGCGAATGACTCATCGCAGACCGGGTTTTCGTTGTTTACCCTGGAGGGTCGTATGGTCGATCCAAAACTATTCTCAGTCCTGACTGACGATATCTATGGCGCGATTCTCGACAAGTCGCGGTGGCCTGATGCGTTACGTCAGACAACGCAATTCGTAGGTGCTCAGGCGGGAGTGTTGCTATGGAGGAACGAGGTCAGCGGGGCTTCCGACCCAGTGTGTTGGTCATTCGGTATCGAGCCCCGGTTTGCCGAGTCCTATGCGGAGCGTTACGCCAAGCTCGACCCTCTGAGAGTGGCGATGCTTTCACGTGAGATTGGAGACGTAGCGAGCGCGACCGAGTTGGTCCCGCGTAGCGAATTTGTGGAAAGTCGATTCTACAAGGAATGGGCACAACCGCAGGGCTGGGCACAATCCGTGCAAGCGAATCTCGACAAGTCCCCAACAAGCTTTGTGTACCTCAGTCTCTGGCGCAACCGGAGCAGCGGCTCAGCGAACTGGCCAACGATGGATCGGTTGCGCCTGCTCGCTTCGCATTTGCGTCGAGCAATGCTGGTCCGCCAGATCGTCGATCGTTATAGAGCCGAAGCCGCAACGTTAGGTGATACGCTTGATGGAATTGGCCCCGGGCTCTTCTTTGTGAATGCCGATGCGCACATTCTCGAATCCAATGCCAGCGGGCGCGCCATGCTGGAGCAAGGCACACTTATGCGCACACTCGGAGGTCGGCTTGTCCTCGCTGACAGGGACGCAGAGCGCGCACTTGCGGAAATCCTTTGCAGGTTCCGGAGCGGCAACGCGGGCAGCAGTGTGCGACCCGCCTCGGTGCTGCTTTCGGCTCATGCCGGTGAGCCCTTTGTCGCGCACGTGGTGCCGTTGATCGGAGGGATGCGACGCAGTACCGGGAGCACCTATACGGCGGTTGCAGCCGTGTTCGTACAAAAGGCCTCGTTCGAGTTACCCTCTTCGCGGGAGATCATTGCCAGGACTTACAAGTTGACACCGACAGAACTGCGTGTGCTGCTCGCGATCGTTGAGGTGGGTGGTGTGCCGAAGGTGTCCGAGGCCATGGGCGTTTCCGTCAGCACCGTCAAGACACATCTGCGTCGGCTGTTCGCAAAGACCAGTACAGATCGCCAAGCCGATCTGGTGAAGCTAGTGGCTGCTTATGCAAACCCGCTCTTTGTGTCGTCAGTGCCGCCATCGTCCACACCACTCGAGGACCTGAATCGCAACGCGATTGTGAGCATCGGTAATCTGTCGGAAGTCGCGGTGCGTTAGGGACTGGAAAACCCGGCGACGAGCTTGACCAGCTCCGCCTGCCGGGTCGCGCCGGTCTTCTCGAACAGGTTGTCGACATGCGTGCGGACCGTATTTTCCGAGATTCCGAGTGCTCTCGCGACTTCCGGAATGCCGCCGACATCGACAATGGACAGGAGAACGCGCAACTCGGTCGGTGTCAGCCGATAACTCTTCGCGATAACCTCGGGTGGGGAGGGAATTAGCAGCTCAGCTTTGCGAACGAACAAGGCGGCAACCGCGGTGGACGCTGTGCCGGCGCAGAGCCGCTCGCCTGATGTCAAGGTCAGCACATGTGCCGTATAAAGCTTTCCGTCGCGGTCGGTCAGCGGTACGGCAATTCCCTTGACACCGAGCGCGTCGTCGCCGTTCCGAGCCGCATGGAAGGACTCACTCAGCGCCTGATCAACTTTCTGATCACTAGCGACGAGGCAGCCATCGACCATGCGCAAGAAGTCATCCGTGAGGAGCATGGCACGTCCAGCTTCGTTGGCGTGTATGATGCGTGCGTTTGCATCCACGAGGAACAGCCCGGCACTGATGCCGTCGAGGGCGTCTGCGAATGACGCGGCCTGAATCTGCTGGAGGTCGATCACTCTGCCGATCAGGACTGCGCGCCGCACGTGCGGCGCCACGACCGCCATGCGCCGGCGCATCTCGTCATCGACCATGCCGTGGGCTTTGCCGCGGATGATGCTAAGATAGGCACAGCTTGTCACTGACTTTTCGAGCACTGTGTTTGCCGCATCAATCCAGCCCTGTGGCTCGACCCATTCACGAAAGAAGCGTCCCTCGCGAAACTCATCATACGGTACGAGATCCGGAATGCTCGCGATCTGCCCGACGTCCCAGAAGGGCAATGCGCCCATCGGATCAAATTTCCAATAGGTCTCTGCATAGAGCGCCAGGTAGTGAGGATCGACGTTGAAATGATGGTACGCATTGCCAGATTTGCTGACCGAGTCTTTCGAAAGCAATCCGCCAGCGTGGCCATCGACGAAGTCAGTGATCTTGGCAATAACACCGGTCCACCGTGCAGAATCGAGGACGGCGTCGTAGATATCTCCGATGAGATTGGAAAGGGCCAGATAGTCTTGCATGTGATCCTTTGCAGACACGCCTGGCGCGTTAGCAGTGATGTTGAAAAAAGATCTGGGTGGTTTGTCGCGGCGCCATGGGCGCAACGTTTTTTTGAGGGAAAGACCGATCGCGCTCTAATCTATACAAAATTGCGCGGACATTGCGGCTGTCGCCTGCTGTCCAATCAGTTCCGGCTGAAGCTTCGAAGCAATGCGGTAGTACGGTATTTTATCTCCGTTATTCCTGCTTCTGCTCGGGGATCATACGCTTGTGTAAATGTGCGGGCGCACGGAACAGCGGTTCCCGATTTTATCCCGAGCAGAGATTCATCCCCGAGCAGAAATGTCGAGGTGGGCTCGCCGATGTGAAGCCTTGGGGAAGCCTCGGGGGAGCCTTGGGGGAGCCTTGGGGCACACGAGGCTCTCGGCCGGCGGAATCCGCCGGCATCAAGGTGTACCGTGCGCCCGACCTGTCCGATCGATCAGAAAATCTTGGCGGCGCTCACCAGCGTCTTCCACACGCCCCAGCCGAGCGGGACGCCGACGAACGCCCAGAACGCGACGGCCTGCAGGTCGAGCCCGCCTTTGCCGATCCCGTGCGAGCCCGCCACAATGGCGGTTGCGTTTCTTTCTGCCTGCAGCTTGGCAACGTCCTCCTGGCTCATGAACCACTTCGAATTGACCGGCCTGACCAGAGCATTGCAGATCAATCCGATGACCAGCATCCCGCACAGGATATACATGGTCGAGTTGTAAAGCTGCTCGCGTGGCACGCCCGCGGCAAGCTGGATCTCGCGGATGTAGTTGACCACGACCGGCCCGATGATCCCGGCGGTTGCCCAAGCGGTCAGCAGCCGCCCGTGAATGGCGCCGACGAACTGCGTTCCGAACATGTCGGCGAGATAAGCCGGCACGGTCGCGAAGCCGCCGCCGTACATCGACAGAATGACGCAGAAGGCACCGACAAACAGAAACTTCGAGCCCATGTCCGCCGCAGTCGGCGCCAGCGCGTAGAGTGCGATGCCGAGCAGGAAGAAGGTGTAATAGGTGTTCTTGCGGCCGATGTAATCCGACAGCGAAGCCCAGTAGAAGCGGCCGCCGATGTTGAACAGCGAAAGCAGGCCGGTGAAGCCGGCGGCGATTGCCGCAATCAATACCCGCTGCTCGCCGGTGAGCTCAGCAAATTTGACTCCAGGCTCGCCGATCAGGGAACCCGCGAAAATCTCCTGCAGCATCGGTGATGCCATGCCGATCACGCCAATGCCGGCGGAGACGTTCATGCAGAGCACGATCCAGATCATCCAGAACTG
>Ga0126377_10003996_pt1 | contig 10617 bp, 6 predicted proteins | sample PanSoiMetPlot_22_FD_92647 | JGI IMG/M metagenome (GOLD analysis project Ga0126377, IMG submission 92647) | Tropical forest soil microbial communities from Panama - MetaG Plot_22 | ecosystem: Environmental > Terrestrial > Soil > Tropical forest > Bulk soil | place: Panama | collected 2016-02-17 | reverse complement strand
GTGCGGTCGCTGTTCTTCGACCACCCCGGGTCGGCCCTGGGCCGCCGGCCGATGACCGTGGACTACCAGCCGTCGCTGGTCGAGGACGTCCGCTGGGTCGAGTCCCGGGTCGCCTTCGCGACGCTCCACGTGATCGGCAGCGACAACGGCGCCGCGCCCTGGACTGGGCTCGGCTTCACGGCCCCGACCCCCGAGCAGGCGGCCGAGGTCGACGCCCGGATCGCCGCCACCGTGGTGTGGGTCGACGAGACCTTCGACGCCGCCGAGGCCCGCGGCCTGCGGGGTGTCGTGCTCGCCATGCAGGCCGACACGTTCGGCCCCTCGCCCTCGCCGGCCCAGCGGGCCGTGATCGCCGAGATCGAGGCCCGGACCGCCCGGTTCGACGGCGACGTGCTGCTGCTCCAGGGCGACTCCCACGTCTTCAAGGTCGACCACCCGCTGCCGGTGCCCAACCTGACCCGCATCGTGGTCCACGGCGAGACCCTGCCGTTCGAGTACCTGCGGGTGACCATCGACCCCCGCGCCGACCAGCTGTTCAGCTGGCAGCGCGTCCAGGTGCCGCCCGCGGCGTAGCGGTTCAGCGTCGATTCAGGGTCCCGGGGGAAGACTTCCCGGGGCGCTGAACCGCGGAGGTCTCGGGTGACCCGGAAGCCACTGGTGCTGGTCGTGGCGACCGCGGTGTTCTGCGGCCTGGCGCTGCGGGGCGCCTGGGCCGACGGGCCCACCTACGACGAGGCCACCGACCTGACGTCGGCGCTGACCGCGCTGACGCGCCACGACCTGCGGGCCACGCCCCAGCACCCGCCGCTCTTCCGCGAGCTGGCGGCGGCGCCGCTGCTGGCGTGGCACCCCTACATCCCCGCCGGGGCGGCCTGGGCCCGCGGCAGCGGGCACGACCTGGCGGCCCGGTTCATGCGGCACGAGGCCCGCCACGGCCACCTGCGCCGCGACCTGTTCGTGGCCCGGCTGGTGCCCGTGGCCGAGGCCGCCGCCGTGGCCTGGCTGCTGGCGATGGCCGGGGAGGAGCTGTTCGGCGGGGCCGCCGGGCTGCTGGCCGCGCTCCTGTGGCTGGCCAACCCGTTCGTCGTCGGGCTCGGCCACGTCGACGGCATCGACGGGCCGGCCACCCTGACGACCGTGCTGGCGGCGCTGGCCGTGCTCCGGGCCCGCCGGGCGCCGACGGGGCGGGCCGTCGTGCTGGTCGGGCTGTGCGGCGGCCTGGCCATCCTGGCCCGTCTGACGGGCCTGATCGTGGTGTCCACCGCGGCCGTGGGCGTCGCCGCGGCGGCCTGGCCCAGCGACCGCCGCCTCGCGGTGGCCCGGGCCGCCGCGATCGTGGCCGTCGCCTGGGCGACCGTCGGGGTCGCCTACGCGCTGCTGTCACCGGTCGACGTCGTCCCGGCCCACCTCGGCGTCGCCGGCCTGGCGACCTCGCTCGGGCACCTGGCCCTGCCGCCCGCGTGGCTGCGGGGCACGCGCCACCTGCTGCGGGTCGGCAACGAGCCGGGCCCGGCGTTCGTCCTCGGGCGGGCCCACACCGGGCGGTGGCCGTGGTTCTGGCCCGCCAGCCTGGTCGTCAAGTGGCCGCCGACGACCCTGCTCGTGCTGGCCGCGTTGCCCCTGACCTGGGCGCGGCTGCCGCGGCAGACCCGCCGCGAGGCCGCCTGGGTGGTGGCGCTGCCGGCCGCGGCCCTGACGCTGTTCACCGTCCAGCAGCAGCGGCCGATCGGGCTGCGCTACCTGCTGCCGGCGCTGGCGCTCTGGCTGCTGGCGGCGTCGCCGCTCGTCGAGGTCGTGCGGGGCGCCGCCCGCCCCGCCGTCGCCGCCCTGGCGGTGGCCGGCGGCCTGCTCCCGGCGCTGGCCGCGCCGGCCCTGGCGTGGACCGACCCCCTGCTGGGCCCCGGCTACCGCACGGCCACGGACTCCAACCTCGACTGGGGCGAGTCCTACAACGCGCTGGCCGCCTGGACCGCCGAGCATCCCGCGGCCGTCGTCTACTTCGGGCCCCCGGGCCTGGGACCGGCCACGCTCCCGCGCGCCCACGCCCTCCCCGTGCCACCCGCCCCGGTCACCGGCTGGGTCGTGGTGTCCGCCTCGCATCTCACCGCCTACCGGCGCGCCGACCTGGCCTGGCTGCGGGCCTACTGCCCGGTCGGCGTGCTCGACGGCTCGGCGCTCGTCTACCGGTTCGCCGCGTCGCCCGACCGCTCGCTCGTCGGCCCGGACCGCCCGGCCGCCGCCTGCGACGGCGACGTCAGCCGTCCGGTCGTCAGTCGACGTGCGGGACCGCGCACGAGGCCGGGTCGGGCCGGCCCACCAGCCGGAAGACCGTCGTGAGGCCGCGGTGCCGGATCTCGTGGGCCGACGGGTCGCCCTCGGTCCAGTCCTCCTCGGGCGGCTCGGTCACGTGGTGGGCGGCGGGCGACACGCTCACGACCACGTAGTCGTAGCGGCCGGTGCGCAGGCCGGTCAGCCACTGCCGGCAGGTGGGGGCCCGCCCGTACGAGCCGCCGGGCCCGGTCACGCCGTTGAACTGGACGAGGTTGCTCAGGGCCAGGCCATAGAGCTGGTAGTCGTCGGCGAACCCCCCGACCGCCACCCGCTTGTTGCTGATGTGCCGGAACATCGGCAGCTCGATGCCGTGGCCGAGCCCGTCGCCGGCGTAGCGGTCGGCCAGGTAGTCGCGCTGCACGGGCCAGCCGCCCCCGCCCACCACGGCGACGGCGGCGGCCAGGGCCCCCGCCGGCAGCCGCCGGGGCCAGGCCCGGGCCCGGCCCGCCACCGCCACCGCACCCCCGAGGGCGACCGCGAGCACCGCGGTCGCCACGAGGGCCGGTCCGGCCCCGGGGGACCGGGCCAGGTCGACGGGGACCGCGACCGCCGCGGCCGCCAGGGCGGCGGGGGCGGCGCGGGTGCCGGCGGCGGCGATGGCGGCCAGCCCGAGCGCCGGCGCCAGGAACCGGAGGTCGGCGGCGAACAGGCGGGGCACGCCCTCGGGCCCGCCGGCGCCCCAGGGCGTGAACAGGTAGGCCACCATGCCGGCCAGCGCCGCGGCCCCGACGAGGCGTGCCGGGCGCGAGCGACCGGCGGCGGCGATCGCCGCCGCGCCCCCCGCGCCGGCGACCAGGAGGAGACCGAGCGGCCCGAACGACCGCAGCAGCCCCGGCAAGGCGGTCCCGGTCCAGAAGCCCAGGGACCCGGCGTAGTGGGCGACCGAGTGGGCGAAGTGGTCGTCGAAGGGCATGCGCGGGCCGGCCAGCGTCACGAACCCCAGGTCGATCCGGAACCACGGGAGCGGCGTGCCCGTGTGCACCAGGTTGCGCACGTACCACAGCGCCCCGGTCGCCAGCGCCGGCAGGGCCAGGCACGCCGCCGCCCGGCGGCGGTGGCCCCGCCCGGCCATCAGCCAGGCCCCGGCGCCGAGGGCCGCCAGCGGTCCGAGCACGGTCAGCTTGGTGCCCGCGGCCAGCCCGGCGGCCGCGCCCGCCAGCGCGTACCCGCCCAGCCGGGGCCCGTGGCGGGCCTGCTCGTCGGGGAGGGCGTGCACCGCCAGCGCGGCGGCGGCCAGGACCAGCGCGAGCGCGGCGGCGTCGTTCTTGGCCGAGCCCGGCTCGATCGTGGCCAGCAGGGGGGTCGAGCACAGCGCCGCGACCCCCGCCAGCCCGGCGGGCCCGTGGCCGAACCGGGCCCCGCCGCACCACCCGGCCAGCAGGGCGAGGGCCAGCCAGCCCAGGTTGCGCAGGGGCGTGAGCAGGTCGCTGCCGAACAGCAGGATGCCGTAGCCGTCGAGCATCTCGGCGTTCCCGGGGAAGTAGGTCTCCTGGTTCTCCGCCGAGGTGCGCTGGAGGCCGGTCACGCGGTGCTGCTGCACGAAGCGGGCCGCGAACGGGCCGTGGTAGCGGAGGGAGTCGAGATCGGACATCCCGCGCTCGAGCGCGCCGGCGGTGTGGACCGACCACTGCGCCGCCACCAGGGCGGCCAGGACCAGCGCCAGGACGACCGGGGCCCGGGCGGGCCCCCTCCGCCGCCGGCGGGGCGCCGCGGCGGCGGCGTCTGCGCTTCCCGGGCCGCCCCGGCCACCCAGCCGGGGGGCCGCCACCCCGACCAGCAGCGCCACCGCCGGCACGGCCACCACCACCACGGTCCGGCGGAACCCGCCGACGCTGCCCACGGCCTGGAGGACCACGACCAGGATCGTCAGCCCCAGCACCGCCGCCGCCAGGTGGCCGACCGCGCCGCGGTCGCCGGGCAGCAGCGCCCGGCGCAGGCGGCCGGCGGCCCACGCCAGCGATGCCACCGCGAGCGCCAGCGCGACCGTGCCGGCCAGGTAGTGGGCGGGCGTCATCGCGGCGGGGCCTCCGCGATGCGGCGAGCGTACGGCCTGCTGCTCGACATCGAGCGGTTCGCCGGCGTGCGGCTGGGCCCGGGCCCGCTGTACGGGGCGATCGGCCGGCGGGAGGAGCGGGGCCTGATCGAGCCGGTGCGCGGTCGGTGCTCGTCGGCTGGGCGCTGTTCGTCGTAGCCGGCGCCGGCGCGTTCGCCACGCTGGTGTGCGGCGCGGTCCTCGCGGTCCTGGCCGGGGGCGTGCCGGCCCTGCGGGCGTTCGCCCGGGCGGGCGGGGCCGCCGCCGTGGCGACGGTCGGGCTGGTGGCGTGGGCGCCCACGTTGACCGCCCGCCAGCGGGCCGGGCACTCGCTGGGGTACGCCGCCGGCCTCCTTGGCTGGAGTGCGCTGGTGGCCGCCTGCCTGGCGGCGTGGACCGTGGCGGCCGCGGCGATCGCCCGCTCGGCGCCGTGGCTCCTCGCCGGCCGGCCCGTCGGTCACCCCGGCCCCACCCTGGCCCCCCAGCTCGGGCTCCCGCTCGCCGGCAGTGCGGCCGCCCACGTCTGAGGCACCACGGGCCCAGGCTCCCACCGGCTCGCTGAACGAGCGCTGAACCCGGGCGCGGCGCCTCGCTAGCCTGGGCCGGGGGTCGGAGGGCGCGATGCGACGGGCGTTCGTGGGCGGTCGGGTCGAGACGATGGACGGCGGTCCGGCGCCGGGCGTCGTGCTCGTCTCCGGCGGCCGGATCGAGGCGGTGGGCGACGACGGTCTCCTCGAGGGACCGGGCGAGGTGGAGACGGTCGACCTCCAGGGTCGCCTGCTGCTGCCCGGCTTCGTGGATGCGCACCACCACCTCTCGATCGCCGCGCTCGAGCCCGTGTGGGCCGACCTGGAGGGCGTCGACGACCCGGACCGGGCCGCGGCGCTGCTGGCCGGCGCGGCCGCCCGGACCCCCGGGGCGACCTGGGTCCGGGGCTGCCACTGGAGCCGGGACGCCCTGCGCCTGACCCGCCACGACCTGGACGCGATGGGCTTCGACCGTCCCGCCGTCGTCGCCTGCACGTCGCTGCATCGGGGCGTCGTGTCCTCGCACGGGCTCGACGTGCTGGGCATCGACGCCGGGACGGCCGATCCGCCCGGTGGGCGCATCCACCGGGATCGCGCCGGGCGGCCGACGGGTCTGCTGATCGAGACCGCCTGGAGCCGGGCCCACGCCCTGTCCGTGGCGGGCACGGCCGACCCGGACCGGTACGCCGACCTCATCGAGGACCGGGCGCGGCTGCTGCTGACCTACGGCATCACCGCGGTCCACGACGCCGCCATGAGCCCGCGGGCGGAGGCCGCCTACCGCCGGCTGGCCGCCGAGGGACGGCTGCCCGTGTCGGTGCTCGGGTTCCCCCACGCCGCCGACCTGCTCACCGGTCCGGACCGGGCGCGCTGGGAGGGGCCCGTGACGGGGGAGGGCGACGACCGCTTCCGGGTCGGGCCGGTGAAGGTCTTCGCCGACGGCGTCTGGCCGCCGGCCTGCGACGGCCACGTCGGGGGCGAGCGCGTCCGCTTCGGGGAGGTCATGCCGGGCCTTGGTGAGCACATCCGGGCGGCGGTCGGCCACGGGTTCGGCGTCGCCGTGCACGCCGTCGGGAACGTCGGCCTGGGGGCCGCGCTCGACGGGTGGAGCGCCGCCGTCCGGGGCCTCGAGCCCGACCACGGCCTGCGGGTCGAGCACGCGACCCTGGCAGGCCCGGGGGACATCGACCGGATGCGCCGCCTCGGCGCCACGGGGGTGGTGCAGCCCGGGTTCGTCGACGGCATGGGCGACCTGGCCGTCGGGCTCGAGTTCGACGAGCAGGCCTGGCTGCCCTTCGCCGACCTCGCCGGCCGGGACGTCCCGCTGGCGGCGTCGTCGGACTTCCCTTGCTCCTCCACGGCGGCGCCCCTGCCGCTGTCCCGGTTCGGCGTCGAGCGCCGGACGGCGGCCGGGGCCCTGCTGGGCCCCGAGCAGGCCCTTCCCCTGGCGACCTGGCTGCGGCTGTGGACCGCCGGCGCCGCGGACGCCGGCGAGCAGTCCGGCGAGCGGGGACGGATCCGCCCCGGCCTGCGCGCCGACTTCGTCGTCCTCGCCGGGGACGTCGACGGCGCCCTCGACGTCGCCCAGACCTGGGTCGCCGGGGAGTGCGTCCACGAGGCCACCGGCTGACGGCTCCGGGCCGGACGCGCGGCACCGCCCCCGCCGGGGGGCGGGGGCGGTGCCGCGGGGTCCTGGGGCTCAGGCCACGGCGAGGGCCGGGGTGGGCTCGGGGGCGGTGGCGGCGGCGGGGGAGTGGCTGAAGCCCTTGAGCATCATCCACATGCCGAGGGTGAACTCCCAGGCGGCGATCGGCAGGCCGAAGGCCATCGCCGGGGTCGAGACCTGCTCCCAGCCGCCGAACAGGGTGACCGTGGAGGAGATGACCAGCAGCGGGGCGCCGACGAGGCCGACCGTCGGGATGAGCCGCGGGACCAGGCGGGCCTTGTACATGACCGTGGCCAGGCACAGGGCGTTGACGGCCGGCATGTAGCCGGGGCCGAGGAGGAACGTCCAGTCCTTGATGGCGACCAGGGAGTGCCACGCCGTCGTGAGCGACGCGGGGTCGGCGCCGGCCGCGTCCTGGCGCAGCGTGACGATGCTGAGCACGCTGAGCACGCCGACGAAGATCATCGAGGCCTCGAGCACCCGGGACCCGACGAACCCGACGGCGGCGGTCCGGCTCACCCGTCGGGTCACCGGGTAGAGCACGACGGCGGTGGCGATGCCGGCCAGCCCGCAGATCACCTCGAGCAGGCCGCCCAGCCGGACGGGCACGTCGCTGCCGGCGCCGAGGACGAAGTCGGCGTTGCTGAGCGCCTGGTCGTACATCCCCAGCACGGGGATCGAGGTCACGAACGTGACGATGTAGAGCGCCCCGGCGGCGAACGCCAGCCTGCGGGTGCGGTCCGAGGGGTCGGTGGTCAGGGTGGTGGGGTCGTCGGTGGCCATGTCGGCGCTCCTTCGGTGTGGTCCTGCACCGACCACGGTGCGCCCGGGGTCTGAGCGCGCCCTGACCCGCCGCTGACCCCCGCCCCGGCGGTGCGGTCAGGCGGGGGCGGGCCCGGCGATCAGCCGGTCGGGCGGCAGCCCCGCACCCTGGTCGCGGGCCGCGGCCAGGGCCTCGGCGCCGGCCGCGGCGAGCACGTCGCGCCGGGTGCGCTCCACGTCCGCCTCCTCCGCCGGGACACGCGTCGCCCCGGACGCCGCGCGCCGCGCGTCGCTGCAGCCGAGGAGCTGGCCGGCCCACCGGGGGTCGCCCGACCGCACCGCGGCCGCGGCCAGGCCCTCGAGCGCCAGCGGGACCGCCCGGGGGTGGGCGGTGGCGACGACCGCATCGTAGGCCGCCCGGTGGCGGGCGATGGCCTCCTCTGCGTCGCCGCGGCCGTCGGCCACGTACCCGAGGGTGGTCAGCGCGGTCGCCGCCCCCACCGGGACGTCGAAGGGGGTCGGGGCCCGGGAGAACGAGCTGGAGAACCCCAGCTCGGGGGCCTCCCGGTACTGCGCCAGCGCCTCCCGGGCGGCGGCCTCGGCCTCGTCGAGGCGGCCCTGCCGGCGCCGGAGGTCGGCCAGCGTGTTGAGGGACATCGCCCGGCCCGGCCGGAACACGACGTCGTCGGCCCGGCCGAGGGCGTGGGCGACGAGCGCCTCGGCCCCCTCGTCGCCGGCCTGCACGGCCGCCCGGGCCAGGCGGGCCGCCAGCGCCGCCTCGAACGACCGCATCCGCCAGTCGCCGACGATGCCCAGGGCCTCGGTCAGGTTGGCGGTGGCCAGCGACAGGTCGCCGCGGTTCTCGGCCAGCTCGGCGACCAGGTCGAGGCACACGGCGGTCATGAACTGGTCGCCGACGGCCCGGTAGGCGCCGGCGGCGTCCCGGAGCCCCGCCTCGAAGGCGGCGAAGTCGCCGCGCTCCTGGACCGCCAGCGCCGCCTGCGCCCACGGCGTGGCGGCCCGGGCCCAGGGATCGGCGCTGGCGGCGAGCGCGTCGAGCAGGTCGTGATTGAGCTCGATCGACCGCGCCCGCCGGCCGGTGGCGTCCACCAGCTGGGCCAGGAACGACAGGGCGTAGGCGGCGAACACCGGTTCGGCGTGCGCCCGGAGGCGGGCGATCGCCGCGTCGAAGTCCGCCTCGTAGCGGTCCCGGCGGCCGGTGACGAAGCTGAGGAAGGCGTGCCACATCCGGGCCCACCCGTCGGTGAAGGGGTCGAGGTCGCCCGGGAGGCCGAGGGCGTCGTCGAGCCAGCGGAGGCCCTCGGCCGTGCCGCCGGCGATCCAGCGGGCGAACGCGACGTCGGCGGCCAGGGCGACGGCGAGGCCCCTGTCCGCCACGCCGACCGCCCACGCGAACGCCGTGCGGATGTTGTCGCGCTCGATGCCGACGGCCCGGAACCACTCGCGCTGGTCCCGGCCCCGGAAGGCGGTGCGGCTGCCGCGGCACAGCGCCGCCATGTGCGCCGCCATCCGGCCGTAGGCGGCGTCGGCCTCCCGCCGCTCGACCAGCCGCTCGCGCCCGTAGTGGGACAGCGTCTGGAGCATCCCGTAGCGGGCCTCGGGACCGGACCGGTCGACCGTCAGGAGGGAGCGGTCCACCAGCGCCGCCACGCACTCGACCACGTCGGCGCCGTCGAGGCCGTCGCCGGCCGCGACAGCCTCGGCCGCGGCCAGCGAGCACCCGCCGGTGAACACCGAGAGCCGCTCGAAGACCCGGCGCTCGTCCTCGAACAGCAGGTCGTAGCTCCAGTCCACCACCGCCCGGAGCGTCTGCTGGCGGGCCATCGCCGTGCGGGCGCCGCCGGTGAGCAGCCGGAACCTGTCGTCGAGCCGCTCGGCGATCTGCCCGGCGGTGAACGCCCGCGTGCGGGCCGCGGCGAGCTCGATGGCCAGCGGCAGACCGTCGAGCCGGTCGCAGATCTCCCCGATGGTGGCGCGCACGTCGTCGCCGGCGGCCAGGCCGGCGCCGGCCGCCTCGGCCCGGGCGACGAACAGCTCCACGGCCTCGCCGGCCCGGAGCGGCGGGACGACCCAGACCGCCTCGCCCGGGACGCGCAGCGCCTCCCGGCTCGTCGCCAGCAGCCGCAGCGACTCGTCCCCGCCGAGGAGCGCCTCGGCGGCCCGGGCGGCGGCGTCGACCAGGTGCTCGCAGTTGTCCAGGACGACCAGGACGTCCCGGCCGCGGCACAGCTCGACGACCCGGGCCAGGCCGTGGGACTCGGGACCGGGGAGGTCGAAGGCGGCCGCCACCGCCGCCGGCACGGCCCCGCCGTCGCCGACGGCGGCCAGCTCGACGACGACCACGTCCCCCTCGCCCGCGGTCAGGACCCGACGCCCGGCCTCGACCGCCAGGCGCGTCTTGCCGGCCCCACCCGGCCCGACCAGCGTGACCAGGCGGCTCCCGGCCAGGAGCCCGGCGATCTCGCCGAGCTCGCCCTCGCGGCCCACGAGGCGGGTCGGGGCGGGCCGGAGGTTGGTCCGCCGGCCCGGCCGCTCGGGCTCGGCCGCCGGCGGCTGCGGGGCGCCCGGCGCGGGCGGGGCGGCGAGGGCCGGGTCCTGGCGGAGGATGGCGGTCTCCAGGTCCCGCAGCTCGGGCCCCGGGTCGAGGCCGAGCTCCTCCGCCAGGGCGGCCCGCCCCTCCTGGAACACCCGCAGGGCGTCCGACTGCCGGCCCGAGCGGTACAGCGCCAGCATCAGCTGGCCCCGCAGGCGCTCCCGGGTGGGATGGTCGGCCACCAGCACCTCGAGGTCGCCGGCCAGGCGCCGGTGGCGGGCGAGGGCGAGTTCGACGTCGACCCTGTCCTCGATCACGGACAGCCGGGCCTCCTGCAGCCGGGCGATGTGGGGCTGGGCGAACTCGTCGTAGGCGAAGTCGGCGAGGGCCGGGCCCCGCCACAGCCCCTCGGCCGCCGCGAACCGGGCCAGGGCCGGCTCGGGCTCGCCCCCGGCGGCCAGGTCCCGGGCCTCGGCGACGAGGCGGTCGAACCGGTGGACGTCCACGTCGTCGGCCTCGACGGCCAGGACGTACCCCGGCGGCCGCATCGCCACGGCATCGCCGTCGCCCAGGGCCTTGCGCAGCTTGGAGACGAGGCGCTGCAGCGAGTTGGCCACGCCGGCCGGCGGGTCGTCCCGCCAGAGCCCGTCGATCAGCCGGTCGGTCGGGACGACGCGGCCAGAGTCCAGCGCCAGCATCGCCAGCAGGGCGCGCAGCTTGGCGCCCGGCACCGGCAGGGGAGCGC
>Ga0126377_10003995_pt1 | contig 10617 bp, 7 predicted proteins | sample PanSoiMetPlot_22_FD_92647 | JGI IMG/M metagenome (GOLD analysis project Ga0126377, IMG submission 92647) | Tropical forest soil microbial communities from Panama - MetaG Plot_22 | ecosystem: Environmental > Terrestrial > Soil > Tropical forest > Bulk soil | place: Panama | collected 2016-02-17 | reverse complement strand
AGTGAAGTCACGGCCGTGCGCACGTACTTGATCGTCTGCAATTTTCTGAGCGGCCCCGGCAAATGCGGATTGACCGGAAGAAACTCGACTTCCAGTGAGGGCTCCTGGCATAGCCGCTCAAGCAAGCGGGTGGCCTGTACCGCCTGTCCGCCCAGATAATCCAGAGTCGGGGCGACGATTAACACGCGTATTGGCTTCGCGGCCGCCCGCCCCGTGTGTTCCGCCGTCCTTGCTTCCGGCATAGCTGATAGTGAAGGTTGACGCCTCACTGATCAGAAACCCTCATGTCTAAACCACGACTCCAGTACAAAGATGTACCACAATTGATTAGGAGCCCCTCCGCTCCCCACTCCTGATAGCCGTGGATCAGGACTTCGGTATTGGTGTGGCTCTTGAACTCGTAGTCGCAAGAGACCAACTCGTAGCGCAATTCGCGGAAGTTGTAGATCGCCCCGTTGAAGACCACGCCGATGGCGCCATCCGGCGAGAGCATCGGCTGACGCCCGGAGTCACTCAGATCGAAGATCGCGAACCGGCGATGCCCGAGCGTGGCTGTCGGCCAACTCTCTATTCCGGCGCTGTCCGGCCCACGGCGCTCAAGCGCGCCGATCATCCTGCCGACCGCGCTCTTACCCACACTTGCGCCGGTTTTTCCGACTATCCCCGCGATCACACACATATTTCCGTTCTATTCATAATTCACTATTGAGATAATGGCCGGTCACCGCAACACCGGTTTACGGCGCAGTGGCGCCTACCCTTTGACTCGAGCAAGCAGCCGATCATAAAACTGCTCGATTTGGGCGAGTTGAGCGGCGGGGGAAAATTTCTGTTCGACGACTTGCCGGCCGCGTATGCCCATCGAGCGAGCGCGTTCCGGATTACGCAGCAACTCTGTTATCCGCGCCGCCATCGTCTCTTCGTCCCCAGGTTGAACCAGATAACCCGTCTCTCCTTCGATGATCGCTTCGCGCGCGCCACCGACGTTTGTCGCTACAACCGGGCGGCAGGCTCCCATGTATTCAAGGATCGCATTTGAGAATCCTTCGGCCAGCGAACTCAACACGCAAACGTCGGAGATGGACAGTAAATCGGCGATGCGCTCACAGCGCCCTGTAAAAAAAACGTCCGATTCCAACCCCAATTCCCTGGCGAGAGCTCTAGTCTCATCCATGAGCAGTCCGCTACCCGCAAGGATGAACCGCGCCTCGTGAATGGTTCGGCGCACGCGCTGAGCCGCGCGCAAAAATGTCGGCTGGTCTTTCACCGGGTTTGACATGTTGGCGACGATTGTGACGAAGCGGAAGTGGCCATCAGGCGGCAACTTTAACAGTCTGAGTATCTCTTCGCGGCCATTCCGCGGCGAGACACGCTCGTGTTTCAAGCTGTTGTAAATTGTCACTATCTTATTTGCGGGCACGCCCTCTCCAATGAGGTGCTCGGAGACCGCTCCGGCGTTCGTGACAATAGCGTGCGCGATTTGATAGGCGCGGCGTTCGACGAATTTCTGCGCCTTTGTGTGACATCCTATGGTCTCGCGACGTGAAGCGATGCGCACTGGCGTCCCCGCAAGCCAGGCTCCGGCCATCCCAAAGACGTTCGTATAAAAGTCATGTGTATGGACGATATCTATCTCTTGTTCTCTTAGAAACCGGGTGAAACGTGTGATCTGATGGACGGCGGAGTAATCAAAAAAACTGGTGAGATTAAATTCCGGGATGTCTCTGAACCCAATTCGATTGAGCTCTTCGCCCAAATTCCCCCTTTGATCCATGCAGGCGACGAAGACCTGATAACGCGCGCTTTCGTACAAGGACTCCGCGATCTGCGCCGCCTGACGCTCAGAGCCCGCAGCATAAAGACTATCCATCAGATGTAAAACTCGAGGTTTCAATTTTCTTGATACTTCCTGCCGCAATTTGGGTCAGGGAATTCGTCCGTGGGCTGTGCGCCCGACATCGTCCAGGGCTTGAGATTCTTCGACCTCGATGGCCCTCGTTCGCCGTCAATAAAGGAACGATGCCAAAGCTCGAGCATCAATAGCCCCCAGAGGTGGCGCGCGTTATCGCGCCGCCCTCTCCGATGCTCATCCAGAATCGCCTGCACTGCCCGCTGATTGAAATAGCCTCGCCCACGCGTTCGCTGGTCGGCGAGCGTGTCATCGAGCATCTCGCGCAACTCGCGATTGAACCAGCGATTGATCGGAACATCGAAGCCATGCTTGGGCCGATGAATGATTTCTTCGGGAATCAATCCGGTGACTGCTCGCTTCAAAATGTACTTGGTCTCAAGCCCGTGCAGCTTGAGCGAAGCGGGGATGGTCTGGACAAACTCGATCAGCTTGTGGTCGAGCAGGGGAGCGCGCGTCTCCAGAGAATTGGCCATGCTCATCCTATCCACTTTGACCAGTATGTCACCGGGCAAATAGGTCTTACCGTCGAGATACATTTGATGGTCGAGGCGCTCGCCTGATCTGGGAGCGGTGTAGAGTCGCTCGAACGCCGCAGCCGAGTCGTACCCGTTGAGCGCCTTAAGAACTTCGCTCGAAAGCAGATCGTGTTTCGCATCCTCGTTGAAGTAGGACATGCCGTCCACGCAGCGCGGCCCCGGATCGAGCGCGATGTGGCCGAGGTATCGCTTGCCGTAAGCCCCTCGCGGCAAGGCGCGGCTCAGCGGCAGCAGAAGATTCCTGCGGATCACGGCGGGGAGGCGCTCATAACGGTCGAAGCTGCGCTCCTTCAAATAGCCGTCGTAGCCGGCGAACAGCTCGTCGCCGCCGTCGCCGGCGAGCACGACCGTCACGTGATCGCGCGCCAGCTGCGAGACGACAAAAGTCGGGATGCTAGACACGTCGGCGAATGGCTCGTCGTGATGCCAGACGATATCATTGACAATCCGGCAAATGTCGGCAGTGACGACGAATTCATGGTGCTCTGTTTGGAATCGATCAGCCGTTAGCCGGGCATATTTCAGCTCATCGAAACCCGATTCGTTGAATCCGATGGAGAAGGTTTTGACCGGTTGTCCCATCTCGCGCGTCATCAGCGCGACAATTGTGCTCGAATCAATTCCACCGGAAAGAAAAGCGCCGAGCGGGACTTCGCTTTCGAGCCTTACACGCACCGACTCCGCTAGCAACTCACGCAATCGTTCGATGTAGTGTGATTCGTCGCGCTCTGGCCCTCTCTCGCTACTGTAGTCGAAATCCCAGTAGCGGCGCGTCCGTATTCGCCCGTCCTTGAAGGTCAGCGTATGTCCGGGCGGCAATTTGTAAATATCTTTGAAGGCCGTCGCCGGATCGGGTATATAGCCGTAAGAAAGATAGTCCGAGATCGCCTCCAAATTGACCTCGCGCCTGATCTTCGAATACTCCAGGATGGATTTGATCTCAGAGCCGAAGACGAGCGTGTCGCCCGCGAGCGCATAATGCAACGGTTTTTTGCCGACTCGGTCGCGCGCGAGCAGGAGAGTACGATCTCGTCCGTCCCAGATGGCGAAGGCAAACATCCCGCGCAGTTTTTCAACACACCGCTCGCCTTCCTCTTCATATAGATGGACGATGGTTTCGGTATCAGTCCGCGTCCGGAATCGATGCCCCTGAGCGATCAACTTCTCGCGCAATTCGCGGTAGTTGTATATCTCCCCATTGAAGACGATCCATACCTGGCCATTTTCGTTCGAGAGCGGCTGGCGACCTGTCGCAATGTCAATGATCGAGAGCCGACGCATACCGATGACGGCTTCTCCCGCAACATAATGCCCCTCGTCGTCCGGTCCGCGGTGCGCAATCGCGCCACACATCCGGCCGATCAACTCACGAGATTCAGCCGCGCTCACGGCCATGCCCAATCCAACTGCTCCAGCAATACCACACATTGTTAAATACCAAATTTAAATTCTCAGCGACCATGGAGGAAAAGCCCTGATGATCGCCGGCTATGTCGTTATTCTCTCGTTCCAATAGCGATGCCCATTTCTTGCTCGCTTATTCCCAAATTGTATGTCCTGCGACGGCGGGGGAGCGCCGACGACACCCCTGTCAGCCAGCCCTCGAACTCGATTAGAGATAAAGGAGTGGTATCAATCAGTCTGGGCAGCAGCAAAGGATTCGAGTTGTGAGTGGCAAGGCCCGGGTCGCAGGTCGTGGCGGTTGTGATCTTCATCTCCTCGAGCCAGGCGATGAGATCATCGTTGAAATTTCCATTTGGATAACAGAAATGCCCGGCCCAAGAGCCTGTCATCTCCATGATGCTGTTCCGGTTTTCTTCGATCTCCCGGCTGAATAAATCGCGGTTAGATGGAGATCGGTGGTGGTGCGTATGCAACTGAATGTCGATTCCTTCAGCGGCTAGTTGTCGGACCTCCTCCGGGTTGAGCAAGTGTAGAATTCGTTTAGCGCGCAATGCGTCATAATCAATCTTGAGACGCCGGGACAGTTCTTTAGCGAGAGCGTTTTTCTCTTCCTCGGACAATTTGCGCTTCGAGGCAAATCCGATCAGATGATCATATGCCGCAACGCGTGCGGCATCGATTGATAAATCGAACTTCTCATCTTGACCGATGATCTGTCTCAGGTCGAGCGCTGTATTCCGCCCCTTCCAGAGAACGTAAGAGCATATCGCATCGAAATAAGGTAGGTTGTAATAGACATAAGATGTTGTCAGGTAGAGAGTGGCCGGCAAGTTGAATTCTTTGAGAATGGGCAGCGCCACTTTGTAAAGGTCATAATAGCCATCGTCGAAGGTCAGAGCCACAGAATTCTTTGGCAGATCGTTCGCATATAAACGCTGGATCGCTTCACCTAGAGACAGGATGGAGCAGCCACGCTTCTTGAGCAATTCCATCCTGCTTTTAAAGTAATCCGGGCTCATGAACAGATCCGGGTTCCACAGATGCTCGTCTTCCTGAGAAATACCGTGATACGCGAGGATCAAGAGGCGATTTTGCCGCCACTTGCTATTTTGAGCCAGAGTAAAAACCCCGAGAGTTTTTAGACTGCTAAGGGTCACTTGTTTTAACTTCTTAAGCATAAGGCGCCACTTAACCAAATCACCGGCCACCCTACAGAATTCCTTTCATTCGGCGCCCTCGAAACAATCGCGAACGCCAGAGCGATCCCCCGGCCGGGCGGACCAGGGTCGTCGATTCCGGCGCCTCATCGCCATAGCTGGCGGCGCCGGCGTGAACCTCCGCGACGTGGATGCGCCGAAACGCCACAGCGAATGCGACAAGTGTGTAGAGGTAATTGTCGTATTGAATAGAAGCGAAAAAGGCATAAAAGACGAAAGCGACAAACGAAGCCTGGAGACAGGCGCTAACGATATGTTTCTCCAGATCGGGCCGCGGGCCATCCACCGCCGTCTCGCGTTCAATGCGGCGGAGCGAACGCAGCGGCGCAAAGTTGATGACCAGGAAGGCTATCAAACCGACGACACCCAATTCAGCGGCGGTTTCGAGATACGCATTGTGCGCCCTCATCTCTTTTATGGCATAGATGTGGAAATTGCCCATCCCCACCCCGACGATTGGCCGCCGGATTGCCAAATCAGCCGCGCGAAGCATATGCTCCTGGCGCTCCTGCGCCGAATTGGTTGGATCCGTCTGGGGATAAAAAATTGTTGAGAGCCGGGTCATATACTTACCAGGCGCAGCCACGAACAGAACCGCAGCCAGGACTGCTACAGGCAGCAACGTTTTGACGCGACGTCCACGGCTCGCTTTCCAGATGAGTAAGCCGCACGAGGCGATCAGTGCGAGGAATCCGCTGCGCGAGTATGTGAACAGAATCGCGACAGCCGTGACGCCTGTACAAGCGAAAAAAAGCAATCGTTTCCACCCGCGCTGCAACAGCGCGCAAATCACTGAAAGTGGCGCCATCAGAGCGAGCACACCGGCGATGTCGTTCGGGTTACCGAGATCTGCGCCCCAGCCGCTGATGCGGGACTGAAATGACGCCATTTCCGAATACCCGCCGGTCAAAAAAGTCCTGATCGAGTGGAGAGAGTAGAGAGCCTGGCAAAACACTATGATGCCCATCATCGCGCGAAACCGTATGCGGGTGTCGACCAGGGCGATTTGCATGGCGAAGATGATCCATATCTTTATCAGTGGATCGAAAAGCACATTGAAGCTGTCTCCGGGCGAGGCCGCGACCGGGGCAAAGAGCAACCCCAGCGCCCACAGGAGCGTAATCATTTTCATTTCCGTTGCCCATATGATCAGGCGTTCGCCCGCGCCGAGTTTGGAGGCGATATAAATAAGGACAGAGCTGATGCCGACGATCTTGGGCAATTGGAGCCACCCGAACAACCCGGGCATGATCTCTTGCGGGCGGGTGTACAGCAGCAGCGTGAACAGGAAGATGCCTGCGAAGGCGAGCCGGTGTTTGCCGCGTGAGTCCGCCCGCGAGACCACGCTGGGCCTGGCGGCGAGCCCGGCGACAGCCAGGGGGCTGGAGTCCATGGCGATAGCGCTGCCCTTATTCACGGCTCTTCGCCTGAACAACACTCCGGGCCCGGGGGCGATTCTCGCTGATCTGGTGTTCAATAAGTTCATTAGCTGTCGCTCCTCAACCTTCAGTCGCCGACGACATTCGGATGCGCGCCCCCCTTCGCAAAAGCGAATCCCACAGGTTACTCAGACTGGCTTTCTCCTCTTTGCTCACCGCGCCGATCGCCGCTGCTGTGACCATGTAGATCATGCCGAAGATGGCGGCGCATACCAGGAATGTGACCATGGCGTGCGCATGCCAGAGCGCGGTTCTGGTCGCCAGGGCGCCCATCGCCGCCGCCGCCGCCGCCGCCGCGATCTTCAGCAGCGGCGCGAGGCGCTTCAAATCGCGCCGCGACATTCCCAGCTCACGTTTGATCCTGGCCAGCGTGAGGCCGACGTCGAGCGTCTGAATCGAGACCACGGCCACGGCCACACCAATCATTCCGCCCACGCGTAAGCCGGCGTAGAGCGCTCCCAACGTCACCGGAATTAGCGCCAAATACAGCTTCAACCGGAAAAATTTGAGTTGATCAAAAAGGCGCAGGATGTGCAGGTGGACGGTAACCCCGAGCAACAAGCTGAACAGGTTGATGGCGAAGATCGGGACTGAATCCGCGTAATTCTCCGTGAATAGCATGGTGATTAATTCGCGCCGCAACACGAGCAGCAGCGCGAACGCCGGCGCGAAGAAGAAGGCCAGCTTACGGATCACATCCATCCAAAGATTGATGATCGACCGGTAATCGTTCATTTCTTTATGTTTCGCCAACTCCGGATTCAACGCGCAAGCGAAGGAGGTCGTCAGCACACTCAGGAACGGCAGTTGGAAACAGCCAACCGCGTAGATCGCGAAAGTCGCCGGATCGAAATAATGCGAGACGAAATAACTGTGCATATCGTTTTGCACAATCGCCGCGATGCCGCCAACGCCGAACGGGAGCGCGTTACCGATCTGCGACTTGAACAACTGCCAATCGATGGCGGCGAGGAATCGCCCGAAGCGCCGGCGGATGTAGATCGCCATGAAAGCTATCTGCATCAGGCCATGAATCACCGCAGCCACGAGAATCGCGTCGAGACTGCCGAAGGCGAGAGCCGCGATGATCATCACGACGGCCTTGGCGCCTTGGGACAGCACAATCAGCGCCGACGCCATACGGACGTCTCCGGCCGCAATCGGCACCGCGTCGAGATTGGTTGAGACCAGGCTGCAAAAGATAGCGAAGCCCAGCAGCGGGATGTGCGGGACCAGATCAGAGCCCTGGAAAATCAGGGTCACCCAGCCCGGCCAGACCAGAAAGATCAGGAATACCGTCGCGCCGACCAGACCGTAGAAGAGCATCACATTGAGCGAAACCTGTAGCTTCTTGCGGGGCGCGCGCTCATTGAAGTAAAAGACGCTCACCGCAACCTGGAAATTGAGCAGGCTGAGAGCCGAGGCCAAGATCTGAAACGCCTGTTTGTATAGTCCATATTCCGCCAGGCCCATCGTCCGGACGAGGAGCAACGGCAGCGCAAATGACATGACTGTCGCAATGACATTTGCAGCCATCAGCAGCGCGGCCCGCTGAGTCAGTCCACTTTGTCCGCCGTCGTTCTCAGTTGTAGTTGTTGTTGCCCTCATAATGTTGCGCATGAATGGCGCCATTTCACCAGCAGATGCCTTGATAACTCTCTTCGGTCTCTTCGCGTTTGATCAGTCGAACCAGATCAATAATCAACCGGCCGCTAGACTTTGCCAGGGATCGAAACTCTTCATCCTGCTTCCCGATGATGATCACTTCGGAATCGTCAATCACTCCTTCAAGCTCCTTGCGCATCAGGGAGGAGATGTGGGGAATCTCGTTTTCGATAAACTCCCTGTTCGCCCCGAACAGCCTGGCCAGCTCGACTTCGCGGTCGTAGATGGCCAACTTCAGCCCCTTGCCGATCAACCTCTCGACCAGCGTCACCATGGGGCTTTCGCGTAGATCGTCAGTGTTGGGTTTGAAGCTCAAACCGAGAACGCCGACCTTCTTGCGCCCCGCCCGCAGCACCATCTCTACGGCGCGCTCGATCTGATGCTGGTTGCTGGCTAATATCGAATTGATCATCGGTATACTGACGTCCGCCTCTTTGGCCTTGTGAGTCAGCGCGCGCAGGTCTTTCGGCAGACAAGATCCGCCGAAGGCGAAGCCGGGTTTGAGATAGTATGGCGACAGGTTCAATTTCGTGTCGCGGCAGAAGACCTCCATCACTCGATGGCCGTCCACACCCAACGCCTTGCTGATCGCTCCGATCTCGTTGGCAAAAGTCACTTTTAACGCGTGGAAAGAGTTGCAGGCGTACTTGACCATTTCGGCTTCTTTGTTCCCGACTTTCATTACGGGCGAGGCCAGATGAGCGTAGAGCTTGGCGAGAGGCGCGGCGGCGTCTTCGTCATCAGCGCCGATCAGAGTGAACGGCGGGTTGTCGAAGTCGTAGATCGAAGTGCCTTCGCGCAGGAACTCCGGGTTGATGGCCACGCCGAAATCGCGGCCCGCGCGTTTCCCGGAATAGACCTCGAGCGCCGGAATGACTGTGTCGGCGACCGTCCCCGGCAACATCGTGCTGCGGAAGGCCACAATGTGATAGCCGCGTTTGACTTCGAGCGCCGCGCCGATCTCCTGACAGACACCCTTGATGTGCCTTAGATCGAGGCTGCCGTTGTGATTGCTGGGCGTGCCGACGCACACCAGCGAGAGGTCGGATTCCGCGATCGCGGAGGCGACATCCGTCGTCGCCATGAGCCTTTGAGCTTTAACGGCGGCGACGATCAAATCTTCCACGCCCGGTTCGACTATGGGCGACTGGCCGGCGTTGATGATTTCCACCTTCAAGGGATTCGAATCAACGCCGATCACTTCATGCCTCGCTCGGGAAAAGCATGCCGCTGAAACACAGCCGACATAACCCAATCCAAATACGCTCAATTTCATTGGCCTACTCCTATTCGTCTCTTTCGCCGCGGCTCTCGATCTCACGGGCGGGACTCCCCCACAATCACTGTCGTAATCTCGGCCAACCCGTCGCACGACACCTCGAAGACCGCGACAGGCGCCTCGGCGCGCTGTCCATAGCAGGATGAGACCCAACCGCCTTCAACCCATAGCTTCACCCCACTTAGCCCTGCGCCTTTGCTGAAGAAGTTGATTACCAGGGATTCGCCATTCGGCATTCGGGCTTCGATGCGATTGTCGCGCGCATAGGCCTCGCAGTTCGGCGCGAAGTGATAACGGATCGCGTAATCGTGGCGAGCGCGAGCGGTGAAGCGTTCGCTCACGATGAGAGCGGATTGTTTGCGCAGCATCACGACCGAACGTATGTGGGTTACTGGGTCGCGCAATCTGTGATACCCATCGTGTGAACCCTCGAAGATGACGCAGTCGCCGAGGTCATCGAACCTGATCAGGTTGCAATTGGCGCCCGACTTCCACGCGAAGGGCGTCGAAGTCTCCGACTGGTCTTCGCCGTCAACCGTCGCGGTGTTGTGCGCGCGGGTCGAGCGAAACCAGTCGCGGGCCTCGGTGTCAGAGCCGTAGACGTAGGTGGCCGGGTCAACCAGCCAGGTCACGCCGCGAAGGGTCAGTTCAATTGCGAGGGCGTCGGAATGCGCGTGACCTGGACCCATCTCCGAGCCGTGGCGCCCGCAGTCAATAAGCGCGAAGCTCGAATCGCGCTCCCACCCGTCGCGCATCACGAAATAGCCGCCCGTCTCGAACGCTCGCGAAAGTTCGCGCGGCGCCGCCGCCTGCAAGCGGTCGTAGCGGGCCAAGGCTTCAGGGCCCAGGAGCCACAACATCTCGGATGGCGCATCGCCGGCCACATGCTTCCAGTCGCCGCGCCCGAAGATCGCCGCTCCGATCGCCAGCGTGTCGCGAAAATCATTTGACGGGCGCGGCGCCAATTTAATCAAACGGCCGCCGTCGTCATCGCCGATGAGCGGCCAACTGCCGTCTGGCCGGCCGATCCACATCAGGTGCTCGAAGGCCGCTTCGAGCTTCTGCCACAGCGCCTGTTCCTCATCCCGCGGCGGCGCGATTCCGTTGGCTCCGTCGGTATGAATAATCGCGAACAGGTGCGCATAGAAATCCACGGTATAACGGT
>Ga0126377_10003994_pt1 | contig 10618 bp, 10 predicted proteins | sample PanSoiMetPlot_22_FD_92647 | JGI IMG/M metagenome (GOLD analysis project Ga0126377, IMG submission 92647) | Tropical forest soil microbial communities from Panama - MetaG Plot_22 | ecosystem: Environmental > Terrestrial > Soil > Tropical forest > Bulk soil | place: Panama | collected 2016-02-17 | reverse complement strand
GACGACGCCAAAGGCGAGCGCGATGCCGACATTGAACAAACTCGCCTGGAATGCGTAGACGCCCGATACGACCAGCGCGTAGATAAACGCCATCAGATACGGCTTGGGTCGGCTCACCAGCCAGATGCAAGGTCCCATGATCAGATAGCCGATGATCAGCATGGCGATGTTGGCGACGAGCAGGCCGGCGTACAGCCCGCGCACCACTTCGCCGTGTTGCACGAAGAGCATTGGTCCGGGGACGAGCTCGTGCATCAGGAAGCCGCCGAGCAGTACCGCTGCCGAATTCGAGCTCGGAATACCGAGACTCAACATTGGCACCAGCGCGGTACATGCGACGGTATTGTTCGCGGCCTCAGGGGCGGCGACCCCTTCCGGTGATCCGTGGCCGAACTCTTCGCTGTGCCGCGACCAGCGCCGCGCTTCGTTGTACGCGAGGAAGCTCGAAATAGCGCCGCCCGCGCCAGGCATCATCCCCTCAAACGCGCCGATGACCGAGCCGATCGCCTGAGGCCTGGCGATACGGCGCCACAACGCCGGCGTCGGGAACCGGATGCGCGCGGTCTCGTGCGTCGCCTTCTCCCAGGCTGGCGCCGTCGTCTGCACGAGCATCTCGCTGACGGCGAACAACCCGACCATCACGAGGATTGGTGGAATGCCGGACAGCAGCTCCGGGCTGCCGAACGTGAACCGATTCAGCCCGGTGACGGGATCGGTCCCGATCGTGGCGATCATCAGGCCGATAACGCCGGCGATCAAGCCCTTGAGCAGCGAATCGCCGGCAAGGGAGGCGATGACGCTGAGTCCGAGCATGCCGAGCGCGAAGTACGACGAAGGCGTAAAGGCGAGCGCGACACTCGAAAGGCGCTCGGTCAGCAGCACGAGTACGAGGAACCCGAAGAGTCCCCCGACGAAGCCCGAGTACAGGGAGATACCGAGCGCCTCGCCGGCCTTTCCCTGTCGCTTCATCTCGTAACCGTCGATCACGGTTGCGGCTGCGGCATTGGTTCCCGGGGTGCCAATCAAAATGGCCGGAATCGATCCACCGTACTCGGCGCCGACATATGTGGACGCGAGCAGCACGACAGCGACCGTGGAATCCATCCCGTAGGTAAACGGCAGGAGCAGCGCCATCGTGATCGACGGCGAGATTCCCGGAAGCGCGCCGCCGAGAATGCCCCACGCGACGCCACCGAAGGCGGCCGGAATGATGGCCGTCGAGAACAGCAGCTGAATCAGATCACCGACGGCCATAACCCGGCGGGGTACTGGATACGCAACAACCAGATGAAGAGCAGCCAGAAGAAGGCGGCGCCAGACAGCGCGACGAGGATGCTGCGCCCGTTAATCGACCCGCCCTGGAAATACATCGTCGCGGTAATCAGCGCCGCTACCGAGAGGAGGTACCCAAACCAGGGGAGAACGATGATGTAGGCGACCCCAATGAGGAGCATGCCTATGACTCTGGGGATCCCTGAGCCGGCATTCGGGATTCGGGACTCGGGATTCGACGCCGCCCCCGGGTTCGGAGCGGACGGCCGCAGCGAGCGCGCAATCAGGATGAGCGACAACGCTGCGAGCAGGAGCGCGTACACCCTTGGCAAGCCTTGCGGCCCCACAGGGTCGGCGAGATCGCTCTGGGGGATCGCGACAGCGAGGCTGTAATAAACAGCCGCGACGACGAGCGTCGCAATGCCGAAAAGCAGGTCGCGATTCCTCACCGAATGACGCCGGATTCCTTCAGGAACGCCGCGGTGTCGTTGCCAAAGGTGCTCATGAACGCGACGTATTCGTCGTGCGGCATGAAGCCAGGTTGGAGACCATCCGCGATGTACAGTTTCTTGTACTCGGGATCATCTAAGAGAGCGCGAACGGCCATTTCCCACCGCGTAATCAGATCGCGCGGCATCCCTTTTGGTCCTGCGAGGCCACGAAACTTACGCACGGAGAGGTCGATTCCCTGTTCCTTGACTGTCTGCACGTCGGGAAACTGCGTCATGCGTTCGTCCCCGACGACACCGAGCAGCCGGATCTTCCCGGCATCGAGTTGACCACGCATTTCCTGCAGCTCACCGACCCCCATGTCCAGCGTGTGGTTCAGCACGTTAATCAGCATGTCGCCGCCACCCTCGAAGGTGGCGACGGCGGGAGTCACCCCGGCCTTCTGCTTCAACCGCTCCATCGTCTGACGCTCGAGTGACGCCGGGTTCGCGGCGCCCCAGCGACCTTGGCCGCTGCGCGCGTGCTCGACGACGTCCTTGACGCTCTTGTACGGCGAATCCGTGGCGGTGAAGAGCACCTCAGGGTCATAGAAGAGGTTCACCAGCGGCTCGAGGTCGTGGTACGACGCGGCCGGTTTACTCAGCAGGGACGTGTAGATGAAGGTCGGCGTCGTCGCATACAGCTCGGAGCCATCCGGTTTTGCACGGGCGAGCTGCGCCATCGCCTTGGCGCCGCTTCCGCCTTCGACGTTCTCGACGATCATCGTCGCCTGCATGATGCGCGACAGGTGCGGGGCCATCGAGCGCAGGAAGACGTCGCTGCCGCCGCCGGGGCTGGAATGGGTGATGAGCGTGACAACCTGAGTCCGGTTCGCGTTGGCACAGGTACCTGTGGCCAGCGCCGTTACAAGGATTGTCAGGATGCAGACGGCGGATCGTGGCACGTCCGCAGAGTATATGACGGCTTGTTGCCGTCTACTTTGTATGAATAGTTACGGCGCTACGCCCATCGCGCCGCTCCTGTAGTCGCGGAACGCGGCGCGGATTTCGTCTTCCGTGTTCATCACGAATGGGCCGTAGGTGACGATTGGCTCGCCGATCGGTTCCCCCGACATGAGCAGCGCCCGAGTATCCTCGAGAGCCTCGAAGCGGATGCCGTCGCCGTCCGAGTTGAAGACAACCTGGTGAAGTCCGGATACCGTGGTGCCATCAGGGAAGCGCAGAGCGCCGTCAAGCAGATAGATGAACGCGTTGTGGACGGGGGACAGCGCGACTTCGATGCTGCCGCCACGGCGCGCGCTGACCGTCGCAGCGTTGACCGCGCTCAGCGTTCGGACTGGCCCCTTCACCTCGCCAAGCTCACCGGCCACCACGTGCAAGGTGACGAGCCGGTCGGCGTTGACGCTGGCCGGGGTCGCCTCCGGGGTGAGCGGGTGATAGGACGGCGGGTCCATCTTGTGACGTGCCGGCGAGTTGATCCACATCTGGATCAGCTCTGTTTGGCCCGGAACCGGCGTTTCGTCGTGCAGCAGCCCGCTTCCCGCATGCATCCACTGCGTCCCACCCGCCAGAACAGTCGCGTCGTTACCCTGTGTGTCGCGGTGCCGGATGCCGCCCTTGAAGATGAAGGTCACCGGCGCGAAACCGCGATGCGGGTGCCAGCTGACCCCCGTATCGCCGGAAAAGTCCTTCGCCGGCGCGTGATGCAGCAGGACGAATGGGTCCAGGTAGGGGAGCTGCTCGGATGGAAGCGGCTGCCGGACGGTGAGCGGCCCCATCGCGTGGGCCTCGGCAAAAACGACGTTCGCCACGGATCGAAAACGCATGTTGCTAGGACGTGTTAATGGGTTCAACGGGTTCATTAGGTTCAATGGGTTCAGTGGGTCCTGTTCAGCGGGTTCACGAGGTTCCATTCGGTTCGTGATGAAGCGAACCTTCTGAACTGGACCCACTGAACCGATTGCACCCACTGAAACCCATTGAACCCAAGATAATTCGCGTTGTGCGCCCACGCGTGCTAGCCGTGCTTGGTCCGACTGCTTCAGGGAAGAGCGCCCTCGGGCTGTCACTGGCTGAGCGGCATGATGGGGAGATCGTCAACTGCGATTCGACGGCCGTGTACCGCGGTTTCGACATCGGCACGGACAAGCTCTCTGTCGAGGCGCGACGTGGTATCCCGCACCATCTCATCGACATCGCGGATCCGACCGAGGTCTACACCGCCGCACAATACGCGCGCGATGCGTCGGCCGCTATTCGCGACATCCACCAGCGGGGACGGCTCCCGATTCTGGTCGGAGGTACCGGTTTCTACTATCGAGCGCTGACGCGCGGTCTCTTTCCTGGCCCGGGCGCCGACGAGCAGCTGCGCAGCCGATTGAACCGCATCGCCGACGCCCGCGGGCCCGAACGGCTCCATCGATTGCTGCAGCGCATCGATCCGGAATCAGCCGCACGCATCATGCCGCGCGACCGGAAGCGTCTCGTCCGGGCGCTGGAGGTCTATTACACGACCGGTCGTCCTTTGACGTCACACTTCACTCACACGATCTCGCCGATCGCCGATTGCGAGGTCGTCGCCATCGCCTTGCGCTTGCCGCCAACGCTCACCGCCGAACGCGTGGCGCGGCGAGTCGACGAACAGTTCGCGCGGGGTATCGTCGGCGAAGTTCGTACGCTGCTGGTTCGTGGTGTGCCGACCGATGCGAGACCGTTCGGCGGTCTCGTGTACCGACAGGTGATGGAGATGCTGCGCGGGGTGCGCGGCGAAGCCGAAACACGCGCGCTCATTGTCCAGGAGAACCGTCGATACGCGCGTCGCCAGTTGATCTGGTTCCGTAAAGAGCCTAATCTTAAATGGTTCGACGGCCCGGGCGAGCGTGCAGACGTTCTTACTCTTGTCGAAGAAGCGCTCGCCATGCAGAGATGGCGAGGAGATGGTTCGTGATGGCCCAGGTCACTGAACAACGATCGTCGGCGGCGCAACCCAACATCCAGGACGTGTTCCTCAATTATGCGCGGCGCGATCGCGTCTCGGTCGTCATTCACCTCCTCGACGGTCGTCAGTTCGACGCGCGCATCAAGAATTTCGATCGGTTCGCGGTCATCGTCGAAGTCAATGGTGGCGATCAGCTCGTCTTCAAGCACGCTATCGCCACGATCAGCACGTCGCGATCGGTGGCGAACTACTTCGCCGCACATCATGTATAGGCGGACCTGAAACGGTCCGCCCCGCAAGATATGAGTGAGCGGCGCGGACCTGCGAGCTCCGCGATATTGCACATATGACCGAGCGGCGCGGACCTTCCAGGTCCGCGATATTTTCCAGAGTCATCGTCATCGTGCTCGACAGCGTCGGCATCGGGGAACTGCCGGACGCAGCGGTGTACGGCGACGAAGGCAGCAACACACTCGGAAATATCGCGGCCCTGGTGCGGCTGAAGATCCCGACGTTGCGCTCGATGGGACTCGGAAAATTGGTCTCATTGGACACCCGTGGGGTCTTGGACACCCGTAGGGCGGACCTTCAAGGTCCGCCCCTACAGGTGATTGGTGCGTACGGGCGGATGGCGGAGGCATCGCCGGGCAAGGATTCCGTCACCGGCCACTGGGAGATGATGGGCGTCGTGCTCGATCGGCCGTTTCCGACGTTTCCCGATGGGTTTCCTGCCGACGTGATTGCGGAATTCGAGCGCCGGATCGGTCGCGGGACGCTCGGCAACGTCGTGGCCTCAGGCACTGAGATCATCGATCGGCTTGGCTCGGAGCACATGCGGACGGGTCAGCCGATCGTGTACACGTCGGCGGACAGCGTCTTTCAAATCGCGGCGCACGAGGAGGTCATCCCCGTAAGCGAGCAATACCGCATCTGCGAGACCGCGTTCGACCTGGTCGCCCGCGGCATGGGTGTTGGCCGCGTCATCGCGCGTCCGTTCGCCGGCGCGCCGGGCTCGTTCAAGCGAACGGCGAATCGGCACGACTACGCCCGGGAGCCCACGGAGGAAACACTGCTCGATCGGCTCACCCTCCACGGAGTTCCAGTTGTCGCAATCGGAAAGATCAACGACCTGTTCGCCGGACGTGGCGTCGGTCGCGCTATCCACACGGCGAGCGACGCCGAGGGTATGGAGCGGCTCTCGGAAACGATGCATGAACAGGAGAGCGGATTTATTTTCGTGAATCTTGTCGACTTCGATACCGTGTACGGGCATCGAAACAATGTCGAGGGCTATGCCTCGAATCTTGAACGCTTTGACGAGGCGCTCGTGCGGCTTCTGCCCAACCTTCGTCCGTCAGACGTGCTCGTGGTCACTGCCGACCACGGCAACGATCCAAGCACGCCGAGCACCGATCATTCGCGGGAGTTTGTTCCGGTGTTGATTACAGGAGGGCCCGAGGGGCCGGCTGAAGCCGGCCCCTACGTACCCGCAGAAGGTCCGGCTAAAGCCGGACCCCACGTACGACGGGGGGTTGATATAGGGACGCGACAGACGTTCGCGGATCTCGGGCAAACGCTGGCGGAGAACTTCGGCGTCGGGCCGCTCGCCCACGGAACCAGCTTCCTGGAGGACATCGTTGTCCACCATCCGTGAAGGGCTCGAGCAGCGCGAGCGCGAGATGCTGGCGCCGCAAGCCGCCAAGAGCGCCGACACGCGTGGCCGCCTGAAGCCCGAGCAGGAAGACGATGTCCGTCCCGCGTATCAGCACGATCGGGACCGGATCATTCACAGTAAGGCGTTCCGGCGCTTGAAACACAAGACGCAGGTCTTCTTCGCCCCGGCCGGCGACCATTACCGGACGCGGCTCACCCACACGCTGGAGGTATCACAGATTGCCCGCACGATTGCCAAGGTGCTGCGTCTGCACGAGGAGCTTACCGAAGCGATCGCACTCGGGCACGACCTTGGTCACACCCCGTTCGGCCACACCGGTGAGCGTGTACTGGATTCGCTCGTCCCCGGCGGCTTTCGTCATTACGAGCAGAGTCTTCGTGTCGTCGACGTGCTCGAGAACGACGGCCGCGGACTGAACCTGACGTTTGAGGTACGGGATGGCATCGGCCATCACTCAAAAGGGAAGCAAGGATCGCCCGTTGGCATGGACCAGGCTCAGCGCGCGGCCACATTGGAGGGTCAGATCATGCGCGTTGCGGATCTGATCGCATACGTCAATCACGATATCGACGACGCGGTGAGGGCAGGGGTGCTGAAGGAGTCGGACCTTCCACGAGAGCCGGTGCAGGTGCTTGGTTCGACGTCGTCATCGCGGATCGCTGCAATGGTGAAGGACGTCGTCACCGAGACGCAGGCGGGCGCGCTCGCCGAGATTCGCATGAGCGAACCGGTGCTCGATGCGACGCTCGCGATGCGGAGCTTTCTCTTCGACGCGGTGTACGAGAACGGCGACGCCACCGCGGAGTTCCGAAAGGCCACCGGGATCCTCGGCGGACTCTGGGAAAAGGTCCGCGAGCGCCCGGATGAATTTCTCGATCGCCACATCATCGAGACCGAAGGACTCGACGCCGCCACGCGCGATTTCCTCGCCGGGATGACGGATCGATTCGCCGTCACGCTGTACGAACGGCTCTTCATCCCCAAACCGTGGATCGGGCCGATGGCGTGGGATCAGCTATAATCGAAGGTCTGTCTTTCGCGCAAAATGCGCGAATGTGGGTCCATGAAGCTCGATCTCACCCGCTATCGCCAGCCGGTCAGTCATTTCGCGCGGACGTTCCAACCGGGGGAAGTGGCGAGCGATGCCGACACCTATCACATCGCGGCGCCGGTCGAGCTCGAGTTCGACATCCACAAGGACAAGGACAAGTTTCGTCTGGTCGGGCATCTGCGAACGGAGCTGGAGCTTTCGTGCAGCCGTTGCCTGGAGCCGTATCGGTTCCAAGTCGATGCCGATTTCGATCAGCGTTATCTTCCGGCGTCGGCGGCCTCGATGGATCCCGACCGCGAGGTGCAGGAAGACGACCTGGAGACGAGCTACTACAGCGACGATCAGATCGATCTCGCCGAGTTGATGCGCGAGCAGTTCTATCTGGCGTTGCCGATGAAGCCGCTGTGCCGCGACGATTGCCACGGGCTGTGCCCGCAGTGCGGGACGAATCTGAACACGGGCACCTGTGACTGCTCGCCGGTCTGGGAAGACCCGAGGCTGGCGGCACTGAAAGCGATTAAGGGAAAAAATGCCTAATCCAAAACGCCGACACTCGAAGACGCGCACGTCAAAGCGCCGTACACACGATGCGCTGCGCGCTGCCGCCACGAACCTGTGCCCGCAGTGCCACGAGCCGAAAGCTCCTCATCGCATTTGCCCGCATTGCGGCTATTACCGGCAGCGGCAGGTGAGGGCGGTTGAGGAGGAGTGATTTACGAATTTACCAATTGTCGGATTGACGAATTCATCGACAGAATTTGACAATTCGAATTCGTCAATTTGTAGATTCGTAAGTTCATCAATTCCGGCGTTCAGATGATTCGCATCGCCGTTGACGCGATGGGTGGCGACCACGCGCCGTCCGCCATCGTGGACGGCGCCCTTGCCGCCGCCCGTCATCTCGACCTGCAGATATTCCTTGTCGGAGTTCCCACCGCGATCGCGCCGGCGCTCGAGCGCCACACGGATTGGCGTGGGCTCCAGGTCCACGTGATCGAGGCGCCCGACGTTGTCGAGATGGCGGAGACCGCCGGCGCCGCGCGGCGAAAGCCGCGCGCGTCTATTCGCGTTGCGGCCAACCTGGTCGCCCGGCGCGAGGCGGATGCGCTCTTCAGCGCGGGCCACACCGGCGCGACGGTGTTGGCGACGCACCTGGCATTTGGGATGATCTCGGGGGTCGATCGACCCGCTCTGGCGACCGCCATTCCAACCCGTGAGCGTCCCGCTGTGCTGCTCGATGCGGGCGCCAACGTCGAATGCCGCCCGCAGCACCTGCTTCAGTTCGCCCTGATGGGTGGCGTCTTCGCGCGCATTGCCTTTGGCGTCGAGCGGCCACGTGTCGGTCTTCTATCCATCGGCGAGGAAGCGAGCAAGGGCAACGATCTGACGCGAGAGGCGCACCGCCTCCTGAAGGCGGCACCGGTCAATTTCATTGGCAATGTCGAGGGGCGTGAGATCTACAGCGGCGTGGCAGATGTGATCGTCTGCGACGGCTTTACTGGCAACGTCGTGCTCAAGACGAGCGAAGGGCTGGTCGAGGCGGTCGAAGCGCTGCTCGGCGACGAACTCCGCGGCACATTTTCCAGCCAAGTCGGCTATCTGCTTTCGCGCCGTGCGTTTCGCCGTTTCAGGCGCCGTGTGGATTATTCGGAATACGGCGGGGCGCCGCTCGTCGGCGTCGCCGGTCTGGCGATTGTCGGGCATGTCCGCTCGTCCGCCAAAGCGGTTCGGAACGCGATCGCTATGGCGTCCCGGTTTGCCACCGGCTCCTTCATTGAACGCCTCCAACAGGAAATCGCGGCGGCAGCGGTGTCACACCAGTGATCGCGTTCATTTTTCCGGGACAGGGTTCACAAAAAGTCGGTATGGGCCGCAGCCTCGCCGATACGTTTCCCGAAGCGCGAGCGGCATTTGACGAAGCCGAGGGCGCGCTGCCGGGCCTGACGAAGGTGATCTTTGAGGGGCCGGACGAGGACCTGGTCCTGACGGAAAACGCCCAGCCCGCGATTCTGACGATGAGCGTCGCGGCACAACGCGTGCTGGCGGCGCGTGGAATCCAACCGGCCTTTGTGGCGGGACACAGCCTCGGCGAGTACTCCGCCAACGTCGCGGCTGGAACGGTGCGCTTCGGCGACGCCGTTAGAATCGTCCGCCGCCGCGGCCAGTACATGCAGGAAGCGGTGCCGGTCGGCGCCGGTTCGATGGCGGCCATTCTCGGGCTCGATGCGGATGCGGTTGCTCGCGCGTGCGAGGATGCGGCGCAAGGCGAGGTCGTCAGCCCAGCCAACATCAACGGTGCCGGACAGGTCGTCATCGCCGGTGCGACCGGGGCTGTGCAGCGCGCCGGAGAGCGATCGAAGGCGCTTGGTGCCAAGCGCGTCATTCCGCTCGCCGTCAGTGCACCATTTCATTGCGCGCTGTTGAAGCCGGCCGAGGAGCGGCTCGAGCCGGAACTGCGCATGCTGACCGTGCAGAATCCGCGCGTGCCCGTGGTCGCGAACGTCGACGCCGAACCGAAACGCGATGCCATCTCAGCGATCGACGCGCTCGTCAAGCAGGTGTCCGCTCCGGTCCGGTGGGAGCAGGTTGTTCGCCGGCTTGCCTCGGAAGGCGTCACCAACTATGTTGAGGTGGGCCCGGGCACGGTCCTGAGCGGCCTCGTTAAGAAGATCCATAAAGAAGCGGTCGTATCGCACTTCGCGGAGCCAGACGATCTTGCCGCGCTGTACGACACGCTTCGCATTCAGCCTCGGCATGTTTGATCTCTCCGGCAAAGTGGCGATCGTCACTGGCGCATCGCGTGGCATCGGGCGAGGAGTCGCCATGACGCTCGCCTCGCGCGGCGCGCACATTGTTGCGACCGCGCGGGGGGAGAATGCCGCCGATACGGTGTCACAGATTCATGGAGCCGGACACCAGGCGGAAGCGGCCGCGCTCGAGGTGACCGACCCCGCTTCGATTGAGGCATTGATCGCCGGTGTCCTCGAGCGGCACGGCCGAATCGATGTCCTTGTGAACAACGCGGGCATTGCACGCGATCAATTGATGCTGCGGATGAAACGAGATGACTGGGATCATGTGATTGCGACGAATCTCACCGCGTCGTTCGCGCTGTCGCAGGCGGCCATCAAACCGATGGTCAAACAGCGATCCGGCCGCATCATCAACATCAGCTCTGTTGTCGGTCAGACGGGCAATGCCGGTCAGGCCAACTATGCGGCATCGAAGGCGGG
>Ga0126377_10003993_pt1 | contig 10621 bp, 7 predicted proteins | sample PanSoiMetPlot_22_FD_92647 | JGI IMG/M metagenome (GOLD analysis project Ga0126377, IMG submission 92647) | Tropical forest soil microbial communities from Panama - MetaG Plot_22 | ecosystem: Environmental > Terrestrial > Soil > Tropical forest > Bulk soil | place: Panama | collected 2016-02-17 | reverse complement strand
ACTGTCGATCGAACAGCCCGATCGCGAGATAAATCGTGACCGTCCCGGCGATCAGACCGGTAACGACGAAGATCACACCGGGATCGAATCGTGTCGCCTTGTAAACGGCCCCGAGGACGAACGCGAACGGTTGGAAATAGATGGCGGGGCTCTCGTAAGACGGGCTGAATGGATTGCCGTACGACCACGCGAAGTGCCCGGCATCGAAGAACTCTCGAGCGCACGCCATGTAATACGGCATGTCGTACTGAATGAAGCCGGTCGGGACGAGGCCTCTTCGAGCGCCTCCGAGGTAGTGCGCGACATAGAGAAACCCGACTGGCAGTTCGAGCGCGAGGCTCGCGGCCCAGCGCGCCAACTGTGAATGGCCGATCGTGGGGTCAGCAGCGGCTGACGAGCGAGCGCGCGCGCCGTCCGAATCACGTTGGACTAGAGCAGCCGTGTGAAGATCCCTCCGTTGCGGCGTCTGAGGCGTTCACGAGTCACGAGGGCGAGGGTTCGCGTGATCGTTGTGCCCACTTTCATCTTTGACGTGCCGAGTTTCTGATCGTATCGCAGGACCAGCGGAATCTCGCCGAAGACGCCGCCCGCGCGCGCCAGATGAAGAAGAATACCCAGCATGCACGCGAACCCGTCGTTCACAAAAAGGCGATCCCCCTGTGCAGTCAGGGCCCTCTGCACAAATTCGGCTCGGTAAACGCGGTATCCGCAAGAGTAATCGCGAACGCCCTCGATCGGCAGGACGATGCTCAAAAGCACAGACAGCCCACGAGACAGAATTCGGCGCGGCCACGGCACACCCCTCACAATCGATCCAGGCCGGTAGCGGGATGCGATGACGACATCTCGGCCCGCATGAATTTCTCCAATCATGCTGGGAATCTGATCAGGCATGTGGCTGTTGTCGGCGTCCATGCAGACGATGACATCGCCGGGCTTCGCCCGTGAAGCCGCATCGATCATGCCGCGCTTGAATGTCTCGGCGAGTCCGCGGTTGGCGTCATGCGTGATCACCTCGACGGGAACGGTGCCTGCCGCATCACGTGCCACGCGGGCCGTGCCGTCGGTCGAACCATCGTCGACGACAAGCACATGCAGGTCGAGGTCGCCTGCGGCCGCGGCGAGTTTCTGAAATCGACTGAAGAGCGCGGGCAGATTGGCCGCCTCGTTAAAGCTCGGCAGCACTACCCACGCGCGCACGGTTTCTCCAACCGGTCGATCCGGCTAAAGCGGCGACATCGGAGCAAGGAGAAACCGTTTTCTCCGTTCAATCATGTCCTTCGCACCGCGCGGAACGCACGGCCGGCGTCGAGCGCACGGACGCCGAATGCTGCCGCGAAGATTGAAAAGAACAGATAATTCGGAAGCAGCAACCGGTAGCCGTAGCTTCCCGGCATCGTCAGCGTCAGGCCGGCGAGATGCGTGACGACGAACAAGTGCGCCGGCCAGGCGGCGAGGCGCCGGGCCTGCGGTATGAAGATGACGGCGAGTAAGTAGCCCGCGCTTGGCAGCACCAGTTCTGGATGTGCGCGCTGCCCCATCCATTGCAGCAGACCGAGGCTGAACATCACCTTCGTAAAGACTGTGTTCAGGTACTCAGCGGGGTGCTCGACGAAAATCCGCCACAGGATCCATGCCGCGGAGGTCATCGTCCCCGTCCATGCGCGCGCGTACTTGGCGGCGTCAGGCGTCGAGGGCAGGTTGTACTCGACCAGCGTCCACTCCTGGCCGGTCGTGAGCAGGACAAGTCGGCCCGACACGACGTAATTGCGGATCGTCGCCAACAGCACCACTGCCAGCACGGCGGCAGCGTAGATGAACGTCAACCGCAGTGTCTCCATCGCTCGCGCGCCAGGCCGGCGGGCGAGGATCGTCACCAAGGCCACTGACGGCAGCAGAAACATCATCATCTGCGGTCGAACGAGCGCCGCGGCGCCTCCCGAGAGACCGCCCACGATCGCCGCGGCGAGCGATCGCGTCTGCGCAAACCACACCAGGCTGTACACCGTGAGCGCCACCGGAAGGACGTAAAGATTCTCGCTCAGCAACGTCACGGTGTAATAGCGCACGAAATCGAGCTGCATCTGCATCACGAGCACCACCAGAGCCCACAGCGCAACCGTTCGGCCGAACAACATCTTTGCCGTCCTGTGGACGATGATGGCAGTGACCGCAAGGATCAGGAACTGCACGAAAATGACGCCGGAGAGGTCCTCACTGATCAGTTTGTGGACGAGGGCGATGAAGTAGGAGTACAGAGGATAGTAGAAGTATGGCGCGCCAGCGCCGATCGGCTTTCCGAACGTCATCAGGATGCTGTTGGTTGCGACATCTCGAGCGGCGGCTTCGTAGGCGAGCCAGTCGTCGCCCCCGGTCAAGCGCCACGTCCTTCCGACAAACGGTACGCTCCGGATCACGCCTTGGACCGAGAACATCGCGAACAGAGCGAGATACACGGGAAGATCGACAGCGTCATCTGACGACCTCCATGTGAGTGGTCGTATCCGATACAGGATGGTCAGCGCGACCAGCGTCAGCGCCACCACGACACCGTGAAGCGCCCAGGCAGGATAGATCAGCAGGCGGCCTGCCATGCGACGTGCCGCTGACACCGGGAAGGGTGTGACGGGGACAACGTCTCCTGATGGGTCCAGCATCGACACTTCCACAACACCGCCGATGTTGGCCGGCTTGCGGAACTCGATCTCGAAGACGTGCGGCCCTGCGCTGAGCGGAACGACCGCTTCGGTGTGGCTGATCGAGGTGCCAGATGAGGTCGCCGCCGCCGCTGGCAAGTTGTCGACCACAGCCGCCAGCGCGCCGCGCACAGTCAAGGAGAGACGCACAGTACCCTGAGTCGGCTGATGGACGTGACCAATCCACTTTATCGAGAACGGTTCGGTCTCTTCGCGATGGTCGCCACCGTTGAAGTCGGCGTCGTTCAAGAAATAGACGGGGAAACGATCGTTGCGGAACCGGATCGCCGGATCGATGCGAGTGGCGCCGGCAATGGCGAACTGGGTAGATCGCCGGATCGGCGGCTGGAGCACGTCGTTCGCGTACTGTGCAGCCAACCAGCCGGAAGCCGGCGCCGCCAGGCCGATGGCCACTTTCAACACCGCGCATGCACAAATCGCGATCGCAATGGCTCTGAATCGCGTGCCCGAGACATCCACGGTCCACCAAAGCACCGCGGCAAAAGTCACAAGGGCCAGGGCGGCGGCAACAAACAACCCTATCGGGGCGCCGTGTCCGGGCACACCGGAATGGCCGGGCGCAAACACATACCCGACGATCCCCAGCACGAACACCAGCTGCGATCGCATGCGCGTCATCTCAAGCGATGATGGAGTGGCCAGATATTATGCCGACGTCAGAGTGATTTCAATGTTCCAAGATGGTTGGGCTCGGTCGTTGGAGCCTTTCCGTTGGCGTGTTCACGGTGCGTGGACAACAGATGTGCGACGATCCGTTCAGCGGCGCGGCCGTCACCATACGGATTCACGGACCTCGCCATCTCGGCGAGGGCGATGCGATTGCTCAGCAAACGGCTCGCTTCCCGCACGATCGATTCGCGCGCGGCGCCCGTCACTTTCACCACTCCCGTCTCAACCCCCTCGGGTCGCTCGGTCTTGCCTCGCATGACCAGCACGGGCACCCCGAGAGCGGGCGCTTCCTCCTGAATGCCGCCCGAATCCGTCAGGATCAGCATCGCCCGCTTCATGATGTGCACGAACGTGCGATAGTCGAGCGGCTCGAGCAGCGTCAGATTGGGAATGCCTGCCAGGATCTCGGATACCGGCTGGCGCACATTGGGATTCGGGTGAACTGGGTAGACGAAATGCACGCCACCGGCCTCGAACCGGCGCGCCAGTTCGCGAATGGCCTCGCACATCTCCCGGAACGGCTCGCCGAAGCTTTCGCGGCGATGCGCGGTGACGAGGACCAGGCTTTGATGGTCGGCGAGATGCGCGAGAGGCCCCGACGACCAGTCGTACGGAAGCGCGGCGACGTAATGCATGGCGTCGATCACCGTATTGCCGGTGACCGTGATGCGCTGGTCCGGATATCCTTCGCGCAGAAGATTCTGCCGGCTTCGCTCCGTTGGAGCGAACAACCACTCCGCCAGGGTGTCGGCGACGCAGCGGTTCATCTCTTCGGGGAACGGCTGCCAACGATCGCCCGTCCGAAGGCCCGCCTCCACATGACCGAACGGAATGCGCCGGTAATAGGACACCAATGCGGACGCCAGGACGCTCGTCGTGTCGCCTTGCGCCAGCACGCAGGCGGGCTGGACCCGATCGATGATTGTGCCGATCCCAAGGAGAAGACGTGCGGTCAGATCGACAAGCTGCTGATCGGCTTCCATGACGCCGAGGTCGAAATCCGGTACGATCTCGAACAGCGGCAGCACCTGGTCGAGCATCTCGCGATGCTGTCCCGTCGAGCACACGACGGGCCGCAAACCCCGGCACGACCGGAGCGCGCGGATGACGGGCGCCATCTTGATCGCCTCGGGGCGCGTCCCGATCACACACAGGCAGTATGCTGGCGGATCCTCCGATTCGTCGGTCCCCGCGGTGTCTCGATGCATTCGTACGACAGCCTATCCGTCCAACCCGGGATTTAGCCGGGTTGAATGGTGGGCACTAGACCGGGCCGTTCCTGCCAATCCCGACCATGGCCGCCCAGCGCGGCCAGGTGTTCTGTGCGGTGCCATTCAGCGCCCGATCGACGACGAGATCGGCCATTTTCTGCACGGCCATCTCGAAGTAGTGCGGCGTAATCCGATCGCGCTCGAAGTCGGGGGCGGGATTCAGGAAGTCGATCGCATACGGGACGCCGTCCTGAACGGCGAATTCGATCGTGTTCATCTCGTAGCCCAGCGCCTCGTTGAGCGTCTGCGCGTCCCGGACGATGCGCGCGCCGAGCTCGGGCGGGAGGTACTCGTGATCGACGTTGTACCGCCGTTGATGCGGGTCGTAGGCAACGGGGACGATGTCGGTCTTGCCGAACGTGAAGCAGCGGACGTACTGGTCGAAGCGGATGAACTCCTGCAGCGTCATGCAGTAGGGGGCGGTCCCGTCGTAGGCGCGAATCAGCTCCTCGCGATCGTGCACTTTGTACACGTGCTTCCAGCCGCCGCCCGAGTACGGCTTCAGGATCGCCGGCCGCCCGACGTAGTCCAACAGGCCGTCCCAGTCGATTGGATATCCCAGGTTGTGCAGCGATTCCGCGGTGAGATCGATGTCTGGGGGATACGCCTTCTGCGGCAACACCACGGTCCTGGGAACAGCGACGCCGAGCCGCTTGGCGACCGAGTAGTTGAAGAACTTGTCGTCCGCCGTCCACCAGAACGGGTTGTTGATGACGTAGGTGCCCTCGAGCACGGCGTGCTTCAAATACGCGCGGAAATATTCCACCTCGTGGGAGATGCGATCGACGATGACGCGATACCCGGCGGCCTCCCCCATTTTCGTGCCGGTGAGCTTCAGGAACTCGGCGCTGATCCCGTGCCGGCGCCCGATCGTGTTGACGCGGTCGAGAAACGCCGGAGGAAACGCGTACTCGCGGCCGCACAGGAGTCCGATTTTCATAGGTCAGATGCGGTATGTCTTCGCCGATTGCTCCACGCCTTCGCGTGTTTCGTTGATCAGGGACTGGACGACGGCGCGCAGATCGCCGGTCTCCCGGTAGACCTGGAGCTGATGTTCGGCGCTCGTCCCCTCGGTCACGATCCTTCGCACGTATTCGATCTCACGCCGGCTCCCCAGGTCGTCCACGACATCGTCGACGAACTCGATCAGCTCGTTGGCGAGATCGCGCATCGGCACTTCGACGCGTTTGCCGAAGTCGATCAGCTTGCCGTCGATCCCCCACCGGGCGGCGCGCCACTTGTTTTCCTCGATCAGCGCGCGGTGGTAGCGGCGGAACCCGAGGTTGCGTTCCCGCAGGCGAAAGAGCTTGACGACGATGGCCTGCGCGAGCGCGGCGATGGCGATCGAGGCGCGCGGAGCGGTCGGGACGTCGCAGATCCGGAATTCCAGCGTGCCGAACATCGGATGCGGGCGCAAATCCCACCAGATCTTCTTGCCGTTGTCGATGCAGTGCAGGTCGATGAGGAGCTCGACGTACTGCTCGTACTCGGCCCATGAGTTGAGGTGATCCGGGATCCCGGTTCGCGGGAACCGCCGGAACACCGTCGTGCGGAAGGATTTGAGTCCGGTATCGCGCCCAATCCAGAAGGGGGAGCTCGTCGACAGCGCCAGCAGGTGCGGGAGGAAGTACCGCGCCTCGTTCATCAGCGCGATCATGGTCGACTTGTCCGGGACGGCGACGTGAACGTGAAGCCCGAAGATCAGCAGCGACCGCGCGAGCATCTGGAGCTCTTCGACGATGTTCTCGTAGCGTTCGCCGGGTGACAGCGCCTGATCCACCCAGTTCGAGAACGGGTGCGTGCCGGCCGCCGCGATGCGCAGCCCCACGCGTTCGGCGGCATCGGCCAGGTCGCGGCGCGTCCGGATGATTTCCTCCGCCAGCTCCTCGACGGATCCGCAGATTTTCGTCCCCACTTCGACGATCGACTGGTGCATCTCGCGCTTGATGTGATCGCCGAAGGCCGGCGCGCTGGACGCGAGGAGCTCGGAGACATGGGAACGCAGTTCCCACGTGTTGGGATCGACGATTTGGAACTCCTCCTCGACGCCAACAGTGAAGGCGTGCTCCATGCAGCCGCTATCATAGTCCCTGGGCCCGGTCGTCATTGCTCCTCCTCTTCGCCGTCTTCGCGATTGCCGTCGTCGCGCCCGTGAGAGCTCTGCTCATCGTGGCCTTCCTGGCGCCGATTGGGCACCTGCTCGGGATCGCCTCTGACGATGCCGGCATGCGCATGACGGACGCGACCGCCGTCGCGTTCATTGTCGGGTGGTTCCTGCGAAGGTTGCCCGATCGGCACGGCCCTGGCGTTGCGGCGCCGCTCATCGGATGGTGGTTTTGCGCGCTCGCCGCGGCCTCGACGGCCGGAGTGCTTTGGCAGTACGGCGCAAGCGATGACGCGGTGGCGAACGGCGTTCGAATCCTGGCTGGCTTCGCGTTGACGGCCGCCACGGTCGCCATGTTCAGACAGCAGCCTGGCCTGGCGACAACACTTCCTGCAGTGCTGGCGGCGTCGGCATCCATCGCTGTGCTTGCGCCGCCCATCGATGCTCGTGCGCGAGTCGCGCTCTTCGCGCTCGTCTCGTGTCTCGCCGTCGGCATGGCCGTGCAGGCGCGCGGCAGAAGGCGAATGGCATGGGCAGCGGTGAGCGGGTGGCTCGTGTTCGGGTCCATTGCCGCGATGATCCGAGGCCCGAACCTGTCATCCGCGTTTGGTCAGACATCGGAGCTGATCGCTGCCGCCAGGCGCGTCCTCGCGTCCCGTCCGCTGTTCGGCATCGGCATGTCACAGGACCCTGTCACGTCACCGCTGTTCTATTCGCCCTCGTTTTCGTGGAACGGCGGCGCGGGCGATACGCACAATCTGCTGGTCGTCGGCATCGAGCTCGGACTCCTTGGTCTTGCACTCTGGCTCGCGTGGATTGGCGCCGGTCTCCTGCGCGCGGCGCGCGCGCTGGCAATCGAGAGGCGCGATGCCAGGCTCTGGGGCGCGGCTGTCGGAGTGGCGGTGTTCCTTGCGGCGTTGGCCGTCGGCCGTCCGCTCGCCTCGAGCGAGACGGCGTTCACGTTTCAGATTCAGTTCGGGTTGATGACGGCGTTGGCGGGATCGACGCTGCTGAACGCGTCGCGTGCGGGTGGGCAGCCAGCGCCGGCATGGCTGCGTCAAGGCTGGCAGCGCTCCGCCCTCGCGACGCTGGGAGCAAGCGCGATTGTTGCGGGGGCGCTGGTCAGCGCCGGGCGGGGACCGATCGAGCCTCCGGACTCACCGGATGTCGATGGCTTCTATGAGTGGGAAACGTCGAGCAGTGGGGAACGATTTCGGCGGATGCAGGAATACGCGAGCCTGTTCGTGCCCGCCGACGTGAGGAGCGTTCGGATACCCGTACGGGCGACTGCGCGCGAACTCCGAACGGTTACCGTTGACATCAAGACGGATGGCGCGGCGCCGCAATCGGTGCGGCTGAGCGACGAGTGGACCGACGTCGAGGTCGAGATGTTGCAGCCGCCAGCAACCGCACGCCTTCGACGCATCGACCTACGCGCCTCGAACGCCGGCGTTGACGTCGGTGAGGCGCACCTCGTCCACCGTTGACGAGCGCGTCCACGCCGGCAACAGCCGCAGCCATTGCTCGAAGCAGAGCAGCGTCCAGAGTTGTGGACCGACGTGCCGCTTCCCGGACACGTGATCCCGCACGAGACTCTCGACGTACGGCCCCGACAACATGTCGCGGTACCGTGCGTGTGGCGCGAGCAGGAGATCGCGCACGTAATCGCGCAGCTGCCCGCGGAACCACGCCCCAACGGGGACCCCGAAGCCCATCTTGCCGCGGCGATCGATTGCCGGCGGCAGCAGATCCGCGAACGCCTCGCGCAGGATGACTTTCGTCCGCCGGCCGCGCAGCTTCACATCGTCCGGCAGGCGAGCGGCGAATTCGGTCAACTCGCGATCCAGAAACGGACACCGCGCCTCGAGCGAGTTGGCCATCGTGCAGCGGTCGGTCTTGACGAGCAGATCGTCCGGCAGATAAGAGACGAAATTCGCGTGCAGCAGCCGGCTGAGTATCGAGTGACCGTCCATGCGATCCTGCTCGCCGGCAAGATACCCGAGCCTGTCGATCGGCCGCAGGCGCGACCGGAACTCAGGCAGCAGCAGCGCGTCCAGATCGTCGAAGAACGGCGCCATCCATCGCGTGATGCGCACGTCCACCGGATCCGCGGCCGCCTGGACGAAGCGCCGTGCCTCTGCCAGCCAGTGCCGATCGTGTCGCGGTGTCGGCAGCCTTGATGAAAACGCGCGCGCGGCCCGCACTGCGGCGGCTGGAAGACGCTCCGATACCAGCGCGGCGGCAAATCGACGATAACCTGCGAAGAGCTCGTCGCCGCCGTCGCCGGTCAGCACGACCGTCACGTGCTCGCGCGCCATCTTCGACACGATGTAGGTCGGAACGGCCGACGAATCGCCGAACGGCCCGTCGTGGTGCCAGATGAGCGTGTCGACGAGATCGAGCGCCCGCGGCGAGACGCGGAATTCTGTGTGGTCGGTCTTGAAACGATTGGCCGCCATCCGTGCGAACGCGGTTTCGTCGTAGGCGGGATCGCCTTCGAAGCCGATGCTGAACGTCTTGACCGGCGTCGAGAGCAGCCGGCTCATCACGCCGACCACGATCGTCGAGTCGATGCCGCCGCTGAGAAACGCGCCCAGCGGCACGTCGCTGACGAGGCGCCGTTCGACCGCTCGCGTGACGAGATCGCGCAGGCCCGCGATGGCATCTTTCCGATCGAGGCGCGGGACCTCACCGGCCTGCGGAAATTGAAGGCGCCAGTACTTCCGTGACCGCGCGCGGCCGTCTGCCTCGATCGTCATCACGGTGCCGGGCTCGATCTGCTCGACGCGCTGGTACAAGGTCGCCGGGCCCGGCACGTAGCCGTGAATGAAGTAGGCCGGCACCGACTCGAGGTTGGGTTCGATTGAGATGTCCGGATGCCCGAAGAACGCCTTTATTTCCGACGCGAACGCGAAGAGGCGGTCCGATCGATATCGGAACAGCGGCTTCTTGCCGGCCCGGTCGCGGGCGATCGTCAGCCGCCGATTGCGCTCGTCCCAGATCGCAAGGGCAAACATCCCTTCGAGCTCGTCAATGGCGGCAGCGCCCTTCTCCTCGTACAGGTGGACGATCGTTTCCGAGTCGCTCTGCGATCGGAACCGGTGACCGCGCGCCAGGAGATCGGTACGCAGATCCGTGAAGTTGTAGACCTCGCCGTTGAACACCAGCCAGACCGAGCCGTCCTCGTTGGCAATCGGCTGACTCGCATTCGGGGACAAGTCGATGATGCGCAGGCGCCGGAAGCCGAGCCCGGCCCCGCCGCTCGGCGAGACGTAGACCCCGTCGCTGTCGGGGCCGCGATGGATCATGCGATCGCGCATCGCGACGAGATCCGCCTCGCGCGGCGCCCGCCCGTCGAACCTCAATTCACCGCAGATGCCACACATATACAATGTTCACGTTCATGCCACCGGTGCTGAACGTCCCGCAGATTCCGCCCCCGGCCGATCTCGCCGAAGCGCCCCGCGACGCCATCAAGACACCGAACAGCGGGGACCCGGGCCGTGTGCTCGTGTCGAAAACGATTGCCGCAGGAACGGGCGATACCCATCCAGGCCCGACGAACATCGTCACCGTTCATTACACAGCGTGGGACGACCGCGGCACGACGATCGACGATTCACGATCGCGCGGCGCACCGGCCAGGTGGATGCCAAACCGGTTGATGGAAGGGTTGTCGACGGGAATCCAGTTGATGGTCGTCGGCGAGAAGCGGCGCCTCTGGATTCCGAAGAATATGTGCCACGAGTGGGCGACCGCTACGCTCGTTTACGATCTCGAACTGCTCGAGATCGCGCCGCCGCCCGCCTGGCCCGCTCGCGGCGAGGTGGGCACTCCGCCCGCAGACGCGACGCGCACGT
>Ga0126377_10003992_pt1 | contig 10623 bp, 9 predicted proteins | sample PanSoiMetPlot_22_FD_92647 | JGI IMG/M metagenome (GOLD analysis project Ga0126377, IMG submission 92647) | Tropical forest soil microbial communities from Panama - MetaG Plot_22 | ecosystem: Environmental > Terrestrial > Soil > Tropical forest > Bulk soil | place: Panama | collected 2016-02-17 | reverse complement strand
TGGCGATTCCGACATATAAAAGGGATTTTCAGCCGCGCGCCGGTTTCTCGTGGGACCCGTGGGGCAATGGAAAGACTGTCATTCGCGGCGGCGCGGGCATCTACATCGGTTTTCTCAACGCCTCGATCTCGAACGTGACGACGCAACTGGCCGGCACGACCGATCCGCGAACGATATATATCGTGCTGGCGACGGCCACCTCCGGCGCTTTGGGACTGCCGACTTCGTTTGCCGTCTACCAGACGTTGCTCGCGCGCGGCGTGATCGGAACGCGCCCCATCACGCTGGCCGATGTCTCGGCGGCGCCGCTCAATCTCAGGGCCGCGCCGGGCGTGCCGCTCGAGGTGCGGTTCCGCCTGGGGCCGAATTACCGCAACCCGACGACCTATCAATCGAGCTTCGGCATTCAGCGCGATCTCGGCGGAGGCGTTTCGCTCGAATTGGGCTATCAGTTCGTGCGCGGACTGCACCTGTCGCGCAACCGCGACATAAACCAGTTCAAGGTCACCGGGCCGCTCAATCCGCTCAACCCGCTCGGCGGCCCGACTTACATCCGCTTCCCCACGGCTGCGCAGGCGCAGGCCGGTCTGACGAGCGATTTCAGCAATCCGCTCAGACTCCAGGACAACGTCTACGAGAACACGGCAAACTCGTTCTATCACAGTTTCACGGCGCAGGCGCAACGCCGCTTCTCGCGCAACTTCAGCCTCAACGCGCATTACACGCTGGCCAAAGCTATTGATGAAGTAGTCGATTTCAACAGCGACTGGTCGGCGCAGAATCCGCTCAACCTGAGGCTGGATCGCTCGCTCTCGGTGTTCGATCAGCGACACCGGCTGGTGGTGAGCGGGGTCTTCCAGAGTTCGGCGGAGAACCTGGCGCTGAAGAACTGGGTCCTCTCGCCGATCTTCGTCGCGCAGAGCGGGCGTCCGTTCAACCTGCTGCTCGGTCTCGACGCCAACGCCGACGGGCGGTCGCAGAGCGACCGCCCCGGTCAAGCCGGACGCTACACCGGTCAGGGCGAGCCGTACTACAGCTTCGACGTTCGCCTCGGGCGGCGCTTCTTCGCCAATGAAAGTCGCTTCCTCGAACTCACCGTCGAGGCTTTCAATCTCTTCAACCGGACCAATTTCCTGGGCGTCAACAACGTGCTCGGCGCGGCCTGCACGACTTCGGACGGCGCGAACTTCATCCCATGCACTACGCCGGGCGCGACGCCGCTGACCAACTATAACCTGCGCGGCCGTCGCGGACTGCGCACCACCGACCCGCTCGGCTTCACCTCCGCCTTCGATCCGCGGCAGTTGCAGTTCGGCGCGCGGTTCAACTTCTGATTGTTCGGGATTGATGAATGATCGAAATAATGAGGGGAAGCCATCACTCGGCTTCCCCTCGTTTTTTCAGGCGGCTGATCCTATTGGTTCCTGTTCGAGCCCTGTATGGTATCAACAGGATATGGACGGTCACATTATCAGCCTGCGGAGCAGGCGACAGAGTAAAGCCTGGGGTGGAGCGCGACGGCGCGGAACCCCAGGTACGACGAGCGATTTATCAATCCAGCCCGCGAACGCGGGCGACAGCGATTGACGCATCCTCAATGATAATGAAAGCGCATGTAACAAAAGGCTGCCGCCCGCTTCGCGGGCTTGATGGGATTATTTATGACGTACTCCTGGGGTTCCGCACTGTCGCGCTTCACCCCAGGCTATATTCTGCCGCCCGCATTCGCGGGCTGGTGTGATCAAGCAGAATCAGCCTTACATCTGTTTCACCGCTCTGTCTCCGCGACGCGCCCGACCATCGCCAGCGGCTCGCCTTTGCTCACCGGCGGCGTGCCGAGGATGTAAAGCACTTCGCCCGCGTACGGCGCGCGCAATTCGTAGACGCGCTTGCCGAAGAAGTCGGTCACGTAGCCCATCAGCGCGCCCTTCGCGACGGTGTGGCCTTTCTCGGCCAGCGGGTAGAAGATTCCGGTCTCGTCACTACGCAGAACTTCGCTGCGATCAATGAACATCGGATGTTCGACCATTTGGGGTTGGCCTTCGATCATTTTCAGATGGCGCATGACGCTGATCACGCCGCGTTCGATGCGCTCGATGGATTCGTTGTCGGTTGCGCCCATTCCGCCGGATTCGACGGTGATCGCGGGCTTGCCGCGCGTGGTCGCCGTGGTCGAACAGTAGACCGACTGGGAGGGATCGGTCGGGCGTTCAGTGTCCATCACGATGCGGTCGAGTCCGAAGGCCAGCGCCAACTGCTTCGATTTTTCGACCACCTCGGCGCCCCCCGCTTTGACGTCCCAGTAGCTGTAAGGCCGCAGCGATTCGTTGCCGTCGCCGCAGTGGAGGTCCAGCGCGTAATCGGCGCGTTCGATGACCTCCCTGGTTATCTGATAGGCGATGCGCTCGGAAACCGTGCCGTCGGCTTTGCCGGGATAGACGCGGTTGAGGTTCTTGCCGTCCACCGGCGAGTAATAAATCGTGCGCTTCAGAAACGAAGGCATGTTTGCGACGTGAACCATGATCAGCGTTCCCGAGATCTGCTTCGGGTCGAGGCGCGGCAGGAGTCGCTGCAGGGCGATGATCGGCGAGTACTCGTAGCCGTGATTGCCCGCGATCAGCGCGAGTGTGGGGCCCGGACGCCCGCCGTGAACGACGGAGATCGGAATGGTCGTGGCCTCGTCTTTGCCCGCCGGGACCTGGATCGTCCCCGACGCTTTCGCGCCGGGTTGAACAGTGAGAGGGCCGACGGTAAGGCCGGCGCGCGTTTGGGCAGAGGCGCAGAGGGCCATCGAGCAAACCGACAGGGATGCGCGGAGGACTGTTTTGATTTTCACGGGATCGTCTCCTTGTTTTCGGAGGCTACTGCTAGTTCATGGTCATTGGAATTGTTTGCGTTTGAGCTCGGGGCGTTCAGGTTGGCCCACTGCGGTTTTCGACTGCGTGTCCGTCGCTGACTTGTAACCATCGCGGGCGCGGACGACCGCTCCGGTTTTTTCAACTCGGACTTTGACGTGGCGGTACGCGCCGTCCTTCTTCGAGTTGGTCGGGTAATAACTGAGCGCGTACTGGTGGCGCAGTTCTTCGGCTATGTTCGAAAAGGCCTGCGAGAGGTTGTTGAGCGTATCTGCTTCGTGGAGACGCCCGCCGCTGCGTTCGGCCAGTTCCCGGAGGTAGCGCGCTCCGCGGCGGTAATCTTCGCTCGACCCTCCGCCGCCTTGCGAGGGCGCGCGGTTCGGCCATTGCGATAATCGCCATTGCGGAGTTTGCGGCTGCGGCGAGAGCCATCCCCCGAACGGGTTGAAAGGCCAGCGGCGGCGGCGCCCTTGCGGCGGATACGGATCGGGAATTGGCCAGGGATTATTGGTGGGACCCTGAATCACATTACCATTCTGGTAAGCCTCGGTGTCGTACCTGATCGGATATACCAGCGCGCCCGATTCCTCCACTTTTTCGATCGTGTTCTGGTAGTTGGCGCGGCGGCTGGTAGTGTCGACGCCGTCGGTGAAAAGCACGATGGCTTTGCGCCCCTCGATCATCGCCAGGCGGTCTACGACCTTGTCGACCGCTTCGTAAAGTTTCGTGCTGCCGCCGGGGCGGGTCTCATAAATCGCATAGCGCAGCTCGTCGTAATCGCTGGTGAAATCGCAATGGAAGCGAACCTTGCTGTCGAACGACACGACCATAACTTTGTCGTCGCGTCTCAACTGTTTGATAAAAGCGTAGGCGGCGTCCTGGATGTCTTCCAGCCTGAAGAGCGTGCTCTGTGACGTGTCGAGCATGAGCACGACGTGAAACGCAGACTCGACCGAATCGATACTTTCTATATTCTGCTCCACGCCGTCTTCGTAAAGCCGGAAGTCGCGTTTTTTGAGAAACGGAACGAACTTGCCGTCGCGGTCAATGACGCTGACCGGAATGGTGACGAGCGCGGTGTCCATCTTGATCGTTCCGTTCTCGTCAACGGTGACAGGCGTGTTGTCGGCCAGGGGCCGGTTCGTAATCCTCTCCCTTTCAGAATCTTCAGTGGACTGCTTTTCCTTTTGAGTCGACGACGACGGCGCAGGCTTGCGCCCCGATTGCGCGGAGCTTGACGAACTCATGGCCCAGGCCAGACCTGCGACCACAAGAAAGGCGACAAAGCAACGAGCAAGCAAATTGCTTTTCATACTACCTCCTAGAATTTTTGCTCGTTCGTAAAATGCTCTGACGGAAGGGAGATACCGCAGCGCCGAATTAAGAATGACGACTGCTTAAGGCCTGTTTTGAACCTCCGCGACGGCCTTTGCCGCATTTCTCCTGAAGGGCAGATAGCCCGTCCAGGATTCGGGGAGCACTTTGTGCGCCGAGAGGTTCGCTCCAAGAATCAAAATAAACGATGAGATGAATACCCAGGTGACCAGCGCCATCAGCGAGGCCAGTTTTTTGTAGCTTCCTTCAAAATCGAACAGCGGCAGCGCAAGCCAGAAAGCGAACATGGCGATCATCCACAACAAAGCGATCGCTATGGATGTGAACATCGTCTGGCTGGCCTGCACCTTTCCGTTCGGGACGAAATAGTAGATGGCGAAGAACACCAGCGCGACGAACGGAAGAGCGATGATCGGGCCTATGACGTAGAAAATGTACGCGCGCCAGACTGGATTGACGGACGCGCCGAATACGCCGACGACCTTAGCGATCACGAAATCGTAGAGACTTCCCAAAGACACAGGCGCCAGCATAATCACCACGCAAGCGACGGCCAACAGCAGATAAGTGGCGTACTGCTTGATGAAATTGCGCTCCTTGAATCCCCAGGCGCGGTTTAGCGCCGCCTCGATCGGTTGAAAGATGCCGGAGGCTGAATAGATCATCAGCGCGAATGAGATCAGCGTCGCCTTGCCTCCGGGCCCGCGGGTTACCTCATCCAGGCTTGTGAAAAGCTCCCCGGATTGTTTTGGCGCCAGCGACCTCATCAGCAGGAAGCTGGTTTCATATCCTCGCTTCCACTGCAGCACATTATTCAAAAAGCTGCCCATCAACACCGCGAACGAAAAGAATGAGAGCATAATGTTGAACGCGATGGCCGACGCGTTGACGTATGTCTCGGTCGTCGACAGATCGTAGATCGCGGGCCACATCTTTTTGAAAAACAGCCAGCCGCCGCGGGCGAAAAACTTCAGGCCGCGACTGGCAGGGGCTTCGGGCATCGGAGCCGTCGCGGGCGCGGCGCCAATGACGCTGGTCGTTGGATCAACCTTGTCAGTTTTAGCCATAAGCCTAATCTTTAATCTCAGGTTGCGTTCAAGGCCGCGATCTCCGCCTCGATTGCGTCAAGTGATTGTTGAATCATCCGTTGATGAGTTTCAGAACGCGCCCGTTCCAATTGTTCCGTCAGGCGGCTGCGCTCCAATTTCAGTCCCTCGACCTTGCGTTGGCGCTCACGCTCTTCCGGTGTCCGGACTCGCGCTTCAGGGCTGACTTGCGAACGCTGTGCCTCTTCTATCTGGTCTTCGATTGATTTGCTTTCCCAGCCTCTAGCCATTTTTCCTAATGAAGCGAGCACGCCGCATGTCCCAGTATCTGGTCGCCGTCGCGCAGAGGGCTCGGTGTGGGCCGCCAACCGCTGGCGATTCTGGCAGCCAACAATTCATCAGCGTCAGGGGGATGATCCCACACGGCGACCGCCGTGATCTCGCCCTGTCAGGTCGCTTCCAGAACCAGCGTCAGTTCATCTCCCGGGGCTCCCGGGGCTCCCTGCGCGCGCCACGGCGCGATCACATCGTGGGTGTATTCGTCCAGGGCGATTGTTTCAACCATCAACACTGGCGGGCGCTGCGCGTTCCCCCACAAAACGAACTCATACAGCGTACCGAAGCGCGGCAGTTGGCGTTCGATCTCGGTCAGTTTTTCGATTGGGAGGGTCCCGCGATTGACGATTTGCACAGGACAAAGTGTAGAGCCAAGTCGTGACGTAATCAACTTGTTGACTTCATTCTGTCGGGCGAAATTACCCCGTTGCTTCACGGCGTAACCCTTAGATAAACTGCCCGTGGTGGATCAAATGGAAAGGCGCAGAATAACTTCGCAACCTCAATTCCCGAATCCCAGGTCCTCGCGCGGCTCTTCGCGTGGTCGGCGCTTCCGCGCCGTCATCATTTCAGCGATTGCGCTCGTCGCGATCTCACTGCTGATTCTCTTCTGGCTGTTTCGGCCTCGTCCCCCGAAGCCGTTCTCGGCGGTGATGACCGTCGGCGGGCCGGGCTTGAAGATCGCCAACTCCACGCTGCCCGATTTCTTCGGGGTCGCGGTTGACGACGATGACCAGGTCTACCTGAGCGACGGAACAGGGGACAGCGTCCGGCGGATCAATTCCGACGGCAGTCTGAGGACGATTTCTTCCGATCTCGACACGCCTTCCGGTCTGGCGTTCGAGCGTGGCAAGTGGTTTGGCGCGGGATCGCTGATCGTGGCTAACACCGGCGCCCACACCGTCGTCTGGATCGATCTCGGAACCGGCAGCCCGAGCTTCGTCATCGGAGCGCCGGGCCAGAGCGGCTTCGCTGACGGCGACGCCGGCCACGCGCGCTTCAACGGCCCCGTTGGCGTGGCGGTCAATAAAAACGGCGTTGTCTTTGTCGCCGACACGTACAACGACCGCATCCGCGCCATCGAAGACGGTCGGGTCCGCACAATCGCCGGCGGCGCCGAGCCGGGATTCAGGGACGGGCGCGGCGCCGAGGCGCGATTCGACACTCCTTGCGGGATCGCGGTCAACACTGACGGATCATTGCTCGTGGCCGACACGGGCAACCATCGCATTCGCCGCGTGACGCTCGACGGCTACGTGACAACCGTAGCCGGCGCGGGCGACCCCGAAGATCGAGACGGCCCTCTTTTGGAAGCCGCGTTCTACGAGCCGATGGGAATAGCTGTGCGGCGCGACGGGATGATCTTCGTCGCCAGCGCCGCCGGGTCGAGCGTGCGGATCCTAGACCTCGCCCAGAACGGGCAAGGAGTGACGACGCTCATCGGCGGCGGATTCCCGGGCGGACTCTTTGACGGAGAGATTTCGAAGGCGAGGCTCAATCGCCCGTCCTCACTGGCCTTTGCGTCGAACGACGCGCTCATCGTCGCTGACACCAACAACGGATTGATTCGCGCCATAGTCCCGGAAGGCGAAAGCGTCGGATTCCGATCCGACCACGGCGCGACGCTAAAAGCCTCTGAGGTTCGCGACGCCGTCCCGCCGCGCTGGCCTTACGATCCGCCGGAGGCGAAACGCGACATCGCCGGGGCCTTCGGCGAAATCCGCGGCGAAATGCTTCCCGAACACGACGCATGGTTTCACAACGGGCTGGACATTCCCGGGACTTACGGCGAGACGGCCCGAGCCGTCTTCTCCGAGCGCGTCACCCAGCCGATCCCCGTTGAAGGCGTGGGCGGCGGCCGCGAACGGTTGCGGCTGCCGCTGATCGGCTACATTCACCTGCGGGTGGGACGCGATTATCGCGATCAGGCCCTGGGCGCTTTCCCGAACGGCGCAATCACTTTTCGCCACGACGAGATAGGACGGCTCAACGGCGTCCGCGTCCGGCGCGGAACCCGAATCAACGCCGGCGACGCGATAGGCTCGCTCAACCAGCTGAACCACGTTCACCTGATCGTGGGGCCATATGGCGAGGAGAGCAATCCGCTCGAGGCGCTGCAATTTCCTGGATTGGTTGACACCGTCGCGCCGACGATCGAGAGCGTGACCATTTCGAACGACCGCAGCGAGGCGCTCTTCGTGTCGACAAAGGCGTCCACTGTGGCGAGGCCGGTTTCGATCAGCGAACGCGTCCGGATCGTCGTCCGCGCCTACGATCAGGTTGACGGCAACCCGCAGCGCCGCCGGCTGGGCGTCTATCGTTTGGGCTATCAATTGCTGCGTCACGACGGCTCGCCAGAACATGGCTTCGAGCAACCGCGCTACAACGTGGTCTTCGACCGCCTTCCGGCCCATCCCGACCTGATCAGGTTCGTCTACGCCGAAGGCAGCCAGTCGGGCTATCAAGGCCAGACTATCTTCGAGTACATCATCACCAATGTCGCTCGCGGCGGCCTCGTCCGCGAAGACTTTCTCTCGCAAATCGCGCCGGGCGATTACATCCTGCGGGTCTTCGCAGAAGATTTCTTCGGCAATCAGGCGCGGCGCGACACCCCCATCACCGTGACAACAACAACCGCATCGAATACGAAATAGCCTCAATGGGGAATGGGGAGTGGGGAATCGGGAGTGGGAAATAGTTTCCTTGTTCTCCATTCCCCACTCCCCATTCCCCATTCCCCATTCCTTCTCTTGGTGATTCAGGAATAAAGTTGGTAGAGCATCAGGTAGACAATTACGCCGGTTAGAGAAACATAGAGCCAGATCGGCAAAGTCCAACGCGCGATCTTGCGATGAAGGTCGAATCGCTTTTTCAACGCGCGGGAAAATGTCACAAAGACCATCGGTACGATCGCGACGGCCAGAATCGTGTGCGTGATCAGAATGAAGAAATAGACCGGTCGAATGACCCCTTCTCCCTGGAACCTCGTCGGGCCCAGCTCCTTGCTGAAGTGATAGACAAGGTATGAAATCAAAAACAACGTCGAGGTAACAAACGCGCTAATCATCGAAGCCTGGTGGGCCTTGATTTTTTTCTGACGAATGAAGAGATATCCCGTGACCAGCAGAATCGCGCTGACGCTGTTGAGAATCGCGTTCAGAGCCGGAAGTTGTGAAATAGACATAATTGATGACCGGAACAGTACCGCGCGCGTGAGCAAGCGGCGCCGCTCGCTCACGCGCGCGGTACCGTTCATCGTTATGAAAATGACGATATTTGAAAACCATTTTAATCAGCCCGCCGATCATCGCCAACGTCGGCGCGAGCAGAATCAGGATCGCCGTGTTGACGGTCGCAGACATTTCATCGGCGTTGTCTGCGTTGGCGATGCTCGATTTGCACATCGGGCAGGCGAATGTTTGCGCGGCCGCGACGAGCAAAGTCGCCGCCGCGTTCATTAATAAATTTGCGGAACGTTTAAGCCTCATCTCACCGCCAGTAGAAGATCAGCGCCAGCAGGTAAATCCAAAGCCCGTCCAAAAAATGCCAGTAGAGAGTGGTCGCGTCAACCGAGACGCGGCGGCGCACGGCTGTCCACGTGCTGCGTTCACGCAGCATGATATAGCCGAGCGCGATCAGACCCCCGATCAGATGCGCCCCGTGCAGCCCGGTGAAAATATAAGCGAACCCGCTGTGCTGATTTTTGTTGATGTAGAAACCGCTCGCGACCAGGTGCTTCCAGAGGACGATCTGCGCGGATAGGAAACAGAGGCCGAGCAGCATCGTGGCTGAAACCCATAGCCTGAATCTGTTTTCGAGTCTTCGACGCAGCGCGCGGCGCGCAACCTCGATCGTCACGCTGCTCGCCAGAATGAATCCGGTGCTAACCCAGAGGATGGGCGGCGCGGCGATGGGCTGCCGGTTCGCGCGGTTGAAAATGTAGGCGCTGCTCAGCGCCAGAAAGAGCGACGTAACGCTGACGATCCCCAGTTTGATCGCCAGGCTGTATCCTTCTGGCGGCGGAGTAAGCTCATTGCTCCAACCGCCGCCGCCGCGACCGCCGTCCCCGCCGCCTCCGAAATCATCGAAGCCGCCGCCGCCATTGGTCGGCGCGTCAGTTTTCTTTGGTGTCAGTGTCGTAGGCACGAAATGCGCTGTGAAGAGATTTATGTAGAAGGTTGCGGATGTCCTCACAGGAAGAGATCCGTTGAGACGTGAAAGAACTTCGCCAGCGCTTTTGCGTGGGCTTTACTGATTTCACGTTTGCCGTTGATGACCTCTGACGCTATACCGCTTGAACCAAAGACGCCAAGAAGATCGGCTTGCTTCAAGTGGTTCATCTCCATCATTCCAATCAAGGCTTCGCGCGGAGTCGGCTTTCGTGGTTTGTAAAATCTCCGCTCGAAATCGTGAATGAGGTGACCAAGCAATTTCGCAAGTTCGGTTTCCTCCGGCGTCCGGTTCGCGCCTTTCTTCATTAGGCTGTCCAACACCTTGATTAAGCGCCGGTTTTGTTTCTCAGTTGTGATGATTGTCGGAACCGTTTCAGCGAGCAGCTTACCGTATTTCTGCTCATTGAACCTTAGCCTAACAATGTTTTTTCCACTTCTCTTTGTCATACTCCGCATGAGTCAAAATCGCTTTGATGGAAACTTGCTGCAAGTCATAGTCAATGTGCGCAATCAACCTGTAGTTGTTTCCGCCAATATCGAAGATCACGCAATCCTGATAGATGTCAGTCGCTCCCAAAGTCTTTTTCACATCGTCAAGGCTGTGCCATTCAGCGTTAGATGTGGCTTCATACCAGATTTCCAGGGATGATCTTGCGCGAGCATGTTTCTTTGCGAACTTTTCGACCAATCTATAATTGGCAATGAACATCGGCTACTCATTTCCCTTTGCCTCCCTCTCTCATCTGAACGTCTTCAGTTCTCTCGAATTGTCCCCGGGCCATTCGTCAATGGCGAAAAGTATCCTCTCACCGTGAGAGGATAATGTCAATTAGTCGAGCTTTTCAGTCTGCATTGAATAATCCTTTGCCGCGCCCGGCG
>Ga0126377_10003991_pt1 | contig 10623 bp, 10 predicted proteins | sample PanSoiMetPlot_22_FD_92647 | JGI IMG/M metagenome (GOLD analysis project Ga0126377, IMG submission 92647) | Tropical forest soil microbial communities from Panama - MetaG Plot_22 | ecosystem: Environmental > Terrestrial > Soil > Tropical forest > Bulk soil | place: Panama | collected 2016-02-17 | reverse complement strand
GTCGTTGGACAGTAGCGCGAAGCCCTTGACGATCTCAACGCGAACGGAGCCGTTTCGGTCGCGTTCGTAGGCCAGGGAAAGCTCGCGCAACGTTTGCGGCCTTAAAGCATAGGCGTTAGGTGGCGAACCCAGCGAGTAATCGAGATTCTCAAGAGCTGTCACAGCAGCTCGTCTGACTCTCGGGTTCTCATCCTCAAGTGCGTCGACAATTCGGCTGCGCAGGGTCTCTAAACCGTCACGGTCGAGGATCCACTGAGCGCGAATTTCTGGACTGTTGACGAACCGCGGGCCGCCTGCCCTCGAAAGAACGACCGCGAGTGCAGACTCGCGAACCGCACTGTTCTCGTCCGCGAGCGCCTCTTCGACAATCTTGATGAGATCGCTTGTGGCGGGGACAATGCGACGCGTCGCCGCATCGTTAAGAACTTGCGCCTTTTTCTCGGAATCACTCACGCGGAATTCTTGAACCGTTGTCGTTTGACCGAGTGCGTCTGAGCCTAGCGCACTTGCGATGAGGATCGCCAACGATAGACGACTGGCCATTTGCGCGCTCATTGGATGTCCCCTTCGACGTGGAACCTCTTTCCGCAAGTCGCGAAGAGAGAGAGAATGCTGCCGCTATCAACGTCTTGGATCACTGCGGACCCGTTCACGTAAACCTCGTGCATTGGATACTCATCGTGACAACCGTCGATGCTGTAATGCACATGGTCGATCGAGAAAGTCAGTGTAATGAGGTACTCAAAGTCGATGCTTGGCGAGGCCACTACCAAGGGGTCACTGGCGCTATCTAGACAATGAACAAGCGTGGCAGTTGCAGATTGTTGCGCTGCCTCGCAATAAGCCGCGCTATCGTCAGCAAAAGCGAATCCCAACTTCATCGGCCAACTGGGATCCCAGTCATCCTTTGCAGCTTGTGTGATATGGCCGTCTTCGACAGATGTATCGTAGTCGTACGACTGCGATATCCCTACGCCGTTGAACGACAACAGGTTAGGACCAGAGTTTGAAACAACCGGGTTATTTATCGTTCCATCCTGGAACAGGCGTGAACTACCACAGTCTTCGCAGAACCATCGATTATCGCCCTGAAGGATCTGGTTGCCAAACTGTGGGTCCGCGAGCCATTCCCAACGAATGAACGCGTTGATGGTAAAACTTGCAGTCGCGCTGGGGGACTTGAGCGTGAAGTCGAAATCCCGAATCATGTAGGGTCCTGGGTACACCAAGACGTAAAGGTCTTGCGCCGACCCAGTCGTGTTCACGTACGTGTTGCTCGTGGACCAACTCGTTGGAAAGGAGACGGGATCGGAGATGCCTTGGTAGGCCAAGGTCTTAAGCCATTGCTGGCTCTGGTCGTAAAGATCAATTCCAATGGTTGTTCCACTTGGCCAGGCTGTGGCGTGACCTTGGACATAAATCAGCTGACCAGGTTCAACGTGAACCTGGTAGTACTGGCCGCTTTCAGTTTGGTGAATGCTGCCATGCTGCGTCTCGCCAATACCGATGGAGGTCGCGTTTACGAAGCCGGTCCCCCCAGTGTTGTACCCAAGTCGCGTATTCCTGGTTATCGTTATCGAATAGTCGATACCCCAGTTAGTGTTCAGAACGAAATACGCGGGCTGACCGCTGGTGCCTCTGGTGCTCGGGTACGGGCTCCCGGGAATCGAGGTGGCGGTCGGTAGGGTTACCGTCGTGTCGTTCCCCCCAAAATCGACCCAAGTCAAGAATGTCCCTGAACTGTTATACACCTCGAGATCTCCGCTCGATCCCCAAGAAACCCAGCTCGTCGCATGAAGGGTGAGCGTGATCGTTTCGCACGGTTGCAGCGCTGGTGTGAGATTCATTTGCCCGGTGCTGCCCAAGAATCCGAGCGACCCAGAAATGGTTACCGGGTCGTGCGAGTCGCAACTTTGGGCTGTTGCCTCCGTCGTCGGGAAGGCAAGCCACGTAAGCAAGATCATCATCCACGACGTCCGAATGGCGGCGGTGCGTAGCATGGGCGCAGAATTTAGGGGGCCCTGCAGACAGCGTCAACCTGTCAAACATCACATCGCGACTCAAAAGAGTTCGTTCAATGTCGTTATCGAGTCGAACAGTGCGTTACACACCACCACGGTCTTGCACAGGAAATAATGAGAGAAGCACGCAGGCGCCGCTTCCGGCAGGATTTGAAGCGCACCGACTTTGTCGGAGGGCCCATTCAGCGAGAGGATGGGACCGATGGGACGACGAAGCAAGTACTCGCCGAAGTGCATGAGCAGGCGGTGCGGATGGTTTACGAGTGACAGTTGGGATCGCGTAGCATGGCGGGATTGTAGGCGATCACACTTGGATACTTCGTGCCGTGCGTGGCTCGCCTCGAATGCAACGTGATGCGGCTGCCGTCCTTCACCGCCAGGCACCGGTAGCCGTCGAGCTTCACCTCATACGACCACTCAGGCCCGACAGGGAGCTTCTCCCCGAGGCGCGCGAGCATCGGTTGCGGTGGAGTCAGCGCCATGCGCGCAGCCTAGCCGAGTCGACTCAAGTCAATAATGCCGCTAGTTTCGCAGCGGCTTCCTGTTGCATGGATGGAAGAACGTGTGAGTAGATTCCTAGAGTCATTTCAACTTTCTTGTGTCCGAGTCGTCGCTGTACAACATGCGGTGGAACTCCCGCAGCCAGCAGAAGCGTCGCAGAAGTATGGCGGAGACCATGCGGCGTTATGCGCTTGACGCCAGCGATCGCGCAGGCACTCTCAAGCTTCGCGTTTACTGTTCCCATGTCGAGTGGCATGCCGAGATGCGCGCGCCCATCCTCCCACCGTTGAGCGAACACCAGACCGAGGTCGCGGTAGACCAGACGATTCTTCATCTTTAGCTCGGCCTGCTCGCGCTTGTGAACTTGTAACAATGCGACCGTTTCGGCAGAAAGATCGACTGAACGTACGCCTCCACGCTTCGGCAGGCCGAAGCTAAGCAGCTTCTTTCCCCCTTTGAGAAGCTGTTGCTGTATTCGCATGACTGTGTCTTGCAGATCTGTCCAACGCAGCCCCAGAAGCTCGGCCTTTCGTGCGCCGCTATCGATGGCTAGCGCGAATAGTGCGGCGTCCTGCGTGCAGCAATTCGTCTTGACGAAAGACAGGAACGTCCGCGTCTCCTCTACTGTCCACACATTGTCGAGTGTTTCAGCCCCAATGTGCCGATGCGGTTTGTTCGTCACTTTGCTCGCCGGACTGGTTCGAAGCAAACCCTTTTTCACGGCGGCGTTCAACGCGGTTGCGAGGATGTTATGGTGCAGCGCGAGCGTTGTTTGCGACAACTTGGCCGAATCTGTGTAGTAGCGCTCGATATGCAGCACTGACAGACCCTGCAGAGGTAGATGACAACAGCTGATCACGAACACGCATCGCGCGTGCACGCGTGAGGCACACACTGCGACATGCTGAGAGGCGTGCATTCGCGCATTAGGCGCGTGCCCTGCACAGTCCAGAGGACAACGCGCTGCCGCATGCTCCTGGTGAGCTCGTTAACGTCGCGCCGAGGCCACTTCACGTCGTTTTCACTGGCAGACGCGTGCTGAATTCTTGCCGAACCTGGTTAGAAGACGATTAGAAAAATCGCCAACCAACCTGACTTTGTGCCAGATTCTGCCGCGTGTTGCTGATTTCCTCGATAAGCTTGGAATTATATGGCAACCGACCACCCTGGCGGGCTGACGCGCGACCACGTTGTGTGGGCGTACCGCCTCCTGCTCGATCGCGATCCGGAGAACGAGGACGTGATCGCGCCGAAGCTCGCCGGATCCCGCGACACGCGCGAGCTCCGTCATCACCTGATGACGTCGGCCGAGTTCCAGGACAAGAACCGGGACTACGCGCACACGAACGATCGAACGCTCGTCATCAAGGAACTGGATGGGCCGGGGAGCGCGAGGTTGTATGTCGACCTGTCGGACCACGTCATCGGCTTGAGCATCGTTCGCGGACACTATGAATCCGGAGAGGCAGCGTTTGTCCGCCAGCAGCTTCGTCCGGGCGACGTCGCGGTCGACGTCGGTGCGCACATCGGGTTTTTCACCATGCAGATGGCGGCGGCGGTGGGACCGTCCGGCTGTGTCTACGCGTTCGAGCCGTTCGGACCGAACGCCGAGCTGCTGGAACGATCGATCGCCGAGAACCAGTTCGCGGATCGCGTGTCGTTCAGGCGCGCGGCTGTCGGCGCGACCTCGGGCAAAGCCACGCTCACCTTCCCGCCCGAGACGCTCAATTCAGGCGGCGCGTACCTGCTGCGGGACGGGACCCCGCCGCTGCCTGGAAACTTGAGCGCCACCGTGCCGGTTGTCGCGCTCGACGAGGTGGTCACGAGAAGGCCCGTTCGTCTCATCAAGATGGACGTCGAGGGAGCGGAGCCGCAGGTGCTGCGCGGCGCGGCGACGCTGATTCGCGAGGACCGGCCGACGATCCTTGCGGAGCTGCATCCGGTCCAACTCGATCGCACATCGGCCGCAACAGTCGACGGGTTCCTGCGGCAGGTCAATGATCTCGGCTACGGGGCACATTATTTCGAGCAGGGCGGCCCTGGCGGCGTCATCGAAGGGGCCCCGCGGGACGCGCTCGTCTCGATCGTGCTGCTGCCGCGGAGCTGATCTTCCCGCTGGTGTAGCATTTCACTCCATGCGAGCACTCATCATTGTCTCTGCTCTCGTCGTCGCGGCAAGCGTCGCTGTCACGCGCGCACAATCGAGCGCGATTGCGATCGTTGGCGCGACCATCATCGACGGCAACGGCGGCGCCCCCGTCCGCGACGGCGTCGTCATCGTGACGGGCAACACGATCAGCGCCGTCGGCACGCGCACGTCGACGTCGGTGCCGTCGGGAGCGCAGGTCGTGGACGGCAACGGCAAATTCGTCGTGCCGGGCTTCACCGACACGAACGTCCATCTGTCGCTGTACGGCGGGATGAACGATCGATACGAGACGCTCGTGCGCTACTACGACCGCCAGCAGGACATCGTGCTCGAGGCGGCGCAGATTCAGCTGCGCTACGGCATCACGACGGTGCGCGACAGCTACGGGATGCTTCGCCCGCTGACGGCCGTCCGCGATCGCATCGCCGCGGGGAACGCCGTCGGCCCACGCATTCTTGCCGCCGGAAACATCCTCGGCTGGAGCGGCCCGTACTCGATCAGTTTCAGCCTCACGCGTGAGAACGCACTGACACTCTTCCAGGAACAGATGAACGACGAGATCGCCCAGGGCGGCGGCGAAGAGCTCATGGGCATGACGCCGGCGGAGCTCGGGCGCGCCATCGATCGGTATCTCGACAAACGCCCGGACTTCCTCAAATATGGCGGCACCAGCCATTTTGCCGAGCCGACGTTCATCGGCTTCTCCGTCGAGGCGCAGAAGACAATCGTCGAGCGCGCGCACGCGCGTGGCCGCATGGTCGAAACGCATGCGACCAGTCCGGAAGGCCTGCGCCTCGCCGTCGACGCCGGCATCGACGGCATCCAGCATCCCGAGATCGTGGACGGCAAGGAACTGGACGCCGATCTCGTGAAGCGTATCAAGGACAAGCAACTCGTGTGCTCCATGCTCGTGAACACGATCACGGGAGAAGTCTGGAGCAAGCATCTGAAAGACCGGGTCGAAGCGGAAAAGAAGCAATCGGAAGCCGACAAGAAGTCGCCGGCGCGCCCGCGGACGTCGTTCGAGGACCGGAAGCGCGCGAGCGACCTCGGCGTCGACCTCGAGGTGCGCCGCAGAAACGCGCAGGCCCTGATCCGTGCAGGCGCGCTCGTGACGGTCGGGACCGACAACTACTGGGCGGCTGCCAGCGAGCTGTCGCGGACGTCGAAGCCGGAGAATCAGGATCACGGCATCGGCACGATCATCGGCATCGAAGGCCTCGTCGAACTGGGGATGACGCCGGTACAGGCGCTCGTCGCCGCAACGAAGAACGGCGCCATCGCCTCGCGAATCCTGAACGAATCCGGAACGATCGAAACTGGCAAGCGCGCCGACCTCCTGGTCCTCGACGCTGATCCTCTCGCGGACATCCACAACATCCGCAAGATCGGCGTGCTCATCAAGGATGGCCGCATCATCGATCGCGCGACCCTGCCGCAGAAGCGGGTGCTCTCGGCTCCCGCGACATCCTCGCAGGGCTCGCGTCACTGAAGCGATGGACGTTCTGGTGATCAGACTGCGCACGGTCGGACGGCTCGCGGCGTTCGGCGGGATCGTCGCGATGCTGACGTCGACACCGGCCGCGCAGCCCGCGCCTGGCGCGATCGTTCGTCCCCTTTCACCGCGCAACGCGAACTACACGATCACGGCCAGGCTCGAGCCCGCGACCAGGACGATCACCGGCAACGCACGCATCGTCTGGCGCAACATCACGTCGACAACGGCGACCGAGCTGCAGTTCCACCTGTACTGGAACGCGTGGAAGAACATGAAGTCGACGTTCATGCGCGAGCGCGTGCTCTCGGGATTTCGCAATGACGAAAATCGGCCGGCGAATGACTGGTCGAACATCGACGTCACGGCGGTCAGGCTGATGGCTCCTTCTTCCGCAGACCTCACCGCGTCCCAGCACTTCATCACGCCGGACGACGACAACGCGGACGATCAGACGGTGATGGCCATTCCGCTCCCGATGCCGGTCGGGCCAGGCGGCGAGGTGACGGTCGAACTGACATGGACGGCGCATGTTCCCAGAACGTTCGCCCGGACCGGCGCGATCGGGAACTTCTTTTTCATCGCGCAGTGGTTTCCGAAACTCGGCGTGCTGCAGCAGGATGGCTGGAACACGCATCAGTTTCACGCCGGCACCGAGTTCTTCTCCGACTACGGCTCCTATGACGTATCGCTGTCCGTGCCGCAGCGATGGATTGTCGGAGCGACCGGACTGCAGCGCGAACGCCGCGACAACGCCGACGGCACGACCACCCACCGCTATTATCAGGACGACGTCCACGACTTCACGTGGACGACGAGCCCGGACTTCGTCGAGCGGACGGCCCGCTTCGAACATCCGACGCTGCCGGCAGTCGACATGCGGCTGCTGCTGCAGCCCGAGCACGTCAGCCAGGCAGATCGACACTTCAATGCCACGCGAACCACGCTGAAGTACTACGGGGAATGGTTCGGCGCGTACCCGTACGGCCACATCACGGTCGTGGACCCCGCGTTTCAGAGTGGTGCAGGCGGCATGGAGTACCCGACGCTGTTCACGGCGGGTACGAGGTGGCTGGCGCCGGCGCATGTCACCACCCCTGAAGGCGTCACCGTTCACGAGGCCGGCCATCAATTCTGGTACGGCATCGTCGGCAACAACGAGTTCGAGGATGCGTGGATGGACGAAGGCTTCAACACGTTCTCCACGGCTCGGGCCGTGGCGCAGGACTACGATCCGAACTACCTGGCGCTTCGGTATTTCGGCGGGTTCGTGCCGTGGGTCTTCAAGGACATCCCGCTGCCGCGTGAAACCGAAGGCAACGGCCTCGCCGGTTATCGCCGGACGGCAAAGAGCGACGTGCAGGCAACACCGACCTTCCGCTACTTCCCGTCGACGGGCGGCAACATCACGTACAACAAGACCGGACTCTGGCTGAACACGCTGGAGCGGTGGCTTGGCTGGCCGACGCTGCAGCGCATCATGTCCACGCATTTCGATCGGTGGAAGTTCAAGCATCCGAAGCCGTCAGATTTTTTCGCGATCGCGAACGAGGCCAGCGGCCGTGACCTCGCGTGGTTTTTCGACCGCGTCTACCGGAGTGCGGACGTGTTCGATTACGGCGTCGACGAGCTGAACACCGAGCCGGTCCAGTCGGGATTTCGGTCGACGGTGATCGCACGTCGGTACGGAGAGGCCACGTTTCCCGTCGACGTGCGCGTCACGTTCGACGATGGCGAACAGGTGACGGAACATTGGGACGGTGCCGACCGATGGAAGCTGTACTCATACGTCCGGCCGGCGTCGGTGGTGTCGGCTGAAGTCGATCCCGATCACGTGCTGCTGCTCGACATCAATTACACGAACAACTCTAAGACGCTCGAACCCGCCACGACGAAGGCGGCCACGAAGTGGTCGCTGAAGTGGATGGTCTGGCTCCAGGACTGCCTGCTCTCGTGGGCGGCGCTCGTATGACGATCGGCGCCTCATGGCGCGACGGTGCGCGCCGCGTCAACCACGCCGGCATCGTCCTCGTTGGCGTCTGGCTGATGACGATCCTGATCAGCGTGCCGATGGCGCTCGTCCTGCACGGGATGATCGCGCAGCACCTGGGCGACAGCCTCGCGGCCGACTCCGCGGCGAGCGGTGCGAACTACGAGTGGATGCAGGAATTCGCCGATCAGGCGAGCGGTGTCGGTGTGACGTTCAAGCCGACGATCATCGGGTTTGGCGCCGTTCTCGACAACCTGAGCGCGTTTCTCGACGCCTCCAGAAGGCCCCTGGTGGTCGGCGCCGTCGCGGCCGTTTACGTGGGGCTGTGGCTGTTCGTCGCCGGCGGCGTGATCGATCGGCTGGCGCGCGGCAGGGTCGTCGGCGCCAGCGGCTTTTTTGCGGCGTCCGGCGTGTACTTCTGGCGGTTCCTGCGGCTGGGCATCCTGCAGCTGGCGGTGTACTGGCTGCTCTTCGGCTCCGCCCACGCGTTTCTGTTCGATCGGGTCTATCGGCGGACCACGCACGACATGAACGTCGAGCGCGAGGCCTTCGCCGTGCGGGTCGCTTTGTACGTAATCTTCGCCGTGCTCGTCGGCGCGGCGAACCTGATTTTCGACTACGCGAAGATCAGGGCCGTCGTCGAGGACCGTCGCAGCATGCTCAGCGCGCTCGGCGCAGCCATGCGTTTCGTCGGACGCAACGGCGCGGCCCTGGGACTCTACATCGTCAACGTGATCGTATTCCTGCTGTGCGTGGCGGCGTACGCACTTGTCGCACCCGGCGCACGCGGATCAGGTACCGCGGCCTGGATCGGGTTCTCGATCGGGCAGGCGTACATTCTCGTCCGTCTCTGGATCAAGCTGGTGTTCTGGGCCTCGGAAACATCGTTGTTCCAGGCCAGGCTCGCGCATGCCGGGTATGTGGCAGCGCCGGTACCGACGTGGCCGGACTCGCCGAGCGCCGAAGCGATTGCTCAGACGTCGGCGAGCTTGTAGCCGACGCCCCAGACGGTCAAGAGGAGTCGTGGCTCTGCGGGATCGGATTCGATCCGGCGGCGCAGGCGCTTCACGAGCGTGTCGACGCTTCGCACTGTGACGAACGTGTCGCCGCGCCAGATCTTCGCCAGCAGCGCCTCGCGGCTGAACACGATGCCCGCATGCGTGGCGAGCAGATACAGCAGACGAAATTCCTGATCGGTCAACTCCACGTCCCGCCCTTCGACGCGCACGCGACGTCGCGAGGGATCCACTTCAACCCCGTGCACCGACACCGGGCCGCCGAGTTCGCCATCGGTGTTCGCTTGCGCCGTGCCGTTGACAGCCGACGGGGTCTGCCGCGGACGACGAAGCAGTGCGCGCGCGCGCGCGACGAGCTCCCGAACTCCGAACGGCTTGGTCAGGTAGTCGTCGGCGCCGCTCTCGAGTCCGAGCACCTTGTCGGATTCGTCCCGGCGCGCGGTGATCACGAGAATGGGGACGTCGAAATTCGTGCGGCCGTTGCGGACGGCGCGGGTGAGCGACACGCCGTCGAGGCCGGGAATCATCAGGTCGAGCACAAGCAGGTCGAACCGCTCGGCTTCGGCCCGCTTCAAGGCGTCCTGCCCGTCGGCGACGCCCTCGCACGTGTAGCCCTCGAGGCCGAGGTGCAGGCACACCAGCTCGCGAATGTGCGGCTCGTCCTCGACCACGAGGACGCGCGGAATCATCGTTTTGTCACCGTTTGTCCACGTACCAGTCACGACGTTGCGGTCCAATCACATACAAGGAGTTGAACGCATGACCAAGAGACTCGGACATGTCGCCCTGGCGCTGGTCGGGGCGACGGCCCTGGCCGCGTTGTTCGCGGCCGTCCACGCCAGCGCTCAAGATCAGAATACGAGCCAGACCCCTGCTCCGTTTATGGGACGGGGTCGCGGCGGGCCGATGGGGCCGGGCGGGCCCATGGGCATGCTGCCCATGCTGCCCCACGAACTTCAGCTGACGGCGACACAGCAGGACCAGATCAAGGCGATCGCGCAGACGCATCGGGACGAGTGGAAGGCGCTGGCGGACCGGGCGCGGTCAGCGCACGACGCGCTCAACAGCGCCGTGACCGCCGACACGCTGGACGAGACGACCATCCGGGCGAAGAGCGCCGACGTCGCGGCGGTGGACGCAGACATGGCCGTCGCGCGCGCGCACGTGCACGGCGAGGTCCTGCAGCTCCTGACGTCGGATCAGAAAGCGAAGCTCAAGACGCTGAAAGCGCAGTTCAACGCGCGCCGACCAGCGCCTCGCGGACAGCGGTAATGATGTGCGTCGCGGAAATGCCGAAGCGTTCCAGCAGTTCGTCAGGCTTTCCGCTGCGCGGAATCTCGCGGATGGCCAGGCGATGAACCGTGAATCCGGCGCCGGCAACGGCCTCGGCCACGGCATCGCCGACGCCGCCGACCGCGTAGTGATCCTCGACCGTGATCAGGCGGCCGCCG
>Ga0126377_10003990_pt1 | contig 10625 bp, 7 predicted proteins | sample PanSoiMetPlot_22_FD_92647 | JGI IMG/M metagenome (GOLD analysis project Ga0126377, IMG submission 92647) | Tropical forest soil microbial communities from Panama - MetaG Plot_22 | ecosystem: Environmental > Terrestrial > Soil > Tropical forest > Bulk soil | place: Panama | collected 2016-02-17 | reverse complement strand
CTATGCCGGCCGCGCGCACGCGCGGCGGGCCGGAGCCTGGCTCGAGGGGATGATCGGGAGGCAGATCCGGATCGGCCGGCAGACGCGGGCCGGGCACGGGTTTCGGACGGGTCGCGGCGCGGGGAGCAGGCGACGGCGCCCGACGCGACACCCCAATCAGTCCAGACGCCAATGGCGAGCCGGGCTCGGATGCGGCCGCCGGCGCTGTTGCATCGGACGGGCCGCCCGCGGGCGCGAAGGCGATCCTAGCCGGTGCTGCCCGCGTCTCGCGACCGGGCGGAAGGGCCTGGTCGGACGGTTTCCGGCGGATGGTGGTCTCGATGGTCGCGAGGCGATCGGCCACGGTCGCGATTCTGTCGTGCACGGCTTCGAGCCTGTGCTGCGTGCGCTCTTCGCCCGCCGACTGCGCCCGCCGCAACGCTGCGATATCCTGGCTGAGCGCCGCGACCGGAGCGGCCGGCGCCATCTCGGGATGCGTCGCAGCGCCGGGCGGATTTGCACGCAGCCCTTCGAGATGAACGAGCAGCTCGGCCATGCCGCGCTCGATCGCTTCGAGGTGACCGAGGCGGCCCTCCGACGCATCGAGCTTCTCGACCAGCTTGGCGATGCGGTCTTCGAGGCCGCCAAGCGCGAGCTGCGCGCCGCGCGACAGCGTGTCGCCCGGCGTCGCCTGGATGCGCTCGAGCTTGTCGCTGAGCGAGTTGACCAGGCGGTCGAACTCGGGGGTGGCGTTGCGCTCGCTTTGGGCGCGGACCGCCTCGAGGGCATCGGCGATCGAGCCGATCCGCCGGTCGAGATTGCCGAGGATGTCGGCGCTGGCAACCGGCGGCGCACCGCGATCGATCCTGTCGGCGAGCGTGCGGACCTCCTGCGAGAGCGCCGCGAGCGCATCGCGGGACGCGACCTGGCCGACATCGTGGCGCAAGGCCGCGATCGCGTTCTCCAGGTTGTGCAGGACGGCCGGGTCCTGGCGGCCGGCTGCCACCATGTCGATCCTGGCGGACAGCGTCCGCATCGCCTCGTCCACGCCGGCGAGGCTTTCGGCCGGCGCGAGGCCGCGCAACGCATCACGCACCTCGCGCAATCCCTGCTCCAGGCCCGCGATGGCCGGCGCGTCGGCCGCGCGCTCGCGACCCTCGTCAAGCCGGCGCGCGAGCGAACGCACCTCGGCGTCGAGCGCCTCGATGGCGCGGCGCGGCATCGCCTCCGCCGCCACGCGACGGATCTCCGCCAGGTCCACGCGCAGGCCCTCGACCACCGCGTCGAGCCGGCATTGCGGCCCGGCGCCCGCCGCAGCCGGCGGCGCCGAGAACTCGCCGTCGAGCGCGCGCTGACGCGCCGCGATCTCCGCCACGGTCTGCTCGACGCTCAGATCGGGTGCGCTGTCCTCGACCAGCGAAGCCGCGGCCCGCACGCGCGCGCGGCCAAGCCTGGCGAGCGCCTGGTCGACGCTGTTCCGCCACGGCTCCGGGCCGCGCGCGCTGCTGCGCCGTTCGGCAAGCAGATGGTGATCGAGCCGCTGATCGAGGCGTGCGACGGTGTCGGCGATACGCTGCGAGACGTCCCCGTCGCGGGCCTCGATTCCGGGCTCGCTGCCGCGGTGGCCGACCAGGCGCGCGATCTGCCGGCCAAGATCGTCGAGGCGCGCGTTGATCGAGGCGAGGTCCTCGCCGCGACCGCTCGCCATGCGCTGGTGGAAACGTCCGTCCTCTTCGTCACCGACGTGATCGGTCCGGTCGAGGATGACGGCGTTGAGCCATTGGCCGACCGACATGCCGGAACGGCGGGCGGCCTCGCGGGCCGTGTCCCGTGCCTGCGGGTTGATGCCCTTGACGTGCCACGGCGCCGATCGCATTCGTCTACCCGCATTGCCGTCCGCGGAGAAGCGAATCCGCCGGAGCGGGGCCGTCGAAGGGCCCTGGATACCGCCGCCGAGCGGCGTTCCCGATGCAGAGTTTTTCCAAACTACAGTAAACAGCCGGTTAAAGGCCGGCTGGAGAAGTTCCATGATAAGATCGTGAGGCAGGCTGCCGAATCGCCGGACCGTGTCAGGAACCCGAGTCCTGCCGCGCGGCAAGCGGCCCTTAATGTCGATGTAAAACGCCTGCGCGATGCTGATACGATTCGCGGCGACGCACCGCATTGGAACATCCCCGCCGAGCATCCACTTCCAGCATCCACTTCCCTGGCATTCGAGGATACGAGGCCATGCCGGTCTACAAGGCTCCCGTCGACGACGTCCTGTTCCTGCTGAATGATGTCTTTCACATCGAGCGTCATGCCAACCTGCCGGGCTTTGCGGACGCCTCGCCCGACCTGGTCGGGGCGATCCTGGGCGAAGCCGCCCGCTTCTGCGAGGAAGTGCTGACGCCCCTCAATCGGGTCGGCGACAAGGAAGGCTGCCGCCGCAACGACGACGGGAGCGTGGCGACGCCCACCGGCTTCCGCGAGGCGTTTCGCCGGCTCGTCGAGGGCGGCTGGATCGGCATCTCGGTGCCGAGCGAGCACGGCGGCCAGGGCCTGCCGAGCGCGCTGACCCAGACCGTGAACGAGTTCCTCGCCTCCGCCAACATGGCGTTCGCCATGTACCCGGGCCTCACCCAGGGCGCAATCGCGGCGCTGATCGTGCACGGCACGCCCGAGCTGCAGAAGCTTTATCTCCCCAAGATGGTTGCCGGCGCATGGAGCGGCACCATGAACCTGACCGAGCCGCAATGCGGCACCGATCTCGGCCTGATCCGCACCAAGGCGGTCAAGCAGGACGACGGCAGCTACCGCATCACGGGAAGCAAGGTCTTCATCTCGGCCGGCGAGCACGATCTCGCCGAGAACATCATCCATCTCGTGCTCGCACGGGTCGAAGGCGCGCCCGAGGGCACCAAGGGCTTGTCGCTGTTCGTCGTCCCCAAGATCGTGCCCAATGCGGACGGCTCGCTCGGCACGCACAACGGCGTCGCCTGCGGCTCGATCGAAGAGAAGATGGGCATCCACGGCAATTCGACCTGCGTCATGAACTATGACGGGGCGACCGGCTGGCTGATGGCCGAAGAAAACCACGGCCTCTCCGCCATGTTCACGATGATGAACGAGGCACGGCTGGGCGTCGGCGTGCAGGGATTGGCGCTATCGGAGGTCGCGTATCAGAACGCCGTCGCCTATGCCAAGGAGCGTCTCCAGGGCCGCGCGCTCACCGGTGCCAAAGCAAAGGACAAGCCGGCCGACCCGATCATCGTGCATCCCGACATCCGCCGCGCGCTGATGTCGATCCGCGCTTTCAACGAGGCGGCCCGCGCGCTCGTGATGTGGACGGCGCTCAAGAGCGACGTCGTCCATCGCTCGAACGACGCCAAGGAACGCCAGGTCGCCGACGACCACATGGGCCTGCTCACGCCGGTGATCAAAGGCGTGCTGACCGACCGCGGCTTCGCCAATACGGTGGCGGCCCAGCAGGTGTTCGGCGGTCATGGCTACATCAAGGAATCGGGCATGGAGCAGTTCGTGCGCGATGCCCGCATCGCGATGATCTACGAGGGCGCGAATGGCATCCAGGCGCTCGACCTGGTCGGCCGCAAGCTCGCCAAGGACGGCGGGCGCGCATTCACGGCGTTCTTCACCGAGGTGCAGACCTATGTGAAGGAGCACGCCGACGATGCCGCGCTCGGTCCCTTTATCGATCCACTCGAGCGGGCGCTCGGTCATCTTCAGCAGGCGACCATGTGGTTCGCCCAGAATGCGTTCGGCAAGCCCGACAATGCCGGGGCGGGCGCGACCGACTACATGCACCTGTTCGGTCTGGTCGCGCTCGGCTACATGTGGGCCCGCATGGCGGAAGCCGCCAAGACCAAGCTCGCATCCGACGCCAACGGCATGGGCGACCGCATGAACGCCAAGCTCGTCACCGCCCGCTTCTTCGCCGAGCGCATGCTGCCGGAGACCGGCGTCCATCTGGCGCGCATCCAGGCGGGAGCGGCCGGCACGATGGATCTGCCGGCGGCCGAGTTCTAGCGCATGATCTCGGGGGAGGCTTTTGCCGCAACATGCGCTAGTCTCGCCGCGCATGGTTGACTTCTCGCATCTGCCGATCGGGCGGCAAGGCCACGCGGAGCTGGTCGTCGCCGACGCCCACACGGCGCCGCGCATCGGCAGCGGCCGCGTGCCCGTTCTGGCCACGCCGGTGATGATCAACCTGATGGAAGCGGCGTCGCTCGACGCCGTCGAGGCGATGCTGCCGGCCGGCCATCAGAGCCTCGGCATCAAGCTCGACGTCACGCATGTCGCGGCGACGCCGGTCGGCATGAAGGTCGTTGCCACCGCACGCCTCGTCGCCGTCGATGGGCGGCGGCTTCATTTCGAGGTCGAGGCGCACGACGAGAGGGAGACGATCGGCAGCGGCAGCCACGACCGCATCGTCGTCAACGTGGCGCGGTTCGACGAGCGGGTGCAGAAGAAGCTGATGCGCGAGTGACTTGTCACGGTCTGCGCGCGCCGCAGTGATCCGGAACATATCGACTGGTTCGACATTCGTGATCGGGCCGCCAATCGCTGGCGAGGCGCATCATGCAATATGGTCAGCTCCATTATCTCCCGCTCAGTCCGGGATTCTTTTCCATCCTCGCCGCGCTGTTCCTGATCGTGCTCGTCCTGATTCAGCTCGGCGTGCTGCGCTATGCCTACATGCGTCTCGGCGTGAGTTCTGGTGTCGCCCTGCTGCTGCTGTTCGGCTCCCTGGTTGGCAGTTTTTTCAACATTCCGCTGGTTGAACTGCCCGAAGCGCATGTGGTTTCGGATCGGCAGATCGAGTTCTTCGGCATGCGCTACGTCGTGCCCGTGGTCATCGAGTCGCCCGGCACCATCATCGCGATCAATGTCGGCGGCGCATTGATTCCGACCCTGATGTCCGCCTATCTGCTGATCCGGTACCAACTGTGGCTGACCGGCGCGCTCGCGACCGCCGTGGTCGCGCTCGTCTGCTATTGGCTGTCGCAGCCGATTCCCGGCCTCGGGATCGCGGAACCGGTTTTCGTCCCCGCCGTCACGGCGGCGCTGGTCGCGATCGTCCTGTCGCGATCCGAGGCCGCGCCGCTGGCGTACATCTGCGGCAGCCTCGGCACGCTGATCGGCGCGGATCTGCTCAACCTCGGCAGCATCCGGGGCCTCGGCGCGCCCGTCGCCTCGATCGGCGGCGCCGGCACGTTCGACGGAATTTTTCTCATCGGGATCGTATCGGTGCTGATCGCGAGCCTCACCGGTGGCCGCCACGCTCCCGCCTAGCACATCTTCCGGCGAAGTGGGCACCGGTTCGCCGATAAGAATATGCGCCAAATAAGGTCTGATCGTTTCAGGTTGAATCGGTCTCAGCGCTTGCGCTGATAGAGGCCCGTGAACGTCACCATGGCGCCGCCGCAGGTTCCGTTGTCCTCGACCACGAGGATTGCGCCGACCCGCTGCATGCGGACCCGGCACTCATCCTCCGCGGCCTTGTCGAACGGCTTGTCGCCGCCGTCGACGAAGGCGAGCACGCCGCCCGCCGGCGCGACGTCGGCGGCGAAGTCGCCGGTGCGCACGTTGCCGGCAACCGGATAAGTGTGCTCGCCCGCAACCGAAAGCTTGCCGCCCTTGGCCGGCTTGATCGTGATCTCGCCGCCAGTGTGCCGCCACGTGCCGGTCCAGTCGGAAGACTGCGTCGCCGACGCGGGCGCGACGGGCGCGAGGCGCGCGGACGCGATCCAGCCATTGGTCCAGATCTGCTTCCGGTCGTTGAGCGCCTGGAAGGCGACGCAGGTATAGACGCCGTTGATCTTGCCGGTGAGCACGAGATCGCCCGGCACCAGATAGGCGCGCCCGCGGCAGGCCGTCGTATCGGCCGGGCAGGCTGCGTTCTCCCACGCGCTGCGCACGAAGAACGCCTTCGCCGCCGCGCCGTCGACCCGCGAGATCACGGCCGGTCTCCCGGCATCGAAATCGAAGCCCATGCAGTCGCCGGCGGTCTCCTCGGCGGCAACCGGCGCTGCCGCCCCAAGCGCGGCCAGCGCGAGCGCGGAACCGACGAAGCGGAACGCGCGGACGGAATCGAAGCTCATTTCCGGCAAACCCCGCGGGCAATCGGATGGCTCGACCTTAGTCGGGTGGAACGCCGAAAAGGTTCAGGACCGGCGCCGCTGACATTCGACCAACGGGCCGGTATGGTGATTTCCGCGTCGCCCGCATCCCGCACGATTCGACAAGATCCGTTCATGAGCCCGCTCAACCTGCCCCGTCCCGCCTGGATGACCGAGGATCTCGTGCTGCTCGAGGAGCAGGCGCGCCGCTTCATGCAAGCCGAATTCACGCCTCACGTCGACCGCTGGCACGCGCAGGGCATGTACGAGCGCGAGGTGTGGACCAAGGCCGGCGAGGCCGGCCTGTTGTGCGCCGCGATGCCGGAGGACTACGGCGGCGCGGGTGGCAGCTTCGCGCACGAGGCGGTCATCAGCCGCGAGATCAGTCTTTGCGGCTTCGACGCCTTCGGCGCGCCGCTTCATTCCGGCATCGTCGCCCCCTACATTCTTCACTACGGCACCGAGGAGCAGAAGAGGCGCTGGTTGCCCCGGCTCGCCACCGGCGAGCTCGTCGGCGCGATCGCGATGACCGAGCCCGGCACCGGCTCCGATCTGCAGGGCCTGCGCACGACCGCGAGGAAGAGCGGCAACGGCTACGTGCTCAACGGCGCAAAAACCTTCATCACCAACGGCCAGCACGCCAACCTGATCATCGTCGCGGCCAAGACCGATCCGGGCGAGAAGGCGAAGGGCGTCTCGCTCATGGTGGTCGAGACCGCCGACGCGGCCGGCTTCCGGCGCGGGCGCAAGCTCAAGAAGCTCGGTCTCGACGCCGCCGACACGTCGGAACTCTTCTTCGACGACGTCGCGCTGCCGGCCTTGAGCCTGCTCGGCCCCGAGGAGGGCCAGGGCTTCGCCCAGCTCATGAACGAGCTGCCGCAGGAGCGCCTGATCGTCGCGATCCACGCCATGGCGATGATGGAGCGCGCCCTCGAATTGACCATCGCCTACGTCAAGGACCGCCAGGCGTTCGGCCGCAAGATCATCGAGTTCCAGAACAGCCAGTTCGTGCTCGCCGAGTGCAAGACCGAGGCCACCGTCGCCAAGGTCTTCCTCGACCACTGCATCGCGCAGCACCTCGAGGGCAAGCTCGACAGCGCCACCGCCTCGATGGCCAAATACTGGCTTACCGACCTGCTCGGTACGCTGGTCGACCGCTGCCTGCAGCTGTTCGGCGGCTACGGCTACATGGACGAATATCCGATCTCGCGCCTCTACCGCGACGCGCGCGTGATGCGCATCTATGCGGGGACGAACGAGATCATGAAACTGCTGATCGCGAGGACCTTGTGAATCGGATCGTCATTCCGCAAGCCGCCGCAGGCGGCTGTCCGGAATCCACGATCCCCTGGCGGGGATGATGGATTCCGCGCTCGCGGGCGATGCCCGCGCCCCGGAATGACGGCGCAGAGACGGAGATCCCGATGGCCGATGCCTTCATCTACGACCACGTACGTACACCGCGCGGACGCGGCAAGGCGGACGGCGCCTTGCACGAGGTGACGGCGCTCAACCTCGCGACCCAGACGCTGGTCGCGCTCAAGGAGCGCAACAAGCTCGACCCGGCGCTGGTCGACGACGTGGTGCTCGGGTGTGTCGATCCGGTCGGCGAGGCGGGCGGCGATATCGCCCGCGTCGCCGCGATCTGTGCCGATTACGGCAATGGCGTTCCGGGCGTGCAGATCAACCGGTTCTGTGCCTCCGGCCTCGACGCGGTCAACTTCGCGGCTGCCGAGGTGATGTCCGGCCAGCACGACATGACGGTCGGCGGCGGCGTCGAATCGATGAGCCGCGTCGGCATCGGCGCCTCGGGCGGGGCCTGGCCGGTCGATCCCGCGATCGCGCTCAAGTCCTATTTCCTGCCGCAGGGAATCTCGGCCGACCTGATTGCGACCAAATACGGCTTCTCGCGCGACGACGTCGATGCCTATGCGGTCGAGAGCCAGAAGCGCGCCGCCGCGGCGTGGGACGGGGGGCACTTCAACAAATCGGTGCTGACCGTGCGCGACGTCAACGGCATCACGCTCCTCGCAAAGGATGAGCACATGCGGCCGGCGACCACGATGCAATCGCTCGCCGCGCTGCAGCCGTCGTTCGTGCAGATCGGCGAGTTCGCCGGCTTCGACGCCGTCGCGGTGCAGGCGCATCCCGAGATCGAGGCCGTCAGCCATGTGCATCATGCGGGCAACTCCTCCGGCATCGTCGACGGCGCCGCCGCGGTGCTGATCGGCAACAAGGCCGCCGGCAAGGCCGCGGGCCTCAAGCCGCGCGCGCGCATCAAGGCCTTTGCCAATATCGGCTCGGAGCCCGCGATCATGCTCACCGGCCCGATCGACGTGACCAACAAGGTGCTCAAGCGAGCCGGGATGAAGCTCAAGGACATCGACCTGATCGAGGTCAACGAGGCGTTCGCGTCGGTGGTGCTGCGCTATCTGCAGGCGTTCCGGCTCGACCCCGCCAAGGTCAACGTCAACGGCGGCGCCATCGCGATGGGCCATCCGCTCGGCGCGACCGGCGCGATGATCCTCGGCACCGCGCTCGACGAGCTGGAGCGGCGCGGACTCTCGACCGCGCTGGTCACGCTGTGCATCGGCGTCGGCATGGGAACCGCGACCATCATCGAGCGGGTGTGAGTTCGCCGTTTCTCATCGGATCCCGCCGCTGCCCGGCCCGGCCCCTCCCCACAAGAGGGGAGAAGAGAAAAACGGAAGGACAGATGCCGAAGATCGACATCGACAAGATCGCGATCGACACTCGCATCGGCTACCCGGAGCCCTATCGCCGGGCCGTGGAGGGGCGCGAGCGCAAGCGGCTCGGAAACGCCGTCGGGCTCGACCAGTTCGGCGTCAACCTCTCGCGCCTCAAGCCGGGCGCCGCGTCCTCGCAGCGGCATTGGCACCATAACGAGGACGAATTCATCTACGTGCTGGAAGGTGAGCTGGTGCTGGTCGAGGATAGCGGCGAGGCGGTCCTCAAACCGGGCGACGCTGCGGGCTGGAAGGCCGGCGTCGCCAACGGCCATTGCCTGATCAACCGCACGCAGCGCGACGCGCTCTATCTCGAGATCGGCAGCCGGGCGCCGCGCGAGACTGCCGAATATCCCGACATCGACATGCGGGCCGAGCGCGACGGCAAGATTTTTCGTTACCTGCACAAGTCGGGCGCGCCCTATCCGGGCTCGGAAAGATGAGAGAAGAAAATCTCGTAGGACGGGCAGCGGCGCGGAACGCACCGTGTCCACCTACGGCTAACGGTGGGCACGCTTCGCTTTGCCCACCCTACGGTGCGGAGCGATGACCATGACCTTCCAGCATTTCAAGCTCGAGACCGACCCCGACGGCATCGCGCTCATCACCTGGGACTCGCCCGGCCGCTCGATGAACCTGATCGATCTCAAGGTCATCGAGGAGCTCGGCGCGATCGTCGAGCAGGTCGCCGGCGACGCCGCGACCAAGGGGGCGGTGATCACGTCGGGCAAGGACACGTTCTCGGCCGGCGCCGACCTCACGCTGCTCGAATCGCTCGGCCGCGTTTTCGCCGATCTTGCCAAGAGCAAGGGTCCGGAGGCGGCCGCGAGCGCGCTGTTCGAGGAGAGCCGCAAGCTCTCGCAGCTCTACCGGCGGCTCGAGACCTGCGGCAAGCCGTGGGCGGCGGCGATCAACGGCACGGCGCTGGGCGGCGGCTTCGAGCTGACGCTCGCGTGCCACCATCGGGTCGTGGCGCAGAACCCGCGCACGCGGCTCGGCCTGCCCGAGGTCAAGGTCGGGCTGTTTCCCGGCGCCGGCGGCACCACGCGCGTCTCGCGCCTGCTCGCGCCCGCGGACGCGCTGCAGTTCCTGCTCAAGGGCGACCAGATCCGCATCGATCGCGCCAAGGCGCTGAAGCTCGTCGATGCGATCGTGCCGTCCGCCGACCTGATCAAGAGCGCGAAGGACTGGGTCAAGGCCAACCCGAAGGCAAAGGCCCCGTGGGACGCCGACGGCTACCGGCTGCCGGGCGGTCCGGTCTACTCCAAGGCCGGTATGATGACGTTCCCGGCCGCCAACGCGCTCTACCGGCGGGAGACCTACGACAATTATCCAGCACACCGGGCGGTCCTGCAGGTCGTTTATGAGGGCCTGCAGCTGCCGTTCGACCTCGCGCTCAGGGTCGAGTCGCGCTGGTTCGCGAAAATTCTGCGCTCGCCTGAGGCGGCCGCGATGATGCGCACGCTGTTCGTATCGCTGCAGGAAATCAACAAGGGCGCGCGTCGGCCCGCCGGCGTACCGGCAAGCAAGCTGAGGCGCGTCGGCGTCATCGGCGCCGGATTCATGGGCGCGAGCATCGGCTATGTGACGGCCGCCGCCGGGCTCGAGGTGGTGTTGATCGACCGCGACCAGGAGACCGCCGACAAGGGCAAGGCGCAGTCGCACAAGCTCATCAGCGACCAGGTTAACAAGGGGCGCACGACAGCGGCCGAGCGCGACGCCCTGGTGGCGCGCATCACGGCGACGCCCGACTACGGCGCGCTCAAGGACTGCAACACCG
>Ga0126377_10003989_pt1 | contig 10627 bp, 8 predicted proteins | sample PanSoiMetPlot_22_FD_92647 | JGI IMG/M metagenome (GOLD analysis project Ga0126377, IMG submission 92647) | Tropical forest soil microbial communities from Panama - MetaG Plot_22 | ecosystem: Environmental > Terrestrial > Soil > Tropical forest > Bulk soil | place: Panama | collected 2016-02-17 | reverse complement strand
TCATCGCGTCGATCTCGCTGTCGCCGCTCTCCGTGGCGGGGAAGCCCTCGGTGAAGGTGGTCGAGTCGACGATCTCGCCCTGCTCGTTCTCGGTCTTGCAGGTCAGGATGCCGCGGAACTCCTTCTCGTCGTTCTTGCCCACGAGGTCGGGCGGCACGCTCGGGTCGTCCGCGAAGACGAGGCCCTTGATGCTGATGCGGAGGTGGCCGTTGGAGTCGAGGCGGCCGCGGCCGGACTCGACCTCCCACGGCAGCTCGTCGCCGGGGATGCCGTTGAGCGGGTGGTCCTCGCCGACGAACGGGCCGTCCACGCCGTACCAGTGGCCGACGATGATGATGCGCTGCGGGGTGCGCAGGACGCCGAATGCGTTGACGCCGGCCGCCGTCAGGCCGAGGAGTGCGATGAGCGCCGAGGAAAGGACGAGAGCCTTCTTCATGGGTGCAGTCCTTGTTCGGGGAATGGATGGGGAGCGAACGGAGCGCTTCCAACCCGCTAACCCGAGGGTCATCGGCCGCGTTCTGATGGGTGCAGGGGTTGCATGGCGGCGTCGGCCACGACGCAGGCGTCGGCGCAGGCCGTCGGAGCGTGGCGCTTCGACGAGGGTGTCGCGAACGGCGCCGCGACGGGCGCGGGCAGCGTGCTCGACTCGGTCGGCGCGGCCAGCGCCACGCCGACCTCCGAGCCCACCAACTGGACCGACGTGCCGGTCCTGCTGCTCACCGCGGCCCCGCTCGGCCCGGGCCCGTTCCACCTGGCCATGCTGAAGGACCTCGGCGGCGGCCTCGCCGCGGGAAACGGGGTCCCACGGGCCTGCGGCGGACTTCGTGCTGGCGTTCTCCGCAGACTCCTCGGGTTCTGTCGAGTTGTCCACAACGTGGCCCGCGGGCCTGCCGGCCGGGCTCGCCGCGCGCGTGGCGGGCCTGGCGCCGTCACGAGATTGCGCTTGAATCCGCGTTTCCATCCGGCAGCATCGGGCACGGTTGGTCGCGGACGGTGGTTGGGAGCGGGCCGGCGGTTCTCGCCCGTGCCGTTCGCGAAGGCGCGCGCCGCGCGCGCCAGGACTGTGACCTGCGCCGGCCGGATTCAGCCATGAAGATCACATCGCTCCTCGTCGTGCCCGTCCTTGCTTCCGCACTGCTGGCGGGCGCGCCGTTGACGCCCAACGTGCAGTTCACGCGCATCTACCTCACGCGGCCAGTCGCGGGTGCGCCCGACCTCGACGCGCGCGGTGCGCTGGTGATCCGCTCCTACGACGGCGGCGACCGCGAGCGCTGGGACATCAAGGCCTCCAAGCTGGTGCCCGGCATGGACGCCCAGCTCTACGTCGAGGACGCCGGCGAGCAGATGGTGCTCGTCGGAACACTGCAGGGCGGCGCCACCAAGCACTACAGCCTCGACACCGCCAAGGGCGACGTGATGCCGCTGGGCGGGACGCTGGCCGACCTCGTGGGCCGCGAGGTCGAGGTGCGGGTGGCGGGCGTGGTCCTGCTGCACACCGCCGTGCCCGCCTTCGTCGACACCGCCGTGCACGAGTCGGGCAAGGAGTTCCTCGACGTGGCCGCCGGCTCCCCGAACCAGGGCTGCCAGGGCGTGGTCTGGGTCAAGGCCCACGACAAGAACGGCCTGCAGTTCCTGCGCCTGAAGGCCAAGGACCTCGGCTGGCAGAGCTTCGACTACACCCTGTGGGTCGAGGACGACAAGGGCCAGATGGTCGAGATCGGCCCGGTCGACCAGTACGCCAAGCGCAAGGGGCGCTTCGACGCCAACACGCGCAGCGGCAAGCCGCTGCCGCTCGGCGTCTTCTACGTCGAGAGCCTCGTTGGCCGGAAGCTCGAGGTGCGCGACCAGAACGGCGTGGTCTACCTCGAGGAGGTCATCCCGCCGCTCACGGCGGACTGATCCGCGACAACACGCTCCGGAGTCGAGCCGGGCCGGTGTCCGCAGGGCGCGGGCACCGGCCCGGCGGCGTTTTCCGGGAATCCTGCGCGGGACGACGCTTGACGAACCTGGAGTCGCGGATACCGTGTTTCGCCCATGCGACTCAAGCTTCAGACCGACTACGCGCTGCGCACGCTGCTGTTCCTCGCGGCGGCGCGGCGGATCTGCAGCGTGGACGACATCGCGGGCGCCTTCGGCATCTCGCGCGAGCACCTGGTCAAGGTGGTCCAGGAGCTGGCGCGGCGCGGCTTCGTGAAGACCACCGTCGGGCGCGCGGGCGGCGCGCAGCTCGCGCGCGAGCCGGCCTCGATCACGGTCGCGGAGGTCGTGGAGGCCTTCGAGGGACGCCAGCAGGTGCTGGAGTGCCTGGCGCAGCCTGAAGTCTGCGTGCTCGAGCCCGGCTGCGACCTGCGCCGCCTGCTGATCAAGGCCGAGCAGTCGTTCTACGCCGTGCTCGGCACGGCCACCATTGCCGACCTGACCCGCCCGCGCCGCAAGGGCGGCCTCGCCAACATCCGTTCCGCCATCACATCGGGAGATTCCACGTGAACGTCACAGTGCTGCGATCCACCTTCGCCGAGCTCGCCCCCCACGCCGACGACGTCGCGCGCGCCTTCTACGCGCGGCTCTTCTCCACGTGGCCGCAGGCGCGACCGCTCTTCACGGAGACGGACTTCACCGAGCAGCGCAGGAAGCTCATGGCCAGCGTGGCGGCGGTGGTCGCGGCGGTGGACAAGCCCGAGGCGCTCGCGCCCGCGCTGCAGTCGCTCGGCCGCCGCCACGGCGAGATCGGCATCCAGCCGCGCCACTACCAGTGGGTCTCCGCGGCCATGCTGGCCACGCTCTCGGACCGCTTCGGCGAGCGCTGGACGCCGGAGGTCGCGCACACCTGGGACGAGGCGCTGCACGTGGTCTCGCAGTCCATGATCGCGGCGCATGGGGACGTGGGCGCGGCGGCGAAAACGCGTTAGGCTGAGCTTCATCGCGATCCCGGCCTGAGGGCCTGTCGGCCAACGACCGCCCACGGTGACACCCGGGCGCGATCGGCGGTCTTGCCTTATGCTCCCCGTCGCTCAGGCCGCGGTCCTCCGGGAAGGCCGCCGGCCGCCGCACCCCCCGGCTCGAGGCGCACCATGGTCCACGTCGCCCGCCCGTTCCATGTCTCTGCCCTGTGCTCTCTGGCTGCACTCGCCGCGCTCGCCGCGCTGACCGCGCCGGCCGCCGCGCAGACCACGCTCGCGGAGTACCAGCTCTCGGGACCGCTGGGCGAGGTCGGGCCCGTCGTCGGCGACGCGGGCGACGTGAATGGCGACGGCGTGCACGACCTGATCGTGGGCGGCCCCTCCGTGCTGCTCACCTACTCGGGCGCGGACTTCTCGATCCTGCCCGGCACGATCACGACGGCCATGGGCCTCCTGAACGGAGGCGGGGTCGGCATCCAGGACCTGAACGGCGGCGGGCTGCGCGATATCGTGTCCATGAACTTCATCGACCTCCGCACGTTCGCGCGCGAGACGGGCGCGATGCTGTGGAACGTCGGGTTCCTGTCGCCGACCAACGCGGGCGGGCGCAACATCGCGGTGCTGCCCGACGTGACGGGCGACGGCATCGAGGACATTGCGTTCGGCGAGCCGGTCACGGACATCGGGCCCTCGGGCGGCGTCGTGCGCATCATCTCCGGCGCCTCCGGCTCCGTCTTCCGTCAGTTCAACGCCCCGTCGGGCAACAACTTCGGGATCTCCGTCGCGCCGGCCGCGGACGCCGACGGCGACGGCTGGCCCGACCTGCTCGTCGGCCAGACCGGCTACCTCATCGCCGGCACCAAGTTCGGGCGCGTGCTGCTGATCTCGTCGCAGACCGGCGCGATCCTGCACGAGGTCGTTGGCGACGCCCTGATGAACCCGTTCGGCATCGGCGCCTTCGACGGCGGGGACCTCGACGCCGACGGCGTGCACGACATCGTGGCGCGCGGCTTCGCGGGCCAGGAGGTGCGCGTCAGGGCCTACTCGGGCGCGGACAACGAGGTGCTGTGGACCACCAACGTCCCGTTGGCCGGGAGCGGCTTCATCGTGGCGGGCGACGTGAACGGCGACGGGTTCGACGACTACGTCCTGAGCCGCTACACCGGCGGCGGGCCGGCGGGCAGCGCAACCGTGTTGAGCGGCCTCAACGGCGCGGTGCTGGGCACCGTGACCGGCACGTCGGCGGCGCAGTTCCTGACCATCGCGGCGCCCGGCGACCTCGACGGCGACGGCACGCTCGAGCTGCTCGCGGGCGCGAAGACGCCCGGCGTGGGGCTGCCCCTGGACCAGCACGCGGACATCTTCCGCCTCCCGGGCGGCCCGCTGCTGCACACGATCTCCAACCCGGCCAACAAGATGGGCCTCGGCAACGACGTGGCCCTCGCCGGCGACCTGAACGCCGACGGCCTCTCGGACGTCGCGGCGCTGGGCAGCACGCACCTCGTCGCGTTCGACCGCGCGTCGGGCGCGTCGCTCTTCATCAGCAAGCTGCCGATCGTGCAGTTCCCGCTGTCGGACGGCATCGCCTCGGCGCTCGCGGCTCCCGGCGACCTCTCGGGCGACGGCGTTCCCGACCTGATCGTCGGCGACGGCAACGAGATCAACGTGACCAATGGGCGCATCCTGACCGTCTCGGGCGCCGACGGCCACGTGCTGGCGATGCTGGACGGCACGCAGTTCCAGGAGAACTTCGGCCACTGGGTGCAGGTCACCGACGACCGCAACGGCGACGGCGTGCGCGACGTGTGGGTCTCGGCCGAGGGCATGCTCGTGTCCGGCCAGGCGAACGCCGGCGAGGTGCGCCTCTACTCCGGCGCGAGCCTCGCGGGCGGCAGCCCGGTGGTGCTCGCGACGCGGCACGGCGCGGTGCAGGCCAACGCCGGCTTCGGCCAGTCGCTGAGCGTCGGCGGCGACATCGACGGCGATGGCGTGCAGGACATCGCGGTGGGCAGCAAGGAGACCATCGTGGGCGTGCAGACCGGCGCGCTCTACGTGCTCTCGGGCGCTACCGGCGCGCAGCTCTGGCGCTTCGACGGCGACATGCTGAGCAACGGCGTCACCGGCCTCATCACGGGCGACGCGAACGGCGACGACGTGCCCGACGTGCTGGCCGTCGAGACCTGCTGGAACTCCTGCAAGGGCCGCGCGCGCCTCTTCTCGGGCGCGACTGGCGCGCTGCTCTGGACCGCGCTGGGCGGGGCGCCCGTCGGCGGCCTCGGCCGGCGCATGTCCCCCGCCGGCGACGTCAACGGCGACGGCCGCGCCGACGTGGCGCTCTCCGACTACTCGCTCAACGGCGACGTGCAGCAGCGCGTGCTCTCCGGCCTCGACGGCACCGACCTCGACACGCTGCTGGTCGAGAGCGTCGCCGTCACGCAGAACGGCGTCGCGCCCGCCGGCCTCGTGGACGCCGGCGGCTGCGGTGACCTGCTCGTCGGCGAGCCCTCGCACGACGACAACGGCTCGGTGCGCGTGCTCGCCAGCTCCAAGGGCGGCGTGCACGGCTTCATCGACGTGGGCTTCGCCAAGGCCGGCAGCAACGGGAAGGTTCCCACGCTGCGCGGCTACGGCAACCTCGCGGCCGGTAGCCCGGTCACGATCTCGGCGCGGCACGCGCTGCCGCTGGCGCCGAGCGTGTGGTTCGTGGGGCTCTCGCCGGCCTACGTGCCGTTCAAGCAGGGCACGCTGGTGCCGAGCCCGTTCGGGTTCTTCGTGGCCATCGTGATCACGACCGACGCGACGGGCGCGTTCAGCATCACCGCCAACAACCCCGCGGGCGTGTTCGCGGGCCTGGAGCTGTGGCACCAGATGTGGTTCAAGGACGTCGGCGTGCCCAGCGGCGTGTCGGCCACGAACGGCATGGACGAGATCTTCAAGTAGGGCCCGCCGCGCGCGCCGTGCGACGGTGGTCCGCGGGCAGGCAACGCTGAGTCGGGCGATGTTGCCGGCGACGCTCGCCCGCGCCGCCCTCGCCGCTTTCATCGCGCTCACCGCGACCCGCGGCCTCGTGGTTGCGCAGGAGGCGTCTGCGACTCGCACGCCGGACGCCGAGTCGCTGCTCGCGCGGTTCGAGCAGTGCCTCGGCGACGTCCCTCTCGAAGCCGGGGCCGACGTGGAGCTGACGGGCCACCTCACGACCCGCGACGGCGAGCACGCCTGGCGGGTCCTGCTGCGTGGCGAGCCGTTCGGGTATCGGGAGGAGCTGACGTCCAAGGCGCCGCGCCGTGCGCCGGCGACGCGCGTCTACCTCTCCGACGGCCAGATGGCCTTCGAGCTCGACGCACGCGGCGAGGCCCATCTCGTTCCCGGGCTCGACGCCCTCGAGCTGCTCGACAACGTCTTCGCGCTCCGCGTGCTGTTCCAGCCGCGCCACCTCCTGTCGCGGGCGACGGCGCGGCCCGCCGAGCCGATCGAGGCCGGCCCCGGAATGCCCGACGACCCACACGCCGGGCGCCTCGCCGAGAGCCTGTTCGTCGACACCGTTCATGGCCCGACGTGGCGGCTGCGCCTCGACCCGCGAACGGGCCGCCTGATCGGTCTCGACGACCTGGCCATCCCGCCGCAGAGCTGCTGGCGCTTCGACGACTGGCGGGACTTCGGAGGCGTTTCGCTGCCCGCGCTCATCCGCCACGCCGGCCGCAGCGTGCCGACCATCACGGCCACCATCGAATCCATGCGTGTCGGCGAGCTGGACCCCGAGCTCTTCGCGGTTCGCCCGCTGCGGAGCGCCGCAGCGGACCAGCCACGCATCACGGACGTCGCGCCGCTCCTCGTCGTCCGCGTCCCCGTGCCCTGGGCCGGCTACGTCGCACTGCCGGACGTGCGGGTCAACGGCGCCGGGCCCCTCACGGCGCTGCTCGACACGGGCTCGTCCGTCGTCGCCCTCGAACCGTCCCTGGCGACGGGTCTGCGACTGCAATCGATCGGCACGCGTCGCACCGGCGGGATCTTCGGCGAGCAGACCTCCACGCTCTACTGGCTCGATTCGCTCCAGCTGGGCGATGTCGGCTTTGCGCAGGTGCCCGTGACGGCCGCCGCGCTGGCGCCGATCCGCGAGCTTCCCGCCGACCGGCCCGCGCTCGCGATCCTCGGGGGCGAGCGCACCCTCGCCACGTCGCCGGTTCTCGACCTGCACGCGGGCCGCCTGCTGCTGCGCCAGCCTCCGACGCAGCCGCTGGACGAGGTCACGGGCCGACCGACCTTCGTCGTTCCCATCGGCCGCGAGTCCCGCGGGCAACTTCAGCTCGACATCGCCGTGCGGGTCGAGCAGGGCTCGGACCTGGCCTGCCGCGCCCTCCTCGACACGGGCATGCCCTACCTGCTGCGTTTCACGTCGCACGGGTTGGAGCACCTCGGGCTGTCGACGGACCCGGACTACTGGCTCGCCCGCGGCGCCGTCCGCTTCCCTCTCTCCGGCCTCCATGCGCTCGGCGGCACCGACCTGCTGGTGCGGCTCGAAGCGCTGGGCGTCGGACCCGTCACCTTCACTCGGCCCTGGGTCCTCCTGGGCGGGCTCGGCGGCCCGAACCGCGACACGATCGAGGAGGTCGACGCGCTCGTGGGCAGCGCGCTGTTCGTCCCCTTCGCGAGGGTCGGTCTCGACATGCAGCGCAACCGGCTCGAGCTGCAGGTCGACGAGCGCGAATGGCAGTTTGCCGGCCCGGTGGCGCACGACGGCGGGCCGGTTGCGGCCGGCGAGCCCGTCGCGGCCGGCGAGCCCGGCGCGGATCCGGACGACCGCCTCATCGTGCCGCCGCCCGGCGAGTTCCTGGGCCTCTCGCTGGCCGCGCCGCCGACCGGCCCCGCTGGCGGGCGCGATCCGGGTCCACGCGTGACCAGCGTCCTCGAGGGAACGCCGGCGGCTCGCGCCGGGCTGCGCTCCGGCGACGAGCTCATCGCGATCGACGGTGTCCCCTGCATCGGCGCGGCACCGGCCGAGCTGTGGTCGCGCCTCTGGCCACCCCCGGGGCGCAGCGTCGTGCTGACGCTGAGGCGTGGCGGGTCGCGTGACTCAACCGGCGCGAGCGTGTTCGACGCGCGACTTCCGTAGCGGGCGATCGATCACGGCACGGGCGCGGTGGCTTCAGGCGCCGGGCTCGGGACCGCGGGCGCCGCGACCCGCGAGTACACGTCCACGATCGCCCGGCCGCCGTGCGCGAGGTCGGGCTGGATCACGAGGACGTAGGTGTCCTTGCCGGCGGCGACGCGCACGGGCACCAGCAGCCCGAGGCCCAGGTCGAGCGTGGACTCGCCCTCGGGCAGCTCGAAGCGCGCGACCTGGAGCTGCGAGGGCAGCGAGGTCCAGTTGCGCGTGTCGGCGTTCTCGCCGGCGGTGAGCACGAGGTTGGTGGCGAGGCCGGCGAGGAAGCCCCAGTCGTCGCTCGACGCGTCCTGCGCGGCCTTGGCGGCCACGGCCTTGACGCCGCGGCGGATCGCGGCGCGCGCGAGGATCCACGGCATGTTGGCGTTGAGCTGCTGGCCGGCGACCGCGCCCACGTCGAGCACCGTGGCGGTGCTGCCCGCCACCTGCCCGTCCACGCGGACCTCCAGCGGAGCGATCACGCTGTCCGGGTTCGCCACCACCGGCACGGGGATCATGGTCTGGCCGATGACGCCGATGCTCTCGCCGATCAGGATGCTGCCGACGTTCGCGAGCAGCAGCGCCTGGTCCGTGATCGGCGAGCTGCCCTGCACGAGGCGCGGCCCGCGCCCCGCGAAGCGGAACACGTGCACCACGCCGTGGTGCGGCGCCGCGAAGGCGCCCCCGCCGGTGCGCTGGACGGCCTCCGCGATCACGGGATTGGTGTCGCCGCCCCACGCGCGCGCCCGCTCGTAGGCCTTGTTCGCCTCGCTGCCGAAGCCCTCGCGCTCGCGCAGCAGGCCCTCCACGTACGCGCCGATCGCGAGGCGCTGGTACTCCTTGCGCGGGTTGTAGCCGTGGCCCTCCTCGTCGAGGTTCTCGCCGAAGGTGCTGCCGAGGATGCGCTCCTGCACCTCGCCCACCTGCAGGGCGTAGGCAAAGGCGTCCTGTCCGCCGTTGAGCAGGTCCACCACGGCCAGCAGCGCGGGCACGACCACGTGCTCGTAGTCCGCGCCCGTGTAGTCGCGGAAGGTGTCGTCGCCGAGGCCCGCCGAGAGGAAGCCCTTCACGTCCGTGTCGTCCCAGCGTTTGGCCAGCGCGTCGCGGCTGCGGCGCAGCAGGTCGATCGCGCTGTCGAGGTCGCCGGCCGCCAGCCGCGTCATCGCCTTCTCGAGCAGGAACAGGAAGGTGTCGCCCTCGTTCGCGTCGATGCTCTCGTCGAGGCCGTGCGACGAGGTCACGACCGCCAGGTCCGTGCCCGACTCGGACGCGATGAGCTGGTCGATGGAGGCCTCGGCGCCCGCGAACTCCCCGCGGTCCCACTGGTCCGCGAAGCCGGCGATGCGCTCGTCCGGCGACGTGCACGCCGCCGCCAGCGCGAGGCAGGCGGCGGCGAGCACGGCGCGGACGCGGATCATCGAGCGCTCGTCTCCTCGCCTAGGACTTGTACTCGATTTCCTGCTTGCCGCTGACCTTGGAGAGGATCACGCCCGTGTGCGCGTCGATCATCTCCAGCGAGAGGGCGTAGCGGCGCTCCTTGGTGTCGCGCGTGAAGACGCCGCCCTCGCTCTCCGTGGTCTGCGTCGTGGTCGTGCCCCAGATCAGCACGTCGGGTGCCTCGGAGTCGCGCCCCATCACGCCCTGGAACGCGTCGCGGTTCTTGGCGATGAAGAGGTCGTCGAAGTCGCGCAGGCCGACCTCCTGCCGCGCGCGGTCCACGGCCTTGCGCGAGAGCACCGTGTACGGGCCGGAGTTCACGAGGATCTCCTCGATCTGCTCGTAGATGGCCGGAAGCTGGTCGCGCAGCTCCTCCGCGCCCTTGGTCTCGATCCCGAAGAAGGCCACCTTGTACGGGCCCTGTGCGCGCGACTGCAGCGTGGACTGCTGCACGAGCTTGGTCGTGGAATCCTTCACGAGCTGGTCGTAGGTGATCGTGCCCGCGCGCTTGTCGCCGACGAGCTGGTCCTCGCCCTCGGCGCGCACGCGACCGGTGGAGCCGCATCCCGCGGCGACGGACAGGACGATCAGGAGCGCTGCGATGGCCGGTCTCATGGACAGCTGAATCCTCGAAGGGGGTGGACGGATCGGAAGACGTTCGTGTGGAGGCGCGGTCACGGCTGGACCACGCGCTGCAGGAAGGCGTGCGCCTCGCTGCCCGGCACGCCGAGCGCGAAGCCGGTCAGCTCGCTGGTCTCGCTGCCGCCGCTGAGCGACTGGCCCACGCGGCCGCCGAAGTGCACGGCGGCCACGCGCCCGTCGTGCAGCAGCACCGGGCTGCCACTCGAGCCCTGGCGCGTCGGGCAGGTGTACATCACGCTCGGGCGGCCGCGGCCGTCGGGCGTCTCGAGCCGCTCCGTGACGGAGCTGATGAAGCCCGGCGTGAGCACCCAGCCCGAGCTGTCGCGCGGGTGCCCGAGCACGGCGACCTCGTCGCCCACCTGCACCGCCGGCGCGAACTCGAAGACGTGCGCGTCCCGGGGCAGGCCGCTGGTCTTGAGCGCGGCGAGGTCCCAGTAGTCGTCCTCGCCCAGCACCTGCGCGGGCAGCGGCTGGCCGCCCTCCGCGACGATGGTGAGCGGCGCGCCGC
>Ga0126377_10003988_pt1 | contig 10627 bp, 4 predicted proteins | sample PanSoiMetPlot_22_FD_92647 | JGI IMG/M metagenome (GOLD analysis project Ga0126377, IMG submission 92647) | Tropical forest soil microbial communities from Panama - MetaG Plot_22 | ecosystem: Environmental > Terrestrial > Soil > Tropical forest > Bulk soil | place: Panama | collected 2016-02-17 | reverse complement strand
TCGCGCCACGCTTCAGCTTCGCCTACACACCTCGTTGGGGCGGGAGATTCTTCGATCAGGAGAAGACCGTGATCCGCGGAGGATATCAGCTCAGTTATGATGTCTTCTTCGACAACATTCTGCTCAACTCGGGGGCATCTTCGCCCAATGTTCTGCGCACGACGATTCTGGGAAATACAGGTGATACCGCTCGGGGATTCTCCAATGCAGGAGTCGGTTCCCTGCCGACGACAGGCACACTTAACCCGCGAGCGCGCGTTGACAGCATTGAGCCAAACCTGGTTAATCCGCTGACACACATCTGGAACCTCGGTGTGCAGCGCGAGTTGCCGGGCAATACAATAGTCGATGTCGCCTACGTCGGCTCACGCGGCTCACGGTTGTTCCTCAATCGCGAGCTCAATTTCGGCATCGACGGCGTGCAGCCTATCAGCGGGCGCGGGCTGGTCGTGCTTCGCACTAATGCCGGCGATTCCAATTATCACTCGCTGCAGACGCGCGTCGAACGAGGCTTGAGCAGGGGAGTGCAGTTCCGCTTCGCCTATACCTATTCGAAAGCCATCGACAACGTCAACAGCGAAGTGTTCACGACCACCGGCGGGAGCAGCCGATCTTCCGATCCGAACAATTTGCGGACTGATCGGAGTGTGGCGAGTTTTAATATTCCCCATCGCTTCGTCACTTCATTCGTCTGGGAGATGCCCGGACCGAAGAGTGGATTATTCGGTCAGGTGCTCGGCGGATGGTCGCTCAGTGGTATCTACACTCTGCAATCAGGCGCCGTCGAATCTCCCTTCATTGGGGGCCTCGATCTCAACGGCGATTTAAACTTCTTCAATGATCGCCCATCGATCAACAATCTCAATGCGCCGGCGAATTCAGTAGCGATCTCCGATGCTCTTGATTTCTGTGATGGGCCATCACCGACTGGATATTGCGATGCTAACCTGAATCCGATTGATTTGGCGAATGCGCGCTATGTCGTAGACCCAAATATCCGAACCAACCTCGCGGGGCGCAATACGCTACGTGCGAACTGGACCAACCGTGCGGATGCGAGCCTGACAAAATCGTTCCGTATGCCGTTTGAGGGACACAAGCTGGACTTCCGCTTCGAGTTCTTCAACCTCTTCAATCACGCGAACTACACCTGGGCACGACCCGGTTCCAGTGATCCGAGTAACGGCGATGTATTAAATCCCAACTTCAATAACGTCGGACTTAATGACGGCGGTATTCCTATTCCGGCCGGTACTGGGCTGCGTGCTGGACGCGCCGGACGATTCCAGATTAGGTATTCGTTTTAAGTAACGAAGCTAATTCAACACAAAGGGTCAAAGGGTCAAAGGTTCGATGGCTAGAACCTTTGACCCTTTGATCCTTTGACCCTTTGTGTTGAAAATACTGATTGTCCTCACTCCGCCCGCAATATACTGAGCGGTTTCTTCATCATCACATCCCAGCTCGAGAGTACGCCCACGACAATTACAAGGAGCAAGGTTGCCGCTACTCCAATGAAGCTGACGGAAGGCATGGGATACCAGGGAATCCTCATGCTATATTTGCTGAGCAGCCAAGTCAGTATATTCGCAGCGGCCGAGCCGATCACACCGGCGAGCAGGCCGAGCACGCCGTATTCGATCAGAGTGATATAGACGATCAACTTTTTCTCGGCGCCCAGCGTTTTGAGAATTGCCGACTCGTAGAGGCGGCGGAACTTTGTCATAGCCACGGAACCGGTCAGGATCAGCACGCCGCAGAGGAAGACGAAGCCGCCGAGGAAGTTCACTGCGAGTGACGCATCATTGATTCTCGCCCGCACGAACGTTGCTTGATCATAAAAGTCAAGCAGCGAGACGTTGGGGAATTGCTCGACAAATTCTCGTTGTAATTGCGCGCGCCGCTCACCTGGCGGTGGTCCCTTAGCTGTCCCGATGAACATTTGCGGCGCATTCTCAAGCGTGCCTGTCCGGAAGATCACATCGAAGCGTCCATAACCGGCAGAAATGGAGAAGCGCTGCTGTTGGGTGCGGATGCTGGTGATTTTAGCCTCCAGCCGGCGCCCCGAAAGGTCAAATATGAGCACTTCACCAATGGCAACCTTATAATTTCTACTGAACCATTCCCTCACCGAAACCTCCGGTTCGGCGCTCGGAGCAGGCTCCCAGAATTTGCCGGCGATGATCGATTCATCCTTCTCCAGGTCAGGGCGGTAAGTAAGCCAGTGGTCGCGCCCGAGCATCTCTTTGTCGATGGTTTGCGAGTTATTGGGGCCACGTTTAATATCGACCAGGCGCGCCCGGACAACGGGAAAGAGTTGTGATTGCGTGCCCCCCAGGCGCGCGATCGTCTCCTCGACCCCCGCGCGCTCGTCTTTTTGGATGTTGAATAAGAACATATCCGACGAAGACAGGCTAAGATCAAGATCCATCTCACGTATCATATTAGCCTGCTGGATACGCATCGCAGTAATGAACAATGTGCCGAGGCCGACCGCCATCAGGATCACCTTCGTCTGATTCCCCGGACGGTAGAGACTGCCTACCCCCTGCCGCAAGGCGAAAGAAGGTAGACGGCGCAAACGACGCAATAAATAGATCAGCGCCGTACCCATAAGACTGAGGACCAGTGCTGTCGCTGTCATCGTCCCGATAAAGATTCCACCGATTCTCAGTGAATTCGCCAGATAGCTCGTCAGGGCAAACAGGACCAGCACAATGAGCAGTGCGGCTCCCAGGCTCAGCCAGTCAATCCGCTGCCGCTTGCCCGCCATATCCAGCCGCATTACGAGCAGCGGTTTAACCCGGCGGATCTCGAGCATCGGCGGCAGTGCAAAGAGCAAGGTGATGAGCACACCTATGCTCAGACCCTGGACCATAGCCGGCAAGGTCAAGCCGGATTCAAATTGAAAAGGGAGAGAACCTGCGAAAGCCCTGGGTATGATCATCGTCAGCACGCCCGCAAACAGCAATCCGAGCAAACTGCCGATTAGACAGAGCGCGAGCGCTTGCGTCAAATATGCGCCGAGCACGTGGCGGTTGGCACCGCCCAGGCATTTGAGGATGGCGATGGTTTTCATCTTCTGCTGGACGAAGACGCGCGTCACGCTGGAAATGCCGATCCCACCCAGGACTAAAATCACCAGCCCGGCAAAGGTCAATTGAGCTTCCACGTGTTCGAGGATCGTGTTCGCGAAGTTCTGCATACCTCGGAATGAACCCAACCAGTCGGGACGTGCCGGCTTGAGGTCGTTCGCCAGCTGTTCCAAGAGCGCTTGATCCTTTCCTTCATGAGCCTTGAACAACCGCACATACCACACCTGGCTGCCGAACCCGGTCAAACCTGCCTCAGTCGCATCCGTGTAGTCCACTATCACACGTGGCAGAGGCCGGAGATTGAGTCCATATCCCAGCATATTTGCCATGACGCCCCGGATGGTAAAGGTGAGACGTCCGAGCTTGACCTCATCTCCAATCTTGAGGTTGAGTTGCGCCTTCACCCCTGCCGGCACGAGTATGCCGCGCCCTTTGAGCAATGAATGTGAGTAGCGCACTCCATCCGTCAATTGCAGCTCGCCATATAAAGGGAATTGCTCTTGCACTCCCTGCAGTATCACCATGACGGGGCGCGCGCCTGGATCGGTGGCGGATCGCATCATCGTTGTTGTGCCCATTACCTCCGTATGTCCAGCCACCAGCGGTGAAGCGAAGTAGCGTTCGAGCACAGTCCTGGTCTCCGGCTTCCACGCACGGTTGGCGCCTACCTGCACGTCGGCTGAATACATCGCTCGCGCCTCGCGTCCGATTGCAGCCCTCATTCGCTGGACCAGCGAGCGCAGAGTGACGATGGAGCCGACTCCCATTGCGATGCACAAGAAGAAGAGCAGCAGCCGCTGCCACGACGCCCGCATCTCACGCAAGGCCATGTTGAGAATGAAGCTCATGGAACCTCTTCTGATCGGGATGTTGCTTTTTCATTTGTAATTTAATATTTGAGATTTGTTGAGCAGAACGGCATGTGATGGCCAATATCAAATTACCAATGAAAAATTAAAGATGAAAATGCTCTCTCACTCTCTTGTTCTCGCTTTCCCACTCTCTGTCTTCCACGATGCGACCTTCATGAAGGGAAATCATGCGGTCAGCCTGCTCGGCCAGGATGTGCTCGTGCGTGACGAGCAGCAGCGTCGTCCCACGATCGCGGTTAAGCTTGACGAGCAGTTCAAAGACATGCGCCCCGTTCTTCGAATCAAGATTGCCTGTCGGTTCATCGGCCAGCAGGATCGCCGGATCGTTCGAGAATGCGCGCGCGATCGCCACCCGTTGCTGCTCGCCCCCGGAGAGTTGTGATGGATAATGATGTCCGCGGTCGTGCAGACCGATGTCATCGAGCAGCTTCTGCGCTCTCGCCCGTGCCTCGCGCAGCCGCATGATCTCCATCGGTACCAGGATGTTTTCATATGCGGTAAGTGATGGGATGAGGTGGAAAGATTGAAAGATAAATCCGACTTTTGCGCCGCGCAGCCGTGCAAGCTTGTCCTCACTCAGGCGATTGATATATTCCCCGTCCAGATAAATATCTCCGGTAGTTGGAGCATCGAGACCGGCAACGAGCGAAAGCAGCGTGGATTTGCCGCTCCCTGAAGGACCGACGACGGCGACGAACTGACCCTTTGGGATTGTCAAATCTACCGCGTGCAGGATGGTCAGATTTTCAGAGCCACTGATGACAGTTTTGGAAACGTTGGTCAGGGTGATCATAAGCGTTCATAGTAGTTTTCCCATCGCTCCTTTAAACAAATACCGTGCCAGCCTAGCCATTAAGCTAAATATAATCATTACAAACTTTGAGTAGAAGCGATTTAGCCGGGCGAAGCTTCAGGTGTGCGTTTTCGGGATTGTACGGTCCCAAAATCGGAAGAGAAACACGGAACAAACGAAAAATAACGAAACGAACGAAAATTTTCTTTTTTCGTTTGTTTCGTTATTTTTCGTTTGTTCCGTGTTTCTCTTCTTAACTCACAATTTCAATCTTCTCAGCCGCAAGGCATTGGCGATGACTGAAACGGAACTGAAGGTCATTGCTGCGCTGGCAATCATTGGGCTGAGCAGCAAACCAAATATCGGGTAGAGCACACCTGCCGCAATTGGGACACCAAATGCATTGTAGATAAATGCTGAGAACAGATTCTGCCGGATGTTGCGCATGGTGCCGCGGCTGAGCCGGCGCGCACGGGCGATGCCCCGCAGATCGCCTTTCACCAAAGTCACGCCCGCGCTTTCCATGGCGACCGCGGTCCCTGTGCCCATAGCGATGCCTACCTGAGCCTGGGCCAGCGCCGGTGCGTCGTTGATGCCATCACCGGCCATCGCCACGATATGCCCGTCATCTTGTAACCGCTTGACGAATTCACTCTTCTGATTGGGCTGCACCTCGGCGATCACCTCGTCAATCTGCAGCTTGCGCGCGACGGCCTGCGCCGTTGTCTGGCTGTCACCGGTAAGCATGACAACCCGGATACCGTCCTTGTGCAGCAAGTCAATCGCTTCGTAGGTCGATTGCTTGATCGGATCGGCCACGCCGAGTATCCCGGCAGGATGGTCGTCGATGCTCATTAAGATTACCGTTTGCCCATCGCGACGCAGCATTTCGGCTTGTTCGTCGAGCGTTGCAACGTCGATCTTCAATTCTTCATGGAGATTACGATTACCCAGCGTAACAGTGTGTACGCCGACAAATCCCATGACCCCCTTGCCTGTAAACGAGCGGAACCCGGAGACATTATCAAGATTCAACTCCTTATCATTCGCGGCTGCCACAATCGCCGAACCGAGCGGGTGTTCGCTTCTCAATTCGAGGGCGGCAGCCAGACTCAACAGCTCCGATTCGTTGTGCCCTTCGAGAGCTACGACCGAAACCAAACGAGGCTTGCCTTCAGTCAAAGTCCCGGTTTTGTCAAGCACCAGAATATCGACCTTTTCCATGACTTCCAGCGCCTCAGCATTTTTGATAAGCACACCGGCCAGTGCTCCTCGCCCGGCGGCCACCATAATCGACATCGGCGTCGCTAATCCGAGAGCGCATGGACAGGCAATGATCAGTACCGCCACGGCATTGACCAGCGCGTAGGCCATACGTGGTTCCGGACCAATCGTGCCCCAAATCACGAAGGTCAACAGAGCAATGATCACCACTGCCGGCACGAAATAGGATGAAACAGTGTCGGCAAGGCGCTGAATCGGCGCCCGGCTGCGTTGCGCCTCGCTTACCATGCGGACAATCTGCGCCAGCAGCGTATCGCTGCCGACGCGCTCCGCGCGCATGATAAAACTTCCCCGCCCGTTGACAGTTCCGCCGGTTACTTTGCTTCCACCGGCTTTTCCGACCGGAACCGGCTCGCCGGTGATCATCGATTCGTCAACATAACTCTCGCCTTCGATCACGATACCGTCCACAGGTAACTTTTCACCCGGCCGGACACGGAGTCGATCGCCTGGCCGGACCTGCTCTAAAGGTATATCCGCCTCAGCACCCTGGGCATCAATCAAACGAGCGGTCATCGGAGTTAAACCCAATAAAGCTCTGATTGCGCTGCCGGTCTGGCTGCGTGCGCGCAACTCGAGCACTTGCCCCAACAGCACCAAAGTGGTGATCACTGCAGCAGCTTCGAAGTAGATAGCTACTTCACCACTATGGCCGCGAAATGAGTCGGGGAAAATTTGCGGGAAGAGTGTCGCGATGAGGCTGTAAAAATAGGCTGTGCCCGTGCCGATTGCGATCAGCGTAAACATGTTGAGACTGCGGTTGACGATCGAGTTCCATCCGCGCTGAAAGAAAGGCCATCCCCCCCACAACACGACAGGTGTGGCGAGCGCAAATTCGACCCAGTTGATCAAGCGAACGCCGAGCGCGTGTTGCACCGGGGCACCTGGAATCATCTCCGACATTGCCAGAAGCAGAACCGGGATAGTGAGGATCAGGCTGACCTTGAACCGCCGGCTCATCTCGATCAATTCGGGATTATCCACTTCTTCCAAAGTGACCGTGCGCGGTTCGAGTGCCATCCCGCAAATCGGACAGTGTCCTGGCTGCTCTTGCACTATCTGCGGGTGCATCGGGCAAACATATTCAGTCCTGGCGAGAGGAGTCCTGGGTAAGACCGGTTCGAGCGCCATCCCGCATTTAGGGCAGGCACCCGGTTCGTTTTGCCTTACATCTGGGTCCATCGGACAAGTATATTCATCTTCCCCGCCCGCTCTCCCCGAAGGTGGCCTGCCCGCGTGCGGATCGCCGGCTGATCCTAAATACTTCACCGGATTCGCTTCAAATTTCCGCTGACAAACGGGTGAGCAGAAGTAATAAGTTTCGCCCTGATACTGACTATGCCCCGCAGCAGTATCAAGGCTGACAGTCATCCCGCAAACTGGATCGATAGTATTTAACTCCGCAGCCATTCAAATATTATTTCGAGCCTGTTAAAAAATTTTTCCAAGCATTCATAAAATTGATTATCACAAGGCTTAGTTGTTGATCGGTCGTGGTAATGCGTAGACGCCCGCCCCTTTCAATCTCTTCAAACTGATATTTAATGAGATGGTTGAGCTCTTTCGGTATGGGGTTAAAGGATGGGAGTTTCGCGTGGTTCAGCTCGAGAGAGGTGAACTCACCCGCGGTGAATTTTTGCTCGATCAATTTGAGATCAGCTCTGATTTGAGCGCAGGTCACTATGTCGTTCTGCTCTCTCGTGACGATCTTGATAAAACCGCCATTATCACCTACGGAGATTCGATGTATGGTCTTTTGATCGACGAAGTCCGCGTCCTTCTCGGTTTGCTGGTTGACCGTCTGGTCACCATTCTTTGGCTTTTGCGCAAGATTGCTCTGCCCCGCAGCTGTCTGATGCGCATGGTGATCCGTGTGGTCGCCATTTTGTTCGCCAGCCTTCTGTCCCGCTTTCTGGACATCGCCTGCGAGACGTGGGGGATGACCCATGAGATATTTGACATAGTGTGTCATCTGCCATCGTCCCCGCCACGATACTGCGGGGCTAAATGCAGGCATCCCGCTCTTTTTGATCCCGTATGTGATCACCCAGAAAATCTCTCCATCGGTAATCCCACGCATGGCCTTGGCTGTCAGGTCTGTCGGTTTCTTCTCCATCTTGATCGCTATCTGGGTTACGGACTTTCCATCTTCGCCGTGGCAAGAAGCGCAATGTTCGTTAAAGAGAGTTTGACCTGCAGCTATCGCCTTATCATTAGCCTTCAATGGATTCTTCATCTTCTTGGCGGTAGCCGGCGCATTACGAGTCTTGTGTCCCTCGTGCGCGGAGACAATGTTGATAATCCAGAGACTTGCGACAATCCCAGTAATTAATACGGCGAATCTGGTCGGTTTTTCTTTCATCATTATTAGTTATCTCCTATTTAACTCGATTTTCATTTGAGTGTGCAGCCAAGAAATTATAAGATAAACACATGGAAATAACGGAAGAGACGGCGAAGAATTAATTTTACCCCTTTCCTTTTGTACCGTTATCTACGTTAGTACCTTTATCTCACTCCCCCCCCATTTTGAATTAACCTGATTCACGATGTATAAATGTAATTCTATGTCAATAACGGAAATTGGTAGAAGACGACTCAAGCAAATTTTTCAGTATCTTGAAGCCTTCAACCAGCAGCGCAATCCTGTTATCCGCCAGGTTGAAGAACAGGAGTGGGCATTGCGGTTGAACCATCTTCCTGTCCACCCAACGATCACCCGCACACGCGAAGCCGGCGATTCGTTCGTTATTAAAGTGGGCCGGGCGAATCTGACGACCGCCCCGCCGCCACCCTATCTGATCAGAGATTGGGTGCGGCCCGGTTGGGATGATCCTTTCAAAGAAGAGAAAATAGTCGAGTATAAAACCGAAAAAGATCGTGAGCAGAACAAAATCAGGTTCGAAGACTCACCCTCACGCGTCAATGCTTTCCAGGAATGGGCCACCGAACGCCAGGCGTGGGCCGCGGCGGAACGTCCGGCGAGAGAAGCCTACCAGGTCTTCGAGAGGGTGTACGCACTCTATAACCGGATCGAGCGCGAGGCCGGGCGGCTCGAACTGGTTCTCGGTGAAGGCATTCTCAACTGGCGGTTGCCTCAGTTGGAAATCAATCACCCGATCCTGCTCCAGCGCATCCAGCTGACTTTCGACCCGAAGGCGCCCGAATTTATTTTTCAATTAACACAACAACCCGTCGAATTCTATACCGCCCTCCTGAGAGAGAACCCGGTTGTCGAACCCAAGCTGATAGCCCAGGTGTGTGAGGAGTGCGAAAAGGCCAATTTCGATCTGCTCGACGCTTCGACCACTTCCGGGTTTCTGCGAGGCCTCGTCACCAGATTGGCCTCAGCGGGACACTTCATCCCACAAGGCGGTATGCGCGGAGTCTCGGATGTGCCGCGGATAGCGCTCGATCCGGTCATCCTCGCCCGCCAACGAACGCTCGGTTACGCGCGATCGATTGAATCCATTCTGGAGGAGATCCCACATCTCGAGGTGGAGGAGATTCCTTCCTCGCTTCTCAATATTACCGGAGTCTGGTCTCCTGAAAACACTCAGGTTGAAAACGGCGAGGCAACGCTGGACGGTGGCGGCAATGAGGATGAGGAGATTCTCTTCAACAAGCCGGCTAACCCGGAGCAGTTGCAGATTGCCAAGCGGTTGGAACGATTTGGTTCAGTCCTCGTCCAGGGACCGCCGGGCACGGGCAAAACTCATACGATCGCCAATCTGATCGGTCATCTGTTGGCTGAAGGCAAATCGGTGCTGGTGACAAGTCACACAACCAAGGCGCTCCGTGTCCTGCGTGAGAAGGTCGACCCACGTATCCAATCTCTCTGCGTTAGCGTCCTCGACAATGATTCTGATAGTCAGGCACAGATGTCGGCCTCGATCGGTGAGATCGCCGAGCGTCTCAACGATGACCTCGCCGACCTGGAGCGCAAGGGGGTTGAACTGAGGCACACGCGCGAGGAGATTATTGCCGGGCTGAAAAGTTTAAGGAAACGCCTTTATTCAGCCCGAGCCTCGGAGTATTGCAACCTGGAGGTCGAAGGCAGACTTTACCAACCCTCGCAGGCGGCGAGAATAGTTAGGGGGGGGCATGGCGTTGACGACTGGATCCCCGGTCTGGTTATACAGGGTGACAGTTCGTCTCTGGATGAGAGGGAATTAGCAGAGCTTTACCAGACCAATCGCCTGATCCCGCAGGAGGACGAGAAATATCTCATTTCTACTATGCCTGATCCGGAACTCCTGATCCCGCCTCATGAATTTGACCTTCTGATCAGTGATCTCGAATCTCTGGGAAGTGAGGCAGAGGATGACCGAAAAGAACTCTGGAAGAATGTCGTCTCTGTGACATCGGAAGACCTGATTGCCCTACTGGCGAGGTTAAAGGAAGCAGTCGAGCCGATCAATCAAGGGGTCAATGATCCATTCAAACTTGCGCTGATTAATGACGGCCGACGTGGTGACGGCTATCGGGCGCCCTGGGAGGAGCTGATCGGGAGGATCGCTGAAGTCGTCAAAGCTGCCGGTGAATCTCTTTCGCTGATTCTCGCCCAGGGGCCACAACCGGCG
>Ga0126377_10003987_pt1 | contig 10628 bp, 6 predicted proteins | sample PanSoiMetPlot_22_FD_92647 | JGI IMG/M metagenome (GOLD analysis project Ga0126377, IMG submission 92647) | Tropical forest soil microbial communities from Panama - MetaG Plot_22 | ecosystem: Environmental > Terrestrial > Soil > Tropical forest > Bulk soil | place: Panama | collected 2016-02-17 | reverse complement strand
CGCCGGTCAGCAACAGGGCACAGGCGGCGGCGCACGCCGGAACAGCATTGCCCGACTCGCGCGCGTGCCGCACGGCGCGAAACGCGAGGCCGCCGGCGAAGAAGCCGGCAACGCCGCGCGCGAGCACCGCCTCCTCCTGTGTGCACGCCAGTGCCGCGACGACGCACACCAGGACCATCAGCCAGTTCTGCGTCAGCCGCGCCGACGCGGCGGCGAAGAAGATCGCGTAGAGCACCACCTCGATCGAGATCGACCACGACGGTCCGTTGAACGAAAATCCCTGCTGCAGTCCCCAGGCGGAGGCCATGAACAGGTTGAGCAGGAAATGATAGCCGTCGTTGTTGGCGTACACGAATGCATGGCCGAACTGCGCGCGATAGACGGCCTGCAGGCCCGCCACCAGGATCAAGGTGAGGATCTGGAGCGGATAGAGCCGCGCGATTCGCAGCAGCGCAAAGCGCCAGGGCCCGATCGACCGCCGGCCGATCGCGGCCTCGTATTTCCAGAAGAAGATGAAGCCGCTCAGGACGAAGAACATGTCCACCGCGATCCAGCCGTAGTCGTAGAGCGGCGCAAGCAGCGCGTAGAGCGGGAACATGGTCCGGTTGAAGCCATCGACCGGAGCGCCCTCGAACCAGAAGTGCCCCCAATGCCAGAACACGACGGTCAGAGCGGCAAGGCCGCGCAACGCATCGAGGAGTGACCAACGTTCCGCGCCGGGCTGCATGCGGTGAGCGTATCGGCCGCTGGATGAATTGCAAACGGGGCCGCGCGTGGCGCGCGCCTGTGCGAGGACGCGCACGAGTTCAAGGCGACGGGGAGCGGTAATATTTGCCGGCTGCGCAGCTTCACGGTTCATTCACGCTCCCGCAGCATCGGGGCTGAGCAGAAGCGCGATTTGCGCTATGTTTTTGCCGAAGCCCATTCGGCATGGGGGAATGTTCATGCGTACCCGTGTTTTCGCGACGGCCGCCGCCGTCGTCATGTTGTCGGGCGCCGCGCAGGCGCACGACATCGTGCACTTCAACACATCAAGCTACTCGACCGGCACCATCGTGGTGCACACCGCCGAGCGGCGGCTCTACCTGGTGCTCGGCGACGGCCAGGCGATCCGCTATCCGGTCGGCGTCGGCCGCGCCGGCAAGCAATGGGCCGGCACCTCGCACATCGACGGCAAGTACCTCAGGCCGGCATGGTCGCCGCCCGCCGAGGTCAAGCGCGACAAGCCCTCGCTGCCGAACGTGATCGCGGGCGGCAGCTCGCGCAATCCCATGGGGGTCGCCGCCATGACGCTGGCGGGCGGCCAATACGCGATCCACGGCACCAACGCGCCGGGTTCGGTCGGCGGCTTCGTGAGCTACGGCTGCATCCGCATGTACAATCAGGACATCAGCGATCTGTTCGGACGCGTGGGCGTCGGCACCACGGTTGTGGTGACGCGGTAGACGATCACGGCTGAATCGCTCCGCCTCATCCTGAGGAGCCACGCGAAGCGTGGCGTCTCGAAGGATGGGCGGCCCATAGTTCGAGACACGTCGCCCTCACATGGGGCCACCTCGTCCTTCGAGACGCGCGGCCTTCGGCCGCGCTCCTCAGGATGAGGTGGATCGAAGGGCGCAATGTTCCTCGGCGTGGGGTGAGGTCACAATCCGTATCAGCAGGGTCTTCGAAAGATCAAAAATCGCTGGCGATGCCCTTGGATTCCCAGTCGCCATAGCGGGTCGGCTCGGGGCCGCGGCGGCCGCTCAGTTCCTTCGGCCGCGCCGCGGCCTGGCGGTCGATCTCGGCGCGGCGCGCCGCCGCCTCGGCGAGCGCCCGCTCGGCTTCCGGCGTGAGCTTGCGCGCATCGAGACGTGTCGGCACACCGCCTTGCGGCTCGGGATCGATTTCTGACACGGTCGGGCTCTCGGCACGTTCCATATTCATGTGTCAATCCGCAGCGCCGGCGTCAATGCGCGGGCGCCGGCCGCCGCCCCGCGCGCTCGGGAGCGTGCGGGCGCATGACCAGCCGGCTGAACGCCGGGATCACCAGCAGGCTGCAGATCGGAGAGAGCAGCATGCCGCCGACGATCACGCAGGCGAGCGGCTGCTGCACCTGCGAGCCGATGCCGTGCGAGAGCGCCGCCGGCACCAGGCCGATGCAGGCCGAGAAGCCGGTCATCAGGATCTGCCGCATGCGGGTCTCGGCGGCGCGGATGATCGGGAGGTCGCCGGTCATGCCCGCATCGAAGTTGCGGCGGATGTAGGAGACCAGGAGGATGCCGTCCATCGCCGAGACGCCGAACAGCGAGATGAAGCCGATCGCCGCCGACACGCTGAAGTTCAGGCCCGCGACCGTGAGCCCGAGGATCCCGCCGCACACCGCGAACGGAATGCCCGACAGCGCCAGCAGGCTGTCGCGCACCGAGTTGAACAGGCTGTAGAGCAGCATCCCGATCAGCAGCAGGCTGATCGGAACGATCACCGCGAGCCGCTTCTGCGCCTCGACCAGGGCGCCGAACTCACCGGTCCATTCGATCCGATAGCCCGGCGGCATCGGCAGATTGGCGGCGACGCGGCGCTGCGCATCGGCGACCGTCGAGCCGAGGTCGCGGCCGCGCACGCTGTACTTGATCGGCACGAAGCGCTGGCTGTTTTCGCGGTAGATATAGGCCGCGCCGGTCTCGAGCTTGACCTCGCCGAGGTCGCCGAGCGCGATGTAGGCGGTCGGCGCCTTCGGATCGTTGTTGGGCAGCGCCACCGGAATCGCCTTGATGGCGTCGACGTTGCGCCGGTACTCGGGCGCGAAGCGCACGGTGAGCGCGAAGTTCATCTCGCCCTCGTAGACGCGCGTCACCTCCTGGCCGCCGATCGCCGCCTGCACGACCGCGTTGATGTCGGCGACCGAGAAGCCGTAGCGCGCCGCCTTGGCGCGGTCGATCCGCACCACCAGGTTGGGCTGGCCGAGCAGACTGAAGCCGCCGGCATCCTCCACGCCGCGCACCTGGCTGATCTCGGTCTTGAGCGATTTCGACAGGCGCTCGAGCTCGGCGAGGTCACGACCGAAGATCTTCACCGAGTTCTCGCCTTTGACGCCCGACACCGCCTCCTCGATGTTGTCCTGGATGTACTGCGAGAAATTGAAATCGATGCCGACGAACTTGGTGGTGAGCTCGTCGTTGAGCTCGCGGATCAGCCCGGCCTTGGTGAGACCGGCCGGCCATTCATCGAACGGCTTGAGCGGAACGAAGAACTCGGCGACGAACGATCCGTCCGGATCGGTCGCGTCCTCGCCGCGGCCCTGCTCGGACACCACGGTGCGCACAGGTTCGTATTTGCGGATGACGTCGCGGATCGCCGCCACCGTGTCCACGCCGGCCTCGAGCGTGATGGTCGGCGGCAGCAGCGCGCGGATCCACATGTTGCCTTCCTCGAGCTTCGGCAGGAACTCGCTGCCGAGCCGCAGCGCCAGCAGGCCGCAGATCACGAGAAAACCGAGCGCCGCCAGCGACGCGAGGCCGCAGCGACGCACCACAATCGGCAGCACGATCGAATAGACCCGGCGGATCTGGCGCACCACGAAGGTCTCGACCTCGCTCAGGTGGTGGGGCAGCAGCACCGAGGACAACACCGGCGTCACCGTGAAGGTCGCGATCACGGCGCCGAGCAGCGCATACGCGTAGGTGCGCGCCATCGGTCCGAAGATCTGGCCCTCGACGCCCTGCATGGTGAACAGCGGCAGGAACGCCGCAATCGTGATGATCACCGAGAAGAAGATCTGCTGATCGACCTCGGTGGCGGCGGTCAGGATGCGCTGCAGCTTGTCGCGCCGGCGCGACTCGCGGTCGCCGGCCGCCTCGCGCGCCTGGAACGGCGGCTGCGCGAGATGGCGGAAGATGTTTTCCACCATGATGACCGTGGCATCGACGATGATGCCGAGATCTATCGCGCCGACCGACAGCAGGTTCGCCGACTCGCCGCGCAGCACCGTGATGATGACGGCAAGCAGCAGCGCGACCGGGATGGTCGCGGCGACGATCAGCGCGCAGCGCAGGTCGCCGAGGAACACCCATTGGATGATGAAGATGAGCGCGATGCCGAAGAACATGTTGTGCAGCACCGTGCGCACCGTGACGGCGACGAGGTCGCCGCGGTCGTAGAACGGCACGATCTTGACCCCGGCGGGCAGGCTGCCGTCGGTGTTGATGCGCTCGATCGCGGCGCGTACGCGCGTCACCACGTCCATGGTGCGTTCGAGCTTCTGCATCAGCACGATGCCGAAGATGATGTCGGTGGTGTCGTCCTGGCCCGCCATGCCGAGCCGCGGCATGAAGCCGATCTGCACCTTGGCGAGGTCGGACAGCAGCACCGGCACGCCGCCCTGCTGGGTGAGCACGATGTTGCGGATGTCCTCGAGCGAGCGGATGACGCCGAGCCCGCGCACCGTCACGGACTGCTCGCCGATCGCGATGGTGCGGCCGCCGACGTTGGAGTTGCCGGCCGAAATCGCCGTGATGATCTGCGGCAGGGTGAGGCCATAGGCCATCATCCGGTTGAGATCGATCTCGGCCTGGAACTCCTTGGTCTTGCCACCGAGCGGCGAAACGTCGGCGATGCCCGGCACGGTGCGGAGCTGCCGCTCCACCACCCAGTCCTGCAGCGTCTTGAGTTCGATCAAGCCCATGCTGGGCGGGCCGACCAGCCGGTAGCGCATGATCTCGCTGATGCCGCCGGCCGGCGAGATCACCGGCTCGACGCCGGTCGGCAGGGTCGCGTCCTTGAGCCGGTTGAGCGTCTGCTGGCGCACGAAATTGTAGTCGCGGCCGTATTCGAACTGCAGCCGGATGAAGCCGAGCGCGAACACCGTGTTGGAGCGCAGATATTTCAGCCCCGGCGTGCTCGCGACCGCAATCTCGATCGGGATCGTGACGTAGCGCTCGACCTCCTCGGGCGACTGGCCAGGATACTGGGCGATGATCTCGATGATCGGCGGCGCGGGATCCGGATAGGCCTCGATGTTCATGGTGGTGAAGGCCGCGACGCCGAAGCCGATGAACACCGCGAACGAGATCAGGACGAGCGGCCGGCGCGCCAGGCACGCCGCGATCAGTTTGCGCAGCATGCGCGGCTCCCGGTCATTGGCGCCACTGATTGTCGAGGAAGATCGCGCCGCGCGCGACCACATGCTCGCCCGGCTTGAGACCTTCGCGAATCTCGACCCGCCCGTCGCGCTCGACACCGAGGCGGACCTTGCGGCGCTGGAACTCCATCGGCGCCGCCTGGACGAAGACGACGGCGAGATTCCCCTCGCGGATGACCGCTTCGATCGGCACCGCGGGCGCCGGCGCGCGCTCGCCGACGGCGATCCGGAAGCTCGCGAACATCTCGGCCTTGAGCGCGCCGCCGGCATTCGCGACCTCGGAGCGCACCATCATGCGGCGCGTCGAGGTCTCGAAGGTCGCGCCCACGTAAGTGATGTGCGCCTTGAACAGGTGGTCCGGCACCGCCGCGACCTTGACCTCGAGCTCCTGCCCGATGCGGATGTTCGGGATCTCGGTCTCCGGGACGAAGGCCTTGAGCCACATGGTCGAGACGTCGGCGACGGAATAGAGCGCCTCACCGGGATCGCTGCGCACGTATTGCCCGGGCCGCACCTTGCGCGCGATGACGACGCCGTCGATCGGCGACGGAATCGCGATCGCACGCCGGACCTCGCCGCGCTCCTGCAGCGCCGAGACCTCGGCCTCGCTGAGGCCGAGGATGCGCAGCCGGTCGCGCGCCGCCGCGACCGCGGTCTCGGCCGCCCACAGGTCGTTCTGCGCAGCGACCAGCTGGGCGTGCGACTGCTGCCATTCCTTGAGCGCGCCCGCTTTGCCTTCGTACAGGCTCCGGTCACGCGTCTCGGCGATCTGCGCGAGGTTGAGCTGCGAGCGCGCCTTGTTCATAGCCGCGACCGCCGCGATCAGGTCGCTCTGCGGTTGCACCACCTCGGGGCTGTCGATCTCCAGGAGCGGCGCGCCGCGCGTGACCCGCTGGCCGATGCCGGCGATCAGCCGAATCACGCGGCCCGAGAATGCGGTGAGCACGTCGGTGGTGGCATCCTCGTTGAAGGCGATCTGCCCGACCGCCGCCGTCTCGGCGCGGAATGCATGCAGCTCGACCTCCGTGATGGTGAGCTGCCGCATCTGCTCGGCGGTGACGCGGACGCTGTCCTCGTTGCTGCGCTCCGCCGCCGCCGGGCGTGCCGCGAGCAGCGCGGCCAGAAGCGCGCCCAACAGCAATCCCAAGAGCGATGCAAGGCGCGATGCAAGGCGCGGTCCAAGTCGCGATCCAAAGTGCGCAATGGCGCCGATGGCCGGCGCGGCGCGCACCGCCCCGCATCCTGCATCATCGACGGCGCCGCGAGCCGGCGTCAATTTCATCGAAACGTCACCCCCCTTCGCCTGCCGCCCATCGCGGCCGCGTGTTCCGAGAATGCCTTGGCGCAGCAACTCGCGTTCGCAGTCTCGCACGCCCGCGACCGCAATGGAACCGCGCCGCGGGTTGCCGCCGCACACCGGGCGCGATCATGCCGCAATTTCCGGCGATGCGTATCTACGCGAATCGCGGTCCGATTTACCGGCGCGGGCGCGCCGGAACAATCTCAACCCTATGGCGGCCGCAATCACCAGAACTGCATGGGAATGGAATGAGCCAACAGCCGAAAGCGGCCTCGCACGACGCGCCCGGGCTCGCGGCCCGGCGGATCGCCGCCGACATCGTCGACGGCGTGTTGCGGCGCGCGCGCCCGCTCGACGAGCAGCTTGACGGCAAGGACGCCCATGTCGGGCTCGCGCAGCTTGCGGAACGCGACCGCGCGCTGGTCCGCCGGATCGTCGCAACCGTGCTGCGCCGGCTCGGCTCGCTGCGCCAAGTCATCGGCGCCTGTCTCGACCGCGGCCTGCCGCCCGATGCGCCGCGCGCCGAGACCGCATTGCTGATCGGCGCCGCACAGATCCTGCTGCTCGGCGGGCCCGCGCATGCGGCGGTCGACCTCTCGGTGCGGCTCGCCCAGGCAGACCGCCGCGCCGCCCGCTATGCGGGGCTCGTCAACGCGGTGCTGCGGCGCATCGCGCGCGAGGGCCCGGGGCGGATTGCGGACGACGATCTCCCCAAGTTCGACACGCCCGAATGGCTGATGCGGCGGTGGACCGACGCCTACGGCGAAGCCACCGCCGCCGCGATCGCGCGCTGCAATGCGCTCGAGCCCGCGCTCGACCTCACGGTCGCCCGCGATCCCGACGAATGGGCCGGCAAGCTGCGCGGCCGCACGCTGCCCACCGGCTCCGTGCGCACGATCCCGCACGGGCCGGTGCCGCTGATGCCGGGCTTCGCCGAGGGCGCCTGGTGGGTGCAGGACGCCGCGGCCGCCCTGCCGGCGCGGCTGTTCGGCGACATCGACGGATTGAGCGTCGCCGATCTTTGCGCGGCGCCCGGCGGTAAGACCCTGCAGCTCGCGCGGGCCGGCGCGCGCGTCACCGCGGTCGATCGGTCCGAGCCACGTCTCGCCCGCCTCCGGGAGAACCTGCAACGCTGCGGGCTCGAAGCCCTCACGGTCACGGCCGACGCAACCGAATGGAGCGCCGGACCGTTCGATGCCGTGCTGGTCGATGCGCCATGCTCGTCGACCGGGACGATCCGCCGCCACCCCGACATCGCCTGGCTCAAGCGCCCGGAGGACCTGGCCGCGCTGGTTGCGCTGCAGCGGCGCCTGATCGCCAGCGCCATCGGGCTCACGCGGCCGGGCGGGACCCTCATCTATTGCACCTGCTCACTCGAGCCCGAGGAGGGTGAACGCCTCGTGGCGGAGGTCCTCGCGGACCATCCAGAGCTCCGGCGCAGGCCAATATCGAACAATGAAATCAACGGGTTGAGCGACTTCATCACGCCCCTCGGGGAGCTCCGCACACTGCCGTCGGGCTGGCCCGACGAGAACCCGCGCATGGCCGGGCTCGACGGCTTCTATGCCGCCCGGCTCGAACGAATTTAACTGAGTTAACAAATGGTTAAAACGGACTTAGCCGAGTTAACAGATGGTTAAAACGTCGGTTGCCCCGCCACGGGCCTCGGGTAATGTGGCGCCAAGGTCCCGCGCATGTTGTCACAGCCCATGACCAATGTTCTTGTCACCGAGTCGGCGTCGGTCCCCCAGCGTATGCGGGACCAGCGATCGCCGAGACGGGGGGACCGGGGGACGCCCCGCGTATCTGAGGGGCGCGCGCACATGGCGCGACTGTCGGCACGACTGTCGTTGGCGGCTCGCGGCAAGCTGTCGTGGCTGACGCTGCGGCGCGGGGTCGCCGTCACGCTCGGCCGCATCGTCACCCATCCGCTGCTGCAGCGTCCGCGCTGGTTCAGCCGCGACGACCGGATCGTCATCGCGCCGCAGGATCTGCGCACCGCCGACCCGACCCGCGCTGCCGAGATCTACGCCGGTCGCTTCGCGTTCGCGGGCAAGATCGTAGTATCCGACGCGCGCTCGCCGTTCGACACGATGCCGCCGTCGGAGGAATGGGCCGAGGCGCTCCTGTCGTTCGGCTGGCTGCGTCACCTGCACGCCGCCGAATCCGCCATCACGCGTGCCAACGCACGTGCGCTGGTCGACGAATGGATCGCGCTGCAGGGTTTTTGGCACCCGTACGGCTGGCGGCCGGAGATCGTCGCGCGCCGGATCGTCGCGTGGCTCACCCAGGCGACGCTCATCCTCGACGACGCCGACGTGCGCTTCTATCGCCGCTTCCTGCGCAATCTCTCGCGCCAGGTGCGCTATCTGCGCTGGCTCGCACGCGACACCAGTGACGGGGTGCCGCGCCTGCAGGCGCACATCGCCCTCGCCTATGCGGCGCTCGCCATGGCGGGCCAGTTCGGCCATCTGCGCACCGCGACCCGACGGCTCGCCGTCGAGCTCGACCGCCAGATCCTCCCCGACGGCGGACATGTGAGTCGCAATCCGGGCGCGCTGATCGAACTGCTGCTCGACCTGTTGCCGCTCGCGCAGGCCTTCACGGCCCGCAACGTGCCGCCGCCGCCGGCGCTCACCCGCGCGATCGATCGGATGATGCCGATGCTGCGCTTCTTCCGTCACGGCGACGGCAGCTTCGCGCTGTTCAACGGCATGGGCCCGACCTACCCGGAACTGATTGCGACCATCCTCGCCTACGACGATGCGCGCGGCGAGCCGGTCGCCAATGCGCCGCATTCGGGCTACCAGCGCGTCCAGGCCGGCAACACGGTCGTGCTCATGGATACGGGCGGAACGCCGCCGCTCGCCATCGCCGGCGACGCGCATGCCAGCTGTCTCGCGCTCGAGATCTCGGCCAAGCAGCAGCGCATCATCGTCAATTGCGGGCTGCCGGCCGCCGGACGCGACAACTGGCGCAGGGTCGCGCGCGCAACCGCCGCGCACTCGACCGTGACGTTCAACGACAGCTCGTCGGCGCAGTTCCTCGAATCCAGTGTGTTCCGCCGGCTGGTCGGCACGCCGATCATCGCGGGCCCTTACGACGTCACGGTCGCGCGCGAGAGCAGGCCTGAAGCGGGCACCGCGCTGCGCACCGCTCATGACGGCTATGCGGGCCGCTTCGGCCTTGTCCATCAGCGCAACCTCCGGATCAGCCCCGACGGCAACCAGATCGACGGCGAGGATCTCTTTCTGCCGGCCGACGAGCGCGTGGCGCCGGGCAGCGCGGCGGACGACGAGTTCGCGTTGCGATTCCATCTCCATCCGGGCGTGAGGGCGACGCGGCTCAGCGACGGTCACGGCGTCATCCTGATCCTTCCCAACAAGGACGTCTGGAACTTCAACGCGCATGAGGACCGGGTGGAGCTCGAGGAGAGCGTCTATCTGGGCGGCCAGGACGGCCCGCGCCGCACCATCCAGCTCGTGATCATGGGCCAGGCCAACAAGGTCGGCCGGGTGCGCTGGACGTTCAGCCACTCGCAGCATGCCGCCCTGCCCCGCCCGCGCGCCCGCGGCGAGGAACCACAGCTGCCGTTGTAGATTTGAACAGGCGTCGGCGCTCTCGCGCCGGCGGTCTTGCGTCGACGGTCCTTTCGATGTCTTTGCGAGGCATGCGCAGCATGCCGAAGCAGTCCGCCTCAGCGAGCGAAGGCGGGTGCGCGCGATGACGGAACCAGAACCATGAGCGATCACCCGCGCCGCATCGAACGCGCCCTGCTGTCGGTGTCCGACAAGACCGGGCTCGCCGAGCTCGCGCGCGCCCTCGCGGGCCACGGCGTCGAGCTGGTGTCGACCGGCGGCACCCGCACGGCGCTCGCCGATGCGGGGCTGCGCGTGATCGACGTCGCCGAGCTGACCGGCTCGCCCGAGATGATGGACGGCCGCGTCAAGACGCTGCACCCGAAGGTCCACGGCGGGCTTTTGGCGGTCCGCGCCAATGCGCAGCACGCCGGCGCCATGCAGCAGCACGGCATCCGGCCGATCGATCTCCTGGTGGTCAACCTCTATCCGTTCGAGCAGACGGCGGCGCGCGGCGCATCCTACGACGACTGCATCGAGAACATCGACATCGGCGGCCCCGCGATGATCCGCGCAGCGGCGAAGAACCACGGCGACGTCACGGTCGTGGTCGAGCCGGCCGACTATGGGG
>Ga0126377_10003986_pt1 | contig 10628 bp, 6 predicted proteins | sample PanSoiMetPlot_22_FD_92647 | JGI IMG/M metagenome (GOLD analysis project Ga0126377, IMG submission 92647) | Tropical forest soil microbial communities from Panama - MetaG Plot_22 | ecosystem: Environmental > Terrestrial > Soil > Tropical forest > Bulk soil | place: Panama | collected 2016-02-17 | reverse complement strand
GATCATGACGCTCGAGGGAATGTACGTGCGGGCCGCGTACAACAACGAAGGGTACGCGATCATCGGCTACAAGACCGCCAACATGTCGGTCGGCGAGGAGTGGATGCTCCTTGAAATGGGCACCACCGTTCGCGAAGGTGTCCCGAGCTTCTCGCTGAAGCGCGAGAATGTGTCGCTTGAAACGCCGGATGGCACCAAGCTGCCGCTACCATCGGTCGACGACTATCGGAGCGCGAATCTCGCCGCGCTCAACAACCGTGCGAACGTCGCGCGCGACTCGATCAATTACTTCCCGCCGATGGCATCGCAGGCCTGCCGCATCGGCTTCTTCAGCGAACTCAACCAGCGTGCGCTCCCGTGGGATCAAGTTGAGGTCAGCCAGAACCGTGCGTGTCTGGGCCGCCTCTATTTCAAGATCCCCGGCGGGATCAAGTACGGGCAGCACTGGCTGAACGTGCAATTCCCGAAGAGCCTCGTCCGCGTACCGTTCCGCATCCTGACCAAGGATGAAGAGAAGCTCCTCGACAAGAACTACAAGGACATCCGGAAGCAGGTCAAGGACGCCTTCGCACCGCCAAAGAAGAAGGGTGACTAAGCGGAAAGACGTGTCGATCAACCGGCGCGAGCGAAGGGAGCGAGCGCTGGCGGACGCTGGGGGTGGGGCCCCAGCGCAAAGTGAGAAATGCTGACAGGAGCGTGATGACAGACGACCGGTCTAGCCACGACACGCCGATCAGCCGCCGCACGTTTGGACAAGCACTCGGATTGGGAGCCGTCGCCGGCAGGCTGCAGGCCTTCGCAGCCGGCGACGCTCCCACGGAAAATACAAGCAGCCAGCAGGCCGGTGGAACCCTGGACGAACTGTGCGATCTGAGCGCCATCGAGCTCGCGGCCCGAATCCGGCGCAAAGAGGTTTCAGCCCGCGAGGTGATGACGGCACACCTCGCGCGGATCGATCGGATCAATCCGAAGGTCAATGCCATTGTCACGCTCGTTGCGGAACGCGCCCTGGCCGACGCGGCGCGCGCCGACGATCTGACGATGCGCGGTGGACCACTCGGCGTCCTGCACGGCCTGCCCGTCGCCCATAAGGACCTCGTCGACACCGCGGGCATCAGGACGACCCGCGGCTCGCTCTTCTACAAAGACTTCGTGCCTGCCGAGGACGCGCTGATCGTGCAGCGGATTCGCGCGGCGGGTGCAATCACGTGCGGCAAAACCAACACGCCGGAACTTGGGGCCGGATCGCAGACCTTCAACGAAGTGTTTGGACCGACGCGGAACCCGTACGACCTGACGAAGACCTGCGGCGGCAGCAGCGGCGGAGCGGCCGTCACGCTCGCCTGCCGGATGCTGCCAATTGCTGACGGCAGCGATACCGGCGGCTCCCTCCGCAACCCTGCGGCGTTCTGCAACGTGGTCGGCTTCCGTACATCGCCCGGATGCGTCGCGAGCGCATCAACCTCCTGGTCTCCCCTGTCGGTCTCGGGACCGATGGCGCGATCGGTCGCCGACGTGGCGCTGTTTCTCAGCGCGATTGCCGGTCCGAACCCGCACAATCCGCTCTCCCTGACGACGGAGGGCGAACGCTTCCGTGCCCCGCTCGATCGTGAGTTCAAAGGCGTTCGAGTGGCATGGTGGAAGGACTTGGGTGGCATCCCGTTCGAGCCCGAGATTCGTCGCGTCGTCAATGCGAACCGGAAGGTCTTCGAAACCCTCGGGTGCACGGTCGAAAAAGCGGAGCCGGATTTTGCCGGCGTCGAGCAGGCATTCCCGGCGCTTCGGTATGTCGAGAATCACCCTCGATACTCGGAGCTGGTTCGCCAGAACCCTGGATGGGTCAAGGACACGGTTAAGTACGAAGTCTCGGAAGCCGAGCGCCTCACGGGCGCCGACCTCGGACGCGCGCTCGCCCGCCAGGCGCACATGTACGAACAGAGTCGCGAGTTTTTCAGTCGCTACGACTATTTCGTGCTTCCGGTGACCCAGGTCGCACCGTTCGACGTGAACACGCCGTATCCGACACGAATCGACGGCACGCCGATGAACTCTTACATCGACTGGATGCGGTCGTGCTGGTACGTGACGTTCATGGCGAACCCCGCGATTTCAGTCCCGGCGGGATTCACAGCGAGTGGACTACCGGTGGGTCTCCAGATCGTCGGCCGTCACCGTGACGAGTGGAGCGTGCTGCAAATCGCGCATGCGTTCGAGCAAGCGACGGGGCATGGGAAGAAACGTCCGGGGCTAATTGAGGGTTAGGTCAGCTTTTTTTACTTTGCGCTGGGGCCCCACCCCCAGCGCCTACCAGCGCTCGCCTTTGGCTCGCGCCGGCTGATCGCAACGACTTTCCGCTTAGTCAGCAGGAAGCCAGCAGCCAACAACCAGCAGCCAAACGTCTATCGCTGTTCGATTGGCAACACCGGCTGCGGATACGGCGGACCGATGTAATCCGTACGTGGACGAATCAAGCGATTGTTCGCGTACTGCTCCAGGCAGTGCGCCGTCCAGCCTGAGATTCGACTGACCGCGAAAATCGGCGTGAAGAGGTCGATGGGAATGCCGAGCGTGTAGTAGGTCGACGCCGAATAAAAGTCGACGTTCGGGTTCAGCTTCTTCTCGCCTTTCACCAGGTTCTCGATCCGCTGCGACATCTCGAACCAGCGTGTGTTGCCGGCGCGCTCCCCGAGTTCTTTGGACATGCGGCGGAGATGCGTGGCGCGCGGATCCTCGGTGTGGTAGACGCGGTGGCCGAAGCCTGGAATCTTGATCTTCTTCGCGAGCTTTCCGCGGATCGCTTCTTCGATGCGTTCGGCTGGCGCATCCTGGCCGATCTCAATCAGGAGCCGCATCACGTCCGCGTTCGCGCCACCGTGAAGGGGCCCTTTGAGCGTGCCAATCGCCGCGACGGTTGCCGAATACAAGTCGGTCAGCGTCGCGGCCGCGACGCGGGCGGCAAACGTCGACGCATTCAATTCGTGGTCGGCGTGCAACACCAGCGCGACGTCGAACGCGTGAACCGACAACGCATTCGGCCGGTTGCCGGTGAGCATGTAAAGAAAATTGGCGGCGTGGCCGAGCGCGGGATCGGGTTGGATGGGCCCGCCTCCAGCGTGCATTCGTCCATACGTCGCGACGAGGCTCCCGAGCTGCGCCGTCAACCGAACAGCTTTGCGGTAATTTGCCGCCGGCGAGTTGTCGCCAGTCTCCGAATCGTACTGGCCGAGCGCCGAGGTGAGCGTGCGCAGCATGTCCATGCCGTCGGACGACGGAAGCTGCTTCATCAAACGCAGGATCGGCTCGCCGAGCGGCCGCGCCGCGGCAAGCTGCGACTGCAGGTCGCCAAGCTCGGCGCGATTCGGCAGGCGACCGTGCCACAGCAGGTGGCACACCTCCTCGAACGAGACCGCGCGCGCCAGATCGTGGATGTCGTGCCCGAAATAGGCCAGTACGCCGCGGTCGCCATCCAGGTAACAGATGGCCGATGAGGCCGCAACTACGTCCTCCAAGCCGGCTTTCGGCTTCGCCTCAATCGTCATGAGGCAATCATATCAATTGCTGATTGTTGATGGCTGATTGTCGATTGAAGAGCTCCTGCCAATCAATCAGCAATCAGCGATCGAAAATCAGAAATCTACTTGGCCACTTCCGGCGTCTTGAGCATGACGCTCTCGCCGGTGAACTGCTGGAGGATGGAGAGGAGGCCGGTGTAGAGGAACCCGATCTGGAAGAGCATCAGGAACGGCAGCGTCGCGTAGATCTGGTTCACGAGGGCGTAGAACACCGTCGCGGAGAAATACAAGCCAAGCGCCAATTCGATGAGCGGTTGCACGCCGACCGTCTGGTGGTACTTCTTGCCCACCCATTCGTCGCTGTCGCGTTCGATCCCGTATTTCGGCGTGCGCGCGAACTCACTCTCTTTCTTGAACAGCGCCTCGAGCACCGCACGCGTGTTGTTCACGCACAACCCGATGCCGATCGACATGAGGAACGGCAGATACTTCATGCGCTGCCGCCAGTCGGAATAGAGCTCGCGTTGTGCCTTCACGTAGAACACGGCAATCGACGCGGTCGCGGCAAAAAACAGCGGGACGTCGATGATGAGCATCTCTGTCCATCCCATGTTGTAGCGAACCCACATCGCCGGGAACATGAGGATTGAGAGCAGCGACATCAGCAGGTAGTTGAAGTTCGCCGACAGATGGAAGAACGCCTCCGCCTTGACGCCAAGCGGCTGTTTCGACCGGAGAATCCGCGGCAGCAGCTTCATGCAGGTCTGAATCGATCCCTTGGCCCAGCGGTGCTGCTGCGACTTGAAGGAGTTCATCTCCACCGGCACTTCCGCGGGCGAGACGACGTCGGGGAGAAAGACGAAGCGCCAGCCGGCGAGCTGCGCACGGTAGCTGAGATCGAGGTCTTCGGTCAGCGTGTCGTGTTGCCAGCCGCCCGCCGATCCGATGGCCTCACGGCGCCACACACCGGCGGTGCCGTTGAAATTGAAGAAGCACCCGGCGCGGTTGCGCCCGCCATGCTCGAGCACGAAGTGAGCGTCGAGCAAAATCGACTGAATCTTGGTGAGGAGCGAGTAGTCCTGGTTGATGTGTCTCCACCGCGCCTGCACCATGCCGATTTTGCGGTCCGTGCCAAAGTACGGGAGCGTCCGCTTCAGGAAATCGTGTGGCGGGATGAAATCGGCGTCGAAGATCGCGATGAACTCGCCGGTCGCCTCCGCCAGGCCGGCATCGAGCGCGCCCGCCTTGTAGCCGATTCGATCGACCCGGTGCATGTACCGAATGTTGAAGCCGCGGAGTGCGTGACGCCGCACGGCCAGCTCGGCAATGGACGTCGTCTCATCGGTCGAATCGTCCAGGACCTGGATCTCGAGCAGATCCTTCGGATAGTCCATCTCGCAGACGGCGTCGATCAGCCGGTCCGCGACATACATCTCGTTGAAAATCGGCAGCTGCACGGTGACGCGCGGGAGCACGTCCAGTTCAGGCAGCGGCAGCGGGGCCCGATCCTTGTTTTTCGTGTAAAGATACACGAGGTAATAGCGGTGCCATCCGTAAATAGCCAGGATGCTGAGCACGAAAAAGTAAAGGACGAGGATCAGCGTCTGAACAGGCGTCATAAGGGGATGAATCCGTCACACGACACAAACGATAATATTACAGCTCGGCCGTTTACGAGATCAACGGCGCCATTAGGTCGGCAGGGGTCATGAACCGTCTTCAGCTCCGCGCCTTGCTGGATGAAGTGCGGTCCGGAACTCTGACACCTGAGTCAGCACACGAGCAACTCCTTCAATATCTACGCCATTCGCCGTATGAGAATCTCGACTTCGCGCGGATCGATCACCATCGCGCAGTGCGACAGGGGTTTCCCGAAGTCGTGTACGGCCCGGGAAAAACGCCTGAACAAATAGCCGCAATCGCCGAGCGGATCGTCGCGGCAGGGCACAATCTGCTGGTCACCCGCACCAGCCCTGACGCCTTTGAGGCGGTTCGCCGGCGCCTGCCGACTGCATCATTTCACGAACAGGCGCGAACCATTACACTGCGCACCACACCGCTGCCCGAGGGCCGGGGCACAATCCTTGTCCTTGCCGCCGGGACGGCCGATCTCCCCGTTGCCGAAGAAGCCGTCGTCTCGGCCGAGATCATGGGGAATCGCGTGGATCGCCTGTACGACGTGGGCGTCGCCGGCCTTCATCGGCTCTTGGCCGAGCAGGCCCGGCTCGCCGCGGCGCATGTCGTGATCGTCGTCGCCGGGATGGAAGGCGCACTGCCGAGCGTGGTTGGCGGACTGGTGGACGTTCCGGTGATCGCCGTCCCGACGAGCGTCGGTTACGGCGCAAGTTTTGGCGGCATCACGGCCCTCCTTGGCATGTTGAACAGTTGCGCCAGCGGCGTGTCGGTGGTCAACATCGACAACGGTTTTGGCGCCGCCGCCATCGCCAGCTCGATAAATCACTTGCCCTGATCTCTGGCGCGGCGCTTCAGCTGCGCGACTCCCCGCTGGATCCGGCTATACGGATGCGCTATAGTTAAGGATTGCCCTGTCCGCAGGTCAGTCTTTCCTGTAAGTTAACCCCGATGCATGCTGGCGCCCTGAGGGCCCTCGAGTTCGATCGGATTGTCGAGTCGGTTTGCCGATACGCGCTCACCCCCAGCGGGTTGCAGCGGCTGGAGCGGCTCGCTCCGGAAACCGATCCGGCCGCTGTTTCCGGGAAGCTGGCGGCAACGTCCGAGACGGTCCGGTTTCTGGCGGACAACCAGATTGCCCTCCAGTCAGCGGCCGATCTCGACACCATCGTCGGAGCGATCGGTGTCGACGGGCGCGCGCTCGAGGCCGTTCACCTACTGTCACTGAGTACTTTTCTGGCGTCGGTCGAGGGTACGTGTGCCGCGATTCGGCGGGCGGGTACAACGGTTCGGGTGCTTCGTGGCATCGCCGACACGACGGCCTCCTTTGAGCGTGAAATCGCGGACGTCCGCCGGAAGATCGATCCCGCCGGCGAGGTGCTGGATGATGCGAGCCCGGAGCTGAAAAGCCTGCGCGAACGGCTTCGCAAGCAGCGGACACGGCTTCGCGGCACGCTGGAATCGTATCTTCGCGGCAAGGACACCTCGAAATATCTGCAGCAGCAAATCGTCACCGATCGCAATGGCCGCTACGTGCTCGTCGTCCGATCGGAGCACCGATCTGCGATCCCCGGAATCGTCCATGGCAGTTCAGGCAGCGGCGCCAGTCTGTTTCTCGAGCCGCTCAGCACGGTCGAAATCAATAACGACATCGTTGCCCTCGAACAGCAGGAGGCCGAAGAAGTCCGGCGGATCCTGCTCGGGCTGACCGACGGCTTTCGACGCCGCAGCGAGGACCTCGATCGAACGATTCGCGCGGCCACTGAGCTCGACGTGCTGCAGGCGCGCGCCCAGTTCTCTATCCTGGTCGATGGAATCCAGCCGGCGATCGCCACCGATGGCCGCCTGGAATTGCGCGCGGCGCGGCATCCGCTGCTGATCGACGCGGTACGGCGGCGGCTGGCGGACAATTCAGCCGTCGCTGGCAACGAGCAGCCTCGCGAAGCTGCCGCCGGATCCCGGATCCCGGATCCCGCCCTTCGGCAGGCTCAGGGCGTCCCGAGCTTGTCGAGGGACGGATCCCGGCAATCTCCGGTGCCGGTTGACGTCGTCCTCATTCCTCCAACGAGCGTCCTGGTGATTACGGGGCCCAATACCGGCGGAAAGACGGTCGCGTTGAAGACCGCGGGGCTGCTGTCCCTGATGGCTCAGGCCGGGTTGCTGATCCCTGTCGCCGAAGGCTCTCAGATTCCCGTCTACCGAACGGTGTTCGCCGACATCGGGGACGAGCAGTCGATAGCCGCGAGCCTCAGCACGTTCTCCGGGCATATCGCGAATGTCGTGTCCATGGACGAGGCGCTGGCCTTACCTTCGCTGGTCCTCCTGGACGAAGCCGGGGCCGGCACCGATCCGCTCGAGGGGGGTGCATTGGCGATGGCAATCATCGATCACTTCCGCCGGCGCGGTGCCACGGTCATCGCCACGACCCACTATGACGCGTTGAAATCGTATGCCTCGACGACCGAAGGGGTCATGGCCGCCGGATTCGGGTTCGATCCACAAACGTTTGCTCCGACGTATCGGTTGAACTACGGCTCTCCCGGCAGCAGCCTCGCGCTCGAGATTGCGAATCGCCTTGGCATGCCTGCCGCCGTCATCGAGCAGGCCCGCGCGCATCGAACCGCGCGCGAGACCCAGCTGGCAGACCATCTGGCAAAGATTGAGCGCGACATGCAGGCGCTCGATCACGAGCGGCGACTGGCGGCGCGAGAGCGCGAAACATTGGCCGACGAGAGTGCGCGACTTCATCATCGAGAGCAGGAGCTTCGAAACCGGGAGGACACGTTCAAGCGCCGGCTGGACGAACGAATCGAGGAGCGGCTGCGCGAAGCGCGTCGCGAAATCGATGGGGTCGTCAGTGCCTTGAAGGTAAGGACGGACGCGTTGGCGTCCGAAGCCGAGCGTCGGATGGCCCCCCGGCTGATTTCGACCGGAGACACCGGCGCAGCCCGGGCTGAAGCGCGCGCCGCTATCGAGTCCATTGGAAATCGGCTCCGTTCGCCGGCAGAGCCGGCCGTTCCGGCGCCCTCGCGGTCCGACTCCGGGGCGGTGGCGGCTGTTGGCGATCGCGTGCTCGTCGGCGCCTTCGGACTCGAGGGCGTGGTCCAGGCGCTGCACGATCGCGAGGCGGAAGTTGACGTCCGTGGCAAACGGCTTCGTGCACGTCTCGACGAATTGCGGGTCGTCACGCCAGCGGCTGCGGTCCATGCGCAACCGGCTCGGGTGCGGGTCAACGTCGACCTGCAACCGCGAGAGGGCTCGCTGACAGAATTGAACGTGATCGGGGCACACGCCGACGAAGCGGTCGCGCGAGTGGAAAAGTTCTTGGATGAGGCGATGCTGAGCGAGCTGAAGTCCGTCCGGATCATCCACGGCTACGGCACCGGCCAGCTCCGGCGCGCGATCGCGGAGTTTCTGCGGATGCACGCCTACGTCGCACACTTCGCACCCGCTCCAGACAATCAGGGCGGAGGGGGAGTGACGATCGTGGAATTCAAGGAATAGTCGTGGATTGCTGATTGTCGATTGCTGATTGCTGATTGAAAGCGCCGGTTTTTCGGGCTCGCCGTCCTGGCACGCAATCAGCAGTCAACTGTCAATCAGCAATCGACAATCAGAAATCAGCAATCGACATGGCTCTCTTTCCCGCTTCGTTCATCGACGACCTGAAGTCCCACGCGGACATCGTGCAGGTCGTGCAGGAGCGCGTCCAGCTTCGGCGCAGCGGGACCGGCTGGAAAGGGCTGTGTCCGTTTCACGGTGAGAAGACCCCTTCGTTCCAAGTACATGGAGACCGGGGCTTTTTCCACTGCTTCGGATGCGGCGTCGGAGGCGATGTCATCAAGTTCATCGAGCTGTTCGACAAGGTGACATTTCCGGAGGCCGTTCGACAGCTTGCGGGCCGTTTCGGATTACCGGTCCCTGAGCCAGCCGATGGCAAGAACGAGGACGAGGCGGGGCGTCGCGAGCGCGAGTCCTTGCTGAAGGCGCATGAAGTCGCCGCCGCATGGTTTCGTGAACAACTGGCCACGCCTGCGGGTGGGGCAGCCAGGCGTCAGCTCAAGGACCGCGGTCTGACTGCAGACACGATCGAGCTCATTGGCGCCGGATACGCCCCATCGGCTCGCGAGGGCCTGAAGACGCGTCTACTGAAAGAAGGGTTTCCTCTGCCAGTGCTGGTGCGGAGCGGCCTCGTCGTCGAACGTGATCAAGGGGCAGTGATCGATCGATTTCGCAATCGACTGATGATTCCGATTCATCGCGAAAACGGGGCGATCGTGGCGTTCGGCGGTCGAGCGATGGAGGACGGGCAGCAGCCCAAATACCTGAACTCGCCGGAGACGCCGATCTACGTCAAGGGCCGGGTTCTTTATGGGCTCCACTTGAGCAAAGCGTCGATCAGCCGGGTCAAGCACGCCGTCATGGTCGAGGGCTATTTCGACTTCGCGCAGGCCTGGCAGGCTGGCATCACAAATGCGGTGGCCTCGTCTGGGACTGCCCTGACGCCCGCGCAAGCCAGGCTGCTGAAACGATTCGCCTCGAAAGTCGTCCTCAGTTTCGATCCCGATGCCGCGGGACAGGGGGCTGCGGCCCGGTCGTCCGAGCTGCTGGTTGCTGAAGGGTTTCAGGTCAATGTCGCGACGCTGCCCGCAGGTGACGATCCGGACAATTTCATTCGGAAAAGCGGCGCCGGAGCGTATCAGGACAGGTTACGTGGTTCCCGGCCGTATCTGGAGTATCTGCTCGAACGGGCGTCGACGGGGCTGGACCTGTCGAAGGATGAGAGCCGGCGAGAGTTCCTGACGGCGATGCTGACCGTGGCCGCCAGAATTCCGGACGCCGCCGCTCGTGACCAGTTCGCGGACAGGCTGGCGCACAAGGCGCGCATTACTGAAGAGGTGGTCAGGGCTGAAATCCGGAAGGCTGCCGTGCAGCGGCAAACGACCCTCGCGGAACGTGTCGTGCTACCGGTCGGGCAGGTCAAGCCCGCTGAACGAGGCCTGATCTGGGCAGTCATGAAAAGGCCGGAAGAGGCCCTTCAAGTGCTTGGGGACCTCGCGGATCAAGATCTGGAGGGTCTGGCGGCCTCCGATATCCTGCGGCAGGCGCGATCCCTGCAGGGGTGCCCGCCAACCTCCTTACCTCCCCTGCTCTTGGAGCGTCTAAGTATTGGGGAGGTCGAGCTGGTCGAGGCCATTTCCGCACAGCCGGAGGCCCCGGCCCGCGTGCTTTCGGACTGCGTGCTCGAACTTCGGAAACACCGCCTCATTCGGGAGCGGACGGCGGTCGAACGGGAACTGGCCAGGTTGCTCGAGCAGGGCGTTCCGAGCCACGATGGACGGATCGACGAATTGGGCATGCGGCAGATAGGGCTGAAACAGGAAATCGAAGCCATGAACCACGGAATTGCAAAGTGAGTGGGCGCGTGAAGCTGGGAGCTAAAGGAGAAATACCGTTGTCGATCGAAGAAAAATACGATGAGGT
>Ga0126377_10003985_pt1 | contig 10628 bp, 8 predicted proteins | sample PanSoiMetPlot_22_FD_92647 | JGI IMG/M metagenome (GOLD analysis project Ga0126377, IMG submission 92647) | Tropical forest soil microbial communities from Panama - MetaG Plot_22 | ecosystem: Environmental > Terrestrial > Soil > Tropical forest > Bulk soil | place: Panama | collected 2016-02-17 | reverse complement strand
GGCCGCGGGCTCGAAGAGGTCGGTCTCCTTCTTGCCGCAGGCCTCGCGAACGACCTCGAGGTAGTCGGGGAAGTCCGTGTACGGCGCGTTCCCGCGGAAGCTGTTGCACCTGCGCTCGCAGGTGAAGAGGTGGTGCAGGTCCCCGCGCATCGGCTCGGCGTGGTCGAACCAGGATTGGCAGACGACGTGCTCGCAGTTGTAGGGCTCGAGCTCCTCGACGGCGGCTTCCGAGGCGGCCGTCGCGCGGAGCGACTAGCGCTCCTCGTGGATACGGGCCGCCTCCTCGATCAGCTCGGCGGGGTCGTACTCGTCGAGCGTGTAGATGCTGCGCACCTTCCCGTCCGGCTGAAGGTCGACCCATGGATAGATCTCGGTCGCGGGGCTGTAGTGCGGCTTGTCGCGGTGCGTCTCGGCGATCAGCGTCCCGAGGCTCGCCGCGGACGGCTCGAGCCCGGCGTAGTACTGCTCGGCGGCGTGCCCGTCTGCCTCAGCGTCCAAGTACGGCTTGTCCGCCGAGGCCTTGAGCTCGCCGAGCGCCCGGGCCAACAAGTCCATGCCGGGACACTAGTGTCTCCCGTGTGACCACCGACCGCCTCGTTTTCGATGCCCTGGAGTTCGCAGTCCAGGCGCACGGGAGCGTCGGCCATCTGCGGAAAGGGACGCGCTTCCCGTATCTGATCCATCCGATCAGGGTCGGCTGGATCCTCGAGCGCCATGGCTACGACGACGAGCTCGTCGCGGCGGGCCTCCTCCACGACACGCTCGAGGACACGGAGGCCACCTCGGAGGAGATCGCGAAGCGATTCGGCGACCGCGTCGCGGGCTACGTCGAAGCGGCAACGGCCGACAAGACGCTCGGCTGGCGGCCGACTCGAGAGGTTACGATTGCCAAGATCGCGAAGCTGGACGCGGACGTCCTTCCGCTGCTCGCCGCGGACAAGGTCGACAATGTGCGCTCGATCCAAGACTCGCTCGCCGAGCGCGGCGACGAGGAGACGTGGCAGCTCTTCAACTCCGACCGGTCGGACAACGAGTGGTACTACCGCTCGCTGTCGGAAGCATTCCTGGCACGCGACCCAGATAGCCGGCTCTTCGAGACGCTCGCGCGCGAAGTCGACGCGGTGTTTCCGGCCTAAGCGGCTCGGACTCGAGGATCCTGATCTTTCAGTCGGCAGTGTCGACTGCTTGTCGAGCACGCCGCCATTCAGCCGATCGCATCGATGCAGAAGCGTGTCAACTCGGCGCCGATGAGCGACGCTACGAGGCGAATCGGCCGCTTCAGCGGGCCTTACCTATCTTCAGACCCCCTTCACGGATCGCGACTTCCAGCATCTGTGGGAGAGCCTCGATCGGCACCTCGCCGCCACGGGTGATGCGACCGAGTCGGTCGAACCACCCGTATTTCACGGACTTTGCGCCGCCTCCCCACGACGCTTCGCCGTAGAGGATGACGTCCTTCTTGTGCGTACGGCATGTCTCCTTGTGCTCAACCTTCACAGAGTGCCTCCCTTTCGGCGGATCTCGGTTGAGATCGTAGTCGTGTGAATCCGCACGGTGTGATGGCCGGGGTGCGACGCACAATTCGTTGAAGAACCGGCTTAGACTCTGCGCCATGCCAGGCGCTCCGATTTATCGTGCCGATGAGACGGTTCAGGTGCGGGAGCGCGGCTATTCCGGCCCCCTTGACTGGGAACTCGAGGTCCACGAGATGCGCCACGACGGTGAGCCTCGGTGCGGGCCAAAGCCGCGCCACTGGCAGGGGAAAGCGATGGATCCCGTTCCTCTCGGGCCGGGCTACGTGACCTGCAAGAGCTGCGCCCGGATCACCGGTCACTGACCGTCCGGCCGTGACACCGACTTCGCCGAACGCTGAGCTAGCGTTAGTTAGGCGGCTGTGGCGGAACCAGCCTCGGCCTGTGCGAAGCACTCGTCCGCCCGGTCTCGAAAATCCTCGAGGCCGGTCGCACGGAAACCTTGCATCCAGGCGCGCCCGAGCGCCTTCAAGAGGTACGGCGTCGAGAGAAGCTCGAGCGCGCTCTCGCCGATCCGGCGAGCTTCCTCGTCTTGTCCCTGGTCGCACAGAATCGCAACTTCACAGGTCATGGCCATGACCGTGAGCCTGACGTCGTCTGCGAGTGCACGAGCCTCTCGCGTTGTGTCGAGCGCGTCGCTCGAACGTCCAGCACCTCGAAGAGTCGCACTGAGACTGATGAGCGCTCCAGCGCGGTCATCGCCCGAGTGTGCGCGCGCCGCGGACCTTGCATGCGCGATGAGGGCCTCGACGAGATCGTCGCGCGAACGCGCGGCCTTTGCGTGTTCGACAGCGGCCCAGAGGTCGGCATACAGGTCGGGTGCTTGAACGTTCCCGTTTTCCACACCTCAGCTTTCGGCACGAGTGTCCCGTTCCTCAAGAGCTCTTCCGGCTAGTTGAAATCGTTGCGAGGCCGTGTTATCCACAGGCAAATGGCACGAATGATCCCCGAGCGGCCGATGCTCGACACCGAAAGCAACGCCGAGCTGCGGCTCTTCGAACGACTGCGCGACGAGACTCCTGACGACATCGTCGCGTTCCACGGTGTTGCATGGCTCGTCCCTGGCCGGGCCGGCCGGCCGAGGCGTGGCGAGTCCGACTTCGTCCTCGCGCACCCGGACCACGGCGTCGTGACGCTCGAGGTGAAAGGCGGGAGCATTCGTTACGACGCCACGGTCGGCCAGTGGTTCAGCGTTGGCAAGAAAGGCGAGGCGGAGATCAAGGATCCCGTGCGGCAGTGTGAACGCGCGTCCTTTCTCCTACGCGACGCACTCGCGCGGGCCAAGCGAGGCGGAGGCAAGGGACTGCCTTATGGCCACGCCGTCGCGTTCCCAGACACGACGATCGGCTCGAGGCCGCTGATGCCCAACCTTCCCCGGGAGATCCTCATCGACCACAAGGACGTGTCGGGTCTCGCGGGCCGTCTCGAACGGCTCTTCCGCTACTGGGACGGCGATTCGCATCTCGGTGGCAGCGGGATCGAACTGCTCGAATCGGTGCTCGCCAACTCATTCGATCTGCATGCGCCGCTCGCCTTCGAGTTCGAAGAGAAGGAGCGGGAGCTCCTCCAGCTCACGGAAGAGCAGTACTCGGTGCTCGACATGCTGAGCCGCCAGACCCGCGTTGCCATCGGTGGCTGCGCGGGATCGGGCAAGAGCTTCCTCGCAGCCGAGAAGGCCCGGCGCCTGACCGAGCAGGGATTCCGGGTGCTCGTGCTCTGCTTCAACCGCTTCCTCGCCGAGCACCTGCGTCGAGGGCTCGCCGATGTCGAGGAGATCGATGTCTACTCGTACGACGGGCTTTGTCACGCCGTTCTCAGGGAGGTAGGGATCGACTTTCCAGAGGAGCCGGCAGACGGCGACGGACGCTACTGGCACGAGCTTCGGGAGGCGTTCGCAGAGGCTGCGCCGGCGGCGAAGCGCAGGTACGGCGCGCTCATCGTGGACGAAGCTCAGGACTTCCACGAAGACTGGTGGCTGCCGCTCCAGCTCCTGCTCGACGATCCCGACAAGTCGCCGCTCTACGTCTTCTTCGACGACAACCAGCGGATCTTCGCGGTGCCGGCCAACCTGCCCGTCCCCGGCGAACCGCTTCGGCTACCCGTCAACTGCCGCAACACGAAGACGATCAACCGTCTGGTGACGCAGTTCTATCGCGGCGAGACGATCGAGGCCCGCGGCCCGGAAGGCCCTCCGATCGACCGCCACTTCTACGAGACGGACGACGAGCTCCTGACCCAGCTCGACCTGAACGTGGCGCGGTGGCTGCGTGAGGCCGAGATCGCGCCTGCGGACATCGCCTTGCTCTCAGCGAAGGGCACCGAGAGGAGCGCGCTCTGGCGCGTCGACGAGCTCGGCGGCGCCAAGCTGACCGACGATCCCTGGGAAAAAGGCAAGATCCTCCGGAGCTCGATTCACCGCTTCAAGGGCCTCGAACGGCTCGTCGTTGCGGTCACGGAGCTCGATGGTGCGCGCGACGACGTCTTCTACGTCGGCTTCTCGCGGCCGAACGTCTTTCTCTCGATCTACTGCCCGAAGAGCGCGCGTCATCGGCTACCTCGCGAGGTCGTCGCAGCCTGAAGTCTCGACGAAGCGGCAGAGCGCGTTTGCCAGACGCATCTGCTCGACGGTCTTGCAGTTCGCGTTCAGGAGACGCGGGCTCGCAACCAGATACGCGAGGCACTTCGCTCTCGAGATCGCGACATTGAGCCGGTTCAGCGAGAACAGGAAGTCGAGGCCGCGCGGGACGTCGTCGCCGCTCGAGCTCGCCATCGAGTAGAAGACGACCGGCGCCTCCTGGCCCTGGAACTTGTCGACCGTTCCGATCCGGACCCGCTGCTCCGGGATCTTCATTCGCAGGCAGCGCACCTGGGCGTTGTACGGCGCGACGACGACGAAGTCCTCGTACTGAAGTAGGCGCTCGCCGTGCTCGTCGACGTACGGCGTACCGACGAGCCTTTCGATCTCGTCTCGCACGAACGCGGCTTCCTCGACCGAAGCGACCCGGTGTCCCTCGTGTGCGATCTCGACGAAGCGCAGGCCGTTCCCATCCGCGACCGACCGCTGACGACAGATCGGTGCCGGCTCGAGACGGCCCTCGTAGAACGTGTGGGAGATGTACGCGTTGACCTCGGGGCGCATGCGCCACGTCTCGCCCAGGAAGTCCCCCATCCCCTCCCGCACGGTCTCGTCGTCGCCGAGCAGGTGCCCGAGAACTGAGGCGTCGGCGCCCGGAGGGTGCGCGCCCTGCGAGACCTGCGCCAGCTGGTTCGGGTCCCCGAGCAGGATCAGCTCCCGGGCCGCGGTCCCCACGGCGAGCGCATCGGCCAGCGCCATCTGACCGCCCTCGTCGATGAACAGCGTGTCGACGTGCTGGTCGAGCTCCGGCCTCGAGAACAGGAACGACGTGCCGGCGATGAGCTGCAGCTCAGGGTCGAGGAGATCGGCGTTGTCGCTTGAGCTGTCGATGCATCGTCCATTGAACTCCGTGTCCGGGCCGCTCGACTTCTTGCGTCCGCGGAACTCGTACCCGACGCTCTCGACCTCCTTCAGGAACTGGTTGATCGCTTTGTGGCTGAGCGCCGTGACGCCGACGCGCTGCCCCTGCTTCATCAGGTCAACGGCCTGGCGAGCGCCCGTGTACGTCTTCCCGGAGCCGGGGGGCCCCTGGACGAAGAGGTACCGCTCAGGTGGCCGACGCTCAAGAATCTCGACGAGAGCCGGGTAACGCTCGGGCTCTTTGGCGAAGCGCAGAACCGCGTCGCGCTGGACGCCCGTGTGCAGCGGAGTGGTCGGAATCAGCGCCCTCGGAAGCGGCTCGTCGGCCCGCTTCACAGCGCGTCGCAGCGATACGAGGCCCTGCTCGTCGTCGACCTTGACGTCGTACGTCTTCTCGGTCGCCGGATCGACCGCCGAGCTTCCGATCTTGTGCTCCTGCGGCGGAAACCGGAACGTGTAGACGAACGACTTCCCGTGGACCTCGGGCTCCCCTGCGAGCTCGAGCCCGCCGATCGTCTCCGAGCTGTCGATCAGCTCCTCGTCGTCGAGCGTCAGGTTGTTGAAGTACGCCCACCACTGCGGCTTCTCCTCGCGGCGGTGGTACTCGAGGAGCTGCGCGAGGAGTTGCTCCGATTCCGTGCCGGTGAGCAGTCGATCCCGAACGAGCTCCCGCTCGTCGAGCCGAGCCTTGATCTCCCCCTTGACCTCACGATCCTCGGGCGGGGCGCGCCAGGGCACGTCGTCGGGCCGCTCCTCGAGCAGCCACAGATGCAACTCGTAGAGCGAGCGGCAGTCCTCCTCGTTGTAGTCGCGGATCTCGTCGAGCAGCTTGCGTTCGCCCGTCTCGAGCCACTCCTCGAAGTTGACGACCGACTCGCTGCCGCCGCTGACGTCGGCCGTGCGGTCGAAGCCGTAGAGCTCCTCGACGACCTTGATCGAGTAGCTTGGGATCGACGCGCGCAACGATTGCCGGACGACGCGGTAGAGGTCGACGAGCACCTCGCCGCGGAGGAGGTCGTCGATCTCGTCCTCGCGCGTGCCGTACTCGCCCATCAGGCGGGTGAGCGCGCTCCGCTCGTAGGAGGCGTAGTGGTAGACGTGCATGCCCGGGAACCGCCGGCGGCGCTCGACGATGAAGTCGACGAGCCGTTCGAATCCGGACTTCTCCGATGCGCGGTCCTCGGCCCAAATGCAGTCGTAGCGCGGCTCGCCTTCCTCGAGGTAGACCCAGCCGAAGAGGTACTCGAGCCCGCGCGCTGCTTCGTACCAGGGGTGGCCCTCGAGGTCGAGCCAGATGTCGCCGGGGTTGGACTCCGGCATGAGAGCGAAGCCACGCTCCTCCTCGATCGGCAGGTGCTCGACGCGGTGCGCGCCGTGGCGGCGCTTGTGGAGCTGGAGCTCGGCTTGGAGGTGCAGGCCGGCGAGGGTCTCGGGGCGGATGCTCTTGATGCGCGTGGCCGGATCGAGGTCGCCGAGTTGCTCTAGCGTTGTGACTCCGGCCGCGGTGAGCCGCTCGACCTGCGTCCGCGAGATCCCGGCGACGAGCGTCAGGTGATCGTCGCGTTCCCATTGTGCCTTACAGAGCGAGAGGAAGTCGCAAAGCCCGCAATGCTCGACGGGATAGGGGTAGGTGTCCTGCTCGTCCGTGACCGCCTTCAGGAAGCGAGCGCGGAGCCGCCGGTAGAAGGCGAGGTAGTCCTTCGGGTCGAAAGTCTCGGTCTCGCCAGCCCCGGTGACGACGTGCATCGCGCGCGGCATCGAACCCTGGATGCGAGCGATCTGCTCGGTGTAGAAGCAGAGTTGGATGATGTGAGCCGGCCGAGCGTGCCGAGCGAGCTTCGTGTCGAGCGCCTCATAGTTGCCGTCACCCTGGCGGACGACAAAGTCGGCGATCCCACGCCAGTCCCCGTCGACAAAGGTCGCCTGGTAGACGACAGGCGCCCCCTCGCGCATCGCCTGTTCAGTGTCGCGAGCTGCGACATCCCACCCAATCTCCCACGGCTTTCCAACCCGAACGACCTCGGAGCCGAGCGAGATGAGGTGAGCCGCCTCATGCTTCTCGCCTTTTCGTCGAATCAGGTCAGCGTGCACGTTATGCCGGTGAGGCCTCTGAATCTCACCTTGGCCCACCGCCACTTGGAGTGTCGTCAGATGAGGGCAAGCCAGAAAGGCGGTTAACCGGGACGGAGAGAAGGCTGCGTGATCCGAAGGGCTCATGTAGCTATCGTCACTGATCCTCTACGAAGGTCTTACACCGGACATGCCCATCCGAGCCGTAAGACTGTTTGGTTCCGTCCGCGTCGAAGGCTAGGCTCGCCACGCAATGGTTGAGACCGTCTACACGACAACGCGCGGCAGTGCATGGTCGGGAGATGCCGCCGAGGCGCTTCGCGACCTCTGTGAAGACGAGTCAATAGACCTCATTGTCACGTCGCCTCCGTTCGCTCTCTTGAACAAGAAAGACTATGGGAACGAGAGTCAAGAGGACTACGTTCGGTGGTTCGAACCGTTTGCCGATGAGTTCTGGCGAGTATTGAAACCATCGGGCAGCCTCGTGATCGACCTAGGTGGAAGCTGGGAGCCGGGACACCCTGTCAAGTCGTTGTACGCATTCGAGCTTCTTATCTCGCTGTGCCGCCGACCGAATCGCAAGTTCCATCTCGCTCAGGATTTCTACTGGTACAACCCTGCGCGTCTACCTACGCCGGCCGCGTGGGTCACTATCAAGCGCGTTCGCGTCAAGGATGCAATCAACTACGTCTGGTGGTTATCAAAGACAGCTAACCCCAAAGCAGACAATTCCAAAGTCACGCGAGAGTACACACAGGGCATGAAACGACTCATAGAAACGGGGACGTATAACCGCGGAAGGCGACCGTCAGGTCACGTAGTTAGAGAAGGTTTTATGCAGGACAGGGGCGGAGCAATACCGCCAAACCTACTCTGCGTTTCGAACACTGGCAACGACAAGTTGTACGTCGACGCTTGCAAGGCAAGCGGTCGAAAGCCGCATCCAGCTCGGTTTGCACCCGATATTCCACGATTCTTCATCGAAATGCTCACCGACCCAAACGACATCGTCGTGGACCCTTTTGCAGGAAGCAACGTCACTGGTCAGGCAGCGGAGTCACTAAACCGACGATGGATGGCAATCGATCTCGACCGCGATTACATCGAAGGCTCATCAGTTCGGTTTACGAACCTGCAAATGGAGATAGCGTCCGAGTCGCCTCGCGAGAAACGGACCGCCTAGGAACCGTGGCTCCGACTGGTGCGACTCCCCTTAAGGTTCAGCAGCGAGGCCTCCGGGGAGTTACACCCCTTCGATATGTTGCGCGCGCAGGGCTTCTACCCGAGCTAACGCGTCAGACGTATGACTCGTTGTACAAGGCGCTCCGAGAGGCAATCCTCAACAGTATCGACGCCGGAGCGACATCCGTGACCGTGGACCTCTCAAGCGTCGAACGAAGCCGCGTGGTAGAGATCACAGACGACGGCTCAGGAATGTCGCTGGCTGAGCTCCAGGAGTCCTTTATGAGTCTCGGCGGCTCAGTGAAGTTTGCGACAACCAATATGTTCGGTCGAATCGGAATAGGCTCGCTTGCTCTCATGCACTACGCCGAGGCGGTTCACATAGAGACCAAGGAAGCTGGAAGCAAACTGGCCACAAAGGCCATCATCTCCCACCCGTGGTCTCTCGACCAGGAACAGCGGACAATAGATCTTAGTGACCTCTTTGCAGGAGAAGCTTGGCAGGAGCCCTCAGAGCGATCGAAGCCAGATCATTACACGACGATACGGCTCATCGGCGTAGACGACGTACTCCTTCGCGAGTGCGGCGATGTTCGATCGTACTACCGACTTGTCGAGCAGCTCCGTCGAGTCCTTCCGCTTGCCTGGCCTTCCACGAGCCTCCATGATCAACTCAGAAAGGCCTCACCTGATCTTGTTGGGGTCTTGCAAGAGCACACGACATCTTGCTGCGCACGTGTCACCGTTCAATCGAAGTGGTCGAATGATGACGTCCTCACCAAGCGGGTCTTTGGCGATGGGGGAATTCAAGAGGAGGAGTGGGAAGGCCCTCCAAAACCCATTTTGACTTCCGCGCTAATCGCAACCGAGAGCGGTAGCCGGAGAGTTCAGGTCGCCGGATACCTGTTGAGCCAAGTGAGACCCTCAGTTGAATGGGCTGGTCTGACGGCACGGGTCCAGAACGTCGCTGTAGAGGAACACACCTTCTTTGACCTTGAAAGTGACCCTGGCTTTCGCAAGTACATAACAGGCGAAGTTTGGTTCCTCGGCGAGCTGGACCGTTCTCGACTTGTGAACATTGATCGAGCCTCGTTTAGCCGGGAGTCCGCCGACTACCGAGGCATTGCCCGCGTCATGCAAGCGGAGATCACCCAGTTTAAGACTGAGTTTGTACAGGCACCTCGGCGCTCGAAGGTCGCCATTAAGCGTCGGCTCGACCAACAACGAGCACTCGTAGAAACAAGTGCACGACTAGGGCGAGCGGCTGCCGAACTCGTGGAAGGCCCACTACCGAGCTCGAACAATGGACGTATCCGCGCGAAACGTTCGCGCAGTTTGCTTGATGACCTCGATAAGCTTGGTGCGGTTGCTGCGGTTCGACCAGGCGGCGAGGCGAATAACCACCCATATCGTCTACGAGTCGCAGAAGATGGAAAGCGGGTCATAGCTGACGTTGACCGATCACTTGCTGACCCGATCATCGAGATAGGACGCAGTCGATATAGGTTAGTTCTGATCGAGGGAGGTGCCACTCATCCGCCCATACTCATCAAGAACCGTCCGCGGCAGATCACCTTCAACTTGGCGCACGGCGCGTTTGACTTTGATTTACGGCAACCTGCCGTTGAAGCCGTCCTTTCGCTCGAGCTCGCTTATCTGCTGGGCGCCGCCTCGGATGAAGAGCTCTATGACCGCGTCCTCCGTCTGATTTCACACACTTGATTCGAGGACTTCCTCCCCTTCCACGCCCCGTTCGTGCATCTCCATCTCGAATGGAACACGAAGCAATTTGTCTTTCAACGCCTTGATCGTGTCGGGATCGAGATTGCCGGCCTTGTGGCGCGCTTGCCACTCAGCCACGCCGTCATAAGTGCAGTGTCGGAGGAAGTTCAGAACACCATCCGCACCCTTTAATTGCGAGAAGTGAGGGTGCTTCATGTTCACGACGACAGCAACGTGCTCGTCGTGGGCGGAATCAACTGCTACATACGGATCGTTGCCAGAAAGATCGTCAACGAGGTATCCGAGGATCTTGAAGCCACCGACAACGCCCCAAAAGGTTGGCTGAGCTGGATCGACAGCTTCAAACAGCACCTTTACCGCCTCATTGACAGCGTCAGGTGGCGGAACGGCGTCCACTAACACTACGTCAGTGAAGTCGGGGGAATCCAGCTCGCGGAGAAGTTCGTCAACTGCAGTTTGAATCTCCAGCTCCGACGGGCCGCGCTCGTCCTCATCCCCCTTTCTTCGCAACTTGGCAAATTCTCGGTAGTCCCCGCAATATTTCTTCAGCCCACGCTCAACTTTCTCTTCCTCATCGCCCATCCACAGGATGTCGTCCTTTGTAT
>Ga0126377_10003984_pt1 | contig 10630 bp, 9 predicted proteins | sample PanSoiMetPlot_22_FD_92647 | JGI IMG/M metagenome (GOLD analysis project Ga0126377, IMG submission 92647) | Tropical forest soil microbial communities from Panama - MetaG Plot_22 | ecosystem: Environmental > Terrestrial > Soil > Tropical forest > Bulk soil | place: Panama | collected 2016-02-17 | reverse complement strand
GCGGGTTGGCGACGCTGGGCGCGCTGGTGTTCGACATCAGCTCGTACCAGAACTTCCTGCTGCTGTTGGGGTCGGTCTTCGTGCCGATGTTCGCCGTCTTCGCGGTGCGCTACTTCGTCCTGCGGGGCTGGCGCACCTGGGACACCTCGGCGACCGCGCCGTCACGGGTGGCGCTGCTGCTGCCGTGGGTGCTGGGCTTCGTCGCCTACCAGCTGGTCAACCCGGGTCAGATCCCGGCCTGGGTGCGGTTCTGGACCGACGTACGTGAGCGCGTCGGGTTCACCCCGCCGTCGTGGCTGAGCGCCTCGCTCACCTCGTTCTTCGTCGCCGGCGTGCTCACCTGGCTGATCTCGTACCTGCCCGGGCTCCGTCCGGCCCCGCCACACGCAGTCACAGTCGGCAATGTGTCCGCTGTGGATGCTGCGCCGGAGCCGACCGCCGTGGATACTGCGGCTGTGGAGGCGACCGAATGATCCCTAATCTGCTCTCGTTCGCCGGTTCCGACCCGAGCGGCGGGGCTGGTGTCCAGGCCGACCTGAAGACCTTCTCGGCCCTCGGCTGCTACGGCATGGCCGTCATCACCGGCCTCACCGCGCAGAACACCCGCGGCGTACGCGCGGTGCACGCCATCCCGGGCGACTTCGTCGCCGCCCAACTCGACGCGGTCTTCGACGACATACGCGTGGACGCCGTGAAGATCGGCATGCTCGCCAACTCCGACGTGATCGACGCCGTTGCCAAGGTCCTCGCCGACCGCCGGCCGCCCTACGTCGTGCTCGACCCCGTGATGGTGGCCAAGAGCGGCGACCGCCTGCTCACCGTCGACGCCGTCGCCCGCCTCCGCGACGTGCTGCTCCCCCACGTGGACCTGATCACGCCCAACCTCCCCGAGGCCGCCGACCTGCTCGGCGTACCCGAGGCGACGTCCGAGTCCGGCATGCGCGACCAGCTGCGTGACCTGCTCGACCTGTGCCCCGCCGTGCTGCTCAAGGGCGGCCACCTCGGCGGCCCGTCGAGCCCGGATCTGCTGATCGTGACCGGTGACTCGGATCCCACCCGCCTGACCACGGCACGCCTCGAGACCACCAGCGACCACGGCACCGGCTGCACGCTGTCGTCCGCGATCGCGGCCCTACGCCCGCAGCGCGACGACTGGACGTCCGCCGTCATCGACGCCAAGACGTACCTGACCGATGCCCTGCTCGCCGCCGACCAGCTCACTGTCGGCGGCGGCCACGGGCCGGTGCACCACTTCCACGCTTGGTTCAACCAAGCGAAGGAACCGGGACGCCACTCGGCGTGATGTCCAGTCGGCTGCATGCACCCAGCTGGTCGCAGTGGTAGTACGCGTTGTCCGGTCCGGGCCTCAGCGCTGCCACGAACGTGTTGTCGGTGTCCCAGAACAGGACTGACGCGTCCGGTGGCAGGTAGCTGACGTGCAGGTCGACGCCCGAGTCGAGCTCGCTGGTCGTGACCACGTACTCGGTGCCGTCCGGGCTGTGGAACACCGCCCACTGGCCGCTGGGCGACAGCCACGCCTGGTCGGCGACCGGCATGTCCGACGAACAGAACCCGGTGAGCCCGGTCGGCACGACGCTGCCGGGGGTGACGAGGTCGATGCAGGTCGGCATCGTGGGCGACCCGAGCGGGTAGATCTCACGCAACACCCTGCCGTCGGCGGACACGCCGATCGACCGGACGCCGTCCCGGGTGGCGAAGGGTACGACCGCACCGGTCGCCGTGTTCCACAACTCGCCCGCTGCCGTGCCGGAGTCCCCGCCCGCGGCCGCAAACAGCGCCCAGTCACCGTGGAACGACTGCACCACCGGGCGGAGGCCGTCGCCGACCGCGAACGTGGCCTGCCGGATCAGGGACAGGGACGGCAACTCGTACGCGGCCATCTCCCGTGCCGCCGGACCGGACCCGAGACCGGCCACCAGCAACACCGTCCCGTCCTCGGAGACCGCGAACCCACCGGTGCCGTCGGCGGCCTTGCGGGGCGTTCCGCCGTCGGGCATGTACCACACCCCGATGACCGACCGCTGTGTCTGGTCGTCGTCACCGCGCTCGAAGACCCACCCGCCGGGCACGCGAACAACGTCGTCGATGGCCGAACCGGACGGCGTGGGCAGCGTGACACTGCCACCGCCGGGCATCCGCGCGACCACCGGACCACCGCGGTCCCCGATACCGGACACAACCGGCACATTCGCCGGGCCCGGACCCCCGCCGGGCGGTACGACCCACCCCGACGGCGGCACGCCGTTGTTGTTCAGCCCCACAACCGACGGCCGGATCGACCGGGACGCCGGGTGCGTCGGATTGCCGATCGGCTCGCCCCCTCCCCGCTGGTCGAACCACACGGCGCTCACCGCGACCAGGCCGACGACCAGAACGGCCGAGACCGAGAACGTGACCCGGCGCACCTGGACCACCCGGCGGCCGTCGGCAACCGCCCGGGTCACCGAGATCATGCTGGCCGGCGGCTCGTCGCGCACCTGCTCCGCGAGCAGCGTACGAATGTCATCCACGGTGGATCCCCCGTTCCATCGCATCGGTGCCGCCGAGCGCGTTCCGCAGCGCGGCGAGTCCCTTGGCCGTCTGACTCTTGACCGTCCCGGTCGCGCACCCGAGCGTCGCGGCGACCTCCTCGACCGACAGGTCGCAGTAGTAGCGCAGCACCAGCGTCGCCCGTTGCCGCGCCGGCACCGTGGCGAGCGCCCGCCGTACGGCGATCCGCGTCACGGTGTCCTCTTCGGGCGCGGCGCGCTCTACGGGCATGTCCCCGAGAGACACCCGGGACCAGCGGGAGCGGCGCTCCGACAGGTACGCCCGCACCAGGACGGTGCGCGCGTACGCGTCGAGGTTGTCGGCCGTCCTGGCCCGGCGCCAGTGCACGAACAGCCGCGTGATGGCGGTCTGCGCGAGATCATCGGCTCGGTGCCAGTCCTGGCACAACAGGAACGCAACGTTGCGCAGCCAGCTGAGCTTGGCGGTCACGTACGCGACGTACTCGCTCTCCAACGTGTCCTGCACCGCGGTCCCCGTACGGTCGAAGGGGTGCTGCCCTGTGACTACCTGACTCCCGCGGCGCCCGCCCCGGTTGCCCGGCCCGGGCAACTTTCCGCGGTCCTGGCGTCCTGCCTGCTGGCGGCCATCGGCGGCCCGTAGAGTCGAGCCGTGGTCAGCTGGGAACGTCCGGTGCCGGTGGTCGGGGACACCACCTCGGCGTCGTCGCGTGCCTCCGACCCGACAGGCTGGGCCTTCCCCGCCGCCGAACGCGAAGCGCTCTACGCGGTCATCGGCGCCCGCCGCGACGTACGCCGGTTCCGACCCGATCCGGTCGACGAGGCGACGCTGCGCCGGGTGCTCACCGCGGCGCACCGCGCCCCGTCGGTCGGGCACAGCCAGCCGTGGCGCTTCATCGTCGTACGCGACCAGGAGCTGCGTACCCGAGCGGGCCTGCTCGCCGACCGCGAACGGCTGCGCCAGGCCGGCCTGCTCGCCCCGGAGGCCGCGCGCCGCCTGCTCGACCTCCAGCTCGAAGGGGTACGCGAGGCGCCGGTCGGCGTGGTGGTGTGCTGCGACCGGCGTACCCCGGCGGCCGGCGTCCTGGGCCGGGCCACGTTCGCCGACGCCGACATGTGGAGCTGCGCGACCGCGATCCAGAACCTGTGGCTGGCGGCCCGCGCCGAGGGCCTGGGCCTGGGCTGGGTGACCCTGTTCCGGCCGGAGGAGCTCGCCGGCCTGGTCGGGCTGCCGGAGGGCGTCGAGACGCTGGGATGGCTCTGCCTCGGCTGGCCCGATGAGCGGCCGCCGGATCCCGGCCTGGAACGCGCGGGCTGGTCGAAGCGGCTGCCGCTGGACGACGTCGTGTTCGCCGACCGCTGGCCGGAGGGCGCGACGGGCCCGGCCGCGCCGCCGTCACACCTCCGGGCACCGGCTCCCGCCGACGTCGTCGCGGCGCACGACGACAGCGACCGCCTGCTGACCCCTCCCGGTTCGCTGGGGGTGCTGGACCGCGCGGTCGAGCGGGCGCTCGCGGTCCGCCGCTCCGACATCCAGACGGGTACGTTGATCCTCGCCGCCGCCGACCACCCGGTGACCGGCCTGGGCGTGTCCGCGTACCCGGCATCGGTGACCGCGCAGGTCTTCGCGGCGGCCGCCGCGGGTACGGCGCTCGGCGTCACCGCCGCCCGTGCCGCGGGTCTCGACGTCCACCTGGTCAACGCCGGCGTCGACCGGGCCGGCCTGGCCAGGGCGGGCCACCTGTCGCGGACCGCCAACGGCCACGGCGACGAGCCCCCGGACACCGTCGCCACCGGCCGTGCCAGGGTCCCGGACACCGCCGGCGCCAACGGCAACGCCGCCGCCCCGGTCCGGGACGCGGGCGACCCGGACCGCGACACGACCAGGGTGACCACGCTGACACCGGCCGCCGACCGGGGCGATCTCGCCTCCACCGACGCGATGAGCAGGACGGACGCCGAACGGTTCGTCGCACTCGGCAGCGCCCTCGGTCGTGAGGCGGCCGGACGTGGCCTGGTCGCCCTCGGTGAGGTCGGCATCGGCAACACCACCGTCGCCTCGTGCCTCGCCGCCGCGCTGACCGGCATGGACGTCGACGAGGCGGTCGGGCTCGGCGCCGGGGCGGACAGCGCGATCCTCGACCGCAAGCGCGCGGTGGTCGCCGCGGCCCTGGACCGCTGGCGGGCGGTGCCGGGCCACACCGATCCGATGTCGACGCTGGCCGCCGTCGGTGGCCCGGAGATCGCCGTGCTCACCGGGGTGGTGCTGGGCGCCGTGGAGGCGGGTACCGTCGTCGTCCTCGACGGTCTGGCCACCGGGGTGGCCGCGCTCGCCGCGGTGGCCCTGGAGCCGGCGGTCGCCGCGCACTTGGTCGCGGGGCAGCGCAGCCGCGAGCGCGCGCACGCCCGGGTACTCACCGACCTCGGCGTCGAACCCCTGCTCGACCTGCGCATCCGCGCGGGCGAGGGGGTCGGCGCGTGCCTGGCCGCCGGCCTGCTACTCGACGCGCTGGCGATGCGGCGCACCGCGGCCCGCGTCTCGTCCTGACCCGTCTCGTCCGGGTCACGCGATAAGCAGCGGAATTGCCGGATCAGCGGCTGTCATGCCACGCGGTTGTGGTGCTAACGTCGCTCGGTTTCATCGCCGATGTGGCGATGACTGACGAAGTACGAGGGACCACATCCATGGCAATCCGTCGTTCGACCCAGAAGGCCCAGGTCATCGCGGCACTTCAGCAGGTCGCACCCCCCGGCGAGCAGTTCCTGGCCTGTGTCCACTGCGAGACGGGCCCGAGCCCGTGGTTGGGCATCCTGTTCGACGAGATCCCGTTCCTGGGCCTCATCGTCCAGTACATGCGGAAGTTCTACTTCATCACGCTGACCAACACCTCCGTGGTGATCAACACCGCCGGCCGGTTCACCAACCGCCCCGGCGCGGTCGTCTACTCGTTCCCCCGCAACGCGTTCCCGGTGGTGAGCATCAAGCGCGTCACCCTGTGGAGCTCCATGTACGTCCAGCTGCCGGGCAGCCAGAAGCCGACCCGGATGAACATCGCTCGTTACTGGCGCAACGAGTTCGACCAGCTGATCTCCGGCCTGCCGCAGGCGGTCGTCCCCGGCCAGGCCGGCGCCCCCACGGGCACCCCGACCCAGGCCTGACCTCAGGCGTACGGCGGTGGCGGGGGACGCGAAGCGTCCCCCGCCACCGCCGCTCCGGGGCCGGTCGTAGGCTCGCGACCATGACTCCGTCACGGCGGGACCGGATCACCGTCGAGGTCGACCTGGGCATCGCCGAACTCATCCCGGACCCGCGCCGGCATTCCGGCTGGGCGCTGTACATCGACGGCGTCGCCCAGTCGTACGTCGACGTCGAGGACCCGACCTACCTGGAGTTCGGGTACGTCCAGCTCGCCGCAGGGGTGATCGACTCCATCCGGCCCCTGCGCGCGCCGCTCGACGTGCTGCACCTCGGCGGTGGAGGGCTCTGCATCCCCCGCTACATCAACGCCACCCGCCCCGGATCCCGCCAGATCGTGATCGAGGCCGACGCCTCACTCTGGGACCTGGTCAGCAAGCACCTGCCGCCGCCGCGCGACGCGGACATCAGGGTCCGGATCGGCACCGGCCGGCAGGCGCTGGCTTCGGCCGCCGCCGGCACGTACGACCTGATCATCGGGGACGCGTTCCAGGGCGGCGAGATGTCGCCCGACCTGATCGGCACGGAGGCCGCCGGGCTGGCCGCCCGGGCGCTGCGCCCTGCGGGGCTGTACATGGTCAACGTCATGGACCTGCCCGCCCTCGCCTTCACCCGACGGCAGTGCGCCACGCTGCGAGAACGCTTCGCCGACGTGGGGGTGCTCGGCGAACCGGGTATGCTGCGAGGCCGGCGTTACGGCAACTCGGTGCTCGTCGCCTCGCCGGGTCACGGCGGCCTACCGGTCAACCGGATGGCCCGGCGCAGGTTCGGCGAGGAGGAGGCACCCGGGCTGCTACACGGTGCGGACCTGGACGGCTTCATCGCGGGTGCCCGTCCGATCACCGACGCCACCGCCGAGGACGCCCTGATCCCGGAGCGTGTAGGGGTCGAGGAAGGCAGCGGCGCCGACGCCCCGTCCGGCGGCGGACCAATCTGACCCGCATACCCGCCCGACCCGCGTACCCGCCTGAGCCAGGGGAGGCATCCGTGACAGCCCACCGGCCGCACGCGCCGCCGCCGACCGCGGAGGCCGCCGTCGACCTGGACGCGATCGGCGCCAACATCCGGCTGATCGCGCGGATCTCGGGCACCCGGGTGATGGCAGTGGTCAAGGCCGACGGGTTCGGCCACGGGCTGGTACCCGTGGCCCGCGCCGCACTCGCCGGAGGCGCGACCTGGCTCGGCGTCACCTCCGCCGCCGAGGCGCTCGCGCTGCGCGAGGCGGGCCTGGACGCACCGATGCTGACCTGGCTCCACCCGCCCGACGAGGATTTCGCGCCGCTGCTGCGCGCCGGCGTCGACGTTTCGGTCTCCTCGGTGGCGCACCTGGCCGGCGTCGCGGAGAGCGCCGTCCGCGCCGGTACCCGTGCCGAAGTGCACCTGAAGGCCGACACCGGGATGGGCCGCGGCGGTGCGACCCTGGACGACTGGCCGCGCCTGGTCGCGCAGGCCCGGGACCTGGAACGGACCGGCCGGGCGCGGATACGCGGCGTCTGGACCCATCTCGCCAGCGCCGACCAGCCGGGCGCCCGGAGCGTCGACCGGCAGCTGGTGTCCTTCGAGGCGGCGCTGGCCGTGGCGGACGCCGCCGGCCTGCGGCCCGAGCTGCGGCACGTGGCGAACTCCGCGGGCGCACTCGCCGTCCCAGCGTCCCGCTACGACCTGGTCCGCATCGGCATCGCCTGCTACGGCGTCGAGCCCGTGCTCGGCCACCGCTACGGCCTGCGCCCGGCGATGACCCTGCGGGCCCGGGCGATCCTGGTCAAGCGGGTGCCGGCGGGCACCGAGATCTCCTACGGCGGCGACTACACCACGCCGGACGAGACCACCCTGGTGCTGGTCCCCATCGGGTACGCCGACGGCGTGCCGCGCCGCGCGGCCACCGCCGCCAGGGTCTGGATCGGCGGCCGCCGGCACCGGATCGCCGGGCGCATCTCGATGGACCAGTTCGTCGTCGACGTCGGGGACACGCCGGTCACCGCCGGCGACGAGGTGGTGCTCTTCGGGACCGGTGACCACGGCGAGCCGACGGTCGAGGAGTGGGCCGAGTGGGCCGACACCAACCCGCACGAGGTCCTGACCCGAATCGGTCCCCGCGTCACGCGCCGCTACCTGCCCGCGACCGCGCCCGGCGCGAACGCCCGCACCCGTGAGGAGAACGCCCATGCCTGACAAGCGCACCCGGGTAGCCCTGATCTTCGGTGGGCGCAGCGGCGAGCACGACGTGTCCTGCTACTCCGCCGCGGGCATGCTCTCCCACCTGCACCCCGACAGGTACGAGGTGATCCCGGTCTGGATCACCCCCGAGGGCCGCTGGGTCATCGGCTCCGACCGGCCGCGCACCGGGCGGGTCGACGTACCCATGCTGCTGTCGATGACGCCGGCGGAGCCGGCGGCCGCCGGCGCGCCGGAGCGCTCACCGCTGGACAGCATCCTCGACGCGCTTCCCGTGCTGCGTACGGCCGACGTCGTGCTGCCCGCCCTGCACGGCCAGTACGGCGAGGACGGCACCCTCCAGTCGCTGCTGGCCAGCGCCGGCATCCCGTACGTCGGCAACCGGGTGCTGACCAGCGCCACCGGCATGGACAAGGACCACACCAAGAAGCTCATGCTGGCCGCCGGCCTCGAGGTCGCACCGTGGGCGGTGCTGCGCAACGGGCGGGACACCCTGAGCCAGGCCGAGCGCGACCGGTTGGGCCTGCCGGTGTTCGTCAAGCCCGCGCACGGCGGCTCCAGCCTCGGGGTGTCCCGGGTGGACAGCTGGGACCTGCTGCCCGCCGCGGTGGCCGTGGCGCGCGAGGCCGAGGACAAGGTGATCGTCGAGGCCGCCGTGGTCGGCCGCGAGGTCGACCTCGGCGTGCTGGAGTTTCCCGACGGCCGCGTCGAGGCAGGGCCCTCGCTCGAGATCCGGGTCGACGCCGACCACACGTTCTTCGACTACGAGGCCAAGTACAGCGGCCACGGCAGCACGTTCGACATCCCGGCCAAGCTTCCGCCCGAACTCACCGCCACCCTCGCCGAGCAGGCCGTACGCATCTTCCGCGCGCTCGGGTGCGAGGGGCTGTGCCGGGTCGACTTCTTCCTGCGCGACGGTGTGCACCCGGTCGCCAACGAGATCAACACGCTGCCCGGGCTCACGCCCGCGTCGCAGTTCCCGCAGATGTGGCAGGCCGCGGGTGTGACGTACCCGGAACTGCTCGACATCCTGATCCAGACCGCCATCGCGCGGGCCGCCCGCCGGCACGGCAGCGCCACCACCGCGACGACCGCGGACGCCGGCGCGGACCCGGCCGCGCTGCCGGGCGCCAACGGACCCGCCGAGCTGCCGGCGGGCACACTGCTGTAGCGACGGACCACCCGTTGCGGGCACTCTGTGAGGACGCCAGCCCGCACCGCGGGCGGCTGTCGATTGGGCCTGACGTGGCAGGCCGGGGAGGGAGATCGATGGGCAGGAAGACACTCGGCGCCGCGGTCGCGGCGCTGGCGGCGGGCGCCGTGTGGGCCGCGCACGACGTACCCGCAGGCATGGGCGCGATGCCGCGCGGCGAACGCGCGGCCAGGATCCGCCGCTCGCCGCAGTTCCGGGACGGCGAGTTCCGCAACCCGGGGCAGACCCGCATGATGGTCCGCGCCGACGACGACAGGCACCGGGTACGGGAGCTGCTCAGCCAGGGGAAGCTGCGCAAGCCCGCCGGCCGGATCCCGCTCGCCGGCCCCGAGGCGCCCACCTCCCCCGGCTCACTCCGGATCACCTGGTACGGCCACGCCTCCGCGCTCGTGGAGATCGACGGCGCCCGGGTCCTGCTCGACCCCGTGTGGAGCGACAGGTGCTCGCCGTCGCGGCTGGCCGGACCGCACCGGCTGCACGCGGCGCCGATCGGGCTCTCCGAGCTGCCGCCCGTCGACGCGATCGTGATCTCCCACGACCACTACGACCACCTCGACATGGCCACGATCGTGGCGCTCACCCGCGACCACGCGGCGCCGTTCCTGGTGCCGCTGGGTGTCGGTGCCCACCTGGAGCGGTGGCGGGTCCCGGCCGACCGCATCATCGAGCTCGACTGGGACGAGTCCACCCAGGTCGGCGACCTGACCCTGACGGTGACCCCGGCGCAGCACTTCTCCGGCCGGCGTGTCACCAAGCGCAACTACACGCTCTGGGGCTCGTGGGTGATCGCCGGGCCGACCCGCAAGGTCTTCTACAGCGGGGACACCGGCTACTTCGACGGCTTCGCGCGCGTGGGCGAGCGGCACGGCCCCTTCGACGCCACGCTGATCCAGATCGGCGCGTACGACACGGCCTGGCCGGATATCCACATGACCCCGGAGGAGGGCGTCACGGCCCACCTCGACGTACGCGGCGGGGTCATGATTCCGGTGCACTGGGCGACGTTCGTGCTCGCGTTCCACCCGTGGGCCGAGCCCGCCGACCGGGCCTGGCAGGAAGCGAAGGCGCGGGGGGTGACCCTCGCGGTGCCGCGGCCCGGCCAGCCCGTCGACGTGGATGACCCGCCCGCCGTCGACGGCTGGTGGCAGACCCTGTCCTGACCGCGGAAGTGTTGAAGGCCGGCGGATGTCCCGCCGGCCTTCAACGCTTGTCGCCGTGCTACGACCTTGACGCCTACTTCGGGAAGAAGCAGATGCCGGGGTGGTACGTGCCGGCGCAGTCATTGGCACCGAAGAAGTTGTCAGACGCGACCCAGAGTCCGGTCGAGGTCAGCAACATGTCGTCGGCACCGTGCCCGCGGGCCCTTGTCGGGTTCCACGCGTTGACGCTTCCATCGCTCACGTTGAGATCGGCGATGCCGGTCCGGGCGATGGCGCCGGGGTTGAAGGACTCGCACACCCCGAAATTGCTCATCCAGCGCTGGTGCCCACCGACGTAGACGTTTGAGTCGTCGACGGC
>Ga0126377_10003982_pt1 | contig 10632 bp, 16 predicted proteins | sample PanSoiMetPlot_22_FD_92647 | JGI IMG/M metagenome (GOLD analysis project Ga0126377, IMG submission 92647) | Tropical forest soil microbial communities from Panama - MetaG Plot_22 | ecosystem: Environmental > Terrestrial > Soil > Tropical forest > Bulk soil | place: Panama | collected 2016-02-17 | reverse complement strand
GATGCGTTCGCCCGAGTGGTTCTCCTGGGCGACGAGGTCTTCGCGCTCGAGGTCGAGCTCGCGCAGCGTCTCGCGGCAATCGCCAGCCCCGTCGCGGCGCTCGAGCCCCGGGTCGAACCGCGCGTATACGAGGACGACGGCTTCGCGATGACGTTCTGGACCCATCAGACTGTGGCCCCAGATCAGCTCTCCCCAACCGCGTACGCCCATGCGCTGAATCGACTCCACACCGGGATGCGGAGCGTCGAGATCGCGGCACCGCACTTCATGGAACGGGTCGCGCAGGCTGAGCGGCTGGTCGCGAACCGCGACGAATCACCGGCGCTGGCCGACGACGACCGGCAGCTCCTACTCAGTACGCTGCGGAGCGCCCGTCAAGACGTCCACGCCCGTACTGCTGCCGAACAGCTGCTGCACGGCGAACCGCACCCAGGCAACGTCCTCAACACGTCGGACGGCCCGCTCTTCATCGACCTCGAGACGTGCTGCCGTGGGCCGATCGAGTTCGACGTCGCGCACGCACCCGACGAGGTCTGCGCGCATTACCCGGATGTCGATCAAGTCCTGCTCCAGGAGTGCCGGCGACTCGCCCTTGCCATGGTGGCTGCCTGGCGATGGCACGTCCGTGATGAGCACCCGAACGGACACCAACACGGCCGACACATCCTGGCCCTGCTGCGGAACGGTCCACCCTGGCCGGCACTGGGAGCCCTCTCCGCCGACTAACCGGCCTGGGTCACGGTTGCTCTTCGTCGAGCAGCGCGAGCGAGAGGGAGGGGACGTCGGCCGCGGGGGCGCCGCCCCACAGCGTTTGGCACTTCTTGGCATAGCCACGTCTGAACGCTTTGATCATCACGAACCGCGCCGGCGGCGGGACGACGCTGACCATCCGGTCGTAACCCTCCTGGTCGACGCCGTCGAGGATCCAGTGGCCCTCGCGGCCGAGCTGCGCGAATGACTTGGGCTTCACGAACGCTCGTTTGCCGATCTCCTCGTACTCGGTCTCGGTGAGTGTTTCGGCGACGACCGGCATCATCTCGAGTTCCTCACGGCGTAGATGCGGCAGAGTGACATCGTCCATCGTGGCCACTGCGGCCGAGAACTGGTCGCGCGCGGATGCGTCGGCGGCGTACGCGCGGGCCGCCGCCTCGAGCTCGGTGATGGCGGGAGCGATCCGACGGTGGTCGGTCCAGCTGGTCCAGCAATGGGCCTGCGTCGGGATTCCGGCTCCGGACGGCCGGCCAGAGGTGGTCGTCTTCGCCAGTGTGATGGTTGCGTTCGACAATGGGCCGAAGGACCCCTCCGAACGCCACCGAGCGGTCCTAGGCTTGGTGGGTGGGTCAGATCGATCCTGCCGAAGCCAGCAGCCGTCCGTGGCTGGCTGCCGGGAACAGTCTTTCCCTCACAAAGGCGCAACGCGCGTTCCGGGTTGTTCTGGGACTCGTCCTCATTGGCGGCATCGTGGCTGTCAACGAGGTGGCCTTCCGCATGCTGCTGGACACGTCTTACGCGCGCTGGTATCTGGCCAACGGCGCGTTGATCACGCTCGCCGCCGCTCTCCTCACGTTCGCGTGGGGAGACGTGAACAAGTTGACCGGTCTCATCTCGGCCCATCCGCTGGAGTACGCGGCCGGATGCCTAGCGCTCTTGGGATTCCCCCTGCTTGGGTTCAGCGCGCTGCTGCGAGTAGATCGTGGTCACGCGGCCTCCCGAAAGCTGGATGAAGCTGCGATCGAGTCCGACCGTAGGCTCGAGGAGAACTGGGATCAGGACAAGATCGATCAGCTGCCCGAAGCGCAAAAACAACGGATGGAGCAGCTCCGCCACCAGTACACCGAAATGGCGGAACGCGCGTGGTCCCGGGAGCCTCCGCCCAAGGGCCTCGCCTTCGTCGATGATCTGATTTCGATGGTTATGGCCGTGGCGTTTTTTCTGTTGTGCGTCGCGTGGTTGTGGGTGGCCGCCCCGTTGCAGTACGTCGTCAACCTGGTCGCTGGTGCTCCTGCCAGGCTCGCGCTTACGGCTGGGTCGCGGGTCTGGTACCGGGTCGCCCCACGCACGATTGCGGTGGCGGAGCTTGAAGTGGATGCGAGTCCGCAGGAGGGGTTTGTCGAGTCGGGTTTCTCTGCGAAGCCAGTCACCTTCACCACCCTGGTCGCCGCCGGGCTGCTTTTCCTGGCGTCGTTCCTGGTGTGATGGCCACACCCGGTCCATACGATGTCATCGTGATCGACTTCAGTGACGGCAGCGCCCCGCTAGGCGACCTCGATGTCGAGTGGCATGCCGGCTGGCCTTCTGCCAAACATGATCCGGCACCCGAGATCCAGGTACATCATTACGACCCGCACACCGTGATCTTGCGGCAGAACATGTCGGTCAATCACGAGGCACCGTTCATGTTCCTGCTGTTCGGCGATGCCCAGGCGGTGCTGATCGACACCGGCGCCACAGCCGATCCGGCGTACTTCCCACTCCGCCGTACGGTCGACAGCCTGATCTCCGAGTGGCTTGCCGAGAATCCCCGAGACGGCTACCGGCTGACGGTCGTGCACACGCACGGACACGGCGATCACGTGGCGGGCGATGCTCAGTTCGAGGACCGCGCTGACACCACCGTGGTGGGGAGGTCACTGGACGACGTGGTGGCGTTCTACAGCTTGTCCGAGTGGCCGGACGGTGCGGCGACGCTTGATCTCGGCGGGCGAGTGGTCGACGTACTGCCAGGGCCTGGGCATCACCGGGCCGCGGTTGTGTTCTACGACCGCTACACCGGGCTCTTGCTCACCGGCGACACCGTGTACCGGGGACGGCTCTATGTCGAAGACTGGGCGGCGTTTCGCACCACCATCTCCCGGCTCGTGGACTTCGCCGCCAGTCGGCCCGTGAGTCATGTCATCGGTTGCCACATCGAAATGACCACCACACCCGGCCAGGACCACATGATCGGCTCGACCTACCAGCCGAACGAACCGCCGCCGCAGCTGACAGTCGAGCACCTGCGCGGGTTGAACGACCTGCTCGCCGAGGTCGGCGATCGCCCCGGCGCGCCGCCATTCGGGGAGATCGGCACGTATCCACAAGCCGACTTCGTCGTCTGGCGGATGTGAACGGTGCGCAGGTCGACGCCGGTCAGGACGGCGAGACCACCGCGCGCACTCGGTCCAGCATCGCCTGCTCACCCTTGCTGACCTGCTCCGCGCCGAAGCCCATGAACCCGCCCTCCTTGGCGGCGTCGGCGGCGGCCTGGGCGGTGGCGAGTAGCCACTGACCGAAGGCCGCTGTCTCCTCGGTAGTAGCCCTGGCCGCGACGATCGCCTGGACGGCAGTCAGCTCGGCCAGCACCTGCTCGCCACCCGACGCGGTCCCCTCCTCCGATGAGGGGCGGTAGCCCTTGAGTGGGTTCTGCTTCTGCTGGACCTGGTTCTGTATGTCGAGGGCGAGCTCGGCCACCAACTGCTCTCGGCTGGCCGGATTCGTGGCGGCCTTGAGCGTCGCCATCGTCTCCTTCGCGGTCTCGATCGGACCGCCGGGGTCGGCCAGCGAGATGGCCAGACCGGCGACGAACGGTGCCCGCGCGATCCGGTCCCAGTCCTCCTGGGAGAAGTCACTCTTGGTCGTCACCGCAAGTCCTTTCGTCCGAAGGCAGGCGGGTTCGACTTTACGCGGCGCTCAGCGACCGGGACGGTCCACCCGATCCCAGGGCCAGTCGGTGGCGAGCCAGCCGGCGACGGCGTCGGCGAGGGGTACGTCGAGGTCCGACCGGTCGGCCCGAACCCAGGACTGCACCGTGACGTCCCACTCGTCGGAGTCCGACGGATACAGGTAGACGCAACCGATCACGTCGCCGTCGCCTGGGTCGAGCACGGTGAAGGTGAAGCCGACGCGCCGCTTGAAGTCGTCGGCGTGCCGGCGAAGGTCGGCGAGGTTCCGCTCGACCGTCATACCGTCGGGTGGCGGCCAGTTGCCGTCGGGATAGCCGGGTGTGGAGCGGATGTGCTCGATACTCGACGTCCAGGCGGCATGGTCGGCCAGATTGTGCTCCGGACCCAGCGGCTCGAGGCGGAACTGCCCGGTGGCGAGTGAGGTCGGCGGATCGAAGCCGACTGGCACGAACTCATCCGAGGTCATGACCTGGACCGTACTTGACCCGCCCGACCTCCTGCACTCGAGTTTGTCCGAGACTCGACGGGCGACTCAGTCGGGTCGACCCTGCGGCTTGAAGCGGCGGACCTCGTGGGGCCATCCGCATGCTTCGGCGACTTTGCCTGCCCACACCTTGGCGGTCTCGTCGTCCGGAACGTCCACGATGGCGAACCCGCCCAGGAACTCCTTGGTCTCGACGTACGGCCCGTCGGAGATCAGCATGCTGCCGCTGGTCGGGTCGGCGTTGTAGACCGGTCCGTCCTCCTCTTCCAGCCCGCCGGCGAAGACATACACGCCGGCCTCCTTCATCTCATTGGTGACCGCCATGGCGAGCGGTCCACGGCTGCCGAACCACTCCGCGGTGTGGTCGCCGACCCACTGCTGGTTGAAGTAGATGAGGTATTCGGGCACGACTGCTCCTTCTGCTCAGGCGGACCCAGCGGTCCGCGTTCACCTACCCAACGAACGGCGAAAGCTGAATCCGACAGGGTCGTCCCAGAAATGAAACACCAATGTCAGTGTCGGATCGATGCGGCGGTGTTCGTAGCAGGGATGACAGATGATCAGAACGCACCGAGGAGGACGACATGACCGCGACCTACACATTCGACGTCTTTTCCAGCCTGGACGGCTACGGCACCGTGGCTGAGGGCGCCGACTGGGGCGGCTACTGGGGTAAGCAGGGTCCCGAGCTGCTGGAGCACCGGCTTTCCTTGTACGACACCGAACAGCGCATGGTCTTCGGCGCCAACACGTACCGGGCATTCGTGGGAATGCTGGCCGCGAGCGCCGAGGTGCCCGAAGTGCGCGACCCGTGGGTCACCAGGATGACGAGCCTGCCGGCAACGGTGATATCGACGAAGCTGGAGGGCCCGCTCGACTGGGCGGACGGCACCCTCGTCAGCGGCGACGCCGTCGATGTCGTCGCGCGGCTCAAGGCGGAGTCCGACGTACCGCTGCGCTCGCACGGCAGCCTGTCGATGAACCGGGCGCTGATGGCCGCCGGTCTGGTCGACCGGGTGCAGGTGACGGTGTTCCCCGTCATCACCGGCCGGACCGGGACCGAGCCGATCTTCGAGGGTGCGGCCGATTTCGACCTGGAGCTGCTCGAGAGCCGAACGCTCGACGGCCGCAGCCAGGAGCTCATCTACCGACCCAGCCTTCACTGACAGGTACGGGACGTTCGGACCGGGCTGCCGAGGGGCGCCGTCGTTAGGCTCTGGTGACAACGGGAGCGTCCGCTAGGACGCACGATGATCGAGGAGCACCATGCTGTTCCATATCAAGCAATCGCATGAACCGGCGGACTGCCCTCTCGGCGCCGGCGGCTCACGCTCGCTGTTCGACGGCGACAACCCCGACGTGAAGATCCACGGGTTCTGGCTGGCATTCCCGCAGCACACGACGTACATGGTGGTGGAGGCAGACGACATCACGCACCTCCAGGCGTTCCTCCGGCCGGGCGCCGGCGTCACGCTGTGCGAGATCACTCCGGTCAGCGACCGGCCGGTCGATCGCCCCAACTAGCCGCTTCGCTCTCGGGGGATCTCGGCGGTGGGCCCGGCCCCGGTCGCCTGACTGAGCCGATCGTTCGCCTATGTACCCTTGCGGTTACGTACCCGTGTCGTTACATTAATGCTATGGCGGGGATCGCTCGAGGAAGGAAGGCGCGAACGTGAACATCATCGGGACGATGCGGACGCTTGACCGGACCCGCGGCGCGGTGCGTGTCGAGGACGTCTACGACACCGACATCAAGGACCTGTGGGAGGCGTGCACGTCGCCGGAGCGGCTGGTCCGCTGGATCGCCGAGGTCTCCGGCGACCTGCGAGTGGGTGGCACGATCCAGGCCGTCCTCACCAGCACCTGGACCGGTCCGGGACGGATCGAGGCGTGCGACGCGCCGCATCACCTGCTCCTCACGATGGAGCCGGGCACCGGCGACGAGACTCAGCTGGAGGCCTGGCTGACCGAGGAGGGGCCGAAGAGCAGGCTGGTCGTCGAGGAGCGTGGGCTTCCCGTGGACAAGATGTACTTCCACGGCGCCGGCTGGCAGGCGCATCTGGAGGACCTCGGGCGGTCGCTGGCGGAGGGCGCCTCGGCTCACCCGGAGGGCTGGAGCTCGCAGGCGCCGGCACCGGCGTGGCGCGGGCGTTGGAACGAGCTCACCCCTGCCTACCAGGCGATGGAGGTCGAGTGATGTCAGACCAGATCAGACTCAGCGCGACCACGGTGAACGCGCCCGACGCGCTAGCCCTCGCCAAGTTCTACGCGGAGCTCACCGGCGGCGTCACGAAGGGGAGCGAGCACTGGGCGACCGTCGCCGGGCCGAACGGGTTCATCGGATTCCAGCAGGTGGACGACTTCCGCCCACCGGTGTGGCCCGGCGCCGACGTACCGATGCAGATGCACCTCGACTTCTTCGTCGACGACCTTGAGGCAACAGGAGCTCGCGCAATCGCTGCCGGCGCTACCCGGCTCGACTTCCAGCCGAACTCCGACCACTGCTTCGTCTACGCCGACCCGGCCGGCCACCCGTTCTGCCTGTCAACCTGGGACGGTCCGCACCTGGACGACGAGCCCGACGACGAATCGGAGAGCTAACCCAAGCGCTGCGATGGCGACGTCGACCGGTCGGGCTGGGTAGCGTGGATGCCATCGGCTCATGAACGAGCCCGAGGAGGCACCATGTTCAACTTTTGGACCGTTGTCTATCTGATCTTCATCGGTGTCGTCGCGGGCTACGCCGCACGATTGCTGGTCAAGGGGACGGACCCGATGACCTGGTGGCAGACCATCCTGCTCGGAATCGTCGGGTCGTTCATCGGCGGCTTCGGGGGGTACGCCCTGTTCGGTTGGGACGAGGACGGGGGCTTCTTCCAGCCGAGCGGCCTGATCCTCTCGATCCTCGGCGCTATCGTCGCGCTGCTCATCTGGCGCGCGGTCCGAAAGCGGTCCTCCCGAGCCGCACAGTGACGAGTCCCCTCACTGCAGCGGGAACGGCGGCTGCCACCACGAGGGTTGGGACTCGACGCTCACTTGCTCAACCCACTTGACCCACCAGAAGCCACGTTGACCCGGGGCGACCAGCCGGACCGGTCCGCCGTGGCCGGGGGACAGTGGTAACCCGCCGACATGGGTGGCGAGCAGCAGTGAGGCAGCGTCCTCCGGTGCGAAACGTCGTGTGTACCCGGTCACCGATCGCACCACGATCGACCCGTCGTCCACGGTCCCGAGCAGGGTGGCGAGCCGGATGCCCTGCCAGCTCTGCTCCGCCCACCAGCCGCCGGTGCAATCCAGCACCGCCGTCAGCGTCGTGTCGCTGATCGCGAGCAGTGCGTCGTACCCCAGTCGACGCGTCGCCTGGTCGGGTCGGCTGACCTGCAGCTCGTACGCGGCCTCGTCGATGCCGGGCACGCTGTCGGTGAACCACTGGGTGACCGGCATCGCGGACGGTACTCCGGATCCAACTTCGTAGGATCCGGTCGCGCGACGATCTGCGCCCGGCAGACGTGCCGTCACGGTGACGGCCTCCACCGCGCCGTACGCCAGCGCCGCGCCACCGGCCACGGCCATCGCCTGCAACGCGGTTCGCCGAGACAGGTCCGTGGCGCGGAGCCGCTGGGGTCGACGGACCACATGGACCAGCGCGAACGGCACGGCCACGATGGCAGCGCCGACATGGACGTCGAGTGCGCTGATGCCGGCCAACTCGAGCGGTCCGAGGGTGGAGTGGACGATCCCGGCAAGCAGGCTCACGCCGACCAGTACGCCGAAGGCGATCGCAAGAATGTGACTCCGCGCCCGGCGCAGTCCGCGGCGGACGATCACGCTCTTCCACGGGACCAGGATCAGAATGCCCAGGCCGAGCATGCCGTGAACCACGCTCACGATCCGGGAGTCCGGCGAGCCATCCACCGCGAACCCCACCCAGCCGGACACGAACGCCCCCACCAGCAGCACCAGGAGCGCGAGGTTGGTCCGCCGGCTCGTCCGGGACGACACGACCACCTGTCCAGTGTGCAACGGGCGACGGCGTCGGGTTCTAGTCGCTTGCGACCCGGAGCGTAGCGAGGGAGGGATCCGCGGCGTACGCGATGCGGACGCCTGATGCCCGGGCCTGGTCGAGCGCTGCGATCGCGTCGACGGTGATCGCCTCGCCGGGCGCAAGGACCGGTATGCCAGGCGGGTAGGGCGCGACGAGCTCGGCGCAGGTTCGTCCGACGGCCTGGTCGATGGACACCGTCTCGGCCGCGGCGAAGAAGGCCTCGCGCGGCGTGACGACAGTGACCGGGTCGACACCGTAGGCGGCCGGACGCACTGCGGGCCGTGGGGCTTCGCGGTGCCGCTCGATCGAGTCCGCAATGAGAGTGGCGAGCTTGCCGAGGCTGGCTTCGGTGTCAGCGAGGGAGACGACGGCGACGAGGACATCCCGGTCGGCGGACTCGATCGGCAGACCCGCCGCGAGGAGATCGCGCTCGACGGCATTGCCATCGGCACCGGTTCCGGCCAGGACCAGTGTCAGTTTGAGCGGGTCGACCGCCGGGCCGTCGAGGACGCTGAGCCCTCCCACCGCACGGAGCCGGTCACGGGCCACGCGGGTCGCCGCGATCGCCTGTCCGAGAAGGACCGGGCCATCCCGTTCGAGCAGCGCCCTCGCGGCATCGATGCTGGCGAGGATGGCGCCGGCCGGACTCGTGGTCGCTGTCGCTTCGACGCCGGCGTCCAGGCGAGCGACATCGATCCGGTCAGTACGAGCGAGTACCAGCGCCGCCTGGCTCCACGCCGGGAGTGTCTTGTGGGCGCTGGTCACCATCACGTCAGCGCCGAGCTGGAGCGGATGCCGCGGAAGGTCCGGGTGAAAACCGAAGTGGGCCGCCCAGGCCGCATCGACCACCAACGGCACCCCGTGCTCGTGCGCCGCGTCCGCGAGCCCGGCAACGTCACCGACCGTGCCGACGTAGGACGGGTCGCCGACGAACACAGCTGCCGCATCCGGATTCTCGGTCAGGGCGCGGCGTACGTTCTCCGGCGCCACGCCCAGGGGGAGTCCTGTCGCGGGGTCGACCTCTGGGCGTACCCACACCGGCGTGATACCGGCCAGCACCAGCCCGAGCAGCAGCGACCGATGCAGCGTGCGGCTGACCACGACCCGATCGCCGTCGCCTGCCAGGGCGAGAGCCACGGCCTGATTGGCATGGGTGGCGCCGCCGGTCGAGAAACGGCAGACATCGGCGCCCCAAAGCCGGGCCGCATGGGCCTCGGCCTCGGTGAGTACGCCTGCGGTCAGCTTCATCGTGTCCAGACCGCCATACAGCGGAGCATCGCCGGCCACCACATCGCCCACCAGGTCGGTGCGTTGCTTGTGACCCGGGATGGTGAACGGGGTCGGCCGGTGCTCGTAGAAGCGCAGCCAGGCATCCAGCAGCGGGGCGTCACCACGCAGCCCGCGGGGATCAGTCGACGTCTCCGTCGGCAGGTCGCTCACCCCGTCAATACAACGCCATCGGGCCAAAGCGGCAGCCGGGAAGCGGTCAGACCGGCTCCATCCGCCAGACCTGATCGGCGAGCCGGACCGACTCCGACCACGCCTCGAAGACCGGAGCGATCGGATCATCGAGCCCGAACAGACGATCGGCCTCGGCTCCGAGCTGATCGGCCAACGACCGGAGATTGGGCGGCGGAGTGCGTACCCAACGCAACTGCGCGTCGGCCGTCACCTTCGCCTTCGCCAGAAACTCGGCGAGCTGTCGCCGGGCCCGTCTCCTCGACCAGTACGGCAGCCGTACCAACTCCAGATAGCCGAGGCTCTCGTGCTGGCCATAGTCGATCATGCTCGCCTCCGGTGCGGACACGTCCTCCGTACCCGTCCGCGGCTGCGGCATGCCTCCGCTCCGGACAGACTGCCCGGTCAGCAGCAAGCTGCTCGGCGGTGCTAGTCGACCATGCTGAGGAGGTAGAGCAGGCTGCCCAGGCTGTAGACGGTGGTGATGACACCCGCTGCGAGCAGCCAGAACCGCAGGACGCCAAGCGCCGGCGACATCCACCGACTGGCCACGATCTCGAGCGCGCCGACGGCGATGCCGAACAGCGCGAACTGCGGTCCCAGGGCGATGAACAGCAGGAAGGCGAACAGATACAACGCGAAGTGCGCGAAACCGAGGAGAACGGTGAGGAGCACCTGGAGCGACTCGGACTTGTAGACGCGCTGGTCGGCATGCACGGCCGCTACCCTCCCAGCCCACGCATCGTCTTGCCAATCCCCTGGCTCCACCGATCTCTCCATACCCGTCAGATCCTCACCCAGAATGAAAGACTAGTAATCTTGTATTGTTACTAAACAATAGGCAGACTGAGCCGCATGGTCAATATCAACGTGGGACAGCGGGCGGGTCTGGAGCCGGCCCGGCTCGCCGAGCTCACCGGCGCCTTCGCAGACGATGTACGGGCGGGCCATCATGCGCCGGTCGGATTCGACGCCGAGCGGCG
>Ga0126377_10003981_pt1 | contig 10632 bp, 8 predicted proteins | sample PanSoiMetPlot_22_FD_92647 | JGI IMG/M metagenome (GOLD analysis project Ga0126377, IMG submission 92647) | Tropical forest soil microbial communities from Panama - MetaG Plot_22 | ecosystem: Environmental > Terrestrial > Soil > Tropical forest > Bulk soil | place: Panama | collected 2016-02-17 | reverse complement strand
GCATTCACGTGATCAGCAACGCCATGGACCTGCGCCGGTTCCGTCGCGAAAAGAGCCCGGCGGCACGCTTCACGCTTGGCGTGGTGGGGATCAAGTCGATCGCCAAGGATCCACGATGGGCCGCCGAGGTCCTGCGGCACTTGCGGGCACACGACGACCGGTACCGGCTGGTCCTGCTCGGTCAGGAGATCAACCCGGCGGCAAGCCCGGACAGCAAGGCCTACTGGGATCGCTTCCTCGCCGACATCGCCGATCTCGAGCCGGCCGGCGCGGTGGCGCGACTTGGCCAGATCGAGGACGTGCCGAGCGCGCTCACTGAGGTGGGTGTCGTGCTGTCGAGCTCGGTCCGGGAGAGCTTCCACTGCGGGCTGGTCGAAGGCGCGGCGAGCGGCGCGGTGCCGGTCGTCCGTGATTGGCCGTTCTTCGCGGGCCGACCGCACGGCGCCCGCTCCCTCTTCCCCCCGGACTGGGTCGTCGACGGGCCGCGGGCCGCGGCCGACCGCATCCTCGCCGCCACGGCGTCCGAGGAGGCCTGGCGCAAGACTGGCGCCGCCGCCGCGGATCACGCCATCGCGACGTGGGATTGGGAAACGGTGAGCCGTCAGTTTAATTGGGTAGTGTGCAAGGACGCCGCGGGTGACTCGGCGGCGACGGAGAGGACCGATGGAGTTGACGGAGAATAGCTTGGAGTCAACGGGCAACAGCTTGGAGTCGACGGGCAACAGCTCGGAGTCAACCGGAAACAGCTTGGAGTCGACGGGAAACAGCTCGGAGTCGACGGGCAACGGCGCCCCGAGCAAACCCGCTCGCATTGTGATGCTCGTCGACAACGGCGTTAACGGCGACTCGCGCGTGCAGAAGACGGCCCGCGCCGCCGCCGACAACGGTTGGGACGTCATCCTCATCGGTCGCTCCCCCAACGGAAAGCCGCAGAGTTGGAAGCTCGGCCCGGCGGAGGTCCGCCTCGTCCGAATGGCGAGCCCGTTGCGCGCCCGCCGCCACGAGTTCCGGCGACACTGGATGATCGCACCGTTTGCATATCCCCCGACCGGGATCGCCGCGAATCGCCAGCAAGCCGTCAAGGCTCGCCAGGCCGACCTGACCGTGCGACGCGCGCTAGCGAAGCAGCGCAACGCGTCACGCCTGAGGCAGCGCATCCTCCGCTTGCAGTGGGCCGCGTCCAAGGTCGTGCAGAAGTGGGTGTCGTTCCGCTACTGGCAACTCACCGCCTCGCAGCGCTACCGCGGCAGCCTGCGGTCACCGTGGGACCGCGCATACACCTGGTTCTGGCATCGGGTCCGCGGCAACCGTTCGTGGCGCCGGCTGGAGCCGCAACTGTGGGACTACGAGCTGGCCTACGGCGCCACCATCGACCAGCTGAAGCCGGACATCATCTACGCCAACGACTTCCGCATGCTCGGCGTCGGCGCGCGCGCCAAGATCCGGGCTGGCGCGAAGAACCGCGACGTGAAGCTGATCTGGGACGTGCACGAATACCTGCCGGGCCTGAAGCCCCGCGTGGACAACGGGCGCTGGATGGTCGCCAACCACGCGCACGAGCGGGAGTACGCACCGTACGCGGACGCGGTGATCACCGTCGCGGACCAGGTTGCCGTGCTTCTCCAGCGCGACTATGCGCTCCCCGAGCTCCCGGCCCTGGTGTTGAACACGCCGAGCGTGGCCGAGATGGCGGCCGCCACGCTGGCCGGCGGGAGCGACGTGCGGACCGACTGCGGGTTGGACCGGGACACTCCGCTCGTGGTCTACAGCGGCGCGGCGGCGGCACACCGAGGTCTCGGCGTCATGCTCGAGGCGATGCCGGTCCTGGCGGACGTTCACGTCGCGTTCGTCGTGAACGCGCCGGACGGGCCGTACCTGACCGGGCTCATCGCCCGGGCGCGAGCACTCGGCGTCGAGGACCGCCTGCACGTCCTCCCGTACGTCTCGCACGACGCGGTCGTCCGCTACCTGGCCACCGCCACGGCCGGCGTGATCCCGATCCACCACTGGCAGAACCACGAGATCCAACTGGTCACGAAGTTCTTCGAATACTCACACTCCCGGCTGCCGATCGTCGTCAGCGACGTGGAGACCATGGCCGCCGCGGTCCGCGACAGCGGTCAGGGCGAGGTGTTCCGCGTCGACGACGTGGAGGACTACGCCCGGGCGGTGAAGGCGATTGTGTCGGATCCGCAGCCATATCGCGATGCGTACGAGAAGATCGATCTGGCGGCTTGGACGTGGGAGGCCCAGGCAGTCAACCAGGATCGGATCTATCGTCGCCTGGCGCCGCCCGGGCGCACGCCCGGCCCCGCCACAACCGGGCGCGAGGCCATTCTCGCCGAGGGGGCCAGCAGCGCGTCCGAGTGAGGAATCCGCTGCCATGACCGACGTCGTCATATTGGGCCTCGGCTACGTCGGACTGCCGCTCGCCAAGGAGGCGATCCAGGGCGGCGCAACCGTCGTGGGCCTCGACGTCAAGGAGTCGGTGGTCGACGGGCTGAACGCGGGACGGTCGCACATCGACGACCTGTCCGACGCGGACGTGGCGGCCATGATCGCGGCCGGTTTTCGCGCCACCCTCGACGAAACCGAGATCGCGTCCGCGACCACCGCGGTCATCTGCGTGCCGACCCCGCTGCACGGCGATGGTGGTCCCGACCTCACGGCGGTCGAGTCGGCCGCGCATGCGGTGTCGCGCCAACTCCAGCCGGGCATGCTCGTGGTGCTCGAATCCACGACCTATCCGGGAACCACCGACGAGATCGTACGGCCGATCCTGGAGCAGTCCGGACTAACTGCCGGCGTCGACTTCGACCTGGCGTTCTCGCCGGAGCGCATCGACCCGGGCAACAAGGAGTTCGGCCCCCGCAACACCCCGAAGATCGTCGGCGGTGACACGCCGCGCTGCACGGAACGCGCCGCGGAGTTCTACGGCCGATTCGTGGACACCATCGTCCGCACCAAGGGCACGCGTGAGGCGGAGACAGCGAAGCTGCTGGAGAACACCTATCGGCACGTGAACATCGCGTTGGTGAACGAGATGGCGCGCTTCTGCCATGAACTAGGCGTCGATCTCTGGGACGTGATCCACGCCGCGAGCAGCAAGCCGTTCGGGTTCCAGGCGTTCTATCCCGGACCGGGAGTGGGCGGGCACTGCATCCCGATCGACCCGAACTACCTGAGCCACAAGGTACGAGCGAAGCTCGGCTACCCGTTCCGTTTCGTCGAGTTGGCTCAGGAAATCAACTCGTCGATGCCGTCGTACGTCGTGTGGCGGGCGCAGAACATCCTCAACGATGCCGGCCTGGCCTGCAACGGCTCGCGCATCCTGCTGCTCGGCGTGACGTATAAGGCCGACATCGGCGACCAGCGCGAGTCGCCGGCGATCCCGGTGGCCCGCCTACTGGCTGGCCTCGGCGCGAAGGTTTCCTACCACGATCCGCTGGTCACGAACTGGAAGGCGGGCGGCGTCGACGTGCCGCGCATCGACGATGTCGAGGTTGCCGTTGGCGACGTGGATCTCGTGATCCTGATCCAGAACCACAGTGTTTACGACCCGGAGAAGCTGTCCCGACGATCACGGCGGTTCTTCGACACCCACGGGGTCACGTCCGGCGAGGCCGCACAGCGCCTGTGACGCGCCAGCGCGCAAGCTGCGCGACGCGCTAGCGCGCAAGCTGTTTGGCGCGCAGATCGCTATAGACGCCGTCGAGGACGTCGACCTGCGCCTCCCAGGTCCAGCCGTCCAACAGCCCCGGCGCGTCGTACGCGGCGCGGTAGCGCTTCGGATCGGCGAGCACCGCGTTGACCGCGGTCACGAACCCGTCGACGTCCTCCGCGGTGAACACCTCGCCCTGTCCGGTACGACGGACCGCCTCGGCCATCGTTCGCACGTCGCTCACCACGATCGGCAGGCGTGCGTGCGAATACTCGAAGAACTTCGTGATCAGCGCGATCTCGTGGTTCGGCTGGTGCTGGATCGGGATCACGCCCGCGTCGGCCGGCGCCAGGAACGCCGACACCTGCCAATGCGGCACGTACGGCAGCACATGAACCCGGTCCCCGACGCCGGCCGCCGAGGCGCGCGCCGCCAGCTCCTCGGACGCGGCGTTGCGGCCGCTCGGGTGCAGCGTCACGAACGCCACGTGTACGCCGGCCAGCCGCGGCAGTGCGTCCACGACGGTGTCGAGTCCCCGACGCGGGTTCACCCCGCCGCAGTAGACCAGCAGCGGCGTGTCGTCGCCGATGCCGCACAGCGCACGGATATCGGGTGCGGCTTCACCGTCGCTGTCGGCGCTTGCGGGCGGCGCGTTCAACACGACCTTCGGCGTCTCGGCGAGGCGGTGCGTGTCACGCAGCAGGTCAGCGAGGCTCGCTGACACGGTGACGACCGCGTCCGCATACGGCGCGTACTCGTTGACGTACTCGATCTGGGCGGGCAGCCAACGCGGGTTCTGCGGGCGACCGGCGATGCCCGCTACCGACTCGTGGGCGTCCCACACGATCCGAGTGTCGTGGCCCTTGGCGCGCAACCGCATGGCCGACCGAACGCCGACACCGAGCATCCGGAAGTCGTTGGCGTGAACGATGTCCGGCTTCAACGCGTCCAGGACGCCGCCGATCGCGATCTCGTAGTCCCAGAGCCCCGGATCGAGACGCCGCCAGCTGCGAGCTCCCATCGCACGCCGCCAGAACGCGATCGACGCGCGGTTGACGAGCGCATCCGCGTCGGCTTGCGCGTCCCGCAAGTGCCGCAACTCGCGCGCCCGCAGCGACGTCCACAACCGTCGCCCGGTGACGTAAACCTTCGACGCGGCGAGCAGACCGCCGCGAGCCTTTCGTTTCACTCCCGGCGGTTCGGCGGCGAGCCGGGCGCGCTTGGCCGCGAGGTTCGCCAGACGCGCCTTGCTGGCCTGGTGCCGGTACGCCGAGACCGGCCCGGGTGGGTACGCGAGCGGACGCCGCAGCGACCGGCGTACGTGCGACGGCGGCGGGTTCAGCGGCATCGGTACCGGCACCAGCCGTACCTGGGCCTCGCCGATCTGCCAGCTGTCCGCTGCGCCGGCACCCTTGATGCCGATCAGCGTCACGTCCCAGCCGGCGTCCGCTGCCGACCGTGCCGTCTTCTGTACGCGGGAATCGCCGTGCACGCCGTTGTCGACGAGCATCACGATCCGGCCGCGGGACCGCACGGTCTCCTCGCCCACCCTTGCCGCCTCTCGCCGATTGCTGGTCCGCCGCGAGCGGTCAGCCGGTCCGCTCCCACTCCGGCGGCGCGATGCCTACCGTAGCCCCCGTCCGGGCCGACTCCAGGACCGCGGCGGACACCTCCACGGTGCGCAAACCTTGCCGGAGCGTCACGATGTCGCTCTCCTTGCCCTCGACCGCGTCGCGGAACCGTTCGTGCTCGACGAGCAGTGGCTCGCGTTTGGGGATCGCGTAGCGGATCATGTCGCCCTCGGCGACGCCGCGGAACGAGCGCAGCGCCTCCCACTCCGTGTTGACCGCGCCGTTGGCGTAGAACGTGAGGTCGGCGGTCAGCGTGTCGGCTACGAAGCAGCCGCGTTCGCCGGTCACCACGGTGGACCGTTCCTTCAACGGGCTCAGCCAGTTCACCAGATGGTTGACCATCGAGCCGTCGGCGAGCTGACCGACCGCGGCAACCATGTCCTCGTGCGGGCGGCCGCTGCGGAAGACGGTGCGAGCCGCAACGGATGTGTACGACTGGCCGGTGACCCAGGACGTGAGGTCGATGTCGTGGGTGGCGAGATCCATCACGACGCCGACGTCCGCGATGCGATGCGGGAACGGCCCTTGCCGGCGCGTCACGACCTGGTACACGTCGCCGAGCTCGCCGGCCTCCAGCCGGAGCCGAAGGCTTTGCAGCGACGGGTTGTAGCGTTCGATGTGCCCGACACCGGCGACGAGACCGGCCGATTCGAACGCGGCCAGCAGGCGCCGGGATCCCTCGACCGACGGTGCTAGCGGCTTCTCGATGAGCGCTGCGATCCCGGCCGCCGCGAGCTCAAGGCCAACCTCTTCGTGCAGTCCGGTCGGGCAACACACCACCGCGTAGTCGAGGCCGTGCCCGATCAGTTCGGCGACCGTGGAATACACCGGGATGCCGCGCACCACACTGGCGGCGTCACCCATCGGGTCGGCCACGCCAACGAGTTGCACGCCGTCGATGATCTGTAGCACGCGCGCATGGTTGCGACCCATCGCGCCGAGGCCGATAAGGCCGGCACGCAACCTTGGCGTACCCATCGTCACCGGGCCCATCGTCACCGGGCCTATCGTCACCGGGCACCGCCAGCCGCGTTGGCGGCTCGCGCGATGCGCTCGAGCTCGGCGGTGCTCAGCGACGGGTAGATCGGCAGCGAGATGACCTCGGCGGCGGCGCGGTCGGTGATCGGCAGGTGCCACGGACCCGGCGCGCCGTCGACCAGGAACGGCTTGAGCCGATGGATCGGCGTCGGGTAATAAACCGCGTTGCCGATCCCGTGCTCGGACAACACTTGCTGCGCCGCGTCACGATCGCCGCGCACGCGCACCGTGTACTGGTGGTAGACGTGCCGCGCGCCGTCCGCCACCGGCGGCGTGACCATCTCGGTGATGTGCGCGTCGAGGAACTTCGCGTTCGCCTGCCGCTGGTCGGTCCACTCGGCAAGCTGCCGCAGTTGTACGCGACCGATCGCCGCCGCGACGTCGGTGAGACGCATGTTCGCGCCGACGATTTCGTTCGCGTACCGCTGCTCCATGCCTTGGTTGCGAAGCAGCCGCAAGGTGCGCGCGACCTGTGCGTCGGCGGTGGTGATCATCCCGCCCTCGAGCGAATGCATGTTCTTCGTCGGGTAGAAGCTGAAGCATCCCGCGGCCCCAAACGCGCCAACCGGCGTGCCGTGCAGCGTCGCGCCGTGTGCCTGAGCGGCGTCCTCGACGACGGCCAGGCCGTGCCGCTCAGCGATCGGCATCAAGCGATCCATCGCGGCCGGTTGGCCGTAAAGATGCACCGGAATGACGGCGACGGTCCGGGGCGTGACGGCGGCCTCGACCGCGGCTGGATCGATGTTGAACGTGTCCGCGTCGATGTCGACGAAGACCGGATCGGCGCCGACCAATCGCACCACGTTGGCGGTCGCGGCGAACGAGAACGACGGCACGATGACCTCGTCGCCTGGCCCGATGCCGAGCGCCATCAACGCGAGGTGCAGCGCCGATGTGCCGGAGTTGACCGCGACGCAGTAGCGGCCGTCCACAAGCGCGGAAAACTCCGCCTCAAACGCGGCCACCTCCGGTCCCTGCACGACCATGCCGCTGCGAAGGACGCGAACCGCGGCCTCGATCTCTGCCTCACCGATGAGGGGCCGTGCCGATGGGATCGGGTCGAGCCTCGTGTCTGGCATGTAGTGACTCCCGTCAACTCGCTGCGAATCGCCAGCGATGCTAGCGTGCGGCCGGCATCGCGCTGGTAGCAAGCGCATCGGCCGCCGGCTCGACTTGCGAAGGTGCCGCCGGTTCGCCCTCGGCCGTCGGCGGCTTCGGGCACAAAGCCTCCAGCGCGGCGGCCGACGCGGCCGCCATCCGTCTCAGGTCAGTGCCAGAAACGGGGGTACGCGCGATCGCGAGCCGCCAGTAGAGCGGGCCGACGATCAGGTCGACGACGAGATCCGGATCCGCCGTGCCGGCCAACTCCCCCCGGTCCCGGGCGGCGCCGAGCAACTGTTCGCCGATGTGGCGCTGATGTACGCGGAGGACCTTCTCCAACGTCTCGCCGATCTCCGGGGTGCGGGCCGCCTCGGCGAGCAGATCCGGGATGATCTGCGAGGCTGACGGATGACGCAGCAAACGCGCCACCACCTGAAGGAACACCTCGAGGTCGCCGCGCAGGCTGCCGGTGTCGACGATGGGCAATTTGCTGTCCGCGACCGAGTTCACCACGTCCAGCACGAGGTCGAGCTTCGAGTTCCAGCGCCGGTAGACTGCGGTTTTTGCGACGCCCGCCCGGCGGGCCACCGCCTCGATCGACAGCCGCCCGTACCCCACCGCGGCAAGCTCTTGGACGAGGGCGCGCTCGATGGCCTCCGTAATGTCCCCGCGGAGAACGGCCGCGCCGGCCGGTGTTCGCTTCACATCCGTCGTCACGTGGTCAAGGTAACACAACGACGATCCGGTTGCGTAGCGACGTGTCCGGTACTACAGTGCTGTAGCGACGATACGGTGGCGTTCTATTGGATGGAATGCTTTCGAATCGGCAGGTCAGACGGCACATTGATGGGAGCGCGAGTGGTCAGCACCACCTCCGTGGGACCCGAGGCGGGTCTGTCCGGGGCGGAACTCGCCACGCGATACGGACTGGCGGTCGCCGGCGCGCGGCCGGGCATCGTCACGTACACGCGCCAGCTATGGTCCTACCGGAACTTCATCGTGACGTACGCGTCGTCGATCATCTCTGCCTCGTTCAGCAAGGCTCGGCTCGGCCGGCTCTGGCAGGTGCTCACGCCACTGTCCAACGCCGCGGTGTACTACCTGATCTTCGGCGTCCTGGTCGGTACCAAGCGCGACGTCCCGAACTTCATTACGTACCTGTGCATCGGCATCTTCACGTTCCTGTTCACCTCCGCGTCGGCGGTGCAGGGCGTGCAGTCGGTGACGAAGAACCTCGCGATGATCCGGGCGCTGCACTTTCCGCGCGCTACCGTGTCGCTCGCCACGACCTGGACGCAGCTGCAGAACTTCCTCGCCGCAATGGTGGTGCTGCTCGCCATCGCGCTGGCCACACATGAACCGATCTCGCACACCTGGATCTACATGCCGCCGTGCATCGCACTCCAGCTGATGTTCAACACCGGGCTGGGGTTCGCCTGCGCGCGGATCGGCGCAAAGATCCCGGACCTCAAGCAGCTCGCGCCGTTCGTCACGCGCACCTGGATGTACTTGTCCGGTGTGCTCTACAGCGCCACGAAGTTCGACGCGAACCTTCCCGGCCCGCTCGCCACCGTCGCGAAGTTGAACCCGGCCGTCGTCTACATCGACATCATGCGGCATGCGTTGCTGCGCCGGTTCGCAAACTCGCCCGCGTACGCGTGGGTCTGGCCGCCGATGGTCACCTGGGCGCTCGCCATCGGATGGGCGGTTGTCGCACTGGCCGCCGGGTACATCTACTTCTGGCGTGGCGAGGAAGAATACGGTCGTGGCTGATTTCAACAGCGACGTCGTGACCGGACTGACCAAGGCGGTCGTGGCCGAGTTGACGACCGAGACCGTGGCGGCGGACGAGACCACCACGCGCAAACGCGAGCCACGCCCGCTCGGTGCACCGACGGTAATCGTGGAGAACGTACACGTCACGTACCGGATCACCGGCGCCGGCAAGACCATGAACAACACGCCGAGCGCCGCGCTGAAGCGGATCATGGCGCGCAAATCCAATCCGACCATCCGAGAGGTGCGCGCGGTCAAGGGCGTGAGCTTCACGGCCTACCAGGGCGAGGCGGTCGGTCTGGTCGGCAGCAACGGTTCGGGCAAGTCAACGCTCCTCCGCGCGATCGCCGGACTGCTTCCGGTCGACCAAGGCGGCGCCATCTACACGATGGGCCAGCCGTCGCTGCTCGGCGCGAACGCAGCGCTGCTACCCGACCTGTCCGGCGAGCAGAACGTCATCATCGGCCTGCTGGCCATGGGCATGACGCGGCAGCGCGCCGAGGAGCTGATGCCCGGCATCATCGAGTTCTCCGGCATCGACGAGCACGGCGAGAAGTTCAGCGAGCTGCCGATGAGCACGTATTCGTCGGGCATGTCCGCACGTCTGCGGTTCTCCATCGCGGCCGCCCGCATGCATGACGTGCTGCTTGTCGACGAGGCGCTCGCGACCGGCGACGCGAGATTCCGCCGGCGCAGCGAGGAACGGGTCCGCGAGATGCTAGCCAGCGCCGGTACGGTGTTCCTCGTCAGCCACGCGGTCGGCACCATTCGCGAGGTCTGCGACCGCTCGATCTGGCTCGAACGCGGCGTGATCCGCATGGACGGCCCGACCGAGGAAGTCGTCGACGCGTACGAACAGTTCATGACGCGCTGAGGCGGATCACGGCAACATACGTGCCGACTGGTGCCGGAGGCTATCGAGTGGCAGCCGCAACGAATGAGGCTGGGGACGGCCCCGACGTCTCGGTGATCGTCGCCGTCCACAACACCATGCCCTACCTCAGGCAGTGTCTGAAGTCCCTGGTACGGCAGACCATCGGACGTGACCGGCTGGAAGTCATCGCAGTCGACGACGGGTCGACCGACGGCAGCGGGCGCGAGTTGGATCGTTTCGCGCTGCGTTATCCGTCGACGTTCACGGTGATCCACCAGACGAACAGCGGCGGACCCGCCGCGCCGAGCAACCGCGCGCTGCGCAAGGCCACCGGCCATTACCTGTTCTTCCTCGGTGCCGACGACCACCTCGGTCCCGAGGCGCTTGAACGACTCGTCGACGCCGCGGACCGGCACGGCTCGGACGTGGTCGCCGGGCGCATGGTCGGCCTCAACGGGCGCTTCGTCCCGCAGGCCATCTTCGAGCGGACCGACTACGACGTCGACCTCTACAACTCGCCGCTGCCGTTCGCGATCTCGAATACCAAGCTG
>Ga0126377_10003980_pt1 | contig 10633 bp, 20 predicted proteins | sample PanSoiMetPlot_22_FD_92647 | JGI IMG/M metagenome (GOLD analysis project Ga0126377, IMG submission 92647) | Tropical forest soil microbial communities from Panama - MetaG Plot_22 | ecosystem: Environmental > Terrestrial > Soil > Tropical forest > Bulk soil | place: Panama | collected 2016-02-17 | reverse complement strand
TGAAGGTGTCCGGAAAATGATCGGTGCCAAACTTCATGCGCGGCCCACCCGTCGCCTGCCACCAGCCGCGATAGTCGTAGTGACTATCCGGATGATCGACATCGCGGATCTTGTTCGTGCGCACCCAGTCTTGAAACGCGCGCTCGTCATTCGGACGCAGCGACGTCGTCTCCGTCGCCGGATCGATCATGAAGCGCCCGGTCGTCGGATGCCGTGGTTGCGGCGGCATTACAGGTAATGCTCCCCGAGCGTCTTCCGCCGCACGCGCGGCCGACTCGACGCCACCTTCGGCAACCCCGTGCGTTTCGTCGCCGCGAAATCCCGGAGCGACGATTTCTTCATCTTCAACAACCCGCGATTTCGCGCCAGCAACTGTGACGGATTATGGAGCGCGATGGCCATCGCCTGTTGCTGCGCTTTCGACCGAGCAGGCATCGTTCACCTCATGGCGTCAAGACGCGCTTCGCCTCCAACGCAATCTGGACCGCAAACGCCACCGCTGCTTCCGCCGCCATCTCCACTTCACTCGGCTGCGTCAACATCACCGCCGGATTGCGATTCGCCGACCATCCCGCCGCGAGCGTCGCCGCGAGCGTCGCGAGATCCTGCACGGTGAAGTCCGGTGGCGGCGGCGCCGCCAGTTCCTGATCCATCGCAAATTTCGGGGCCGCAGGCGGCATCACATCCTCCGGTCTACACGCTGTTCAACGCCACAATGTTCGTCGCCGTCGTGCCCGCCGCATTGATGCGCCGCGCCTTGATCGGCAACCATGACCCCGCAGGCACCGCGACAAACGTGACCGCCGCACTCGTGCCGCCCGCGACAAACGCGACGTTCCCGGCGCCACCCACCCACACCGCCTCGCACGGCACCGCGAGATCCACCGTGTCACTCGGCGTCACCGTCGTCCACCGATTGAACGTGCCCATGTCCATGTCCTCCGTCATCCACCACGGCACGTCTGGCCACCCACCCGCACCACCAGTCGCGGCGGTGTAATGATTGCCGACCTGCGCCGCCGTCAGCGCATGGTCGTAGAGCACCATCTCGTCCAGATACAGGCCGGTCCCCGGCGATGCGCTGGTCGTCCCAAACGTGACCTGCCCGGCCGCATCCAACCACGCAAACCCCGTCGGTTTGTTCCCCACCTCGACGCCGTTGACGTAGAGCCGCATGACCGTGGGATCGAACGTGGCCACTACGTGCGCCCACGCCCCTTCCACCGCCACAGACGACGCGACCACTTGCGTGAATTCGTTCAACGCCGTGTTGGAATAGACCCGCCACAGCAACAGATCGCCGGGGTCCGTATTCAACTGCCAGAGCGTGGTGCTCAGGCTGTCGCGCATCCAGAACAGCCTGTTGACCGCTGACCCATCTACCACCTTCGCCCAACACTCCACGGTGAACGCCGCAAACCCCAAGCCTTCGGTCGTCAGCGTGACCGTGCCGGGACTGACGAACGCAAACGCCCGGCCGATACGCCCCGGCTGATTCAGCGTGACCCCGGTCGCACTGATTGCCAAGCCGCCCGTGGGCGACCCGCCAAACACATCCCGCGCCCACGTCCCGCCGGTTTCTTCGTACTGGCAGTACGTAAACGGATTGTCGGCGATCACCGCATCACGAAACGCACTGGCGAAGGCGGCGCGATAATGCGCCGCGATCTGATCGGCGGTCAGCGCGAGCGGATAGATCGCAACTTCATCAATCGACCCCGACCAATACACGGCATTCGGCGTATCAAACCCGAAATTGACCACGCGCGCCACGGCCGGTCGGTTTTGTGCGCCTTGCGCCACTTGGACGCCATCCGCGTACAGCGTCGTCGTCGTCCCGTCACTCACCATCACGATGTGATGCCACTGGTTGTTCGCGAGTCCCGATCCCCCGCCCAATGACGCGCTCGCGAAACAAAACACACCGCCGCCGCTGAGGCCAAAGTACACATCACCGGCAAGGTTGAATTCGCGATTGCTGACGACCGGCATCTGGATCATCGACGCGGTGCGGACCCACGCTTCAACGGTGACGGTCGCTGGATAGCCTGCATAGGTCGTGGCTATCTTTCCCGTCGTCCCGTTGAACGCCATCGCCTTGTCGCCATCGAAGATCGCGCCCGGCTGATTCAACGTCACGCCACCACTAATGGTCCCGTTCTTCGCGCCAATCCGATCCACCGCCGTCGTCCCCGACGTTTCATTGAGCCGCCACGACGCGATGGCGCCGTCGTTCACCACGAGATCGCTGTAGAGACTCATTCAAGCCCCGGATTCACGACGCTCTCGGGATCGTTGAAGACGACACTTTTGATCGCCCACATCGCGCAGGTTTCGAGATAGGTGACCGCCACACTTCGCTGCCGCGACTCGGGGCACGACGCCTCAATCACCCGCTGCACGTCGCTGAACGCCGCGCGCAACGCCTCAATCTTCGCGAAGCCATCCGGACTCGGTCGGTGATACGCATACGGTTTATCAATCGGCATCAGACACCGCTCCGGTCAGACACACCGTCACCACCATCCGGTCCACCTCAATCGCATACGCTTGCGCCAACCAGATCGTGTAGCCCTCGTCCGACGCGACGCGCACCGGATCAGTCGGCGGCAACCCCGCTGGCGCCTCCCGCGTCAGCGCCCACAACGACGCCTGCCCGGCCTGCACCAACAGCAGCGCCCGCGCCAGCGTATTCACCCCCGCCAACCACACGCCCTGCTCCATCACCACCGGCCCGTGCTCGCGATACACCGTTTGCCAGCGCTGCGTGATCGCCGTGACCCGCCGATCCGCATCGCGCGCCACCGCCGCCAGCAACCCATCCCCCGGCGTCCCATGCCCGCGCAGATAGCCGTCGACGAGATCGCGCGCCGACTCCCCCAGCGCCTGCAACTGCGTCGTCATCGTCACCACGCTCTCAGCCACGGCAGCACCGCCTCCAGAAACTGATCGCGCACCGCGAGATCACTGATCCGATTCAGAAAGTCCGCCAGCTGCTCGCCGCTCCGAAACACCCGCGCCGTCGCGCGCAGCCGATCCGGATCCGCCAACAGCTTCGTCACCCGCTCCGTGCGCTCGATCACTGCGCCCGCTCCGACGGCGGCAGCACATCGCGATACGCCGCCGCCCCGCCCGCGCCCGCCGCGCCGAGCAACAGCGCCAGCTTCCGCCGCAACAACACCGGCAACCCTTCGAACAGCGCATAGGTGCGTGGCTGATCACTCGCCAACGCACTGCTCAGCGCCGTATACGCCTGCAACGCCTCCGGCGACTCCCGACTGGCGCGGCGCAACGTCTCCAGCGCCTGACTCTCCGGCGACCCCGGCGTCAACGCGAGATGCCCGGCCAGCCGCTCATTCATCACCACCCCACTCACCCCGCGCCGCTGTAACTCATCCCGCACCGTCGACGCCAGTTCCGACGGCTGATACCCCCAATCCCGCAGCTTCTCGGTGATGGCCTGCCAGACCTGCTCGCCGGTCATCGCACGCGGATCCGCCAGCATGTAATGCCTGCGCAAGCGCGCCACCACCTCCGGATCGAGCCCCGTCTGCGGCGCATTCCAGTCGAGCAGCGGCGGATTCCCGTGCAGCGTCCCCTCGTAGAGATGCCCCGGCTTGGTAATCGTCCCGCCCACGTCGCGGAATTCCTGCAACAACGCCAACTCCCGCTGCGCCCGGGCCGCCTGCCCGGCCCGGCCCGCCGTGCCAGCCCGCCCGCGCGTCACCCGCGCGCCAATCTCGTCCTTCAGCTGCGCGACCACCGACGCCGCCGAGACATCCTCGCCCGCCAACGCGCGCTGCTTGGCGATCTGCCCCAGCCGCTCACTGAGCGCCATCCGCATCCGGTCCTCGCCGCCCAACGCCAGCCGCTCCCCGCCCGGGCCCACACGCGGCGCAATCACCCCGCGCGGACCCCACGCCACCTCCACCGGCGGCGCACTCTTCACCCGATACCGCAGCAATTCCGGAATCCGCTGCTCACTGGCCACATACAGGCCCGGCAAGTTCTCCGATGTCCCGAGCCCGGTGTTGAGATAGTCCAGACTCAGTTGTCCGTGCGGAAACCGGTAGAGTTCCTGCTCGCCCTCGCGCAGCGCCCGCGCGACCGGCTGCGTCCGCGCATACCCGCCGCTCGCACTACTCACCACCCGCAGCGGATCCGGCACCGTCGGCGTCGTCACATATACCGTCGGCGCCGCCTCCGAGAACAGATCAAGGTGGTAGAGATCCTGTAGCGCCTGTCGCAACCGCCCCGGGTGTTCCAACGCGCCGCCCCCCAGCGCCCGGCGCACGAGCGGCAGCGCTTGCGCCGCCCCCATCCCTGCATACAACGCCCCGAGCTTGCTCGCGCCCCCCACCACCGGCAACGCCGCGCCCGCGACATCCACCGGCCCCGGCGCCACATCCGGATTCGTCGCCCCGCCGCTGACCAGATCGCCGAGCGCACTTAAATAAGGATGCGCCTCACGCCACGCATGCTGCGCCGCCCGGGGCTCATCGGCCGTCAGCCGCGTCGCGCCCCGCAGCGCCTCGGCCGCCGTCCCCGCGACCCGATCCGTCGACGACCACGGCGCGCGGACCTCGTTGCTCTCCCCCGGATACAGCACGAAACGCGGATAGACCGTCTCCGGTCGCGGCGCAGGCGGCTCCGGCGAGGCATCCGCCTCATCGAGCGGCACCCACTGCCCGTTCACCCACGCCCCGGTCATCCGCGCCGGGACCAGCCCCGGCGCCACCGGATCAAAGTCCTCAGCCGCCATAGAAATCGGCCAGCATCCGCGTCCTCGGCGCCGCCACCCGCTGCTGCATCAACTGCATCGCCATCGCGCGCACACTCGGATCGAGCAGCGCCCGCCACACATCACTCGGCTGCAACCCCGGGATCTGCAATCGCCCCGGCGCACTCTCCGCGACCCGCACCGGATCGGTCGCCACCTGCTGCACCGGAATCCGATCCGCACTCGATCGCGCCAGCGTCCCCATCCCCAACGGATCACCGCTCCCACCTGCCGGTTGCTGCTGGCCACCGGGCTTGGACGGCAGATGCTTCATCGCCTCGTCGAGCAGGTCTTTCCACCAACTGCCCTGCGTCGGCCCGACAAACGGCTCCGCATACCCGGGAATCCAGACCGACGGCTCCGCGCCCGGCACCACCCCCAGATTCGGAAACTGCGAGCCCGGCCCAATCCCGGCGCCCCCCGGAATGTTCCCGGCCGGTAATGGCGGTTGACCCGTCCCCGGCACGCCCGACGGATAGGTCGGACTCGGCGCGCCGCCCGGCAGCGGCAACCCGCCGCCACTGCTGCCGAACGTCTGCTCATACCGACCGGTCACCGGATTCCACTGCAGCGACGGCATCTGGCCGCCTTCGGTGGGATCCAGCCCGCCGCCGAACTGCTGATAGGGCCCGCGTCCCTGTGCCATCAGACCCCTCCGCGCGCGGCGGCGCGCCCGAACCCGCTGCCATACAAATCACCCATCCGCGCCAGCGCCGCCATCGACGGCGAGAGCCCCGATGGCGGCCCCTTCAGCGCCGACCAGCCCTGCAGCCCCCACCAGTCACCCGGCCCACCCCGCGCCAGCCCCTGCTGCCACGCGTTGGCGCCCGGCCCCAGCGGCGCACTGGCGGGCCCGCTCGTTTGCGCCATGGGCGCAGGCTCCTGCGCCCGCTGCCACGGCCCCCCCGTCATCGGCCCCGACCACGGGAGCGGCATCGGCGGCGACTGGCCACCGCCCCAGACATCGCCCGGCAGAAACCCCGCGCCCCCGCTCACGCCCCCACCCGCCGGGAGCCACGCCGGACGACCCGACGCGTCCAGATCGTCGAGATCCGGCCCGCGCCCGTACCCGCCAAACGCGTTGAACGGATTCGCCAGCGCCTGCTGATACAGGTTCGTCAGCGCCGTGTGGTCATACGACTGGAGAAATTGCTCCGGATGCTCCACAGCCATGGCTCAGAACCGGTAGCGATACAAATCGCCCATGCTGCCCCCTTGCCCGCCGCCACTGGTCCCGCGTGACGGCTGCGCCACCTGCCCGCTCGACGACCGCACCTGCAACGCATCGCCGCCACCCCACACCGGCTGCGGCGCGACACTCCGCGCGTTGCGCGCCGTCGGCGGCATCGCCCCGCCCCAGCCACCCCACCACTGCGACGGATTCACGCCCGGCACCGCCGTCGCCCAGTCCGGTAACGTCACCGACGACGCCTGCCCGTGCGTCGCATTCCATGGACTCCACGGATCGGTCGGACTCGGCGCCACGCCCGTCACCGTCGATGGCGGCTGCTGCACCGTCGCTCCGGCGGTGGGCAGCGACGGCATCATCGGCGGCAGCGCACTCCCGCTGGACGGCAGCTGCGCCCATGGCGGCCCCGGCGGTGGCGTCGCGTTCGTCGACGGGATCTGGCGCAGCTGCGGCAACGGCTGCGCGCCATACTGCAGCGGCGCCTCGCCATAGCGCCGTTCCCACTGCCCCGTCTCCGGGTTCAGCCAGAACGTCGATTCCGGCGTCGCCCAGTCCGGCAGCGTCGACGGCCCGCCGCCCCACCACGGCACCGGCTTACTCCTGCACCTTCTGCGTGTCGTTGTGCGGCACGAGCGGCGCCGACCACGGCCAGTCGCCCGACCCGGTCGCGGCCTTCACCACCGCAGGCATCTCGCCGCGCGCGGGGATGGTCGCATGCGCCGCCTTGTTCGCCGCGTCATGCTGCGCCTCAGACCGCGCCTCGCGCCGATCCTTGGTGACGTTGTTCCACGGTTCCCACCGGCTCATGATTGCTGCTCCTTGGCTAGCCAATTTCTCGCGTCGGACGTATCATGGCTAGCCATGAAACCACCCAAACGCCCACGCTTCGTGATCTGGCTCGACGACGAAGAACTGCTCCTCCGCATCAAAGCCGTGGCGCCGCCGCGCGGCATCAACCGCTGGGTCCAGCGCGCCTTGCGCGCCTCGTTCGGCATGGCCGTCGATGGTGCGCCGGTCACACCCGAACAGCCCCTCGCGCCACGCTTCACGCCGCCCCAGCAGAACAACCTCGGTTGTCGCCGGTGTCACCACCCGCTCCGTGCCCATCGCGACGGCAAAGCCTGCGGCATCATGGCCTGTGTCTGCCGGATGTGGTTGCCCGCCACGCCGCGCCAGCAGGCGCCACGGACGGGCGTGGCTAGCCATAAGCGCCGCTAACGGCCCCCGACGGCGGACTGGCTAGCCACAAGGCACAGCCCGTCGTAGATGTTCCGTAACTCGTCGTCGGTGAACGTGATCCCGGCCTGTTTGTAGGCCCGCCGCGCCACCTGCACGAACCGCGCAGCGCCGCCCTTGACGATGGCTGGCACGTCCTCGCGGCACAGCTGCAGCGCCTTCACCGCCTCCAGCACCATCCGCGCCTTCTCCGCGTGATCAGCGGGTGATATCACTCGCCCTCCTCGGCTTCCTCAGCGGCGTCGTCCGCAGCGGCCTCTTGCACCGCTGGGGCGCCGCTCACGATGCCGAGATGCGTGCGCAGATGCTTCAGCAACCCGTCGCCGTCGCCGCGCCCGAAGACATGCGTCGTCGGCGGCTCGTAGCCGTTCCCGTTGCTGTGATACTCGTGCTCGACGGTGTGGCCGCCATTCTTCGCGCGCTGCACGCTCAACCGCCGCAGTTTCTTGCGTTTCGGCCGTCGATCCTCGTGGCTGGCGCTGACTTTGTGGCCGCCGCCGGGCAGCGTTTCAGATTTGGCCATGCAGTCCTCGCGGTCTTCCCTACGCCGTCAACGTTTCCGCGTCTTTCGTGTATTCGTCGAGCAATTTCGTCCAGCCTTGCAGCGGCGTGAACGTCATGTACACACAGCCATCGGTGGTCATCGTCCGCAGCACGCACTCGGTGTAGATATCACTCGGCGGCTCTTCGTCCAGCCAGATGAAATCGAGTGTCGTGCCTTGAAAACTTTCGCGCCGCTGGTCGTAGGTTTTGAACCCCAGCCAGCTGGATCCGCCCGACACGTGCGCAATGTCCAACGTATCCGCCGTGTCCGGCGCGCGCCACGTCACCTTGCGAATGGTGTGCGCAGGCAACATGCCGGTGCCCTGTAACCCGGGCAATCCGAGCAACTTGACGGTCAGGATATCCCGCAGCGTTTTCCCGGTATCGCCGCACGCCCAGCCGCGCGTCGGCCGATCGAAGCGTTTGCCCTGCCACCAGTGGGGATAGAGCCCGGTGAGATGACACGTCGTTTCATACGCGCCGAGTTCGGTTTTGCCGGTTTGATTCCCGGCGAGAAACAAGCGTTCGCGGTGCTGCGGCCCGGCCGCAATGAAGGCCAGATGCTTCGGATATTTGTCGCGCGCGTAGCTGCCGGTGTCGGCGAAATACGCGCGCATTTTGTAGCCGCTGCGGCGCTGTTCTTCGCGCGCGATATCTTCCAGCGTGAAGGGCACTTGGATGTTACGCGGGGCCGCTGGCATCGGCCTCCACGGCCGCATCGGCGGCGTCGGCAATCGCTTGCGCCTGCTGCGTCTCGGCGAGTTGGCCTTGCAGCAGTTCTTTCATCAGCGCGAGTTGTTGATCGTTGAGGCGTTCGAGATTGATCGTCGTCACGCCAATCGCGAGGCTGTGCTCGATGCGTTCTTGCGGTTTGCCGATGGCGTAATGCCACGCCATCACTTCCAGCGGCACCGGGAGTTCGCCAGTGAGTAAGCGCTTTTTGAATTGCGCGCGATAGATCGGATGGTCGAGTAATCCCGCGATCCAGTGGCGCAGTTCCATGGTGATCGCGGGACGTTTGCCGATGCCGAGTTCGGCTTTGATGCGGCGGCCTTTCTCCAATCCGGCGAGGCGACGGCGGCGCACTTCGTCCGGAGACAAGCGCGGTGTAATCGGGGTGCCCTCGACGGGGCGACCGTTCTCATCGAACAGCGGCACGCGCATAAAGTGCGCGACGTCGACGGTTATTTACTTAATCGCGGTCGGAGATCCGGATGCGATGAGCGCATCGGATCGCGGCGGCGGTGACTCGGTGATCGCAACGGCGCGCGCCGGGCAGTCTAGCGTGCGGCGGGAGATCGCGGGCGGGTCTGACGAAGGTGACGAGAACTGCTAAGGGTGCTGCGGCGGAACGGCCACGAGGTGACCGCCGCGCACCAGTGAATCGACCGCGCCGCGCGCATAGACGAGCGTCGGCCAGTGCGCCCAGCGCGGGATATTGGTCGGGCCGCCGCCGACGGCGCGCAAGCGAATCCACTCACGCGCCGTGGCGTCGGTGACCGTCTCGACCACTTGGACACGCACCCATTGCGGGACACGCGTCAGGTCGTCAGGGCCGAGATCGAAGTCGTAGAGATCGCCCGCGAGCATGTCAGTCGACCTCGGTGACTTCTTCCACGAGTCGCTTGCGTTCATCGACCAGCGCGGCCCGCGCACCGAAATACGCGCGCAGCGCCCGCGCGAGCGTGCGATAGCGCGTCTCCCAGTACTCGGCAGTCTCAGTGGCCTGCTTCACCATGCGCGCCAGATCCTTGGCCTTGTCCTTCGCCATCGTCACTCCTCGTCGGTCCAGTCTGGGGCATCGACCGCGACGACGGTCGGCAGCGGCGCCGGATGACGCGCGCGCCACCAGCGCGTCACCAATCCACCGTACGACGCCGCCACGAACCACGCCACGGCACCGGTCAGCATCCAACTCGCTTGCACCTGTCCGATCGCCTCCAGCGCGTAGCTGAGCGCCAGCGCGCCGATCCACATCCACACCATTCGTCGGTCCATGTTCCTCACCTCGTCAACGCGAACGTGCCGGTCACCGTCACCGTCGCGCAGTTGACCGATGCGTATTGCCCGCTCAGACTGCGCGTCGTGTTCAAGAGAAACGTGACACTCAAGGGACACGTCAGATTCGATCGCAGGACGCCGGTGATCGTCGTCGCGCCAATCACGCCTTCCAACGATCCGCCGTTGTTGTACGACGCATTCGGGAACGTCAGCGACCACGTCCCGGTGAACTGCGTCTCGGTCTGCGTGATCGTCGCGCGCAGCGTGCCCTGTCCGCCGATCGTGTCCTGCGCCGTGCCGGTCCACGTGCCCGTCAGATTGATGAACGGCGGCGACGACGGCGTCGGAGCCGTCGTCGCCTGCTGGTTCCCGTTCCCGCCGCAGGCACTCAGGCTCAGCGCAGTGATCAGCACCGCCATGAGCCGTCGCATTAGAACGCCCACCGTCCCGCCAACCCGCGTGCGGTCGGCACCACCGTCAGCGTCGGCGCCACGGGATCCGCGTGCTTCTTGCTGCCGATGATCGTCATGATCGCGCCCCCGGCGGTCATCCCAAGACCCGCGCCCATGACCGCCCAGTTCGTGCTCGTCTCGCCGCCGCACACCAGCGCGGCGTAGATGTAGACGCAGCCGCCCGTTTCCTTCTTGAGCGCCGACATCGAGAGCACCGTGAGCAGCGCGCCGCCACTCATCAGACCCACGCCGGTCCACGTCAGCACCGGGTTGCTGTGCATCGTCGTCTTCGTCGCGCCCGTTGCCTGCGCCAGCTGCCGCAGCGCCTGCTCCTGAATCGTGTCCGCCGCCATCGCCGCCGTCGGCAGTACCGCCAACAGCAACGCCGTCACCACCGCCGTCAGTCGTCCTCTCATGCTGAACCTTCCACTT
>Ga0126377_10003979_pt1 | contig 10633 bp, 8 predicted proteins | sample PanSoiMetPlot_22_FD_92647 | JGI IMG/M metagenome (GOLD analysis project Ga0126377, IMG submission 92647) | Tropical forest soil microbial communities from Panama - MetaG Plot_22 | ecosystem: Environmental > Terrestrial > Soil > Tropical forest > Bulk soil | place: Panama | collected 2016-02-17 | reverse complement strand
GGGCTCCCGCTCGACGTGGCGCTGCTGCGAGCCGCGGTGGTGGCGGCCGGCGCCGGCTCCCGCAGGCTGCTGGCGCTGCGGGACGTCGCCCAGATCGCCCTGGCCGGGCCGCTCCCGGGCGAGGCGGCGCGGGCCCGGGCGGACGGCTGGCGCTGCGCCGCGCTGCTGGCCGCGGGGGTCCACGCGGCCTGGGACACCTTCGACCTGGCCGACAAGACCGACCTGTCGGTGTGGGCGGCGCACTACGGCGACCCACCGTTCCCCGGACCGGGCCGGCGCCTGCGCCACGCCCTCGGGCGGTGGGGCCGGTGAGGCGGCCGGCGCTGGCGGGGGGCGAGCCGGCGTTCCCGGACGGGTTGCCGTTCGTCCGCCCGGCGGCGCCCGACCTCGACCGGGTGGCCGCCCGCCTCGCGCCGTCCTACGACCGGGGCGTGTTGACCAACGGCCCCCTGGTCCGCGAGCTGGAGGAGGCGGCCGCCGCCCGGCTCGGCGTGCCCCACGTGGTGGCCGTGTCGTCGTGCACCGCGGGCCTGATGCTGGCCATGCAGGCCGTGGTCGAGCCCGGCCGGGCGGTCGTCATGCCCAGCTTCACCTTCTCCGCCACCGCCCACGCCGCGGCCTGGGCCGGCGGGCGGCCCCGGTTCGTCGACTGCGACGAGGACGACTGCCTGGTCGACGTGGCCGAGGTGGCGGTGGCCCTCGCCGACGGGGACGGCGACGTCCCCGGGGCGCTGGTGGCCACCCACGTGTTCGGGGCGCCGGCCCACCCCGAGCGCCTCGACGCCCTGGCCGGGGCGCAGGGCGTGCCGGTCGTCTACGACGCCGCCCACGCCTTCGGCTCGTGCCACCGGGGCCGGCCGGTCGGCGGGTTCGGGGCGGCCGAGGTGTTCAGCCTCAGCCCGACCAAGCCGCTGGTGGCCGGCGAGGGCGGGCTGATCGCCACCCGCGACGCCGGGCTGGCCGCCCGCCTGCGTGCCGGGCGCGACTACGGCAATCCGGGCGACTACGACACCCGCTTCGCCGGCCTCAACGCCCGCCAGTCCGAGCTGCACGCGGCGGTGGCCCTGTGCTCGCTGGCCGACTTCGACGAGCACCTGGCCCGGCGGCGGGCCCTGGCGGCCGCCTACGCCGCCGGCGTGGCGACCGTACCCGGGCTGCGGGTCCAGGCGTTGGCCCCGGACGACGAGTCGACCTGGAAGGACCTCACCGTGATCGTGGACCCCGACCGCTTCGGCGTCCCCCGCGACCTGGCCGTCGCCGCCCTGGCGGCGGAGGGCGTCGGGACCCGCTGCTACTTCGACCCGCCCGTCCACCGCCAGGCCAGCCACCGGGTGCCGGGCGGCCCGGCCCTGCCCCGCACCGACCGGCTGGCCGGCGCGGTCGTCAACCTGCCGATCTGGCCCGCCCTCCCGGACGCCGCCGTGTCGGCGGTGGTGGACCTGCTCGGCGACATCCACGACCAGGCGGCCCGGCTGGCCGCCGAGGAGGCCGCATGCGCGCGCTCGTGACCGGCGGCGCCGGGTTCATCGGGTCCCACCTGGTCGACGCCCTGGTGGCGGACGGCGCCGACGTGGTCGTGGTCGACGACCTGTCGACCGGGGATGCCGCCCACCTGCCGGCCGCCGCCGACCTGCTCGAGGGGGACGTGGTCGACCCCGGCCTGCTCGACCGGGCCGCGGCCGGCTGCGACGTCGTCTTCCACCAGGCGGCCCGCCGCTCGGTGCCCCAGTCGGTCGAGCACCCGCTCGACACCACCCGGGTCAACGTCGACGGCACGGTCAACGTGCTGCGGGCCGCCCAGGCCGCCGGCGTGCGCCGGGTGGTGCTGGCCTCGTCGTCGTCGGTCTACGGCGGAGCCGGGCCGCTCCCGACGCCCGAGTCGGTGCCCCTGGCGCCCCGCTCGCCCTACGCGGTGTCCAAGCTGGCCGGCGAGCACTTCGCCCGCGTCTGGTGGGAGGTCCACGGGCTGGAGACCGTGTGCCTGCGCTACTTCAACGCCTTCGGGCCCCGGCAGTCGCCCGAGAGCCAGTACGCCGCCGTGATCCCCCTGTTCATCTCCGCCCTGCTGGCCGGGGAGGCGCCCGAGGTCCACGGCGACGGCCTCCAGACCCGGGACTTCACCTACGTGGGCGACGCGGTGGCCGCCAACCTGGCCGCCGCCCGGGCCCCCGCCGGGGCGTGCGCCGGGCGGGCCTACAACGTGGCCCGGGGCCACCCGGCGTCCCTGCTCGACGTGCTGGCCCTGCTGGGCGAGCTGACCGGCGCCGCGGTGCCGCCCCGCCACACCCCCCGGCGGGCCGGGGACGTCCCCCGCTCGCACGCCGACATCGCCGCCGCCGCAGCCGACCTCGGCTACGCCCCCCGGGTCGGCCTGGCCGACGGCCTGGAGCGCACCCTGGCCTGGTTCCGCGACCGGCGGCCGGCCGCCGAGGTGCCGGCCCGGTGACGCCCGGGGCCGCGGCGACCGCGCTGGCCGACCGGGTCCTGGCCCGGATCGACGACCGCACGGCCCGGGTGGCCGTGGTCGGCCAGGGCTACGTGGGGCTGCCGGTGGCGGTGCGGGCGGCCGCCGTCGGGTTCCCCGTGGTGGGCCTCGACGTCGACGCCGACCGGGTGGCCGCCCTGGCCGCCGGGCGGTCCTACGTCCCCGACGTGGCCGACGACGACCTGGCGGCCGCCCTCCTGTCCGGCTACCGGCCGGTGAGCGACCCGTCCGACCTCGGCCCCTTCGACGTGGTCGTGATCACCGTGCCGACCCCGCTGACCGACGGGCTGCCCGACCTCAGCCACGTCGAACGGGCCGCCGACGCGGTGGGCCGGCGGCTGCACACCGGCGCGGTGGTCGTGCTGGAGTCGACCACCTACCCGGGCTCGACCGAGGAGCTGGTGCGGCCCATCCTCGAGCGGTCGGGCCTGCGGGCCGGCGACGAGTTCTTCCTCGGCTACTCGCCCGAGCGCATCGACCCCGGCAACCCGACATGGGGCTTCGTCAACACGCCCAAGGTGGTGTCGGGCGTCGACGAGCAGTCGCTGCGCTGCGTCGAGGGCTTCTACCGGGCGCTGGTCGACAAGGTGGTGCCGGTCGGCACGACGGCCGAGGCCGAGCTGGTCAAGCTGCTGGAGAACACGTTCCGCCACGTCAACATCGCGCTGGTCAACGAGCTGGCCATGTTCGCCGCGGACCTGGGCGTCGACCTGTGGAGCGCGATCGACGCCGCCTCGACCAAGCCGTTCGGCTACATGCGGTTCACGCCCGGCCCGGGCGTGGGCGGCCACTGCCTGCCCATCGACCCGTCGTACCTGTCGTGGCGGGTCAAGCGGCGCCTGGGCCGCACCTTCCGCTTCGTCGAGCTGGCCAACGACGTCAACGAGCACATGCCCGACTACGTGGTCACCCGGGTCGTGGTCCTGCTCAACCGGGAGGGGCGGGCGGTCAACGGCGCCCGCATCCTGGCCCTGGGCCTCAGCTACAAGCCCGGGACGTCCGACTGGCGGGAGTCGCCCTCGCTGGCCGTCGTCGAGCAGCTGGCGGCCCTGGGCGCCGACGTGCGGGCCTGGGAGCCCCACCCGCCCCCGGTCGGCGGCCCCGAGCCGGCCGTGCCGCTGGTGGCGTGCACGCCCGAGGAGATCGCGGCGGCCGACTTGGTGATCGTGCTGGTCGACCACCCCGAGCTGCCGCTCGACGACGTGGCCGACCACGCCCGCCTGGTCCTCGACACCCGGGGCAGCCTGAGGGGCCGGCCCCACCGGGGCGAGCAGCTCTGATGGACGCGCCGGTCGCCGGCACGTGCGACCCGGCGTTCGAGGGGGTGCGGCGGGCCTTCGCCGACAACTTCGCCGACCGGGGCGAAGTGGGCGCGGCGGTGTGCGTGATCCGCGGCGGCGAGACCGTGGTCGACCTGGTGGGCGGGTGGGCCGACGGCGCCCGCACCCGGGCCTGGACGGCCGGCACGATCGTCGACTTCTACTCGGCCGGCAAGGCGCTGCTGGCCCTGCTGCTGCTCCGGCTGGTCGACGCCGGGCGCATGGGGCTCGACGACTCGATCGCGTCGGTCTGGCCCGAGTTCGCCGCCGCCGGCAAGGGCGGCGCCACCGTCCGCCACGCGCTGAGTCACCGCGCCGGCGTGCCCGCCATCCGCGAGCCGCTGACCGACGACGACCTGTTCGACTGGGAGCGGATGACCGGGGCGCTGGCCGCCACCGCGCCGTGGTGGGAGCCGGGGACCCGGGCCGCCTACCACACCAACACCTTCGGCCACCTGGTCGGCGAGCTGGTGCGCCGGGCCGGCGGTGACCCGCCCGGCGAGGCGCTGCGGGCGCTGGCCGGGCCGCTCGGAGCGGACGTGTGGTTCGGCGTGCCCGCCGGCGAGCAGCACCGTTGCGCCGAGGTGCTGTGGGCGCCCAGAGCACCGATCCCGGCGGTCGACGTGCGCCGGCTGACCGGCGACGCCCTGATGGTCGCGCTCGCCCACGTCAACCCGCCGGGGTACTCGTCGATGGGCGTGGTCAACACCGCCCGGTGGCGGGCGGCCGAGATCGGCTCGACCAGCGGCCACGGATCGGCGTCGGGCCTGGCCCGCGTCTATGCCGAGCTGGCCCGGCCCGGGCGGCTGCTGTCGCCCGACCTCCAGGCCGAGGCGTCCCGCCCCCAGTCGGTGGGGCCGTGCCCGATCCTCGGCGAGGAGCTCGTGGCCGGCCTGGGGTTCACGCCGACCACCGCCCGCCGGCCGCTCGGGCCCAACCCCCGCGCCTTCGGCCACTTCGGCACCGGGGGCGCGCTCGGGTTCGCCGACCCCGACGCCGAGATCGGCTTCGGCTACGTGATGAACCACGTGATCCCCCGCTGGCAGAGCAGCCGCAACCGGGCCCTGATCGACGCCGTCTACGCCGCGTCCGGGCCCTGACCGGGCGGGGGGCGGCGGCGGGGCGGCGTCCAGTCCCAGTGGCGGCGCCTCGGCCGGGTCACCACCGCCGCGCCGGTGGCCGCTGCGGCCTCGGTGGGCTCGGCCGCAGGCGGTGCCCGCCGGGCCCGGGGCGCCGGGGACCGGCGGTCGAGCAGCGGGATGGCCAGCAGGACCAGCACGAACGGGAACACCTGGGTGCGCTGGCGGGTGATGATCCCGAAGTTGCCCACCGAGCTGAAGGCGAACACGAACATGGCCGTGTACGCGGCCGCGAAGGTGACGTAGGGGGTCGTCACCAGCATCCGGGGCAGGCGGGCCAGGCGGGGCAGCGACAGCACCACCAGCAGCGCCACGAACGTGCCCTCCAGGGCCGCCACCATGGCCTGGGCGTTGCCCGCCTCCCACGGGAACGGCCGGAACAGCACGGTCGTCACGGCCTCGGGGTACTCGCCCGGCGACTTGGGCCGGGACACCGCGTACTGCGAGTTGCCGGTGGCCGACTGGTTCTGGGTGCGGTCGAGCACGGTGGACACCGAGCCGGGCTTCACGTCCTGCAGGTGGAAGTAGCTGGCCGCCTGGGTCAGCAGGAGGCCGCCGATCAGCGTCAGCACGGCCAGGCCCGCGAGCCGGCCGAGCAGCCCGGTGTCCGAGTCGCGCCACGACCGCCGGCGCAGCAGGTAGGCGATGAACAGGGCGGCGAACGCCAGCAGGCTGACGTGGGGCCGCACCGCGGCCGTGAGGGCCAGGCCGAGCCCCAGCACCAGGTAGCCCCGCGTCCGGTAGCGGAGGACGAGCGCCACGCCGTAGGCCGTCAGGCCCAGCGTGCACAGCATCCACGCCTCCTTGCCGATGCTGGAGGGCCAGTACAGCAGCGACGGCAGGAAGAACAGCAGGAGGGCGTAGCGGCGGTGGTCGCCCTCGGGGAAGCCGACCCGGAAGGCCCGGTAGCACCAGTAGAGGCCCCAGAACCCCAGCCAGGAGAACACGAGGAACCCGCCGAGCTTGGTCGGCCCGGTGCCGATGTAGACGAGGCCGGTCACCAGGCGCAGGAACTCGGTGCCGCCCATCTTCCCGACCTCGGCGGCGTAGACGGTGGCCCAGTTGCCGCTCCAGAACGCCTCGGCCAGCCGTCGACCCGAGCCGTGGTAGCCGCCGGCGTCGGCCCGGCCGGCATAGACCTCGAACGTCACCGCGTAGCGGACCAGCGAGCCCGCCATCTTGGCCACGAACGCCGCCACCAGCAGCCGCCCCATCCGGGGGTCGGACTCCCGGCGGATGGCCGCGCCCAGCAGCGGGATGCTGATCGCCACCAGCACCGGACCCACCACCATCGCCCCCCAGATGTCGAAGGACAGGTGGGCCATGCCCAGCGCCAGCGCCAGCAGGTAGCCCGAGGCGGCCAGGAAGGCGACGGTGGCGTCGAACCGGGGGGCGTGGGGACGCACCCGACCCCGGGGCCGGTCGGGCGTCGCCGGGGCCGGCGTGGCCGTGCTCACCACGGGGTCGCCCCCGGTCTCAGGGCGCGGTCGTAGATCGCCTCCAGCCGGCGGACGGCGGCCCGGATGTCGAAGTCGGCGGCCCGCTCCGCCGCCCGGGCCCCGAGGTCGGCCCGCCGCTCGGGGTCGGCCAGCAGCTTGCCGAGTGCGGCGGCCAGCGCATCGGGGTCGCCCGGCGGGACCAGCAGGCCGTCGACGCCGTCGGTGATCACCTCGGGGACGCCGCCCACGGCGGTGGCCACGCAGGCCCGACCGGCCGCCATGGCCTCCAGCAGGGCGATGGGCAGCCCCTCGACCCGGGAGCTGAGCACGAACACGTCGAACGCGCCGAGAATGCCGGCGACGTCGCCCCGCGACCCGCCCAGCACGGCCCGGTCGGTCAGCCCGGCCCGGGCCGTGCGGGCCCGCAGGTCGGCCTCCAGGGGCCCGGCGCCCACGACCACGAGCCGGGCGTCGGGCCGCTCGCCGCTCAGGCGGGCCATGGCCTCGACCAGCGTGGCGTGGTCCTTCTTGGCCGTCAGGTTGCCGACCGTGCCCACGACCGGGCCGTCGGGACCGAGGCCGAGCGCGGCGCAGGCCGCGGCCCGGGGCAGCGGGCCCGTGCGGTCGGCGGCGTCGAGGCCGTGCACCACCACCTCGGGCCGGGGCCGGCGGGCGCGGACCGAGCCCGCCACCGCCTCCGACACCGCCACCGCCGCGACGTTGCGCCGCCAGGTGAGCCGGTTGGCCCAGCGGGTGGCCGGGCGGTACCGGCCCCACAGGTTGTGCTCGGTGTGGACGAACGCCGGCGCCCGGCCGGGCAGGGCCAGGCGGGCGGCGGCCGCCGGGGCGGGCATGTGGGTGTGGACGAGGGCGACGTCGCGCTCGCGCACCAGGCGCCGCAGCCGCCCCAGCCAGGCCAGGGACGTGGGGCTGGGCGCGTCGAGGCAGACCACGTCGGCGCCCGACGCCGCCACCTCGGCCACCAGCGCGTCCTTCCAGGGCAGCAGGTAGGCGACCACCACGCGGAAGCGGGCAGGGTCGAGATGCGCGACCGTGCCGACGAGCAGGCGTTCGCTGCCGCCCCGTCCCAACCCTTTGGTCAGCATCAGCACGCCGACCGGGTCGCCGCCCGTTCGCGATCGATCCGTCACCCGGCCCACCATGATTGCGGGCCGGGCGCATCGCGGCAATGATCGTGGGACGCGCTGCGTGCGGTGGGCGGCGCGATGCGGGGCCGCTCGGGCGGCGATCTCACAGGGGCGGTGAGCACATGGGTAGCCCGGCGGCGGCGGTCAGCGGACCTCCGCCGGATCTCATCTTCCGTCGGCACCTCCGGCCGGGGGCGATGCTGCGCGAGCTGTGGCAGCGCCGCGAGCTGGTCACGGTGCTCTCCGAGCGCGACCTGCGGGCCCGCTACAAGCAGACCCGGGTCGGCTTCGCCTGGGCGCTGCTCACGCCGTTCCTGATGATGGTGGTGTTCACCGTCTTCTTCAAGCAGGTGGCGCACATCCGCACGCCGAAGAGCATCCCCTACCCCATCTACTCCTACGTGGGGCTGCTGGCCTGGACGTTCTTCTCGGCGGCCATCGGCAAGGGCGCCACGAGCATCACCCAGAACCTGACGCTGCTCAACAAGGTGTACTGCCCCCGCGAGGTGTTCCCGACCGCGTCGGTCGCCATCGCCGGGTTCGACACGACGATCGCGGTGTCGATCCTCGGCATCCTGTTCGTGATCTACAGCGTGGTGCCCGCGGCCACCTCGGTGTGGGTGCCGGTGCTGATCCTGGTGGAGGTGGCGTTCACGCTGGGGCTGACGCTGCTGCTGTCGGCGCTGGTGGTCTACCTGCGCGACATACGCCAGGTCATCCCCATGCTCCTCCAGTTCGGCCTGTTCGCCACCCCGGTCGGCTACGGCCTCGAGGAGATCCCGCACCGCTGGTGGCCCGTGTACTCCGCGCTCAACCCGCTGGTGCCGGTGATCGACGGCCTGCGGCGCTCGGTCCTGCTGGGCGAGCCGCCCCGGATGAACCTGCTGGTCATCGGGGGCGTCAGCAGCCTGATCTTCCTCGTCGCCGGCTACCTGCTGTTCAAGCGGATGGAGACGGGGTTCGCCGATGTCGCCTGAGGACGCGCCCGGCGCGGTCGCCGCGACGCAGATCTGGAAGCGCTTCCGGGCCGACCCGACCCAGCAGTCGCTGCGGGCCCACGTCGCCCGGATGAAGCGGCTGGCCCGGGGCCAGGGCCGCCGCGGCTGGCGCTGGGCGCTGCAGGACGTCGACTTCGTGGTCGAGCCGGGCGAGTCGGTCGGCCTCGTCGGCATCAACGGCTCGGGCAAGTCGACGCTGCTCAAGATCCTGGCCCGGGTCATGTACCCCTACGCCGGCCACGTCGACGTCCGGGGCCGGGTGGGCGCGCTCATCGAGGTCCGGGCGGGCATCCACCCCGAGCTGACCGGGCGGGAGAACATCTCGCTCTACGGCACGCTGCTCGGCCTCCCCCGCCGGCAGGTGGCCGAGCGCTTCGACGAGATCGTCGAGTTCGCCCAGCTGGAGGAGGCCATCGACCGGCAGGTGAAGTTCTATTCGAGCGGGATGCAGATGCGGCTCGGCTTCGGCGTGGCCGCGTTCCTCGAGCCCGACATCCTGCTGGTCGACGAGGTGCTGGCCGTGGGCGACACCGCCTTCCAGCAGCGCTGCATCGACCGCATGCGGGCGATGATGCTGGCCGGCACCACGCTGGTGTTCGTGTCCCACGACCTGGCCGCGGTCGAGGGCATCAACGAGCGGGCCGTGTGGCTGCACAACGGCCGGGTCGAGGCCGACGGCCCGGTGCGCGAGGTGCTGGCCGGCTACCGGCAGGCGCTGGAGCAGGTGGCCGAGGTCGAGCTGTCGAGCGACACGCCGGTGCGGGCGGTGAAGGTGGCGGTCAGCGGCTCGGGCGGGACCGCGGCCCGCACCCAGGAGGCGGCCGAGGTCATGGTCGTGCTGCGGTCGATCCAGCCGGCGGCGGGGCGGGTGTGCATCGGGGTCAGCGAGGGGCCGGCGTCGCCGATCTTCATGCTGCGCCGGGACATGCACCTGCCGGACGACGGCGAGGTCACGGCCCGGTGCCGGATCGAGCACCTGCCGCTGCCGGGCGGCCGCTACTACCTGTGGCTCGGCGTGTTCATCGCCCGGGGCGAGCTGCTGCCGTGGAGCCCGGTGGCCCACTTCGACGTCATCGGCCCCGACCTGGATGCCGGCCCGGCCGGCATCGGCCGGCTGTCGCCCGTGCACGTCGCCTCCAGCTGGGAGGTCTCCGGCTCGTGACCGGCCCCGGCGGCCCGGAGGACGGCCCGGGACGCACGGTGCTGTTCGTGAGCGTCCCGACCGGCGTGGGCGGGTCGACCCGCTCGCTGGCCACCGTGCTGGCCGGCCTGGAGGGCGAGGTGCGCCGGGTGCTGGCCGGGCCGCCGATCGGCAGGTTCGTGGCCCTGGTCCGCGACCAGGGGGCGGCCGAGGAGCACCTCGCCGTCGTCTCGCCCCGCCGGACGCTGCGCCCGCTCCACCGGGCGTGGACCGCCGCCCGCCTGGCCCGCTGGGCCCGCCGCCACCGCCGGGACCTCGACGCCATCCACGCCAACGGGCTCAAGGAGCTGAGCCTGTCGCTGCCCGCCGCCCTCGTCAGCCGAGCCCGGCTGGTCGTGTGGGTCCACAACTTCCTGCTGCCGCCGTCCGTGCGGTGGTTCGGGTGGCTGTGGCGGCTGCTGCTCCCGCGCTGCGACGTGCGCTGGGCGGCGGTGTCGCCGCTGGCCCGCGACCTGGTGGTCGAGGCCGGGCTGACCACCGCCGGGGCCGTGAGGATCGTGCCCAACCCCATCGACCCGGCCGACGTGGTGGCGGCCGAGCGCCCGCCGGCGGGCGGGCCGGTCACCGCCGCCTACCTGGGGGCGCCCCGGGCCTACAAGGGCTTCCAGGACCTGCCCGCCATCGTCGAGGCGGTGCCGCCGGACGCGCCGGTGCGGTGGCTGGTGTTCTCGCACCCGACCGACGACGACCTGGCGGCCACCTGGGATGCGCTGCGGGACCTGGAGGCGGCCGGCCGCCTGGAGGTGCGGGGCAAGCTCACCGACGTGCGCCAGGCCTACGCCCGCTGCGACGTGGTGGTGTGCCCGTCGCTGCGGGACTCGTTCTGCCGGGTGGCGGCCGAGGCCATGCTCAACGGCATCCCGGTGGTGGGCAGCGACCTGCCGCCCATCCGCGACCTGCTCGG
>Ga0126377_10003978_pt1 | contig 10637 bp, 8 predicted proteins | sample PanSoiMetPlot_22_FD_92647 | JGI IMG/M metagenome (GOLD analysis project Ga0126377, IMG submission 92647) | Tropical forest soil microbial communities from Panama - MetaG Plot_22 | ecosystem: Environmental > Terrestrial > Soil > Tropical forest > Bulk soil | place: Panama | collected 2016-02-17 | reverse complement strand
TTCGCGCTTGCGTCGCGCCCAGCGCGACAGGAAGTCCTCGGGCTCGCTCACGACTCGCGATCCTTGGCGCGCGGATCCTGCGCAAGCGGGCCGCGGCGCGCGAGCGCGTCGGGATCGGCGCGCTTCTGCTTGCGCTTGGTGAATGCGCGCTCCACATGGTGCTGGTCGACGAAGGCGTCAACCAGCTCGAGCACCGACTCGGGCATCGGCACCGGCTCGACCAGATCGACGCCGCTCTCGGTGAACGCCTCGCCTTCGCTCGGATTGGCGGTGACGGCCGCGACCGCATAGGGCGGATTGCCGCCGGTCGGGCGCAGCACCACCCACAGCCCCGGACTGCCGGACGCGAGATTGTCGCGATAGTGCGCGGTGTCGCCACGATAGAGCGCCATCTCGGCGCTGCCCGCGTAGAACCGCACCACGTCGTCGTCGCCCTCGAGCACCGTCCACGGCGGCGTGTCGGGCGCACCGGGCAGCGCGGCGACCGGCCGCCAGACGAAGTCGGCCCACGGACTGCTTGCCTTGCGCCGCTCGACGACGACGCCGACCACCGTTGTGGCGAGCGGCGCGGGCCGGCTCACGTCGCGACCTCGCGCTGACGGACCGGCAGGCCGGTCAGCAGGTTCTGCGGCTTCATGCGGAGGATCCTCTCGGGGGTCATCGCCAGGATCAGGTAGACGGGTTCGCCGGCGAGCTCCGCCGTGACGGCGTCGCGCTCGCGGAAGCTCAGGCGAAACAGCCCGACCACCTGCGCGTTGGCCGCCTCGTCGAGCGGCTCCCCGCGCCACAGCCGGTCACCGATACGCGTGCCTTCGGCATCGAGCCCGACATACCAGGTCAGCCGGGCGTCGCGCAGCTCGCGCAACGGCTCGACGTCGACCTCGATGGCGAGGAGATGCCGCACCCAGCGCGCGATCACGTCGCCGAGCGCCGCGAGGCCCCGGCGTCCGGCGGTCAGATCGAGCGCCATGTCGCAGGCGTCGCTGCGGGCGAAATAGTCCTCGGCGTTGTGCTCGCCCAGCACGTCGATGGCGGCAGATTTTTCCAGGCCGAGCAGCGACACCAGCGGCGAGACCGGCGCCGGATGGACGCTCGCGATGCGCTCCTCGTCGGCCGCCAGCAGCGCGCCTTCGTGCAGCGTGAGGCGCTGCGGACGGAACATCAGCTCGGCGGCGCGCAGCACGTAGGCGTCCTCGCAGCCGTCCAGGATGTTGCGCAGGATCACGTGCACGAGCTGGTTGACGAAGAGCGGCGGCATGCGGCCGGAGCCGGTCCGCATGAGGGCGAGGTAGGCCGCCTCCAGCGTCGGATGCGCCAGCAGGTGGTTGCGGAAGCCGATCATCAGCTCCCAGTTCTCGCGCGCGTCGGCATCGGCGATCGCCGCGATGTCGGCGGCCGCGACCGGCCGGCGCGGATCGGCGAGCAGGGCCGCGTGCAGCGTCCGCTCGACCACGCAGGCCTCCGGCGGCGGCGCGAGCTCGGGACGCGCCAGATACGCCTTGAGGAACTCGTCGGTCACGACGAGCCCGCCGCCGGCGTCGCGATCGAGCAGATGGTGTCCGCAGGCGAGCCAGAAATCCCTCATCGGCGGCGCTCCGGCGCGACGCCGCATCCCGACCGGCATCCGTTGTCCATGGCGCAGCGCATGGCCTACGATCGTGCCGCGCCGCTGTTTCGAGCCGTATCCATGCCCTCATATATATCACGGCCGCAGCGCGGCCGCGCTGCGGTGCGGGGAGCCATGATACCGATACGAAATGCCACGGCCGGCCTCGCCTTGGCCGCGATCCTCGCCCTTGCGTCGCCCGCGGCCGCGCAGACCTATCCGACCAGGCCGGTCCGCGTGGTGGTTCCGTTCGCCCCCGGCGGCATCACGGATATCCTGGCGCGCGCGCTCGGGCATCGGCTCGGCGAGGCGCTCGGCCAGCAGATCGTCGTCGAGAACCGGGCGGGCGCCAACAGCCAGGTCGGCACCGAGCTGGTCGCGCGGGCGGCCCCCGACGGCTACACGCTGCTGGTCAGCGCCGACACGACCTTCGTGATGAACCCGCACCTCTACGGCAAGGCCGCGCAAGACGCCGTCGCCGATCTCGTTCCCGTCAGCGGCCTCGGCATCAGCCCACAGGCGCTGGTGGTGCACCCTTCGGTGCCGGCGCGCAGCGTCGCCGATCTCGTCGCGCTCGCGCGCGCCAAGCCGGGCGAGCTCAACTACGGGACCTTCGGCGTCGGCTCGAGCGGCCATCTCAATATCGAGCTCATGCAGGCGATCACCGGCGCCCGGTTCACGGCGGTGCATTACAAGGGCGCCGCGCCCGCGCTCACCGATCTCATCGGCGGCCACATCCAGATGATGATCGTGAGCATCGGCCTCGTGACCCAGGCATGGCAGGCCGGCCAGCTCGCGGTTCTGGGCTTCGGCAGCGCAACGCGCATCGCGCCGTTTGCCGACGTGCCGACGATCGCCGAGACGCTGCCCGGCTTCGAGGCGGCGTCGTGGTACGGCCTCGCTGCGCCGGCCGGCACGCCGCGCCCGATCGTCGACCGCCTCAGCGGCGAGACCCAGCGCATCTTCGCCGGGCCGGCCTTCCGCGAGAAATTTCTGGCGCCCAACGTGATCTTCTCGATCGCGGGGCCGCCCGAGCAATTCGCGGACCGCATCCGCGTCGACTACGCCAAATGGGGCAAGGTGATCCGGGATGCGAACGTGAAGGTCGAGTGAAGGCCAACTCCACATGCCCCGCGCAAGCTTTGGAGGGCGATGACGATCCCCCACCTCGTCATTGCGAGCCCTCGGGTCTCGCCTTCGGCGAGCCCAAGGGTAAACTCCGCGAAGCAATCTCACTTCACGCGCTTATGCATATGCGGTGGAGATTGCTTCGTCGCGCTTCGCGCTCCTCGCAATGACGGCTACTTCTTCTCCCCCTCCCCCCGCGCCAGCGCCGCGAGATCGACCTCCTCGCCCGGCCCCTCGTCGCCCTCGACCTCGAGGAACGAGAAGGCGCGCAAGGGTTTTGCGCCCTCGCGCGGGCGCAGCGTCCGGAAGGCCTCGCGGATCTCGCCGTCCTCGTGCGTGCGGTGGACCGCGATCAGCGTATCGGCCGGATGGCTGCACAGCGAGGACGCGAAGGCGATCTCCTCCTCGGCGGCGGCGACCGCCTCCGCGATGCCGGGCGCGCCGAAATGAGCGACGAGCTGCTTTGCCAGCTGCTCGGTTGCGGCCCTGCGATCGTCCTCGCTCGCCTCGACGATCTGCGCGAGCGTCGACCAGCCGAGCGACGCGATGCCGAGCAGGCCGGCGCGGAATTCCGCCCGCGCCTTGCCGGCGAGCGTCGCCGGATCCACGTTGGCGAACACGAAGGCGCCCGGGACCGCCCATTCGCCCGGCTCGGCCGCCGAGCCGAACACGAAGGTGTCGGATGGATCGAGCCGGATGGTGCGCAGGAGCTTCATGCTGCCCGACTCACTGGCGCGGCCCCCCGGTCTTGAGATCGAGCCAGGATGGACGTGCGAGCGCCGGCACCAGCGGGCGGCGCTCGACCGCATCCGCGCCGGTGCGGCGCACCAGCAGATCACCGTTGTCGGCGATCTCGCGGCGTGCGCCTCTCTCGGGCGCAAGCCGCGGCAGGTAGCTCCTGGCGATTTCGTCGAAACCCTGCGCGTGCCAGGCGTCGACCGCCGCCATGAGGTGACGGGCAAAGCTCTCGACCAGTCGGCCCGAGCTTGCATCGTCGAACCCCTCGGAATCGAGTGCGGCCGCGAGCGGACGCAGGCCCGGCTCGTGCTCGCCCAGCGCCACGGTGCGGATGGTGGCGCCGAACACCAGCCAGTCGGCCGGCCTCTCCTCGTCGGCGCCGGCCGGCCAGCCGAGGCGCGCGCCGCCGACCAGTCCGCCATCGACATTGATCGCGTCCGGCCACGCGAACGCGATCGGCTTCTCCGGGGGCGCAAAGACCGCGAGCGCGTCCGCGAGCGCCACGCAACCCGCATAGAAGGCGCGCCGCGCGGTGCGCAGCGGCTCGTCCGGCTCCAGCACCAGGGCGAATTCGGCGAGGTCGAACCGGCCCACATAGACCAGCGTGCCGGCGCCCTCCTGCCCCGCGACCGCGGTCGCATGCGCAAAGGCATCGCCGACCTCGCGCAGGGTTATGAGGCGATAGACCGGCGGCAGGTCGAGCGCCGCCCGGCCGGCCGGACGCGTAAGTGGCATTTCGTCGCCGCAACGATTGGTTTCGCCGGTAAATCGGGCCTATAGATATAGGCTATATGGCGGGCTCGCCAGCGCGTCGAGGCTGGACACCGCGTCGCCCCCCTCACCCAGGGATCGCAATGGCAGAGGATCGCACCGTTCTGTTGTGCTCGTGCGAAGACACGATGCGGGTCGACGCCGGCGCCGTGCGCAAAGTCTGTCGCGGTACCGCCGTGGCGACCGGCCGGCAGCTCTGCCGCGCCGAGGTCGAGCGCTTCCGCACCATCGTGGCCGCCGGCCGGCCGGTCACGGTCGCGTGCACCCAGGAGGCGCCGCTGTTCACCGAGGTCGCGGGCGAGGCGGCCGGTGCCCTGTCGTTCGTGAACATCCGCGAGACCGCCGGGTGGTCGCGCGACGGCGGCCGCGCCGGGCCGAAGATGGCCGCCCTGATCGCAGCCGCCGCCGAGCCGATGCCGGCCGCACCTTTCGTGACCCTCGACAGCGACGGCGTGATCCTGGTCTATGGCCGCGACGAGCAGGCGATCGAGGCCGCGCGCCTGCTCGAGCCGCATCTCGACGTCACGGTGCTGCTGACCCGCCCGGTTGCGATCGCACCCGCGCGCGTCACCGCCTTCCCGGTCGTCAAGGGCACGATCCGCTCCGCGAAGGGCCATCTCGGCGCCTTCGAGCTCACGGTCGACGATTTCGCCACCTCGGCGCCGTCCTCGCGCGGCGCGCTCGCGTTCGGCTCGGCGCGCAACGACACCACATCGCGCTGCGACATCGTGCTCGATCTGTCCGGCGGCGCGCCGCTCTTTCCGGCAGCCGACCTGCGCGACGGCTATCTGCGCGCCGATCCCGGCGATCCGGCGGGCGTCCTGCGCGCAGTGCTCAAGGCGCGCGACCTCGTCGGCTCGTTCGACAAGCCGCGCTACGTCACCTTCACGGAGCATCTGTGCGCCCATTCGCGCTCGCGCATCGTCGGCTGCAATCGCTGCCTCGACCTCTGCCCGACCGGGGCGATCACGCCCGCCGGCAATCACGTCGCGATCGATGCCGCGGTGTGCGCGGGCTGCGGCCAGTGCGCGGCGGTCTGCCCGACCGGCGCGGCGAGCTACGCGCTGCCGCCCGCCGATACGCTGATGCGCAAGCTGCGCACGCTGCTCGCGGCCTATCGCGAGGCCGGCGGCGACAACCCGATCGTCCTGGTGCATGACGACGAGCACGGGGGCGCCATGATCGACGCGCTCGCGCGGTATGGCGAGGGTCTGCCCGCCAACGTTCTGCCGCTCGCCGTCAACGAGGTGACGCAGGTCGGCCTCGAGACGGCGGCAGCCGCGTTCGCGTACGGGGCATGCGCATTGCGCCTGCTGCTGCGCGCGCGCCCGCGCCACGACGTCACCGGCCTCGCGCGCACGATCGCGCTTGCCGAGCCGATCCTCACCGGCCTCGGCTTCGGCGCCGGCCGGATCGCGACGATCGAGACCGACGACCCGGATGCGCTCGGGCTCACGCTGCGCGCGATCGCCCCCGCCCCGCCTTCCCCGCGGCCGGCCGGCTTCGCTCCGGTCGGCGCCAAGCGCGACGTGCTGCGACTCGCGCTGCGCGAACTGCAGCGCGTCGCGCCGACGCCGGTCGACGTGGTGGCCCTGCCGGCCGGCGCGCCGTTCGGCGCGGTCGAGATCAACACGGAAGGCTGCACGCTCTGTCTCGCCTGCGTGTCGGCCTGCCCGACCGGCGCGTTGAGCGACAATCCCGACCAACCCATGCTGCGCTTCTCGGAAGATGCCTGCGTGCAATGCGGACTCTGCAAGGCAACCTGCCCCGAGAAGGTGATCAGCCTCAAGCCGCAGATCGACTTCCGCGCCGCCACCGCGGCGGCACGCGTCCTCAAGCAGGAGGAGCCGTTCAACTGCATCCGCTGCGGCAAGCCGTTCGGCGTCAAGAGCACGATCGAGCGCGTCGCCGCCAAGCTCGAGGGCCGACACTGGATGTTCAAGGGCCAGGCGCAGCGGCTCGAGGTGCTCAAGATGTGCGACGACTGCCGCGTCATCACGGTGAGCGACCAGGATTTCGACCCCTATGGTCCGCCGCGCCCCGCGGTGCGCACGACCGCGGATTATCTGCGGGAACGGGAGGAGAAGAAAGAATCGTAGGGTGGGCAAAGCGACCCGCCTCCGCTCGCTTCGCGAGCTACGTCGGGTTGGAGTCCGCCGAAGCGCGGAGCGCGAAGGCGGAAGCGTGCCCACCGCCAGAGAAACGCGTGGGCACGGCGCGTTCCGCGCCTTTGCCCACCCTACGACGCTCAACCCATCCTACGACGTCCGCTATTTCGTCGCCTTCTCGAGAAACTTCACGAGCGCCGACCTGTCCTCCGCCGAGCCGATCGTCTGCTCGGGCATCTTGGTTCCTGGCGTGTAGGATGCCGGCCCGATTTCAAAGAGCTTTGACACCGTCTCGGGCGTCCACACGATGTCGAGCTTCCTGAGCGCCTCGGAATAGCGATAGCCCGGCAGCGTCGCGATGCGGCGACCGAAAAGGCCGGCAAGCGTCGGACCCGCACGGTTGGTCGCATCCGCCCGCAGCGTGTGGCAGGCGACGCAGGCGCGAAACACCTCGGCGCCGTGGTCGCCCGCGTAGGCGGCGAGCGTGTCGTCAACGCCGCCGACCGCGACGCCGCCGATCGCATCGCCGGTCACGGCGTCCCACCGCCGGATCATGCGGTCGGTGCCGCCGGTGAGGAGCGTGCGATTGTCGGGCAGGAACGCCGCCGACCACACCGGCAGGCCGGGACCGACCAGCGTGCGGGTAACGCGGCGGGCGGCGCGTTCGATAATCGCGACCGAGCCGCGCACGCCGGCAGCGGCGACGAGCGCGCCATCGCGCGACAGCGCAATCGCGATGATCGGCGTCTCGGAGGCGACGACCTCTCCAAGCAGCGCGCCGGAGGCCGAGACGAAATAGACCTTGCCGTCGGCGCCGCCGGTGACGATCTCGCCGTCGGGCGCGACCGCGACCGCGTTGAGCGGCGTCGGCAGGGTCGCGATCGTCGGTGCGCCGCCGGCAAGCGGCCAGATGCGCAACGTGAGATCATAGCCGGCGCTCACCACGGCGCGGCCGTCAGGCGTGAACGCGACGCCGTTGACGTTCTGCTGGTGTCCCTCGAGCACGCGCGCTTCGCCGCCGGCGAGCGGCCACAGGCGCACCGTGTGATCCCACGACGCCGAGGCAAGCATCGCACCGTCGGGAGCGGCCGCGAGCGCCGCGATCGGCGCCTCGTGGCCGGTGAACACGGCGGCCGGCTGGTCGGTGCCGGGCGCCCACAGCGCGACCCGGCGGTCCTGGCCGGCAGTCGCGACGCGACCGTCGCCGAGCATCGCCACCGCATTGACCGAGCCGTCGTGGAACCGCATCACCTGCTCGGCCGCATCGCGCGCGAGCGACCAGCGGATCGCGGTCTCGTCGAAGCTGCCGGAGATCGCCGTCTTGCCGTCGGCCGATACGGCGAGCGCCCGCACCGGCCCGCCGTGGCCGCGCAGTTGCGCGTGCGCCGGCGTCAGCGTGACGGCAGCGACCGCCAGCGCCAGCACGGCACGCGGCATTGCTTCAATCATCCGCCGGCACCATGCCGAGCGCGGCGATGCGTGCGCGCACATCGGGGTCGCGCAATGCGGCGAGGAAAGCCTGCACGGCGGGTCGCTCCTTTCTGCTCTCAACCAGCAGGAAATCATAGTGTTCCGGCGCGATTGCGACGAAGGCGAGGCCGTAGAGCCGCGCCACCGTCTCGATCGCGATGCCCCAGTCGGCGCGGCCCTGCGCGACCGCGGCCGCGACCGCGTTGTGCGACTTCGGCTGGTTGGCGTAGCCGGCCGGACGCTGGCCGTCGAGCAGGCGATCGATCAGGATGCGCGTGCCGGCCCCCGCATTGCGGTTGACCATCAGGCAGGCCGGATCGGCGAGCGCCGCCGCAATCGCCTGCTCGGCGCTCTTGCCGGCGAAGCGGGCGTCGCCCGTGCGAAACACGACGCCCTGCATGCGCCGCCAGCCCGGCACCAGCGCGAGCCCGGACCGCACGAGGTGGCGATTGTAGGCGGTGCCGGCCGGATCGAGCAGATGCACCGGCGCGAGATCGCATTCGCCGCGAACGGCCGCCGTCACGCCGCCCGAACTGCCGATCGCGATGGTGCGCGCCGCAAAGCCCTGATCGGCAAGCCGGCCGAGCACCGCGTCGAGTGCGACGCAATGGCTGCCGGTGATGACGAGGTCGGGCATCCGGGTCTTGCCGATCAGCGTCACGTCCGCGCGGTGTCCGGCGTCGAGGGAGGAGGCGAGCGCGTCGATCGCAAGGAACCCGTCCGCCTGCGAGAACGCCGTTACCGATCCCGATCCTTTGGGGGTCGGGAAGGCGACCGGCCCCTTGTCGCCGGCGAGCAGCGCGACCAGGACGAATTCCTGGCGGCCCATCTCGGAGGCGATGCGCACCGGCAGCTCGGCCGCCACCGTCTCGGCGGCCTCGCGCGGCAGGCCCGCCAGCGCCCGGATGACGGGCGCGACGAAGGTGTGGAACGTGAAGATCGCCGATGTCGGGAAGCCCGGCAGCACCACGATCGGCTTGTCCTCGGCGACCGCGAGACAGAGCGGCTTGCCGGGCTTGAGCGCAACGCCATGCACCAGCACGCCGGGCGGCCCGAGCTTGCCGACGATGCGATGCGAGAGGTCGCCGGCGCCCTTCGAGGTGCCGCCGGACAGCACCACCATGTCGCACGACGCGAGCGCGCCGCGCACTGCGAGCTCGAGCGCGGTCTCGTCGTCCGGAAACGCGCCGAACGCCACCGGCTCGCCGCCCGCCTCGGTCACGGCGGCCGCGACGATCGCGCCATTGCTGTCATAGACGGCCGCCGGCCGCAGCGGCGCGCCCAGCCGCACGAGCTCGTCGCCGGTCGAGAGCACCGCGACCTTGGGCCGCCGCACCACCTCGACGGTCGCAAGCCCACACGCCGCCAGCATGCCGATCTCGCGCGACCCGACCTGCTGGCCGCGCCGCAGCAGCGTCTCGCCGCGCGCGATATCGGAGCCCGCATAGGCGACGAACTGCCCCGGCGCGACCGCGCGGCGCACGTCGATCGCCGGCCCCTGCGCGGTCTCGGCGAGCTCGGTCAGCTCGACCATCACCACCGCGTCGGCGCCGCGCGGGATCGCGCCGCCGGTCGCGATCGTGGTCGCGGTTCCGGGCCCGACCTGCACGGCCGGCGCATGACCGCAGGCGACCACCTCGGCGTTGAGCCGCAGGCGCTTGGGCGTGCGGTCGCTCGCGCCCACCGTATCGGCGGCGCGCACCGCGAAGCCGTCGACGCCGGAACGATCGAACGGCGGCACGTCGATCGGCGCCACCACGTCGACACCAAGCACGCGGCCGAGCGCCTGGGCGAGCGCCACGGTCTCGGCCGGGCCGGGAGCGAGATCGAGATGCTGCGCGAAGCGCTCGCGCGCGGTCTGCGGCGACACCACCTCGAGGAATTGCTCCTGGCGGGCCGCGTTGCGCACGGCGGCGATCAGCTCGGGCGTCGCGGCTGGCCTGTTGCGCTCACGTGTCATGGCAGCGTCCTCATCTCGACGTGCGCGCCGGCCGGAAAACCCTCGCTGTCGGCCGGGACGACCACATAGCCATCGGCCTGCGCCAGCGATTGCGGCGACAGATAACCGGACGCCAGCGGCGCGGCGCCGTCCGCCTCGCACCGCACCGGCACGAGCTCGGCGAGGCCGAGCGTCGAGGAGATCTTGCGGGTCAGCGTCACCGGTTTCCCTCGCTCCTCTTCGTCCCGCCCACACAGCCGCGCCAGCAGGCGGCGGCCGAGCAGCAGCCAGACCGCCAGGGCGGCGTCGAGCCGCCCCGGCACCACGAGAACGGGCCGCTGCCCGATCATGCCGAAGGCCGCGGTCTCGCCCGGCGAGACTCCAACGCCGTGGAACGCGACGCTGCCGCGGTGCGCGAGCGTATGGACGCTGCGGTCGCGGCGTCCGCTCCCGCTGCCGCCGACCACGATCATCGCGTCTTCGCCGATCGGGTCGAGCGCGCCATCGAGGCCGCGGTTGTCGCATGGCTGCGAGAAAGCCCGGCCGTGCACCAGGACGTCGCGCACGAGCAGGTCGGCGACGCCGTCGATCACGCGGTCGCCGGGCGGACGCACCGGTACGACGCGCAAACGCGGCTCGCGGACGCGGACAAGCTCGACCCCGAGCATCGCCAAGGCGGCGAGATCGCTGCCGCGCAGCCGGGTGCCGGCCGGACGAACGGCACCCTCGGCCATGTCGGCGCCGTCCGGCAACACTCCGTCACCGGGAGCGAGCGCCGCCACCGCATGGGCCGAGCCGCCGCGCAGCTCGACCGCCTCGGGCGGCGCCACCGTGTCGGTCCCGGCCGGCAGCGGATCGCCGACGTCGACCATGGCGC
>Ga0126377_10003977_pt1 | contig 10637 bp, 7 predicted proteins | sample PanSoiMetPlot_22_FD_92647 | JGI IMG/M metagenome (GOLD analysis project Ga0126377, IMG submission 92647) | Tropical forest soil microbial communities from Panama - MetaG Plot_22 | ecosystem: Environmental > Terrestrial > Soil > Tropical forest > Bulk soil | place: Panama | collected 2016-02-17 | reverse complement strand
GGGTCATCGAGCGCCAGCAATGAAAACCCGCATTCGCGTCGCCACCTACAATATTCACAAATGCCGCGGCCTCGACCGGCGGACACTCCCTGACCGGGTGGCCTCGGTGATCGGTGAGCTGGAAGCCGACGTGGTGGCGCTGCAGGAGATCCTGGACGTGCGGGACGGAAGGCCGGAATGGGATCAGGCCCGGCTGATCGCCGGCAAATTCGCGGACTACCATCGCTGCTTCGGGGAGAACCGCAGGCTGCACGGAGGCGCTTACGGGAACATGACCCTGAGCCGTTTCCCGATGCGCGGCTGCCGGAACTACGACGTAAGCTGGCGCCACCGGGAGCGCCGGGGCTGCCTGCGTACCGACATCGTCCTCGGCGACGGGAGCGAGCTGCACATCTTCAACGTTCACCTGGGGACCAGCTTCTTCGAAAGGCGCCATCAGGCGCGAAAGCTGCTGAGCGACGATGTGCTGAGTCGCATCACGTGCGGGGGTCCGAGGATCGTGGTGGGCGATTTCAACGAGTGGACCAAGGGACTGGCTTCGCGGCTGATGGGGGAGGTCTTCGAAGCGGTCGATCCGCGCGCTTTCCTGCGCTACGCCCGCACCTATCCGGGGGTCTTTCCGGTTCTTCACCTCGACCACTTCTACTACGACCGCCACCTGTCCCTCAAAGCGTTCCGCCCGCACCGCAGCCGGAAGGCGATCGTGGCCTCGGATCACCTGCCGCTGGTGGCGGAGTTCGAGACCAAGGCGGTTCCCGAGGCACGTGACCCCGAGGCCGATCCGTGCGAAAGTCGTTCTTCGCCCCGCAACACCGAACCGGAGCTGATATGAGAAGCCAGACCCTGAAGAAGAGCTTCACCGCCAAACTGGAGAAGAGTTCCAAGAAGGGCGGCTGGACTTATGTGGTCTGGCCGGAGTCGGCGCGCTTCTTCGCTACCCGCGGCCTGGTCAAGGTTGTGGGCAAGATCGACGGCCATCCGTTTCGCAGCTCGTTCATGGCCCTCGGGGACGGCCGGCACAAGCTGCCGGTCGCCACCGCCCTTCGCAAGGCCATCGGCAAAGAGACCGGCGATCGCGTGACGGTGGTCCTAGAAAAGCGCCTCAACGGCTGAACCGAACCCAAGGCCCTTTGCGTACGTTTCTCCCGGGCCGTCTCCCTTACCGGAAGAGATCGGTTATGTTCATCGAGAAATAGAAGGCTCCGGCGCGTTCCCCCGGCTGCCGGTTCGCGTTCCAGCCGTATCCAATGTTCACGTTGAAATTGACCAGGCTCAGCCGGATGCCGCCGCCGGCGGTATACCGCGCTCTCTCGAACGCAGGGGAATGAGACTCCCCAAGCCGGGCCACGTCGAACATTGAGAAAGGGCTCACCGTATACAAATTGAGTTCCCGGAAGATCACGTCAAGCAAGCGGCCCGCGAACCGCGTATCGCGAATCGCGCGCCGCTCGACGTCCGGTCTTGCGACGGATTCCATGACATGGCGAAGATCGCTTTCGGATGCGCTCAGCTGCTCGGTCTGGGCGCGCAGTTCGCGCAGCGCATCGGCGGCATCCGGCCGGGTCTTTGCTGCCTCCTGAACCTTCTGCGCGTCCTCGACGACGGTGCTTAGCAGCGGAGGCGTCAACTCGCCCAGACCCACGGCAAGCCAGTCTCCCACGCTGGTGATGGCCTCTTGAGCTGCGCCGCTCTTGGTGCCGCTTCTTGCCTCTTCAATGTCCTGAATCAGCACCTGCGCCTGAGGCTGCCCTGCGCCGGGGCCCAGCTCGAGAGGCTGGGCCGTTGCGGACATTTGCACCAGTAAGGCGTCTATGTTCTTCAGCTTGTCGGCAAGCGTCACGGCGTCGGCTGGAGCGAGAAACGCCTGCGCCTTGAGGGAACCGTACTGTTCGACCAGCTGCACTCGCAGCTGATCGACTTGCTGGCCGAGGGCTGCGAGATGCTTGGCGTCGGGGCCGGCGGAAGTGTCATGGAGCTCGCTGTTCAGTTCCTCGGCCCCGCATCGAATCCGTGTGAAGAGCGACTGCATCTCCTCCACTTGATCGCAGTCGTCGGGACTGCCATCGGTCGAGAATCCCACCGTCAGAGTTCGCAGTTGACCGATTGCGGTGGCTTTGACTGTCTTTACGCTTCCGATTACGGTGCTGGAAATCTTAAGCGCGTCGTCGAGGTCGTCCAGCTTCGATGCAATGTCGACACCGTGGGGGAGAGAGGACGACATGCCTCGGATGCGCGTTGAATCCGCCTGCGCACTTTCTACAAGCGGCCTCGCGTCGGAGACCTTCGCCACCATTGCTTGAAAGTCGGGTTTGTCCACCAGATAAGACAGCTTTGCCGTTTCGCGGGCCATCTTGATCTGACCTCCCAACTTGCGGCGGAAGCTCGGGTCGGACGAGAGGTCAGGCGGGACGATCGGGCGGCCCCAGACGGCTTGCGCCACGGTCAGGTTGGCGGCATAGAAGCTCTTGCCGCCGATGCCCCCTCCCGCGCTCGTTCGGCCGAACTGATACTCGGAAAAGCTCCGAAACAGCGGGTTGCCAGGAAAGTGCCAAGGGTCGCCGGCGATGAAGGGGTGTTCGACGTTGCCGCCGAAAAAACGCTCCGGCACAGGAATTCTGGTCTCGCTGCCGGAAATGTACCCTGCTCCGAACTGCGCATCGATTGTGGTCGGCTTGTGTTCGACGAACAGTATGCGGGTGCTGTAGCTGAGGTTGAGCAGGTGCTTGGTATAGTCCAAGGACGGCGTCGAAGAGGCGGAACCGAACTGCACCCCGTAGGATCCGGCAAAGGCCTGTCGACCTAAGTTGAAGGTTAACCCGGCATACGATTTCACCGAGCCATACGGATTGCTCAGGACGCCTACGCCGGCGGGCGTGCCGGCAACGTTTCCGATGCTCGATTGCTCGTTGCCGCCTTCGATTGATGAACCGAAGCGGACGATCGTTCCCAGCTCGCCTAAGGCACGAGTTGCGCCGAGCAGGGTGAACACAGCACGGCTCGACTTCAACCGCAGGCTGTCGCCGGGAATGTTTTCGTACTGATAACCCACCCGCCAGCGAAGATAGTTGACGGGGCTCTGTTGAAACTGGTGAGCCCCGGAAAGAAACATCGAGGCCGTGGCGCTGTTTCCCGAGCCGGAAGCGTCGAAGTCCATGGACTTCAGGGGGCCCGACGGAGCTATGTAGGAAAGCTTGCTCCCGAAGACGAATTTGCGGGAGCGGTTGAACCCGATGAAGGGCAGCGGTTGGAAAGACCCGGTCGTCGACAGAGTGCCGGGGGGCGCCAGGGCGCGCGTCAACGCGGTATGATTGGCTTCGAATACCCGGGTCGCATAGTAGAGAGCGTCCGTCGTGTAGATGTGGTAGATAACGTCGACCGTCGGAGGCGCGGAGCAGTTCACGCACGGTTTCAGTTCGGGAATGACGACGCACATGCGGAACAGTTCGCCCGGATGAACGTTTCCGCTGCCAAATCGGAGGCTCAGCGTATCCATCGCCGCTTCGTAGTCACTGCAGTGAAACGGTTTGCCTTTTGCGATCGGAAGCGACGAGAATTCCTTTTCCAGTATCGACTGGATTTTGCCTACAAAGTTCAGCGGCGTATCAAACTTGACGTCGCCTACCTGGTATCCTTTTTCCTCGAGGACTTGATTCTCGCCGGAACACGTCAACGCTTGGCCGTAAAGGCTCGCCCCGCATGCTGCCCAGAGCAAGCACAGACAGACACGAAGAGTAACACGTTTCTTCAAGACGCACTCCCACCCGATTCCGGAACGCCCAACGCGACTACACCAGGTGTGGAACCGCGGCTAACAACTTCGCGGTTTTGTTGTCCGCCGTTGTGCCGTCAGGAAGTGATCTGGCGCGGTTGGTGATAGGACCTTGCAGGAATTCGATCTGGGTCATGGTCAGGCCCCGGTCCACCATCGCCTGTGCGTCCGCGTTGTCGGTATCGCCCAGAGTGACTTCGAGCTTCACCCGGTCCTGGAATCCACCGGTTTCGTTTGTGCGCAGGACGAAGATGATGATGTACAGAGGTCCGCTCGGCGGACAGTGTCGGGAAATCCCAAAGGAGACCTGGGTGCTGTTGTCTGGAGAAAGGACCGCCAAGTTGACGGAAAACGCAGAACACGGTTTGGATCCACCGGGGGCGGGCGTCGGTGAATTCGACATAGTTGATTTCCTCCTTCGCTGACGGGGTGAACGAGTCATTGGAAAAACCTCCTCCGCTGACGGGGATGTCGTATAGTGTGCTAATATGTCACGTCGTTACACCCCCAGTCGTCAAGAGAATCCTTGCGTCAGGTGGGAACGCTAGGCGATTCCGAAGACTGGTCCTGCCGAGATGTCGTGAATCGCAGCCCGGAAGGGCATAAACAATTGAAAACACGTTGGATAGCTTCGTTACGCCCCATCCTCAAGGGCCCTGCCGGCCTGGCTTTCCGCGGGTAGCTCACGATCGAAAGCCCTTGTGTTTTCAACAGCTTTCCCTCGCCCCGATTGGCAGCCAATGTGCCTTGTAATAGCAGAATGCCCAGCACGGACGCCTCAACCTGTCTCCCTCCGTGCACAACTGGACCGCCATGACTGACTTCCTAACGGAAATGAATCAGGGGCCCCTTGTTGTGCCCCATCGGGTTGAAGAAACCGGCATCCGCCGCGGGATGCTCGAGGACCTTGCCCTCAAGATCCTCTATCTCGGCGGCGAGATGACGCTGATCGAGCTAAGTGACCATCTTTGTTTGAGTTTGGGGGTGGTGGAAGAGATTTTCCAGTTTTTCCGCAGGGAACGATTGTGCGAAGTGAAGGGCATGAGTGGCGGTACCCACCGCATCGCCACCAGCATGGAGGGCCGCCAGCGCGCCGCCGACCTGCTGTCACTGAATCAGTACACCGGACCCGCTCCGGTGTCCCTTGCCGACTATATTACCCGCATCAAGCAACAGAGCGTGCAGGCGAGCGCGGTCCGCCCCGAACAGCTCGAATTTGCCTTCCAGCAGCTGGTCCTGACCGACGACATGATGCTGCGACTTGGTACGGCGGTGGTCTCGGGCACCTCCATGTTCCTCTACGGCCCTCCTGGCACCGGAAAGACCAGCATCGCCAACCGCATCACCGAGATCTACCACGACTACGTTTGGGTGCCCCACGCCGTCGAGGTGGACAATCAGATCATCACGGTCTTCGATCCCGGCGTGCACCGCCGCCGGCTTGAATCCGAGATCGAGGACTCCGACCGGCGCTGGGTTCTTTGCCACCGCCCCTTTGTGATCACCGGCGGCGAGCTGACCGGAGAAATGCTCGAACTGCAGTTCAACTCGGTCTCCCGTTACTATTCTGCGCCCCTCCAGATGAAGGCCAACAATGGCATTTTCGTGCTGGACGACTTCGGGCGCCAGCGCATGCGCCCCCAGGAGCTTCTGAACCGCTGGATGACCGCCCTCGACCGGCGCATCGAATTTCTGGCCCTCCCGGGTGGCCGGAAGTTCGAGATTCCCTTCGACACCCTGGTGGTCTTTTCGACCAACATCGAACCGATGCAGCTCGGCGACGAAGCCTTCCTGCGCCGTATTCCCAACAAGATCAAAGTGGACTTCGCGACCAGAGAGCAATTCATGAAGATATTCCGCCGCGAGGCGGAGATGGTGCGCGGTCTGCCGGTCAAGGACGAGGTGCTTGAGTTCCTGGTGCAGCACCTGACCGATGAGATCAAGGTGCCTCTGTCTCACTGCTATGCGCGAGATCTGCTGGACCAGATCTTCTGGGCCGCACGCTATCTGCACGCCAAGCCCGAGTTCACAGTGGACCTGGCAAAGTGGGCCTGCAGCAACTACTTCTTTTCAGGCCTGAACAAGGTCGCGAACTCATAGTTGAGACGGCCAGCGTCTCGCCAAACATAAGGTTTCGACACAGTTTTGCGTACTAGGGTCCGTGACCACGAGAGCCATGCCCTCCTTACGACGCATTGCCGTCCTCGGCGTCATTTTGCTTGGCTACATTTGGCAGGTGGAGCGTGTACAGCCGGTACACTTTTTCGGGCAGTTTCAAGATGACAGCATCTACTTCAGCACGGCCAGGTCGATAGCGGAAGGCCATGGTTATCGGTTGGAAAGCTTTCCCGGCCGGCCCTACCAGAGCAAGTATCCCATCCTCTATCCCTGGCTCCTTTCCTACGTCTGGAAGGTGAGTCCCGGCTTTCCGCACAATCTAAACGGCGCCGTCCACCTCACCGAATTCTTCGGCTGCTGGACGTTGATCGCGGTTTTCTGCCTTCTGTCCAAGCTCCCAGGCTTGGGTGAAACCGCTGCGCTCTGGCTGACGGCGATCACCGCATTTCAACCGGTGTTCCTGCGTGCCGGCGGGCTGATCATGAGCGACGTGCCTTTCATGGCGTGCATGGTCACGGTCCTCCTCTTGTGCGTGATTGCGTGTCGCAAGCCCGCTAACCCATGGATCTGTCTCGCCATCGGTGCGCTGGCAGGACTTGCCACTGGAATCAGGACGGTCGGCTTTTCGCTGGTCGCAGGGGTCTGTTGCGCGTTGTTGGTTCAGAAGAAGTTCCGCCCGGCGCTGTTCGTCGCCGCGGCAGCCGGGTTGGCGATAGCCCTGGTTCTTGGTCCTGGCTTGCTGCACCGCGAACCGCCTGCGAACCTTGCTCCCGGCGAGCCCGGATGGAACCAGGTCGTTGCCTACTATACCAGTTACACCCAATTTCAGTGGACCATGGGGATTCCTTCGTTGACCGGGCTGGCTCGCCTGGTTTTCCTGAACCTCCTGGTGTTGGCGAGTTCGCCGGGTCTGGTCATCGTGGGAAGGTTTGGGAAGGTGTTGGCGTTCGGTGCGATGATTCTGTCCATTCCCATGTGGATCGGGCTGATTCGCCGATGGCGAACGCCGGAATGGACGCCGGTCGCTCTTACCGTGCTTTTCTATTGTGGCGTGGTCCTGGTGTGGCCTTACCCCCAGCCTGAACGATTCCTTTTGCCGTTCGTGCCCTTTTTCCTGGCGGGGCTTTGCTGCGAGCTTCAGCGAATCGGACCAAAGATAATGGAGCGATTTCGGACCGAAAGTCCGAGAGCGGAGCGCGCGTTGGCAGCCCTCCTTGCATCTTCCTTCCTGTTGCTGGTGGCGATGGCTGCTTGGAACGCCGGGGTGCGCGATCCTCGGGCGAGGCGTGCCGGTTCGGCGGTACAGGCCGAGGTACTTGAAGAGCGCGAACAGGCCTACCGATGGATTCAGGAGCACACCAGCCGCGAGGACCGAGTGGTGTCCTGGAAGGATGTGGTCCTCTATCTCTACACCGGGCGGCAGGGCCTGCGCCCGGTCGCCACGCTGCCGCAGGCGATCTATCTGGATGATCCAAAGAGCGTAGAGCGTGATGCCGATCGGATGTGCGAAGCCGCACGGCATATCGGTGCGCGCTACTGGATGACCACGCCGGACGACTTCAATCTGGAACCGAATCGTGAGCGCCTCAGCAGGCGGATGAACGAGGTGGCAGCCGTTCTTCCCGTCGTGTTTCGAAGCCCAAGGGGACTGGTTCAAATTCACGACGCTTCGTGCCTAAATGAGCAACAAAGAGCGGACTGCCAGGCAATCCGTTCGGTTCTGTTTCCAAGATAGCTCGGCCCGCCCTAACAGCCAGAATCTAAGCAGGTTAAATGGTTTCACGGAAGCCTGAGCTCTAGTTCGCTTGCGTGCGGGCGACCGTGTTCGGGGAACCCTGTCTCGCGCTGCGGATGGAGTTCGCTCAGCTGGTCTGAGGCCAGGCGCTAGTACAATGCTTCCGCGAACATGGGAACCGCGCCCGTTGCCTTCCTTCTGCTCTACGATCTGGTCATTTTGACAAGCGCGCTTTGGGAGAAACGAGGCTCCAAGGAGAGCGTCGCGCCCGCCGTGTTGTTGTTTTTCTGCTCCGGCATGCCCGCCCTGATCTACCAGATCGTCTGGCAACGGGCTCTTTTTGCGATCTACGGGGTGAATTCCGAATCGGTGGCGGTGGTGGTAAGCGCTTTCATGATCGGGTTGGGGCTGGGGAGCCTGCTGGGCGGATGGCTGTCTGAGCGGTTTCCAAGCCGCGGCATTTTCATATTCGCCCTCGCCGAAATTGCCACCGCCGCATTCGGTTTGTGCTCGCTGCGGTTCTTCCACTGGGCCGCTGTTCACACCGCCGGCGCTCCTTTGGGTTATGTGGTCCTGATGAGCCTGGCTCTCTTGGTCCTTCCGACCATGTGCATGGGTGCGACTTTGCCCTTGCTCACCGAATGCATCGTCGGAAGCCGCCGCCCGGTGGGATACTCCGTCGGGATTCTGTACTTTGCCAACACCTTCGGATCAGCAGTCGCGTGCTATCTTTGCGCGACGTTCCTGCTCCGCGATTTTGGGCAGTCCGGGAGTGTCCGCATAGCGGCATTCACGAACTTGTGCGTAGGTCTTGCGGCGCTGCTTGTGTCGCGCCAGAACGCTATGGAATTCAAACCGCCTGCAGGCGGCGATGCGCAAGACACACCTTTTTTCCCACTGCGAACGGCGATTGTGTTGTCGGCCCTTACCGCGTTTGTCTCGCTGGGATTCGAAATCGTGTGGTTCCGGGTTTTTGTGCTCGCCTCGGTGAGTCGCGCTCCTGCCTTTGCTCTGCTGCTCGCGACTTTCCTTGCGGGAATTGCGGTGGGCGCCTTTCTCGCCGGAAAGAGCACGGAGAAATTGCCAGTGCCCGCAGCCTCCTTGTGGCTGGGCGTGGCGTTGCTGACGACGGGGGCTTTGTCGCCCTTCCTCCTGCCCCTGGTGGCGTTTCTTCGGTGGAAGGCGCTGAACTATCTCCTCGGATGCATCGGATTCTTTGTGGCGGCACTGTTGCTGGGCGCAGTGTTTCCCTTGCTCTGCAGGCTCGGGCTCCCTTCGCGCGGCAAAGCCGGTCGCGGGGTCAGTCTCATCTACGTTGCCAACATCACAGGTTCTGCGTTGGGGTCCCTTTTCGTCGGTTTTGTGCTCATGAATTTCCTGGGCATGCGGGCCGTGGCGGCGCTCCTCGGCGTCGCGACCATCCTGATTGGTTTGGCGGTGTTGCTGCTTTCGCGCCGGCGCGTGGGCGCGATGTTCACACCTGGCCTCAAAGTCGCCCTGGCTTCGATCGTGATCTCCGCCGCCGCGCAGGGGCTGTATGCCAAGTTTCAGGAGCGGCTCAACTTCGGCGCAGAGGCCGCAGTGGCCGCACCGGTAGCGCACGTGGTGGAGAACCGTAACGGCACGATCGTCGTTTTGGCAAACGGCGCGGTGTTCGGTGACGCGGTTTACGACGGCTTCTTTAACGTCGACCCGGTGAACGACAAGAATATGATCGTTCGAGCCTACGCGATCGGAGCCTTTCATCCGTCACCCAGGCGCATATTAATGATCGGCTTGTCTTCAGGCTCATGGGGGCAAGTTCTCATCAACCATCCTCATGCTGAGTCGCTGGAGGTCGTCGAAATCAACCCTGGATATCTTGGTCTGATTCGACAGTACCCGGCCGTAAGCTCCCTGCTCGACAATCGCAATGTCCGAGTCTATGTCGACGACGGCAGGCGATGGTTATTGGCTCATCCGGATCACAAGTACGATCTAATCGTTCAGAACACCAGCTTTTTTTGGCGGGATCACAGTGCAGCGCTGCTTTCCGAGGACTACTTGAGAATTGTCCGAAGTCATCTTGCGCCCGGCGGAATCTACTACTACAACACGACTGGGTCCGACGACGTGGTGGCGACCGGGTTGCACGTTTTTCCCTACGGCTTGAGAGTCGTGAACTTCTTGGCGGTCAGCGATTCGCCGATTGTTGTCGACCACGATCGCTGGGTATCTCTGCTCAGCACATACAAGATCGACGGTAGGTCGCTCTTTGAATCCGGGCGCGCTGGTACGGAAGCAACAATGCAAAAGTACCGTGTTCTCTGTGAGTCGCTGCACGGAGACCAAGTTCCCGATGGGATGGAGGACGCCGTCTCCATGAGGCGGCGCATCAGGAATCCCTTGATTTTTACCGACGACAACATGGGTTGGGAATGGCGATGAAACCTCGCGCGGTATTCGATTAAGCGACGATCGTACGCGGCAAGCAGGCCGCAGAGGGCGCCGCTGCGAAGCACCCAGGGGTGCCCTTCGCTCGGATGCTCGCGACAGGATCAAAACGCAAGACGCATGCGCGGGAACAAGAAAATCGGTGCCGTCGCGTTGCTCATCGTATGGGCAATCAGCGTCGGCTACCTGTGGGCGCACTTGAAAACTCAGTGGGTGCCTCATGACGAGGGCACCCTCGGGCTCAGCGCAGAACGAGTCCTACAAGGTCAGCTGCCACACCGGGATTTCGACGACTACACCGGGGGGCTTACTTTTGTTCATGCCGCCGCGTTCCGCGTGTTTGGCATTAACTCGACGTCGATGAGGTTGGTGTTGCTCGTTTTTTTCGTGGCGTGGATTCCTGCATTGTTCTACATAGCCTCGCATTTTGGCTCCCCGATTTTCGCAGCAGTCGTGACGCTGCTGGCTGTGACCTGGAGCGTGCCGAACTATCCTGGGCCGATGCCCTCCTGGTACAACCTATTTTTTGCGACGTGGGGTGTTGCTGCGCTCCTTCGCTATCTCGACGACGGCTTACGACGC
>Ga0126377_10003976_pt1 | contig 10637 bp, 15 predicted proteins | sample PanSoiMetPlot_22_FD_92647 | JGI IMG/M metagenome (GOLD analysis project Ga0126377, IMG submission 92647) | Tropical forest soil microbial communities from Panama - MetaG Plot_22 | ecosystem: Environmental > Terrestrial > Soil > Tropical forest > Bulk soil | place: Panama | collected 2016-02-17 | reverse complement strand
TTATGTCACGAGTAGGCAAGAAAGTTATCGAGATTCCGAAGGACGTGAAGGTGAACGTCACCGAATCGGAGGTCCGGGTCGAAGGCCCGAAGGGGAAACTGGCGACCGCGATTCCCGGCGGCGTGACCTTTAAACTCGAAGACGGCAGGCTGACGGCCGAGCGCCAGGGTGATAAGTACACGGCGATCCACGGCACGGCGAGGGCTTTGGTGGCCAACGCCATCACGGGCGTCTCCAAGGGGTTTACGCAGGAGATGGACGTGGTCGGAGTGGGTTACAAAGCCGAGTTGAAAGGCCGCGCCATTCTCTTCGCCCTGGGGTATTCACACTCGATCGAGTTCGTGTTGCCGGAAGGCGTGACGGCCAAGATCGAGAAGCTGCAGCGGACGATCAATCAGTATCAGACGACGATCACCCTTTCGGCGATCGACAAGCATCTTCTGGGGCAGACGGCCGCCAACATGCACAAACTGCGCAAGCCCGACGCGTACAAAGGCAAGGGCGTTCGCTACGCCGATCGCCCGATGAAACTCAAACCCGGTAAGACCGGCAAGTAATTATGGCTAGAAAAACGAGACAGGAAGTGCGGCGCGCGATTCGCGCGCGAGTTCGCAAAAATGTGAAAGGCCTCGAGGCGCGTCCTCGACTGGCGGTCTTCCGCAGCGTCAATCACATATACGCGCAGGTGATCGACGACACGAAAGGCGTGACGATCTGCTCCGCCTCGACCGTCGAGAAGAGCGCGGGCGTGGGCAAGGGCGGCAACGTCGACGCCGCGAAGACGGTGGGGCGTCTGATCGCCGAGCGCGCCAAGGACAAGGGCGTCACCGCTGTCGTCTTCGACCGCGGTGGTTACATTTATCACGGGCGCGTCAAGGCGCTGGCCGAGGCGGCGCGCGAGGCCGGCCTGAAGTTTTAGGGAGACTTGCTATTTATGGAGAGAATCAACCCTGATGGGCTTGAATTGAAAGACCAGGTGATCTCGATCAACCGCGTCACCAAAGTGGTCAAGGGCGGTAAGAACCTGTCGTTCGCCGCGCTCGTCGTGGTCGGCGATCAGAACGGCATTGTGGGCTTCGGCACGGGGAAGGCGAAGGAAGTTCCTCAGGCGATACGCAAGGCCATCGAAGCCGCGAAGCGCAATCTGGTGCGGGTTCCGCGCGCCGGCACGACGCTGCCCCACCCGCTGGTCGGCAGATTCGGCGCGGGACGCGTGCTGCTTAAACCGGCGGTCGAAGGAACCGGAGTCATCGCCGGCGGCGCGGTGCGCGCGGTGATGAACGCCGTCGGCGTCAGCAACATATTGACGAAGTGTCTGGGGTCGAACAACCCCCATAACGTCATTCGCGCGACCTTCGACGCCCTGATGAAAATGAAGAGTCCTGAAGAGGTCGCCCGCCTGCGTGGCCGCTCGGTGGAGGAGCTTTAAGCAATGGCGAAAGAGACGAAGAAAGAGACGAAAAAGATCAAAATTCAGTTTTATCGCAGCGCGATCGCCGCGCCGGAAAAACACAAGGTCATCGTGCGCAGTCTGGGGTTGACCAGACTCAATCAGGTCGTCGAGCGCCCGGACACACCGGCCGTTCGCGGCATGGTGGCCAAGATTCCGCACCTGCTGCGGATCGTCGAGTAGAGGATTAACGCTATGGCTATCGGCTTGAACAATTTGAAAGCGCCCGCCGGCGGGACTCACAAGAAGAAGCGCGTCGGACGCGGTCCCGGATCGGGACTCGGCAAAACTTCCGGGCGCGGATATAAAGGTCAGAAATCGCGTTCGGGCTATTCCGGCATGCGAGGCTTCGAAGGCGGCCAGATGCCGCTGCATCGCCGCCTGCCGAAGCGCGGTTTCACGAACATCTTCAAACGCGAATGGGCCGAGGTGAATCTGGCCGATCTGGAGAAGGCTTTCGACGCCGGCGTCACGGTCACGCCCGAAGCGCTGCTGGAGCGCGGCCTGATTCGCAAGTCGCTCCTGAAATCGGTCGTCATTCTGGGGCAGGGCGAATTGAAAAAATCGCTGACCGTCAACGCCCATCGCTTCAGTAAATCGGCGAAACAGAAGATCGAGGCCGCGGGCGGCAAGGCCGAAACCATTGCCGCCGCCGCGCCGGCGGAGTAGATTGAGAATTAGCGGTCGGGTAGATATTTTGAGAAGTTTTCATCTTCCGTTTGTCGTATTACATTTTTCACTTGTCATCGCCGGAATCGAGACCCTCTGGCGATGACAAGTGAAAAATGTAATACGACAAACGGAAAATGAAGAGAAAGTAGTAGGAGATTTGTTATGGTCGAATCATTCTTCAACGCTATTCGCAATCTGTTCAACATTCCGGAACTGCGTAAGCGCGTTCTGTTTACGCTCGGGATGCTGGTGGTCTACCGGACCGGGATTCACATTCAGGTTCCCGGCGTAGACAAGGAAGCCCTCGAACAACTCTGGGGGCAGTTGGGCGGGATGTTCGGAGTGATGGATCTCTTTTCCGGCGGCAATTTGCGGCGGATATCCATCTTTGCCCTGGGCATCATGCCCTACATCACGGCATCGATCATTCTGCAACTGATGACCTCGATAGATTTCATGGGGTTGAAGAAGGTTCAGGAAGAGGGCGAACTTGGCAGGCGCAAGATCACGCAATACACGCGATATTTGACGGTCGTACTGTGTCTGGTCCAGGGCATCGGAGTTTCGGCCTGGTTGCAGAAGCAGTCGTCCAACGCCGGTCCGCTCGTCCCCAACGGCGGGTTCGGGTTTTCCTTCGTCGCCGTGCTGACTTTGATGACGGGAACGATGTTCGTCATGTGGATTGGCGAGCAGATCACTGAGCGCGGCGTCGGCAACGGTATCAGCCTGCTGATCTTCGCGGGAATCATTGTCGGACTCCCGAACGGGGCCATGCAATTGGTGAATCGAGTCACCGACCCGCTTTCGGCGATCGGCGTGGTGGTTCTCATTCTGGTGATGATCCTGGTGACCGCCGGCATAGTCTTCGTCGAGCGCGGGACGCGTAAAGTTCCGACCAATCACACCCGCCGGATGGTGGGACGGCAGATGGTCGCCACGGCGTCATCGCATCTGCCGCTGAAGGTCAACATCGCCGGAGTCATCCCGGTGATCTTCGCCTCATCGGTGCTCGCCATTCCTCAAACGTTGACGACGTTCGCCCCCGTGGACGGCAGTTGGGGCTGGCTGACGGCTTTGACTCGGTGGCTGGGCGGCGGGCACCCGGTTTACGAGATGCTCTTTGTCGCGATGATCGTCCTCTTCGCGTTCTTCTACGTCTCGATCGTTTTCAACGCCGACGAGGTCGCCGAAAATTTGCGCAAGCAGGGCGCGTTCATACCCGGCATCCGCCCGGGCAAGCGCACGGCCGATCACCTGAACTCGATCCTGGTCCGGCTGACCACGGTCGGCGCGATCTATCTGGTGATCGTTTGTCTGATCCCGCAATTCATAATCAGCGGATTCAAGGTGCAGTACCTGCCTTTGGTCGGGGGCTACCTTGATCGCATTTTGCCTGACTGGTTCATGACGGGATTGGGATACACATTCTACTTTGGAGGCACGAGTCTGCTGATCGTCGTCGGCGTCGCAATGGATACGATCAGCCAGGTCGAGGCGCAGCTTGTCATGCGCCACTATGACGGGTTTCTGGGTCCGCGCGGCGGACGGTTGCGCGGGCGTCGAGCCGCATAATCGTCCGGGCAGATTGATCTCCTATGCGGAAGATTGTCGTGATAATCGGCGCGTTCGCGGTGGTGGTGTGGTTAATAGTGAGACCGAAAACTGCTATGTCGAAGATTCTCGTGATAATCGGCGCGCCGGGCGCGGGCAAAGGAACGCAATCGCGGTTGCTCTCTGAAAAGTATGGCTACCCGCAGATCTCGACGGGCGATATTCTGCGCGAAATGGCGCGCTCCGATACTCCCCTGGGGCGAAAAATCAAAGAGACGATAGCCGCGGGAGAGCTGGTGAGCGACGAGATTCTGGCAGAAGTCATTTTGAAGCGAACTTCACAGCCCGATTGCAAAGAGGGTTACATCCTCGACGGCTATCCGCGAACGCTTGAGCAGGCGCGCCTGCTCGAGGAACTGGCCGCGAAACAGGGCAAGCAGATTTACCTCGCGCGCATACTCGTCTCCGAAGAAGGGTTGTTTAAACGGCTGACGGGCCGGCGCATATGCTCGAAATGCGGTGAGATATACAACGTCTATTTCCGCCCGCCCAAAATCGAAGGCGTTTGCGACCTCGACGGCTCGCCACTCACGCAGCGGAGCGACGATCATCCGGAGTCGGTGAGTCGAAGGTTTGAAGAGTACAGGCGGTCTACCGCGCCGTTGATTGAGTACTACCAGCAGACCGGGCGGTTGATAGAGCTTAACGGCGAACGTCCCGTGAGCGAAGTTTTTGAAGAGCTGTCCGCCGCGACTGGCGGAGTATAAAAGGCGGCGTGTCGTGTGCCGCAGGTTGTAGAACCTGCGGAGGCTTCGTCATCAAACCGCTTGGGGCCCCCTGAACAAGTCAGTAATCAAGTCATCCGCAGGTTAGACAACCTGGGGTACGTTTTCGATGATTATTCGTAAGTCACGCAATGAACTTGGAAAAATGCGGCGCGCCGGATTGATTGTCGCCGAGACGCTACGCGAACTACGGGGAATGGTCGAGCCGGGAGTAACAACCCTGCAGCTGGACACCTACGCCGAAAAAAAGATTCGCTCCGCCGACGCTTACCCGACCTTCAAAGGCTATCGCGGATTCCCCGGTTCGATCTGCGCTTCGATTAATGATGAGGTCGTGCACGGCATTCCGTCAGACCGCAAACTGCGTGACGGCGACATCATCAAGATCGATTGCGGCGCGACTCTGGACGGCTACGTCGGCGACGCTGCGATCACTGTTCCTGTCGGCGGCGTCTCCCCGGAAATTGAAAAACTGCTCGAGGCGACGCGGGAATCCCTTTTCAGGGCGCTGGAGAAGATGGCGCCAGGCAATCGCCTTTACGACGTCTCTCACGCCGTCCAGGAGTATGTCGAGGAACGCGGCTATTCGGTGGTGCGCGAATTCTGCGGCCACGGAGTGGGCCAACGAATGCACGAAGACCCGCAGGTCCCGAATTACGGCCGTCCCGGAACCGGGCCGAGGTTGAAAGAAGGCTGGGTGCTGGCCGTCGAGCCGATGGTCAACGCCGGCTCTCACGAAGTAAAGGTGTTGCCGGACGGCTGGACGGTGAAGACCAAGGATGGAAAAGCTTCCTCTCACTTCGAGCATACGATCGCTGTGACTGAAAAGGGGCCTGTTGTGCTCACCGCCCTCGATGACGACTCATTGGTTTTGTAACCCCGGAGCTAATTTTAAGGGTTTGAGGCCAACTGGCGCCCGACTTGCAAAATATAGGTACGCAGTTATAATGCCGGTTTCGCACGTTGGCCGGAAAAATAATCTTAGTAAGAGAGGGTATGTCGAAAGAAGATGCAATAGAAGTACAGGCGACAGTGCTGGAAACTCTACCCAACGCGATGTTCAAAGTCGAGTTGGAGAACAAACATCAGGTTCTGGCTCACATTTCAGGGAGAATGCGAAAGAATTTTATTAAAATTCTTCCCGGTGACAAGGTCCTGGTCGAGCTTTCTCCTTACGATCTGACACGTGGGCGAATCGTCTACCGCTTCAAATAACCTTCTCTAAGGCATTTTCCAAAGCAAATGATCGGGTCGCTGCGGTGGCGGCCTGAAATTCGGACCTGAAATTCGGAACTGAAGTTCGGAATGGATTAATTATGAAAGTCAGAGCATCGGTCAAAAAAATCTGTGACAAGTGCAAGATCATTCACCGTCATGGCGTTGTGCGCGTCATCTGTGTGAACCCCAAGCATAAGCAGAGGCAAGGATAAATCCCGGATTCGATAGTGGAGTAAAATAAATGGCTCGTGTTGCAGGCGTAGACTTACCGCCACAAAAACGCTCACAAATCGGACTAACCTATATTTACGGCATCGGCAGATCACGCGCGACGGGCATCCTCAATCAAGCGCAGGTCGACATTCACAAGAAAATCCGCGACCTGACTGAAGAGGAGCTGAACCGGATCCGCGCCATCGTGGACGCGCAGGGCAATGTCGAGGGCGATCTGCGTAAGGCGATTCAACTTGACATAAAGCGTTTGATGGACATCGGCTGTTACCGCGGGTTGCGCCACCGCAAAGGACTGCCCGTGCGAGGCCAGCGAACCCACACCAACGCGCGCACCCGCAAAGGGCCGCGACGGGCGACGATCGCCAAGAAGAAGGCTCCCGGTAAGAAGTAAACTATGGCAAAACAACAACAGACCTCAGGCAAGAAGAAGGTTTTCAAGAAGAAAGAGAAAAAGGTCGTGCCGCAAGGCATCGTCCACATTCAGGCCACTTTCAACAACACCCTCGTGAGCATCACCGATCTCAACGGCAACCTCGTCGCCCAGTGCTCTGCCGGCGCCATGGGGTTCCGCGGGTCGCGCAAAGGCACCCCCTTCGCAGCGCAGCAGGCCGCCAACAAGGCCGCCGGGATCGCGCGCGACAGCGGGATGCGCTCTGTCGAAGTTCGCGTGAAAGGGCCCGGTTCGGGGCGCGAATCGGCGATCCGCGCCATCCAGGGCTCGGGCATTGACATAAAGGTGATCCGTGACGTGACGCCGATTCCACACAATGGCTGCCGTCCGCCGAAGCGCCGTAGAGTTTAACGGAGGAGAGAGATTGGCAAGAGATAGAGGCAAACACTGTCGCATGTGCCGGCGTGAAGGAATGAAGCTCTACCTGAAAGGTGAGAAGTGCTACAAACCTTCATGCCCGATCGAGAAGCGCGGAACCAATCCGCCGGGCCAACACGGCCCGAACGCCAGACGCAAGCCGATCGGCTACGGCGAGCAGTTGCGCGAAAAACAGCGCGTCAAGCGAATCTACAATCTGCTGGAGACGCAGTTCCGCAACTATTTTGAAAAGGCCGCCAAGCGGAAGGGCGTGACCGGCGAGATGCTGCTCGAGCTGCTCGAGCGCCGCCTCGACAACGTCATTTACCGGCTCGGGTTCGCCATGTCGCGCCGCCAGGCCCGCCAGTTCGTGCGGCACGGACATGTCATCGTCAACGGGCGCAAAGTGAACATCCCGTCATTCCAGGTGAAGATCGGCGACGAGGTCGCGGTCAGCGAGAAGAGCTCGAACAACGTTCACATTCAGGGGGCGTTCCAGACTTCAGGGGGGCGCGGTCGTCCGGGATGGCTTGAAATAGTCAACCCTGACAAACTGGTCGGGCGCGTCACCGCGCTGCCGCGCCGAGAAGACATCGACCAGAATATTAACGAACAGTTGATCGTAGAGTTGTACAGCAAGTAGTCGCGCCTACGGATTTGCCAAGCTGAGCGCGACTACTGGCCTCGCCGCCCGGACGAGACTGTATTCGGCTCAGCCTTTCCAGAGGTTGGCAGAGGAAATCTGCGAGGCGCGTAGGCCACAGTCAGCAATAGTTGGGAGTAGTGGAAGGTAAAATGTGGACCGGATTCCAAAAACCGAAGCGGCTGTCATGCGAAACAATGACTGATCGCTATGGGCGCTTCTCCGCCCAGCCGTTCGAGCGCGGCTTCGGCACAACCATCGGTAACAGTCTGCGCCGCGCTCTTCTTTCATCAATCGAGGGGGCCGCCATCACCGCCGTGCGCATTGAAGGCGTACTGCATGAGTTCTCCTCGATTCCTGGCGTCGTTGAGGATGCCACCGATATCATCCTCAACCTTAAACAAATCCCCTTCAAACTCCACACCGGTGAGACGAAGACCATCCGCGTTTCGCGCTCCGAACCGGGGGAGATGAAGTCGGGTGACATCGAGCGTGATGATGACGTGGAGGTCCTTGACCCGAACATACACATCGCCACGGTGAGCGAGGGTGGAAACCTGAACATCGAAATGCGGATCAAACGGGGGCGCGGTTACATTTCGGCTGACCGCAACTTCGACGACGATCTGCCGGTCGGCTACATCCCGGTCGATTCTGTTCATTCCCCGATCACCAAGGTCAACTTCCATGTTGAGGCCGCGCGCCTTGGGCAGGATACCGATTACGACAAACTGCTCCTCGAAGTCTGGACCAACGGCAGCGTCACCCCGGAATTCGCCATCGGTCTGGCCGCGAAGTTGATCAAAGACCACATGACTATCTTCATCAACTTCGAGGAAGAGATTCATGAGCAGCCCGAACCCGCCACGCCGAAAATCATCCCGGCTTACAACGAACATCTCGACAAGTCGGTCGATGAGCTCGAGCTTTCAGTCCGTTCCTACAATTGTTTGAAGAACTCGGACATTAAGACTATCCGCGATCTGGTTCAGAAGAGCGAAGCCGAGATGTTGAAGACCAAGAATTTCGGGCGGAAGTCGTTGAACGAGATCAAAGACATTCTGACCGGCATGGGACTCGGCCTGGGCATGAAGTTCGACGAGCATGGGACCATTATCAAAGGCCCCGACGCCCCATGAAGGCACAGGCGGATCTGCGGATATTATAAGGCAGTTCCATTTTCCACATTCCATTTGTCATTCGCCGGCGCCGGAATCGCGCGGCGGCGAATGACAAATGGAATGTGGAAAATGGAAAAGGATAAAAGATATGAGACACCTTGTCGCACACAGAAAGTTGGGGCGGACGTCATCGCACAGGAAAGCGCTGCTCAGAAATCTTTGCACGTCGTTCGTGCTCCACGAGCGGATCATCACGACACTGCCCAAGGCCAAGGAATTGCGCCCCTTTGCGGAGAAAGCTGTCACTCTCGGGCGCCGGGCGCGGGCCGCTCGTGAGGCCGGCGAGAACGAAGCCGCGCTGCATGCCACTCGTCAGGCGTCGGCGTTCTTTTTCCCCGGCAACGCCGGGGCGGTAAGCAAAAAACATGACTCGACCGCCGAAGCCACCGCCGGCGTGGCGGCGTTGAAAAAATTGACCGGGGAGTTGGCCGAACGCTTCGCCGACCGCCCGGGCGGATATACGCGAATTTTCAAACTCGGGCCGCGCAAAGGCGACGGCGCCGAGATGGCCCTGATCGAATTCGTCGGCAGCGAAGAAAAGAAGGCTGTCGAAGACAAAGAGGAAAAGAAGGCTGGAAAGAAGAAATAAACCTCTTGAGAGGCGATCCCTCGCACAGTGTGCGAAAAGCCTCAGCCGTGCGAGGCTCGCGCGGTTGAGGCTTTAACTTTATGGCCGAGCGTAAAAACAAAACCACACCACCGAAAAAAACAGACCAAGGCCCCGGCGCGGCTCAAACAAAGCTCTCAGCAAAGGGCGCCGGAAACGCAGCGGGCGATTATCCAAGCCTCGCGGAAATCAAAGAACTGATCGAATTCGTCTCGGATAAAGACTTCAACGAGTTCGAGCTCGAACGCGGCGGATTAAAACTGCGTTGGCGCAGAGCTTTAGTCGAGCCTGCGACACTGTCGGGCCCTCCTCTTGCGGGAGTCCTGCAGTCCGCCGCCGAAAGCAGACAGGCCGAGGTTGTCACTTCGCCTCCCGCGGCTGCGCAAGCCGCTCCGCAAGAGGAAGAGCTGCACATAGTCGCCTCGCCCATCGTCGGAACTTTTTATCGCTCCCCGTCGCCTACGGCGGAAGCCTTCGTAAAACTGGGCGACGCGGTCGAAGCCGGAAAGACTCTCTGCATTATCGAAGCGATGAAGCTGATGAACGAGATTCCGTCAGACTCAGGCGGAACCGTCGCCAAAATCTTCGTCGAGAACGGCCAGCCGGTCGAATACGGGCAGCCGTTGTTCGGGATAAAAGTATAGGTTTCAGGTTTCAGGTTTCAGGTTTCAGCAATAACAGAGCGGCGCCTGGAACCTGAAACCTGAAACCTGAAACCTGGGCTATGTTCAAAAAAGTCCTTATCGCCAACCGTGGTGAAATCGCCTGCCGGGTCATCTGGGCCTGCCGTGAACTCGGCATCAAGACCGTCGCCGTGCATTCCGAGGCCGACCGCGACGCCTTGCACGTGCGCTTCGCGGACGAGGCCGTATGCATCGGCCCTCCGCCATCCGCGCAGAGCTACCTGAACATTCCGCAAATCATCGCCGCGGCCGAAATTACCAACGTCGACGCGATTCATCCGGGGTACGGATTTCTCTCGGAAAATCCGCATTTCTCCGAGGTCTGCCGCGAATGCAACATCGCCTTCATCGGCCCGTCGCCCGAAGTGATTCGGATGATGGGCGACAAATCGGAAGCCAAGCGCACGATGAAGGCCGCAGGCGCGCCGGTCACGCCGGGCAGCGAGGGATTGATAGAAGATGAAGAGACCGCGATCGAAGAGGCGGGACGGATAGGTTATCCGGTATTGATCAAGGCCACGGCGGGCGGTGGCGGGCGCGGCATGCGCGTCGCGAACAATCGCGACGAGGTCCTCAGAGCTTACAACATGGCCCGCGCCGAGGCGGAAGCCGCGTTCAAAAACAGCGGCGTCTATCTAGAAAAATACATCGCCAACCCGCGCCACATCGAAATCCAGGTGCTCGCCGATAATCACGGGAACGTGGTCCACCTCGGCGAGCGCGAATGTTCTATCCAGCGGCGCCACCAGAAGCTAATCGAAGAGTCGCCCTCGCCAGCCGTCGACTATGCGCTGCGCCAGGAGAT
>Ga0126377_10003975_pt1 | contig 10637 bp, 5 predicted proteins | sample PanSoiMetPlot_22_FD_92647 | JGI IMG/M metagenome (GOLD analysis project Ga0126377, IMG submission 92647) | Tropical forest soil microbial communities from Panama - MetaG Plot_22 | ecosystem: Environmental > Terrestrial > Soil > Tropical forest > Bulk soil | place: Panama | collected 2016-02-17 | reverse complement strand
TACAGCGATCCCTCTTCCACGCGGAGAGCGTCTTTCGAGAGGCGGTGGATGTGTTGCGCAATGCCGTAGCCGTGGAGCGTGCCCACGGACAGCGTTTTGAGAATCAGAAGATCGAGCGTGCCGGCGAGGAGCGGCGATGGTGTGAGTGTCATCCCGAGCGAAGCGACCAAGTGTCATCTCGAGCGAAGCGAGGGATCTGCTCTCTCGCATCTACACTGTTCACCCCTATGTATAGAGCTGACAGAAAGCGCGTCAAGGGTTGAAAAGCAGATCCCTCGGTTCCCTCGGGATGACAGGGCCTTCCGGCAACACGGGTTCGCGATAGAGTTTTGGCGCTACCTCCTCCCACTCGGCATCGGCGCCGAGGGGACCAGTACTCGCGCCAGACTCTCCACCCGGAGTATCGATGCGAACCCCATTTGCTTGCGCCGGTCTGATTGTCATTTCGCTCGCCGCGGGTTCTCCCGCGCGCGCACAACAGCGCGGCGCCACGGCCGCGCCCTCCCTCCCTGAGGCATTGCGCGCCGAACGCCGCGACGACCCGCGTCCCGCTCCAGCGAGACACGAGGGTGAAGGACCGTTTCCCAAGTTGATCATTCGCGGTGCGACGCTCATCGACGGAACGGGTGGACCGCCGCGCGGACCAGTCGACATCGTGATCGAAGGCAACCGCATCACCGACGTCGCAGGGGTTGGCTATCCGGGCGTGCCGATCGACTCGACGCGCCGGCCGAAGGGTCCCGCACGTGAGCTGAACGGTGCGGGGATGTACGTGATGCCGGGACTCGTCGACTTGCATGTGCATCAAGGCACGCAGCAGAAGGCGCCTGAGTCGGAGTACTACAACAAACTCTGGCTCGCGCACGGCATCACCACCGTGCGCGGAGTTCCGTTCGCGAGCTTCGACTACTCGATCAAAGAAAAAGAGCGGAGCGCGAAGAACCAGATCACCGCACCGCGCTACGTCGTCTATCAGCGTCCTGGTACAGGGTGGGACTCGGGTTCAGTGAAGACGCCGGAGCAGGCGCGCTCGTGGGTGCGTTGGATTGCCCAGCATGGCGCGGACGGTCTCAAACTCGGCGCCGAGCGGCCCGATTTGATGGCGGCGCTGCTCGACGAGGCGAGGAAGCTCGGACTCGGATCGACGGCCCATCTCCAGCAGACCGGCGTCGCGCAGATGAATGCCGACGAGGCGACGCGCCTCGGCTTGCAGACGGTCACGCACTTTTACGGTTTGTTCGAGAGCATGTATGAGAACAACTCGATCCAGCCGTGGCCCGTCGACATGAACTACAACGACGAGCAGGATCGATTCGGTCAAGTCGCGCGGCAGTGGAACTTGGTGAAGCCGCACGGCGAGAAGTGGAACGCGCTGCTCAAGAAGTTCAAGGAGCGCGACGTCACGCTCGACCCGACGATGGTCGCCTATCTCACCGGCCGCGACATGATCCATCACATGGCCGCGCCATGGCATGCGAAATACACGCTGCCGTCGTTGTGGGACTACTACACGCCGAATCGCAGCAACCACGGTTCGTATTGGTATTACTGGACGACCGCCGACGAGGTCGAGTGGCGGAATTTCTACCACGTCTGGATGGAGTTCTTGAACGACTACAAGAACATGGGCGGGCGCGTGACGGCCAGCTCCGACGCGGGCTTCATCTACAACACGCCGGGCTTCTCGACGATTCAAGAGTTGGAGTTGCTGCAGGAAGCGGGCTTTCATCCGCTCGAGGTGATCCGCGGCGCGACGTATCACGCGGCCGAGACGCTCGCGAAGCCGAAGGGCCAGCCGATCGAGGTGGGGGCGGTGCGTCCGGGCATGCTCGCCGATTTGATGATCGTCGATCAAAACCCGTTGGAGAACTTGAAGGTCCTTTACGGCACCGGGGCGTTGAAGCTGAACGATCGGACCGGCAAGCCCGAGCAGGTTGGTGGCGTGAAGTGGACGATCAAGGACGGCATTCTGTACGACGCGAAGCAGTTGCTCGCGGACGTGGCCAAGATGGTCGAGGATCAGCGGCGCGCGCACACTACTACGGTGGTGCGCCCATAGTCGGCTGGTTGGGCTTCGCCGTTGGCCGCTCGCTTGCGCTCGCTGTTGGCCGCATCGGGGCTTCGCCCCTCGCTGTTTGGGTGACACTGACGTCACGCAGTCATCACACGTACAGCGAGCGCTTTAGCGCGACGCGGCCATCAGGGAGCAACAGCGACCGGCCGGCCATCAGGGAGCGACAGCGACCGGCCATCAGCGAGCGTCAGCGAGCGGCTATCAACGCCCATCCACGAGATTGTAATCGAACAGTCCGCGGCTACCAGCGGAGGCCGACGGTGAGCTCGTTCGCGTGACGACTGAAGCTCGTTCCTACCGTCCTCGTTCGTACCTCGGCGCGAAACGCGATGGGCGACGCCGGAAGACCCGCGCGTACTCCGAGTGACCCGGAAAACGTGGCCCGCGTTCCGGTTGGCGAGCTGCTGAATGGATGAATCCAGCCGATTCCCACACCGGCGTATGGCCGAACGAGGAGCGGGAAGAATTGCCACTGCGCCTGCACTTCCGGGATCACGTACGTGTGATGGACGTCATTCTCGGTGCCGCGAAAGAGCCCGAGGCTCCCCTCGGCGACGACGGACAGAACAGGCACGTCGACCCTCAGTGCGCCGAACGCCGAAGTGCCCGAGCTGAGCGAGTCGCCGAGCCTGTAGTGGGTGACCCCGCCGACGATGTTCGGACGGGGAATCGGGAGCTGTCCACCGGCGGCGACACCAAGCGTCGACACGAGCGCTAACGAGGCGCAAAACATCACTAGACGGTTGAGCATGCGGCCTCAAGTGCGAATTCCGCGCCGTTACGGCTCGAATGGCCTTTCGGTGGCCATTGCCTGCCATGCTTTCGCCACACGTTCCGTGGGAAGCCACGCGGTAGGTACGGATGGCGCGGATTCGCCGACCGGTTGGAAGGTCTTCGTCTTCAGGTCTCCGATAAAGCCGGACGTTGCCGCGATGGGTTTGAGCGCGCCATTCGCGCCGAGGCGGAGTGGGAGGACGTCCTCATAGAATGCGAGAGCCACGTCGCGCGATCGACCCACGATGTGCGCCGCCGACGGCTCCTCGGCGAGAGCCCAGAGTGCACCGCCGCGACGGTTCACCGCGAAGAGCCCAACGATGGTGTTCGTGCGAAATTCGAGATCCTTGCCCCCGACGAACAGAATACCCGGCACCTCGCGAGCCGCTTGCGACACGAGCGCGCTGTAATAGATGCCGCCTTTGTTGACGACGAACGCCGCGACTCGTTCGGGCTTCCACGCCGTGAACTCGTAGTTGAACTGTCCACCCGCCGACATTCCCCACATGACAAACGGCGCAGTCGCGAGCTCGGGATGTTGCGACCGCGACGCGAATCGACCGATCGCGTCGAGAAGCGCCTGTCCGCTTCCCTGCGAGACGTTCACGTAGTGCTCGATGAAGCTCTGATCGTGGCGCTTGTCGGTGAACCGGCAGCCCACGAGACCGAGATCGTGCTTCGTCGCGAATGCCTGCCACACCGTGTCGTCGACTTGGCCGCGTCCGTCGCCGTTCGAGCCGGGAACGAGCACCACGATGGCACGAAGAACCTTGGCATTCTTCGGATACCAGAGACGAAACTCGGCTTTGTCGTAGTTGGCGCCGGCCGGTGCTGCCTCCTCGAGCAAGCCCGCAGACGGCGCTTGCGCTCGAGCGCCCGAAGCGACGGCGAGCGCCGCGACGACGAGGAAGTAGCGACGAATCACGGATGTGTGAACTGGGTTCATGGCGTTCGTCTCCGAACCGGCTGTCGGGTGATTTTCCCCTCACACTGTACTGCACGCGACGTATATTGGAAGATGCTTGTGTCGCGCGTGGCGAGACAGCCATTGTCAAGTGAGCATCTCGGCCGGTTGTTCATCGATCTGCCGGAGGCGCGTTCGTGGCCAGGGCAACCCCAAGTCGCGCAGCGCTGAGCCGCGAGGTTGACGGGGCGATGCATGCCGAGGCGCGCGACGATCGCGCCTTTTTCCCCGCCAAGGCCCTGCTGGACGCTCTCGACGCCACGGACGCGGACGGCGCTACGCGTCGAGTCTCCATCGGGACGGGTCCCGGCAACCAGCTGAGCGTCGTCGTTCGTCGCGGTCCGGACGGAGCACTCATGCTCGGCTTGTCCGAATCACTCGCAGAACAGAGTGAGCCGCTCCGTCTCCTTGCGCGACAGATGGTTGGCGAGGCGGACACGGCTGTCCTCCTCGAGATTCTCTGCGAAGCGGGCGCGCTTCAGTGCAAGGCGACCAGCGCGGGGGTTCTCAAGACTGTCGTGAACGAAGGTGAGCTCGTGTCGGCGATCGGACCGCTCGACGTCGCGCGCGGGAGACGCTTCGCGCTTTCGGGATCGCTCGCCCGTGAAGTGATCCGGACGCGCGATATCGTCGCTGTCGACGACTTCAGTGCATCGCTGCGTCCGTTGATGAAAGTCGTTCCAGAGTTGCGCGTCGGTCCCATGCTGCTCGCGCCGCTCATCGCGCACGACGTGATTCTCGGCGTGCTCGTCGTGACGCGCGACGTCGAAGCGCGGCCGTTCACCTCTGACGACGTGCATCGCTTGCGGGCGATCGCCGACTACGCCGCGCTCGCCTTGTGGAAAGCCGAGTTGCTCGACGAGGCGCAAGCCGCGGATCGCGCGAAGAGCCGATTCTTGGCGGCGGTGTCGCACGAGCTGCGGACTCCGCTCACCGCGCTCGCGGGCTACGAGGAGCTCCTCGTGGATCAGGTCATCGGTCCCGTGTCGGAGCCGCAACTCGACGTGCTCGAGCGCATGCGTTCCGTGACGCAGCATCTCGCCGCGGTGATCGAAGAGCTCCTTGCCTTCTCGAGCCTGGAGGAGGGGCGCGAGACGATTCGTCCGACGGACTTTCTGGCCGCCGATCTCGTGCGCGCCACCGCGGCGGTGGTCGAGCCGCTCGCGCGCCAAAAGAAGCTGGCCTTCAGCCTGAGTGTTCCGGACGTGGTGATTCGGATGACGAGCGACGTCGACAAGATCCGGCAGATCCTCGTCAACCTCGCAGGCAACGCGGTGAAGTTCACGGACACCGGCGAGGTGAGCCTCGAGCTCCAGCTTCGCAACGGCGACGTAACGTTCACGGTGCGCGACACCGGCATTGGCATCGCGAGTCACGATCTCGATCGGTTGTTCAAGCCGTTCGCCCAACTCGACACGACGCTCACGCGCCGGCACGGCGGGACAGGCTTGGGCTTGTACATCGCTCGCGGACTCGCCGAGCTCTTGGGTGGAAAAATCGAAGTCGTCTCGGAACTGAAAAAGGGGTCGGCTTTTACCCTCGTTTTGCCGGCGGACGAGTGAGCTGATGCCAGGCGCCCGGCGCCGGTCGGGGAGGAGTCAATAGATTTGATGTCATGTCCAGCCTTCCAGTTTCCGGCGCCTTCAACGACGGTCTGATCGCCGAGTTGTACGAGTCCTATCGGCGCGATCCGGCGTCAGTCGACGAATCGTGGCGCCAGTTCTTCAGACTTGCCGAAACGCTCGGCGCGCAGGGCCCTGCCGCTGCCGGCGTTGATGCTTCTCTGCTTCGAAAGACCGCTGCGGCTGCTTCGTTGCTCGGCGCCATTCAACGGTACGGTCACCTCGCGGTCCAGCTCGATCCGCTCGGGACTCCACCGCCTGGAGCGGCGGAGCTCAAGCCCGAGTTCCACGGCATCACTGACGCCGAGCTGGCGCAGGTTCCCGCGTCGGCGCTTGGAGATGATGACGGGACAGCGGCGGACGTCGTGCAGCGGATGCGCGACGTCTACTGCACCACAATCGCGTACGAGTTCGAGCACTTGGGCGACGAGGACGAGCGCGCGTGGTTCAAGAAGACCATCGAGTCCGGCGAAGCGACGGCTCCGCTGAGCGACGACGAGAAGCGTCTGCTGCTCAACCGCCTCACTGAAGTGGACGGTCTCGAGCGGTTCCTCGGCAAGGCGTACGTCGGCGTGAAACGCTTTTCGATCGAGGGCGTGGACGCGCTCGTGCCGATGCTCGACGAGTCGATTGAACGCGCGGCGCGCGGCGGGACGAAACACATCGTCATCGGCATGGCGCATCGCGGACGTCTGAACGTCCTCACGCACGTGATGGGCAAGCCGTATCGCGTGTTGTTCGGCGAGTTCGAGGGACATCACGCGGATACGAACGCCGAAAGCGATACCGGCGACGTGAAGTATCACATGGGTTACGACGGCTCCCGCGACGTCCCCGACGTCGGGACGATCGACATTCAGCTCGTGCCGAATCCGAGTCATTTGGAAATCGTGAACCCGGTGGTCGCGGGCGTCGCGCGTGCGCGTCAGCGTGTGAAGGGCGGGCGGCCGAATCAGCGCGACGAGGCGAGCGTGCTGCCGATCGTCATTCACGGGGACGCGTCGTTCGCCGGCGAAGGTATCGTTCCCGAAACGTTGAACATCTCGCTGCTGCGCGGCTACTGCGTCGGCGGCTCGCTGCACATCATCGCGAACAACCAGGTCGGCTTCACGACCGATCCGATCGATGCGCGGTCGACGCACTACGCGAGCGATCCGGCGAAGGGCTACGACATTCCGATCGTTCACGTCAACGCCGACGACGCGGAGTCCTGCCTTCAGGCCGTACGACTCGGCATCGCCTATCGTCAGCGCTTCAATAAGGATTTCCTCATCGACCTGGTGGGGTACCGCCGGCACGGCCACAACGAGGCCGACCAGCCGGCGTTCACGCAGCCGACGATGTACAAGGTCGTCGCCGAGCATCCGTCGCCACGCGCGGTCTTCGGTGCGCGACTGGTGCGTGAGCGCGTGATGACCGAGGACGACGTCGCCACGGCGGACGCGTCGCTCCTCGAGCGGCTCAATGCCATCTATCAGGCGATGAAGAAGGAACGATCCGCTCCGGACGCCTCTAACACTGACGACGCTTTGGTTCCACAACCCGCCTCGTCGAAAGTCGACACTGCGGTCCGCGCCGAGAAGCTCGTGTCGCTCAACGAGCAACTGCTGGGATGGCCGTCGACGTTCAAGCTCCATCCCACGCTGCAGCGCACGATTCCGCGCCGCCGCGATGCGCTGAACAACGGCGCGATCGATTGGGGGCATGCCGAAGCGCTGGCGTTTGCGTCGCTCATCGCCGACGGGACGAGCGTCCGACTCACCGGCCAGGACGCCGAGCGCGGCACCTTCTCGCACCGTCAAGCCGTGGTGCACGACGTCGACACGGGTGAGACATTCACGCCGATGGCGAACCTGCCCGGCGCGACGGGCGCGTTCGAGGTCTATAACAGCCCGCTGTCCGAGATGGCAGTCCTCGGTTTCGAGTATGGGTTCAGCATCGCTGCGCCGGACGAGCTGGTGCTCTGGGAGGCGCAGTACGGCGACTTCGCGAACGTCGCACAGCCCATCTTCGATCAGTTCATTTCCGCGGGCCGCGCGAAGTGGCGTCAGGAGTCCGGCCTCGTGATGTTGCTGCCGCACGGGTACGAGGGCCAAGGTCCGGAGCACTCGAGCGCGCGTCTCGAGCGGTTCCTCCAGCTTTCGGCCGACGACAACATGTGCATTGCGTATCCGTCGACACCGGCGCAGTACTTCCACATTTTGCGACGCCAAGCGTTGCGGCGGCCGCGTCGTCCACTCGTCTTGATGCAGCCCAAGTCGCTGCTGCGCATGCCGAACGCGGCGTCCAAACTCCAGCAGCTCACGAGCGGCAAATTCGAACCAGTGATGGACGATCCGACTGCATCGGCGAACCGCGATCAGGTGCAGCGCCTGGTGTTCTGCACGGCGAAGATGTACTACGACCTCACGGCGGGTGAGCGGCCGGCAAACATCGCCATCGTTCGCGTCGAAGAGCTGGCGCCGTGGCCGCGCGCGCAGGTCAGCGAGATCGTCGATCAGTATCCGAATGTTGAAGAAGTGGTATGGGCGCAAGAAGAGCCGAAAAACATGGGCGCGTGGGCGTACGCGCAGCCCAGATTGCGCGCGTCGATCGGAACCGTGACGACGTTGCGCTACATCGGCCGGCCGGAACGCGCGAGCCCGGCCGAGGGCTACAAGGCCACGCATGACGAGGAGCAGGGGCGCATCGTCAAGGACGCGCTGACCTATTCGCCCGCTTCCCGGAAGAAGGCAGGAGCGGCGCGCTAGCATGATCCGAGCGTTTGGCGCACGGCTGCTGGCCAGCGGTCTCGTTGTCCTGGCGGCAGCCGGCGGCCACGCACAACAGCCGGCCCCCGACCGCGGCGCAGTCGACCTCGCAGAGAACGTCCGCGGACTCGGCACCACGGCTCGCGTGTTGATGATCGGCGCACATCCCGACGATGAGGATACGCAGCTGATTGCGTGGCTCGCGAAGGGGCGTCACGTCGAGACGGCGTATCTGTCGCTCACGCGCGGCGATGGCGGCCAGAATCTCATCGGCAACGAGCTGGGCATCCAGCTCGGCATGATTCGCACGGAAGAGTTGCTTGCCGCGCGCCGCATCGACGGCGGCCGTCAGTATTTCGCCCGCGCGTTCGACTTCGGATTCTCGAAAACGCTGGAGGAGACGATGCAGCGCTGGCCGCACGACTCCATCCTGAAGGACATGGTGGCGATCGTGCGCGCGTTTCGGCCGCAGGTGATCGTGGACGTGTGGACCGGAACGCCGTCCGACGGCCACGGTCATCATCAGTATGCCGGAGTGTTGGGGCGTGAGGTGTTCGACGCCGCGGCGGACTCGGTGCGTTTTCCGCCGTCGAGCGTTGGCGGGCTGCGCCCCTGGGCGACCCCCAAGTTCTATCGCGGACGCCGCGCGAATGGAGCGCTGCAGTTCGACGTCGGCGAGTTCGATCCGCTGACGGGCCAGTCGTATTCGGAAATCGCGACGATGAGCCGTTCGCAACATCGCTCGCAAGGACAGGGCGCGCTGCCACAGCCGGGCCCGCGCTTCGACGGCGTGCAACTCGAGGTGTCGCGCGTGTCGGACGTGAAAGCGCGCGAGACGAGTTTGTTCGCGGGAGTCGACACGTCGTGGAATCGCTTTCGTTCGTTGACGCTGCCGGATTCGGCGCGCTCAGCGCTCGACTCGCTCGTCGGCGCCGAGCAGGATGTTCGGCACGCGATGAATCTCGTCGAGCCTTCGACGATGGTGAAGCCGCTCACGACCTACCTGCGTCTCGTGTCGCGCGCCGCTTCGGGCGTGACGTGCACGACGCTCACGGGGGCGAACACCTGTGATGCAGCGTTGGGCGACCTCGCTCTCGGACTCGCGTCCGCAAAGCAGCGCGCGATCTCGGCGCTACTGTCTGCCGCGGGTGTACGCATCGACGCCACGGCGCCGCGCGAGCTGATCGCGCTCGGCGACACCATGCGGGTCACCGCGACGATCTACAATCAGGGAAAGGACGCCGTTTCGGTGGAAACGGTATCGTTCGACGGGGGTTCGGGGCGCAGGACCACCGTGCAAGTTTTGCCAGACAGCGTTCGCCGCGAGTCACTCACGTATCGAGGGACTCGGCTCTCGTCTGCATGGTGGCTGCGTCGGCCGCTCGTCGGCGACATGTTCGATCAGCCACTGGCCGAGATGGTCGTCGGTGAGGATCGTCTGACGGATTCCGGGCTGAACGTGCTCCTGCAAATCGACGGCGTGCAGACGCCGACGCGCGTCGGACCCATCGTGTATCGCCGCTCCGATCCGGTGCTGGGCGAGGTCAAACGTCCCATCGCAACAGTTCCAGTTATCTCGGTGGTGCTCGATCGCAGCGTCGAATACGCGCGCGCGAACGTTCCTCTGGATCGCTCGGTACGCGTCTCGCTGCGCTCCGGCGCGACGACGTCGCAGGACGTTTCCGTCTCGCTCGGGCTGCCGAAAGGTCTGACGGCTGACACGGCAGTGAAGCGGATCGCGCTGGCGCCGTTTGGGGAAGCGAACGTCTTCTTCCGCTTGCGCGGCAAACTCTCCGCGGGTCGCGATTCGATCGTCGCGACGGCCACGGATGCGCAAGGGACGAAGTACGACATCGGCTACGTGCCGATCGAATACGAGCACATTCGTCCGCTGCGATATTATCGCCGTGCGTCGATGCAGATCGACGCCGTGAACGCGACGTTCGCGAACACCCTTCGCATCGGGTACATCCGCGGCGTCGGTGACAACGTGATGCCGATGCTCGCACAGTTGGGCCTTCAGGTCACCGAGCTCGATCCGGATGCGCTGCCGCAAGCGCGGTTGTCGCAGTTCACGACGATCGTGCTCGGGGCGCGCGCCTATCAGGCGAATCCCGCGGCAATGGCGGCGAACACGCCGCTCTTGATGCGATTCGTTCGAGACGGTGGCACCGTCGTCACGCAGTACGGCCAGCAGGAGATGGCGCAACCGGGCGTCCTTCCGTATCCCATCACGCTTACTCGCACCGCGGAACGGGTGACCGACGAGAACGCGTCGGTGACGTTCCTCGATCCGGCGTCGCCGCTGCTCGCGCTCCCGAATAAGATCACACAGGCGGACTTCAGCGGCTGGGTGCAGGAGCGCGGACTGTACATGCCGAGCACGTTCGACAAGCAGTATCGTGCGCTGTTCTCGATGCATGATCCCGGCGAGGCGCCGAACAGCGGGGCAG
>Ga0126377_10003974_pt1 | contig 10637 bp, 12 predicted proteins | sample PanSoiMetPlot_22_FD_92647 | JGI IMG/M metagenome (GOLD analysis project Ga0126377, IMG submission 92647) | Tropical forest soil microbial communities from Panama - MetaG Plot_22 | ecosystem: Environmental > Terrestrial > Soil > Tropical forest > Bulk soil | place: Panama | collected 2016-02-17 | reverse complement strand
ACCATGGCGCCGCCCGGGGCGATGTTGCCCCGCAGGATCGCGATCCCGCCGTCGGTGGCGAACGGGTCGTCGCGAGGCCGGATGATCTTGTCCCGGCGGATCTTGACGTTCCTGAGATAGCCGAGCCGCTCGCGCATGAAGAACGGGTCGCGCTCGACCTCCTCGAGGTTCTCGCCCAGGGTCTTGCCGGTGACGGTGAGGCAGTCGAGGTGCAACAGGTCGCGAATCTGGAGCATCAGGGCCGGCACGCCGCCTGCGTACCAGAAGTACTCGGCCGGGTAGCGCCCGGTCGTCGTCACGTCGGCAAGCACCGGGACGTCCCGGTGGATGCGGTCGAAGTCGTCGATCGTGACCTCCACGCCTGCCTCCCGGGCGATCTCGGGCAGATGAAGCAGGGCGTTGGTCGAGCCGCCGATTGCCGCGTGGACGACGATCGCGTTCTCGAACGCCTCGCGGGTCAGGATCCGCCGCGGCGTGATGTCCTCGGCGAGGAGGCGGAGGACCTGCTTGCCGGCGGCGCGCGCGTAGCGCAGCAACTTGGTCAGCGGCTCCGGGACCAGGGCCGAGCCCGGCAGGGCAAGACCGAGCGCCTCGGACAGCACCTGTCCCGTGGAGGCGCTGCCCATGAACTGGCACGCGCCACAGGTCGGGCATGCGCCGCGCTGGGCGAGCTCGAGCTCGTCCTCCGGCAGCTCGCCGCGCCTGACGGCCGCCCCCATCTCCCACATCTGGTTGGAGGTCACGTAGTCGGGGGCGTTCAGCTGGGTCCCGCCGGGGACGTGCACCGCGGGCAGATCGCACCGTGCCATCGCGAGCTGATGCGCCGGGACGGACTTGTCGTTCCCGGAGATCAGCACCATCGCGTCGTGCGGATGGCCGAGCGCGTGGATCTCGATCATCGCGGCCATGACGTCTCGCGAGATCAGCGAGTAGCTCATTCCCTCGGTCGCCTGGACGACCCCGTCGCAGATGTCGGAGACCACGAACTCGGCCGGCTTGCCGCCCGCCTCGAACACGCCGTTCGAGACTTCGTCGATCAGGCCGCGGAAGTGGAACGTGCCGGGGTGGCCCATCCCGTACGCACTCTCCACGAGCACCTGCGGCTTCCCCAGGTCCTCGAGGGTCCAGTTCATGCCCAGCCGAAGCGCGTCCCCCTGGAAGTTCACGTCGCGGAGGCGCTGGCTGCGAAGCCGCTTCGGGTCGATCGAAGCAGGTCTTTCGTCGGTCGCCATACGCGTGCTCCTCTCCGCGATGGTAACCCGTCGATCCGATCTCCGTCCCGGTGCGAAGCACGGGTGTCGCCAAGCCCACTACAAGGAGATCACCGTCATGGAAACCACTCGTGCCGCCTTCCTCACCCGCGGAGCCAGGGGTGGCCTGGCGCTCGTCGCCGGAGGAACCGTGCTCGGGCTCGCCGAGGGGACCGCCCTCGCCGCGCCCAAGGCCGACGCGGACATCGCCAAGCTCGCCGCCACCGCCGAGCTCCTCGCGATCGACTTCTACAAGCGCGCGATCGCGTCGAAGAAGTTCAAGAGGGATGAGCTCGCCTACATGTCGGCCGCGCTCGGCAACGAGCAGGCCCACTACAAAGCGCTGGCCGGCGTGCTCGGCAAGGCGGCGCCCAAGGGCCTCCGCTTCAAGTACCCGCGAGGCTCCTTCGCCTCGGCGAAGGCGATCGGCAGTCTCGGCCAGGCGCTCGAGACCGCCTTCGTCGGCGCCTACATGGGCGCCGTCACGGCGCTCAAGTCGAACGAGCTGAAGGGCGTCGCCGCCCAGATCGGCGCCAACGAGTCGCGGCACCTCAGCGTGCTCACGAACATCGCGGCCGGCGTGATCGTGCCGGCGCCGGCGCTCCCGAAGGTGCTGACGGCCAGGCAGGCCAAGGCCGCCGTCACGCCCTTCCTCGCCTGATCCTTCGACCCCCCGGCGGGGCGGACGTCGTCCGCCCCGCACCCGAACCGAAAGGAGACGTGATGCCTGGTTTCATCGGCCTGCCGGAGCTGCTCCTGCTCGGTCTCGTCGTGCTCCTCGTCTTCGGCCCCAAGCGTCTGCCCGAGATGGGCCGCTCGATGGGTCGTGGCCTGCGTGAGTTCAAGGACTCCGTCTCGGACGACAAGACCGAGCCCGAGCGGCTCGAGGTCCCGTCCGAGCCGACGCGAGACCACGAGAACGCCGCCTAGCCATGCGGCTGCCCCGACGGCTACGGCACGACGAAGGTGCGGAGCTCGTCCAGCATCTCGACGAGCTCCGCACGCGGTTGATCGTCGCCCTCGCGGCAATCGCGGTCGGCTTCGCCGTCGCCTACGTCTTCCACGGCCGGCTGCTCGACTGGCTGAACGAGTCCCTGCCCGCCGGCAGGCGGCACCCGGTCACGCTCGGCGTCGCAGAGCCGTTCACGACCTCGCTCAAGATCAGCCTCGTCGCCGGGATCGCGCTCGCGCTCCCGGTCGTCCTCTGGCAGACGTGGGCCTACCTCGCCCCGGCGTTCGACGACCGCGCGCAACGCGCGGTCGCGGGCTTCACCGTGTTCGCGACCGGGCTCTTCGTCGCGGGCGTGGCCTTCGCGAAGGCCGTCGCGCTCCCGGCTGCGCTCGCCTTCCTGACGAACTACGACGCGCAGCACTTCGACATCCTGATCCGCGCGCAGGACTACTACTCGTTCGCGATCCTCGTCCTCGTCGCCGTCGGGATCGTCTTCGAGCTCCCCGTGTTCATCCTCGCGCTCGTGCGGCTCCGCGTCGTCTCGGCCGCGAAGCTGCGTCGCAACCGGCGCATCGGCATCGTCGCCATGGCGGCGCTCGCCGTCGCCCTGCCGGGCGTCGATCCGGTCACGACGCTGTTCGAGATGGCGCCGCTGATCCTGCTCTACGAAGGCTCGATCTGGCTCGCCATGGTGTTCGAGCGCCGCTGGCGGGCGCTCTCCGACCCGCTACCGACCTAGGTCATCCGCGGCCGCCGCTCGTGGCGTCCGCCATCTTCTCGAGCGCCTGGTCGATCGTGAAGCTCGCGGCCTTCTGGCGCGGGGGGTAGTCCTCGAACGTGGCGAGGAACTCGGCCACGATCGCCTGAGCGGCGAGGATCATGTAGGCCTTCGACATGTACCAGTCCCAGTAGGTGTTCGACGTCGTGTCGGCGCGCTCGAACGGGTCGGTGCGAAGGTTGAAGAGCTTCGGCACGCGCAGCGTCGTGAACGGCTCCGCCCACAGTTCGAGCGTTCCCTGGGCGCGCTGCTCCATGAACACGAGCTTCCAGTTGTCGTAGCGCAGCGCGACGAGATCGCCGTCGTCCGAGAAGTAGATGAACCCCTTGCGGGGGCTCTCGTCCTCCTCGCCGGTGAGGTAGGGCAGGAGGTCGTACCCGTCGATGTGCACCTTGAACGTCTTCCCCGCCGCCTCGTGGCCCTTCTTCAGCTTCTCGACGACGTCGGGCTCTCCGGCGGCCGCGAGGAACGTCGGCAGCCAGTCGTGGAGCTGCACGATCTCGTTGGAGACCACCCCGGACGGGATCCGCCCCGGCCAGCGCACCATCATCGGGACGCGAAACGCGCCCTCCCAGTTCGTGTTCTTCTCGCTGCGGAACGGCGTCATCGCGCCGTCGGGCCAGGTGTTCATGTGCGGGCCGTTGTCGGTCGCATACAGCACGATCGTGTCCTCGGCGATCCCGAGCTTGTCGAGGAGGTCGAGGAGCTGGCCCACGTTCTTGTCGTGGTCGATCATCGTGTCGTGGTACGGGGACTGCCAGCGCCCGGCCTGTCCGAGGCTCCGGCGCTTCGTGTGCGTCCGGAGATGCATGTGGGTGAAGTTCACCCAGCAGAAGAACGGCTTGCGCCGCCGGTGCTGGCGCTCGATGTAGTCGCACGCCGCCGCCGCAAACTCGTCGTCGCACGTCTCCATCCGCTTCCTCGTCAGCGGCCCGGTGTCCTGAATCCGCTGCTGGCCGACGCGGCCCCAGCGCGGATGCTCCTTCGGATCGTCCTTGGTCGCCGCCTTGCAGCGGAGCACCCCGCGCGGCGCGAACCGCTCGCCGAACCGCTCGAACCCGTGCTTCGTCGGGTAGTCGGGGTCCTCCGGGTCCTCCTCGGCGTTCAGGTGGTAGAGGTTCCCGAAGAACTCGTCGAAGCCGTGGACGGTCGGGAGGTACTCGTTCCGGTCGCCGAGGTGGTTCTTGCCGAACTGGGCCGTGGCGTAGCCGTGGTTCTTGAGGAGCTCGGCGATCGTCGGGTCCTCCGCCTGGAGGCCGACCGCGGCGCCCGGCATCCCGACCTTGCTCAACCCCGTCCGGAAGACGCTCTGCCCCGTGATGAAGGAGGACCGCCCGGCGGTGCAGCTCTGCTCGCCGTACGAGTCGGTGAACCGCATCCCCTCGTTCGCGATGCGGTCGATGTTCGGGGTGCGGTACCCCATCAGCCCGTCGCTGTAGCAGCTCAGGTTCGTGATCCCGATGTCGTCGCCCCAGATCACGAGGATGTTCGGCTTGTCCTGCGGCATGGGTCTCTCCTTCGTCGGGATCCCGGCTACCCGCGCACGAGGCAGCGGAAGCCGAGGTGGCTCGTGGACGTGTCGACGGCCTGCGCCATCCGCGCCGCGGGCCGGTAGCGCCGGCAGTAGTTGGGCGCGCAGAGGTGCGAACCGCCCTTCATCACCTTGCGCGGGATCGTGGAGGCGTCGTCCGGGTCGATGCTCGCCGCCCGGACGTCCCCGGCGCAGCACGGCGAGACCGGATCGTGGTTGGACGTGTACCAGTCGGTCGTCCACTCCCAGACGTTCCCGGCCACGTCGTAGAGCCCGTAGCCGTTCGGCGGGAACCTGCCGACGGGCGACGTCCCCTCGTAGCCGTCGAGGAGCGTGTTCTCGTACGGGAACTCGCCCTGCCACGTGTTCGCCATCGGCCTCGACTTCGGCATGAACTCGTCGCCCCAGGCGAACTCGGCGCCCTCGAGGCCGCCCCGGGCTGCGAACTCCCACTCCGCTTCCGTCGGAAGCTCCTTCCCGGCCCAGGCGGCATACGCCTCCGCATCGCTGAAGGCGACGTGGACGACGGGATGGCGCTCACGCCCGTGCAGCGTGCTGCCCGGCCCCCCGGGATGGCGCCAGTCGGCGCCCCGGCTCCACGTCCACCAGTTGAAGTGGTTGCTCAGATCCACCGGCCCGGAGGTCTTCTGGAACACGACCGAGCCGGCGAAGAGCATGTCCTCCTTCGCGCCGGGGTACTGCCCGGGATCGGGCTCCTTCTCGGCCCAGGTCACGTGTCCGGTCGCCTTCGCAAACCGCATGAACTCGAGGTTCGTGACGGGGTGCTCGTCGAGCCAGAACCCGTCGACCGACTCCTCACGGACGGGGGCCTCCTCGGGGTAGTGCCGATCGGAGCCCATGGCGAAGGTGCCCCCGGGGATCCACACCATCCCCTTCCTCTCCGCTGGTGCCTCGGTGGGTACCTGGGCCATGCCCTCCCTGACGGCCGGAGACCTTCGGCTCGACCCTATCTGACGAGCGTGAACACCTCGCCGGTGTAACAGTCCCGCCGATGACGCGAATCGAGGCCGATCATCGCTTCGAGGTTCCCGTCGAGCGTGCGTTCGCGTTCATCACGGACACGGCGAACTGGCCGAGGTTCTGGCCGAACTTCGTTCGCCTGGAGGCAGGCTCGAGCTGGGGAGCGCCCGGTGATACGGCACGGCTCGTGACGCGTCTGCTCGGCCGCCAGCGCGTGCTGACGATGACGATCACGGCGTTCGAGCCGAACCGGCGCGTCACGTACACCAGCACGCAGCCCGGCCTGCCCGATGCGTCGCACGAGCGGTACTTCGAGCCCGACGGGGCGGGGTTCGTCTATCGACTCGTCGTCGAGTACGCACCTCGCAGCGGGATCGCAGGCGTCTTCGACCGGCTCGCGCTCGCCGGCGGGATCCGCCGCGCCTTCAGGCGTACGTTCGCGGCCCTGGAGCGGGAGCTTCCGGCCGGGTGACATCGGCATTTGCCTCCGCGTTAGTGACGCGTTAGCGGCCGGCGCCAACGTCGCCACCGGAATCTTCCAGAAAGGTGGTGACAACCATGTTGGGTTCCGTAGCACGGCATCTGCGCGGCAACCTGGTCGCCTACGTCGCGTTGCTGTTCGCCTTCGGTGGCGGCTCCTACGCGGCGGCGACGACACTGATGCCGGCGAACAGCGTCGGCACTCGCCAGGTGATCAACCACTCGCTGCTGAAGAAGGACTTCAAGCGAGGACAGCTCCCGCGTGGCCCGCAGGGCTTCCAGGGAGACCCGGGAGACGAAGGGCCTCCCGGCATCCTGACCGTCAGTGCGACGAGCGGCCCGGCGGGCCCGATGTGCGCGAACGGCGGCGGCGCGTGCCAGGTCGGAAGCTCGACCGCGACCTGCCCGAGCGGCGTCGTGGTCGGCGGAGGCTGGACGTCGACGTCGCCCGACGTCAGCGTCTCGTTCGCCGCCAGGACGAGCGGACCGGCGTTCAGCGTGATCGGCATCAACTTCAGCCCGGCCGACGAGAACATCACGGCACAGGCGATCTGCGCCGTGGGCCCGGGTGCGAGTGCGAGTTCTCCGGTCGCGAACCAGAGCGCGTTCGCCCGGGCGCTCGCTCACGCGAAGAGCCGGATCGGCAGGTAACTCTGCTTCCACGACGACGGGCGGGGGCGGATGCCCCCGTCCGTCCGTGGGATCATCCGCCCGGTCCTGGCCGATCTCGAGCTCAGATCCGCAACCGAGGCGGACGTCCCCGCGATCGCCGCGATGCAGCGGGCATCGCTCGTGGAGACCTACGAGCCGTTTCTCGGCCGGGCCGCGGTCGAGGAGTTCGTCGCGGACGGGAACGTCGAGCGCTACTTCGAGGAGCACTGGCAGCACGCGACGATCGCCGTCGCGGACGAAGACGTCGTCGGCGTCGCGGTGCTCGTCGGGACCCTGCTCGATCTCCTGTGGGTGCGGCCGGAGTCCCGGTCGCAGGGTGTCGGCTCCGCGCTCATGGACGCCCTGGAGAGCGAAGGCGAGGTGCTGACCCTGGAGGTCTGGGCGGTCAACCGGCGGGCGGTGACCTTCTACGAGCGCCGCGGCTTCGTCGTGTCCGGAACGGTCGAGGACCCCGGGACGGGCCTCGACAAGCTCGTCATGCTGAAGGCGCTCGCCCGGTAGCGACGCTGCTCAGCCCGTCTTCGCCGGGTCCTTGCCGCCGCGCGACGGGCCCGAGACGAGCGTGATCCCGATCGCCGCGAGCGCGATCGCCACGAGGAAGCGGATCACCCACCCGACGTCGAAGAGGTCGGCGAGGATCCCGCCGAGCAGGCTCGCCGCGATGCCGATCAGCACGGTCGTGACCCAGCTGATCTGCTGCTCGCCCGGGAGCACCAGCCGCCCCAGCCCCCCGATGATCACTCCGGTGACCGCGAGCCAGAACAGCTCGAAGGCGAGCCCGACGAGCGACCCCGCCACCAGCAGCGCCAGGATGACGATCACCAGGATGACGACGACTTCCACGGAGCGGACGCTACCCGAACGCGAGGCGGCCTAGGCGCCGACCAGCTCGGCGTCGCGGGCGGCCAGCGTCGCGTAGCGGCCGCCCGCCCCTAGCAGCTCCTCGTGCCGGCCGATCTCGACCACACGGCCGTGGTCGAGGACGACGATCTGGTCGGCGTCGCGCACGGTCGAGAGGCGGTGAGCGATCGCGATCGTCGTCCGGCCCGCGGAGAGCCGGTCGAGCGCCTCCTGCACGAGGCGCTCCGTCTCGGTGTCGAGCGAGCTCGTAGCCTCGTCGAGCACGAGGATCGGCGGGTTGCGCAGGATCGTGCGCGCGATCGCCATGCGCTGCTTCTCGCCGCCCGAGAAGCGGTAGCCGCGCTCGCCGACCACGGTGTCGTAGCCGTCCGGGAGCCCGGCGATGACGTGGTGGATGCGCGCTGCCTCCGCGGCCTCCTCGATCTCCTCGTCGGTGGCGTCCGGCTTGGCGAAGCGCAGGTTCTCCCGCACCGTGGCGTGGAACAGGTACGTCTCCTGTGAGACGACGCCGACGAGGTCGGTCAGCGCGGCGAAGCTCAGGTCGCGGATGTCGACGCCGTCGATCGTCACGCTGCCCCGGGTCACGTCGTAGAGCCGCGCCGTCAGGTACCCGAGCGTCGTCTTCCCGGATCCCGTCTCGCCCACGAGCGCGGTCGTCGTCCCGGCGGGGACGGTGAACGACACGTCCTGGAGCGTCCAGTCGTCGCCGTAGCGGAACCAGACGTTGTCGAACCCGACGTCGCCGGCGGCTGCGACCCCAAGTGCGTCGGGCTTCTCCTCGATGTCGACCGGCTGGTCGAGGTACTCGAAGATCCGGTCGAAGAGGGCCAGCGAGGTCTGCACGTCGAGCCCGACCCCGAGGAGCGAGCCGACCGGGAAGAAGAGCCGCGTCTGCAGGGTCGTGAACGCGACCAGCACCGGGATCGAGATCGCGTGCGATCCGCTCGCCAGCGCGAGCCCGCCGAACCAGTACACCGCGGCCGGCATGACCGCGAAGCTCGTCTGGATCGAGGCCATCACCCAGCGCCCGGCCATCCGCTGGCGCACCTCGAGCTCCGCGAGCCGTAGCGAGTCGCTCTCGAAGCGGTCGGCCAGCTCGGCCCCGCGGCCCATCGTCTTGCCGAGGAGGATCCCGGAGACCGACAGCGACTCCTGCACGAGGCTCGAGATGTCGGCGAGCGTCTCCTGCGTCGTCTTCGCGATCTTGCGGCGCTCGTTGCCGACGCGCCGCGTGAGGAAGGCGAAGAGCGGGATCAGCGCGAAGGCGAACAGCGCAAGCTGCCAGCTCAGCACGAGCATGCCGACCATCGTCGCGACGACGGTCGTCACGTTCGAGGCGATCGACGTCGCGGTGTTCGTGACGACGCTCTGGACGCCGCCGATGTCGTTCGAGATCCGCGACTGCACCTCGCCGGTTCGGGTGCGCGTGAAGAACGCGAGCGACAGGCGCTGCAGGTGGCGGAAGACGGCGGCCCGCAGGTCGTGCATCACGCGCTGCCCGACCTGGTTGGAGAGCAGCGTCTGGATCACGGCCAGCACGCCGGTGACGACCGCGATCACGATCATCCCGCCGGCGTTGAGCGAGAGCGCTCTCGTGTCGTTCTCGTTGATCGCCTCCAGCACGCGCTTGAGCAGGAAGGCGGGCACGACGCCGAGCCCCGCCGAGATGACGATCAACAGCAGGACGCCGCTGAGCCGCAGCCAGTACGGCCGGAAGAGCGGGCCGATACGGCGCAGGTTCGCCCGCCGCTTCTCCGGGTCGGCCGGCCGCTCGGGAGCCCCGTCGGGGCTGTGGAAGAACATGCCCATCGGGCCCAGGGTACGCCGCGAAGGTGCGGCTAGCGCTTGGCGGGAAGGGAGCGCGCGAACGAGACGCCGCGCTCGACCCACGCCGAGAGGTCGTCGTCGGCCTCGACCTCGGTGGAGGCGAGCCGCAGCCAGCCCCTCATCGAGCGACCGCGCATGACCATCTCCTCAGCGGGCGTCGAGTCGACGAGCCTTGCCGACTCGTCGGGGTCGACGCGGACCAGGATCCCACCCTGCCCGCTGGCCGCGACGGCCATGTTGCCGCCGACCAGGAACGCGAGGCCGCCGAACATCTTCTGCTCCGTGAGCGCGGGCTCGCCGCCCACGAGTCCTCGAATCCGTGCGGCGAGACGCTCGTCGTAGGCCATCGCCGCATGGTATGCGCGCGGCGGGCCGCTGCCCGCCGCGCGCTTCCCAGGGGGGATTGGGTTAGCCGACCGCGGTGCTGGCCTTGCGGTAGCTGTAGCCCCGCTGGACCGTGGTCAGGCCGAGGAAGACGGCCGCGAGGCCCACGATCACGTGCGGCAGCCAGACGTTCGCGGTCTCGTCGGAGAAGCCGAAGATGAAGGGCGAGGCCGCGAGGACCGCGCCGGCCACGATGTCGATCAGGTTGTGCACCGCCATCGGGGCTACCTTCCAGACGCCGAGCTCGTAGTCCGTGATCAGGCTGTAGGCGATCAGGCCGATGCCCAGCACGATCGGGATGACCGTCGCCGCGGTGTGCTCCGAGAACTGGAAGAGCCACGGAGCGGCGATCAGCGCGACGCCGACGATGTAGTCGAGCGGCGCGTGGAACTTCGTCGGGATGAAGCGCATCGGGACTCCTTTGTCGAGGCGTTCGTGGTTCCCGACTGATTCGCGCGGCACCCCGTTTCGGTTCGGTCAGCGACGGCGGATGTTGCGGTTCACCCGGAAGACGTTGTCCGGGTCGTAGGCGTCCTTGACCTCCACCAGCCGGTCGAGGTTGGCGCCGTAGGTCGCCAGCACGCGGTCGTCGCCCTCGTCCTCGGTCTGGAAGTTGATGTACGTCCGTCCGGTGGTGAAGCGGCGCAGCCGCTCCCACGCGTCCCTGATCCACTCCGTGTGCCGCCCCGCGTCGGGCTCGCCGGGCTCCCACATCCCGTTCACGCCGAAGACGTAGCGCGCGTCCCGGTTCCCGACGGCGCCGTCGTCCTCGGAGTGCTCGTTCAGCGCACCCTCGAGATGGAGGACGCCGAGCTCGGCGCCCATGATCGGGCACGCGGCGAAGAGCTCGATCATCGTCGAGATGTAGCCGTCCTCGAGCTCGGAGAGGAAGTCTGTCTTCCAGTAGTAGTGCATGCCCTT
>Ga0126377_10003973_pt1 | contig 10640 bp, 6 predicted proteins | sample PanSoiMetPlot_22_FD_92647 | JGI IMG/M metagenome (GOLD analysis project Ga0126377, IMG submission 92647) | Tropical forest soil microbial communities from Panama - MetaG Plot_22 | ecosystem: Environmental > Terrestrial > Soil > Tropical forest > Bulk soil | place: Panama | collected 2016-02-17 | reverse complement strand
GCATATATTGCCGCATCTTAACAGACCGAACGTATACGCTTTGCTGCGCATTCGAAGGGTTCCCGTATAAACCTGCATTAACCTAATCTCTGCTGTAGCAAAATTACGTACTCTTGACGTGCGCTCCGCTGGTCAGTGTCCTAAGCTCTTGTCTTGGCGGGGTAAGGCGCAACTGTGCTGGCGCCGGAATGACGTGGGGCGAGCGTGAACAACAACAAGAACACGGATCGGGTTGCAGTCGGTTCGGATGAGCAGGCCCTTCATGACGGTTGGGCTGCCTTCGACAGTCGTCGCCTGGACGAAGCAGAGCGAATAGCGCGCGATGTGCTCGCGCGTCGTCCGCAGCTCGCCGGCGCGGCGCATCTCCTGGGCGTTGCCCTCTTGCTCCAGAAGCGTCCCCGCGAGGCCGTTGGTCCGCTTGCCGAGGTTGCGCGTGACGCCGCCAATCCGGTGCTCGAGACGCACTATGCGCTTGCGCTTCGCGACGTCGGACGCAGAGACGAGGCGATCGATTGGCTCAAGCGCGCGATGAGCCGCAAGCCTGCTTTCGCGGCGGCGTTCCACGAGCTCGCCCTGATCCTTTGCGGCATGCGACGCTATGACGAGGCCGAGGCCGTGCTCAAGCAAGGCATCAAGCTTGCACCCGGCGTCGCCGAGCTTTCGGTCGAGCTGGGCGGCGTCTACATCTGCCGGGCCGAGCCAAGCAACGCCAAGGCTGCTTTCACGCGCGCGCTTGCGCTTGCACCGGACCATGTGCGTGCGCTGCATGGCAGCGGCACCGCGTTGCTGTTCGAAGGTGAATTCGAACGCGCCGCCGTGCAATTCCACCAGGTGCTCGCGCGCAATCCGGGGCATGTGCGCGCTAGGCTCGATCTCGCCCACTGCCTGCTCGAGCTTGGCCAATTCGACGCCGGTGTCGCGGAGCTTCGCATCGTGGTGAACGCCGCGCCGCAGCTCTACGGCGCCGCGCTCAAGGTGCTGGTGTCGTCGCGCCGTGGCCGGCTCTGGCTGAAGCCAAGCATGGCGTCGTCGTTCCTGCAGATCGTCGACCCACTGTCGCCGGCCAGCGGGTCGTCATGACGGACGCGTTCACGGGTCTGAACGTCGTATTCCGGTGCCCGCCGGAGCTCGAGGGCGTATTGCCGCGGCCGTCCCTCGCGCTGCTCGGGCTGCCTGACTGGTTCAAGGCGATGCCGGCGTCCGCCTTCTCAAGTGTGCTCCAACAGGAGCAGCTCACGGTCAAGAAGTGCCCGCCCTTCATCGATGCGATGACGCACGGCTTCCTCATCCCCCTGGTCACCGATCTCACGATCGAGGACGGCGCATTCTCCTGGGATTTTGAGTTGCCGGGCGGTGTGATCACGAGCTATTCGCACTCACCGCTCGACTTTCACGACGGTGCGCAGGTTGCCGGCACGCCGCTGTTCAACGACGACACCTTTGTCATCAAGTTCAATAATTTCTGGACGATCGAATCGCCGCCCGGCTATTCGCTGCTCGTCACCCACCCGGTCAATCGCTACGACCTGCCATTCGTAACACTCACCGGGCTCATCGACACTGATCTCTACAAGGACAATTTCATCAATTTTCCAGCGCACTGGCGCGACGCCTCCTTCCGGGGTGTGCTTCCGAAAGGCACACCGATCGCGCAGTGCATCCCGGTGAAGCGAGAGCTCTGGGGCGCGCAATTCGAGACCATCGCAGGCGACGCGGTGGCGCGACTGCAGGTCACATCCGCCGCCGTCGCCAACGAGCGCGGCGTCTACCGGCGCCAGTTCCGGGCGCCCAAGCGCTAGAGAGCGATAAAGCTCGATAAAGCGATAGGCTTGTTTGCCTGGCTGGATGCCGGTACCGTCTTGCTCAACGTCCATGCGATCTGGTGCACGCATGCAGCAAGAGCGGACGCCGGCTGAATTCAGAAGGCCGGCACGCAGTGGAGAAGCCAGCGAGCCCGGATCGGCCAAGGGCCGCGTCTTTATTTCCTACTCTCGCAAGGACACGACAGCGGCGGAAAATCTCCTCGCCGGTCTCACGGCGCGCGGATTCGAGCCATACCTGGACACCGAGCAGATCGCTCCGGGCGAGGATTGGAAAGAGCGGCTGTCGGCGCTCATTATCACCGCCGATGGGGTCGTGTTTCTGATTTCGCCAGACTCCGTGGCTTCGCCGGTGTGTGACTGGGAGCTCAACGAGACCGAGCGGCTCGGCAAGCGGCTCATTCCGGTTGTTTGCCGGGTGACCCAAGGCAACCTCATTCCATCGCGGCTGAATCGTCTCAACTGGGTCGATCTGACCGATCCCGCATTGGCGGCGTCGAGACTGGAAGCGCTCGCCTCGGCGCTGCTGACCGACATCGGCTGGGTGCGTGAGCATACCCGACTGGGTGAGCTCGCCGACCGCTGGGCGAACAAAGCGAGCCGCGAGGAGCGCTCGCTGTTGCGCGCGCGCGATATCGAGGAGGCCGAGCTCTGGATCTCGTCGCAGCCGCGCAAAGCGCCCGAGATTACCGAGCTGCAGCGCACGTTCATCACCGAGAGCCGTCGGGCGGAGCAACAGCGCGCCCGCCTTGAGCGTGAGCAAGTGGCACGCACCAGGCGGTTTCAGAAACGCAGCGCCTGGGCGCTGGCGGCTGTCGCCGGGCTCATGGTGGCTGGAGTGGTGGCCACAGCCTGGCAGTATCACGCGACGTCGTTGCGTGAATCGAACGTGTTGGCCAGCATCGCCGACAAGGCTTTCCAGGATGGCTATTGCGATCGCGCGCTGCGCTATGCGGTGGCGGGACTGCCGCCGCGCGGCGCAACGCCACTCGTCGCTCGCAATGCGGATCTCGAGCTCGCGCTGTTACGCTATGCCTCGGCCTGCCGCCTCGAATTCGCGGTCAGCTCGCCGGAGATGCTGCTCAAGAATCGCGGTATCGGCAAAGCCAATCAATTTGATGTCATGTCCCATCGCACACGGGGCATCGGGGTCGACTTCAGTCCCGACGGCAAACTCGCCGCCATCTTCCTGGGCGACGACATGGTCCGCATTGTCGACATCGCCGAGCGGCGCGAGCTGGCTGTGGTCAGGCGGGAGAGCATCTCGGATGTGATGTTTTCACCTGACGGGCGCACGCTGTTGACGCGCGCGCTCGACAACACGGTGCGGTTGTTCGATGTCGCGACAGGACACGAGCAAGCGTCGCTCGTCGCCCCAGGTACGAGGGTTTCGGCGATGGCAGTCGCCGCTGATGGCCGGCTGGTGGCGCTCGCGGGTGACGACTTCGTCATCAGGCTCTGGAGCGTGAGTCCGCCGCGCGAGATCGCAGCGTTGCCAGGACACACTGAGCTTGTTCGCAAGCTCGCGTTCAGCCCGGACGGGCGGATGCTGCTCAGCCTGCCCGAGAAGAGCGACGTGCCGCGTGTGTGGGATGTCGAAACCGGACGCATGCTGAGTGAGCTTCCCGGCCACAAACGTACAGTCAGAGATGGGGGCTTCAGCCCCGACGGCAAGCAGGTCGCAACCGCATCGGAGGATGCAACGGTTCGCATCTGGAGCGTACCGGGCGGCGAGCTGCTGCACAGCCTGGCGGGCCACACCGGGTATGTCGGGCACATCGCCTTCAGTCCAGATGGGAGCCAGCTTGCGAGCGGTGCGCTCGACGCGGCATCCGGCGGTCCCGACAGCAGTGTGCGGGTCTGGGATGTGCGAGCCGGCCGGCAACTGCGGCTCTTGTCCGGGCACACCGGCTCCATCGCGGGGCTTTCCTTCAGTCCGGACGGGAAGCGGCTCCTGACGGCCTCATACGATCGAACCGCCCGCCTCTGGGATGTGGACTCGGGGGCTGAGCTCGCGAACTACAAAGGGCATGTGGACGAGATCACGGCCGCTGCGCTGTCGCCGGATGGACTGCACGTGGCAACGGCATCGCTCGATGGCACGGCTCGTTTCTGGAGCGCCGACCTCAGCAAGGGCAACGTTACGGTGGAGGGCACGCTGGTCCGCAGGCCCGAGACGGTCTTCAGCCCCGACGGATCGCGCCTGGTCACTGTGGCGAGCGACAACTCAGCAGCGGTCTGGGACGCCAGCACCGGGGCGAAGGTGTCATCGCTTCTCGGGCACAGCAAGACGATCGTGAGCGTGGCCGTCTCGCGCGACGGTCGGCAGGTCGCGACGGGCTCCCAGGACGGCACGGCGCGCGTCTTCGACGCAACGACGGGCAGCGTGATCTCGGTGCTCGAAGGTCACGGTGACGTGGTGAAGAGCGTCGCATTCAGCTCTGACGGGCGCCAACTGCTCACGGTGACGGACGATGGCGTTGCCCGGCTTTGGGATGTCGCGCCGCGCACCGTCGCGTTCCTGCGAGAGCGAAACGACGAGCAGCTTGCGCATGCGCAATTCGTTCCCGGCTCCGGCGAGATCGCAACCGCTGCCTACGCGCAAGGCGTCAAGATCTGGAGCGCGGCCGGTGACCGGGTGTCCGATCGATTGCGCCTGCCCGGGTCCAACGCAGATCCATTCGCGCGCGATCAGGCCGTGGAAACTGTCATAGCCGCCGATGGCCGGACCATCGTCGTCGAATGGTGGTCAAACATGACCTCGGTCTTTATCATCTATCAGCAGCGCAATCCCGCCAAGCGGCTCCCCGTAGGGCCCGGGGTCAAGGCGGTGTTCTGGCTCGACGCCGGCTCGCCTAGGGTGATCATCCGGGGGCTCGTATCCGACAGGGCCAAGATCGTCGATCTCACCAGCGGTCGCGAGACTGAGTTGCTCGGCCACAGCAACATCATGACCGGAGTGGCGTTCAGCCCCGATGGCCGACATGTGGTGACCGACTCGCGGGATCACACGATCCGACTCTGGGACGTTGCGACGGGCGCCGAAATCGGAAAGCTGCCGGATGATCGCCAGCGTGGCCTGTCACCGATCTTCACCCCGGACGGAAAGCGGCTGCTGGTCGAGAACCCGGATGCGCAACGCACCATGCTGCTCAATCTCGATCCGGTGAACTTCGTGCCAGCCGATATGCGCCGCGACTATGTCTGCCGGGCGCGGCTCTCCGGCGCCGACACCTTCAGCGATGCCGAGATGGAAGACCCGGTGCTGCGCAGCCGGGACGACCTGCGCAATCCCTGCCGAGCCTTCGGCCCGCTGGCGCTCGAGTTCTATAGCGATCTGTTCGGCAGGCTCACGACATTAACAATCGATTCAGCACGAAGGCTGGCAGGGGCTCTTGGCTCATGAGACGGGACAGGACTTCCTTAGCGATTTTCGCCTAGCGTCTGTGCTTGGTCGACAAGGCTACGTTTGGTTGAGCGCGCCAATCGGGCTGCGCACCAAGATTTCTTTGCCGCCGAGGCGCATCATGGCCAAGCCAAGAGCAAGCGAGTCCCTCATCGTCGAGCTTGAGCGCGCGACCAACAGCGGTTCCCCCGAGCGCTGCGTCGAGACCATGCGGCGCGTTACCGAGCTCTTCCTGACCGGCGCTGACCGTTACAGCGAAGAGCAGGTCCTCCTGTTCGAGAACGTCCTGGGGCTGCTGGTCGAGCGGATCGAGCGGCGTGCGCGCGAGGAGCTCAGCACGCAGCTGGCCCTCGTCGACAATGCTCCGATCCGGGTCATTCGGCGGCTGGCGCAGGATGACGAGATCGCGGTTGCCGAGCCTGTCCTCCGGCAATCGTCGCGCCTCTCCGACAGCGACCTGATCGAGATCGCGCGCGCCAAGAGTCAGGGCCATTTGCTTGCGATCTCGGGGCGCAAGATCATCAACCCTGCGGTGACCGACGTGCTGCTCGACCGCGGCAATCGCGAGGTCATCCACAAGCTTGCCAATAATGCCGGCGCGAGCTTTTCCGAGTCAGGCTTCACCACGCTGGTGCTGAAGGCCGGAGCAGACGAGCACCTCGCCGAAACCGTCGGGCTGCGGCTCGATGTTCCGAGCCATTTGTTTCAGAAGCTTCTGACACAGGCAACCTAGACCGTCCGCGCTCGGCTGTTGGCGCTGGCGCCGCCCGAGACGCAGCGCGAGATCCGCCGGGTGCTGGCCACGGTGTCGAAAGAGATTGGCTGGGAGGCGACCGCGCCGCGCGACTTCGCTCAGGCGCAAGCGCGCGTGCAGGCCATGCGGGAGAGGGGCGAGCTCAACGAGGCGACGCTTGGAGAACTGGCGCGTCTGCACCGATACGACGATCTGGTGGTCGCGCTGTCGTTGCTGTGCGCGGCGCCCATCGACGTGATCGACCCGCTGCTGGGCAGTCCGCGCGATGATGGAATCCTGGTGCCATGCCGGGCCGCGCGGCTGAGCTGGTCGACTGTCGATGCGATCCTGCAGCACCGCGGCATGCATCAGGCGTTGACGTCTTATGATCGCGACAAGCTGCAGGCCGACTATGCCCGGCTGTCGCAGGCCACCGCACAGCGGTTGCTCGGCTTCTGGCAGGCGCAGTCATCGCTCGCCCGGCATTGATGACGACAGCTCGACTTAGGATGCTTTCGTGCGCGCCTGGACGGCGAGCGAGAGCAGGGCGCGCTGCGCAATCGGCTCGCTGACGTCGGCGCGGGCATGCTGGCGGCGCGACTCGAGCGCAGCCTCCGCCAACAGGCTCATCGCACGGGCTAGCCGCGCCGTGGTCCAGGCACGCAGCGCCGACTCCACCATCGACTTGCGGCTGAAATGGACGCGCATCTCTTCGGCGGCGCCGCTCGCCGACAGGCCGGCATCGATCGTAAGCCGCGCCTTGTGCAGCGAGGCCACATGCCGGATGGCGGCGGCGAGGATAGCGGAGGGCGCGGTGCCGGCGGTGCTCGCCTTGGCGAACTGAAACTCGACATCGGCCGTCTTGCCCGCAAACGCGGCGTCGAGCAGCGCATCGAGCGCCAGCGCCGAGGCATCGGCCGTGACGGCCATAACGTCATCGAGCTCGACGCGCTCGCGGCCGCGGGCGTAGAGCGCGAGCTTGGCAATCTCGCTGCGCGAGGCGAGCCGGTCGCCACCAAGGAGCGGCAGGAGTGCCGCACGCGCTTCTGGTGCAATGCCGAGACCACTCTCGCGCAGCTCGGTGTCGATCAGCCGGTCGAGCGTCTTCTCGTCGTCCTCGTAGCAGGGGAGTGCCGCCGCGTTTTTGGCGCGCTCGATGAGCGCGCGGAGCGGCGCATTGCGGCGCAGATCGCCTGCCTCGATCACAACCCGGCAGTCGGGTGGGGCGGCGGCGAGCAGCGCCTCGACCGCCGGCACGATGTTGCGCGAGCCGACCTTGACCCAGACTGCGCGCCGGCCGCCGAACAATGGAATGGTGTTGGCCTCTTCGACCAGCCGCGTCGGCTCGCCGGCGAGCTCGTCGCCGTCAAGCCGCGCGAGCGAGAACGGATCGTTGGTGTCGTCGACCGAGGCGCGGATCAGCGCCTGCGCACGCTCGCGCACCAGGCCGGAGTCCGGCCCGAACACCAGCACGACCGGCTGCGCCGGCCTGGCCACGAAGGCATCGACTTGGTGGGCTTTCAGGGCGACCATTGTTGAGGTCGCAGCCTATGTTGTTGTCGTCCCCGCGAAGGCGGGGACCCATAGCCACCGAGGCTTCTGTTTCTCGCTGCGCATGCCACATCGCAAGGGCACGGCGTATGGGTCCCCGCCTTCGCGGGGACGACAGCGGAGAGTTACGTGATCAGATGGGACAGGTCTTTCCATTCCAAATTATCCTCTTCAATCAGCCTGATCTTCCAATCGCGGTTCCATTTCTTCAATTGCTTTTCACGACGGATGGCATCCTGAACATTCTCATAGGTCTCAACATAGACCAAGCGATGAACCTTGTATTGGCGGACGAATTCAGAACCGAGCCCGAGCCTGTGTTGCTCAATCCTCGTCCGCAGATCGTTGGTAATTCCGATGTAGAGCGTCCCGTGGTGTCGGCTGGCCAGGATGTAGATGTAATACGACATGACAATGTTCTTTGTAGGCAATGATTCCATTGCTGTCGTCCCCGCGCAGGCGGGATCCATACGCCGTTTAAGAGCAATGTGGCACGCGCGGTCGGAAATCGAAAGTGCGGTGGTTATGGGTCCCCGCCTGCGCGGGGATGACAGTAATATAGGTCGTACCTTACTCAGTGCCTGGCACTTGCCAATTCAATGCCTCATGCCACCACGTTCACGATCCGCTGCGGCACCACGATCACCTTCTTGGGCGGCTTGCCGTCGAGGGCGCGCTGGATCGCATCGAGCGCCAGCACGGCGGCCTCGATCTCGGTGTTCTTGGCGTCGCGCGCGACCGTAACGTCGGCGCGCTTCTTGCCGTTGACCTGCACCGGCAGCGTGACGGTGGTCTCGACCAGCAAGGCTGGCTCGAGCTGCGGCCAGGCTTCAGTGGCGACCAACGTCTTGTGCCCGAGCGCGGCCCAGCACTCCTCCGCCAGGTGCGGCATCATCGGGTTGAACAGCCGCACCAGAATCTCGGCCGCTTCCTTGACGGCCCAGCGATAGTCGAGCGTCGGCGCGGTCTCGACCGCGCCGATCGAGCCCGACAGTGCGTTCGCGAACTCGTAGAGGTGCGCGACGCATACATTGAAGTGCAGCTTCTCGATCGCGTCCGACACCTTGGCGAGTGCGCCATGCGCCGCCTTCCGCAGCGTCATCGCTGCCTCGCCGAACTGCGCGGGACGTTCCGCCGGCGCGTCCTTGGCGATCTCGGCCGCCTCGGTCACGAGCCGCCAGAGCCGTTGCGTGAAGCGCCAGGCGCCCTGCACGCCGCGCTCGGTCCATTCGACGTCACGCTCGGGTGGCGAGTCCGACAGCATGAACCAGCGCGCTACGTCGGCGCCATAGCTACTCATAATGTCGTCGGGGTCGATCGTGTTCTTCTTCGACTTGGACATCTTCTCGATCGGGCCGATCTCGACCGGTGCGCCGGTCGCGGCCACGGTGGCGCGGCGCTCCTCGCCGACGGTCTCGATCTTGACGTCGGCTGGCATCACCCATTCGCCGTTGGCCCTATAGGTCTCGTGCACCACCATGCCCTGCGTGAACAAGCCGGCGAACGGCTCGTCGAGCCCGAGATGGCCTGTCTGCTTCATGGCGCGGGTGAAGAAGCGGCTGTAGAGCAGATGCAGAATCGCGTGCTCGATGCCACCGATATACTGGTCGACCGGCAGCCAGCTGTCGACCACCTTGCGATCGGTCGGCGCCGACGTGATCCACGGGTCGGTGAAGCGCGCGAAGTACCAGGACGAGTCCACGAACGTGTCCATGGTGTCCGTCTCGCGCCGTCCCGCCTTGCCGCATTGCGGGCAGTGCACGTTCTTCCAGGTCGGGTGGCGATCGAGCGGATTGCCCGGCTTGTCGAAGGTGACGTCCTCCGGGAGCTTCACTGGCAGGTCCTCAACCGGCACCGGCACCACGCCGCACGCTTCGCAGTGGATGATCGGGATCGGACAGCCCCAGTAGCGCTGGCGCGAGATGCCCCAATCGCGCAGGCGATAATTGACCTGGCGCTTGCCGACCGGCGCACCGCCGCGCTGCTCCTTCTCCAGCCGCTTCGCCACTTCCTCCTTGGCTTCCTCGTTGGTCATGCCGTCGAGGAAACGCGAGTTGATCATGCGGCCATCGCCGTCATACGGCGTGTCGGTGATGACGAACGTCTTTGGGTCTTGCCCGGGCGGGCAGACGACGGGCGTGTTGCCGAGCCCGTACTTGTTGACGAAGTCGAGGTCGCGCTGGTCGTGCGCCGGGCAGCCGAAGATCGCGCCAGTGCCGTAGTCCATCAGGATGAAATTCGCCACATAGACCGGCAGCTTCCAGCTCGGGTCGAACGGATGGATCGCGCGGATGCCAGTGTCGAAGCCCTGCTTCTCGGCAGTGTCGATGATCTCCTGCGCTGTGCCATGGCGCTTGCACTCGGCGATGAACTCCGCGAGCGCAGGATTCTTCGCCGCCGCCGCGCTTGCCAGCGGATGGTCGGGCGCAATCGCCATGAATCTGGCGCCGAACAACGTGTCCGCGCGGGTGGTGAAGATCTCGAGCTCGCTTTCGCGATTGGGCGTCGTGGCCGAATCGAGCACAAAGCGCACCAGCAAGCCCTCGGAGCGGCCGATCCAGTTGCGCTGCATGGTGCGCACCTTCTCGGGCCAGCGCTCGAGCCGATCGAGCGCTGTCAGCAGGTCCTCCGAATAGGCGGTGATCTTGAGGAACCACTGGGTGAGCTCGCGCTGTTCCACCAGGGCGTTCGAGCGCCAGCCACGGCCGTCGATCACCTGCTCATTGGCGAGCACGGTCTGATCGACCGGGTCCCAGTTCACCTTCGACTGCTTGCGCTCGACCAGGCCGGCGCGCAGGAAATCGAGGAACATCCGCTGCTGGTGCTTGTAGTATTCGGGATCGCAGGTCGCGATCTCGCGTGCCCAGTCGAGCGAGAGCCCCATCGACCGGAGCTGGCCCTTCATCGCCGCGATGTTCTGGTAGGTCCAGGCGCGCGGATGGACCTTGCGCTCCATGGCGGCGTTCTCGGCCGGCATGCCGAACGCGTCCCAGCCCATCGGATGCAGCACCGCGAAGCCCTTGGCGCGCTTGTAGCGGGCCACCACGTCGCCCATGGTGTAGTTGCGCACGTGCCCCATATGGATGCGCCCGGACGGATAGGGGAACATCTCCAGCACGTAGTATTTGGG